>Ga0310811_10004291_pt1 | contig 17910 bp, 17 predicted proteins | sample YCmetagenome_FD_207642 | JGI IMG/M metagenome (GOLD analysis project Ga0310811, IMG submission 207642) | Soil microbial communities from experimental microcosm in Duke University, North Carolina, United States - YC | ecosystem: Engineered > Artificial ecosystem > Soil microcosm > Unclassified ...
TGACATTATCCACGCTCATCGAATCGAGATTGTCACGCGTGATCACGGGTTTGCCGGGCAGGAACTCGAAGCCCATCGCCTGCCACCGCGCAAGCGCCGCCGGCAGCCGAATGATCCGCGCGGACCGGCCGATCGTGCTGCCGGCGAAGCGTACCAACTGCTCCAGCGTGTAGACGCCGGGACCGCCAAGCTCATAGGTTTTGCCGATTGTCGTAGCGAGATCGACCGACGTGACGATCGCCTTGGATACGTCGCCCACGAACACCGGCTGGAACTTGGCATCGGGACAGGCCAGCGGGATCACCGGAAACATCCGCTGCATCGACGCAAAAGTATTGAGAAACGCATCCTCGGGACCGAACACGACCGAGGGCCGGAAAATCGTCGTATCGAGATTCGACGCGCGCACCGCCTGTTCGCCATCGCCTTTCGAGCGCAGGTACATGCTCGGGCCGTTCGAATTCGCACCCAGTGCGCTCACGTGCAGCAGTCGCCGGATACCCAGCTTGCGGCATGCGGCGACGATCCGTTTCGGCAGTTCGACATGCGCGCGTGCAAATTCCGGTCCGTATGGACTGCCACGCTTGCCGTGCAGTATGCCCACCAGGTTGATCACCGTGTCCGCCCCCTGGAGGAAGCGCTCCAGCGCAAGCGGATCGTTGACGTCGACTTCGATCACATCGTTCGGCAGCAGGGCCAGATGGGCGGCGTTCTGGCGGCGCCGGGTCGCGACCTTCACGTGCTTGCCGTCCTGCACTAGCTGACCGATCACGTGGGTGCCGATGAAGCCGGAACCGCCGAGCACGGCGACCGTTGTGGTTCCCATGATTCGACTCCGAGAAGACCGGCCACGCAACGCGCCGGCCACATGGCGGGCGTCACGCCTCTCGTCTAGGGCAGGATCACGCCGAGGCGCTCCTTCAACGATTTCGGCCGCCCTTCGAACAATGCCGCGTAGTAGGTCGTGTTGGACAAAACGTTCTTCACATAGTCGCGCGTTTCACTGAACGGAATCGTCTCCGCAAAAATGGCGCCTTCGACCGGCTGCGTGAAATTCTGCCGCCACTGTTTGGGACGTCCTGGCCCGGCGTTGTAACCGGCTGTCGCCAGTACCGCTGAGCCATCGAATTGATTGTAGATCATCGACAAATAGTAGGTCCCCAGCAGGATATTCATGTCGACGTCGTTCAATTGCGCGCGCGACAGCGGGCCAATGCCGATCTTCTTGGCGACCATTTGCGCGGTTCCCGGCATGATCTGCATCAGGCCGCCGGCGCCGACCTGGGAGCGCGCGTTGATGATAAAGCGCGACTCCTGGCGGATCAGACCGTATGCCCACTCGACGTCGAGGCCGTTCTGCGCGGCGTCGCGCTCGACGATGTCGCGAAACGGCGAGATATAGCGCAACGAAAAATCGTGCTCCTGCCGTGTCTTGTCCGCGGTGTTGACGGCGCGGTCGTACAGCTCGATGCGGCGCGCGTATTCCGCGGCGGCGATCAACTGCCGATCATCCATCGAGCGCAGCGGCCAATTCCATTCGCGGTTGCCTTCGAGCCGCAGGTTCAGCGCGTAGAAGCGGCGCGCCAGCGCGAAGCCCGGCACAGTGCGCATGCGCTCGACCTCGGCCTCGTCGACTTTGGTCGCAGGCGGAATCTCGGTCTTCTGGCCAAGCTCCTCGGCGGCGAGTTGGCCATAGAAATCGAAGCGCCCGGCAATCGACCGATACCCTTGCTCTGCCGCCTGCGGATCGCTTTTCACGATCGAGCGGGCGTACCAGTAGACCCACGCCGGCTGGGCGCGCAGCGCCGGCGGCATTTGCTCGATCGACCAGCGCACCATGGTCCAGTCGCCAGCCATCAGCGCGCTGCGCGTACGCCATTCGTACGCCGGGTTGGACAGCGGCGCGTTGGCCGACAGCCGATACCAGTCGACCGCGCTCGGCATCTGCTTGAGCGCAGCCTGGTAGGCGATCGTGCCCCAGCCGATGGCGCGCTCCTGCGGCGTCAGGCTCTGCGAGATCGACGCGTAGGCCGTCGCCGCGGAGGCGGGATCGTTGCGCGCCATCCGCGTGATCGCCAGCAGCGCGAGCTGGTGCGCCGGGGTGTTGGTCGCGATGCCGCGCGTCAGCAGCAGCGGCGGCTTGGACGCCGCCATCTCGAACAGATCGGGATCCGGACGCTGCGCACCCAGCGCGTCGACGAGCCGGCTGCCGGTATCGGCATAATTCTGTTCGTACGCCAGGCGAATCTGTTGCCACACGTCGTCCGGCGTCAGTTGACCTTTTTGCGCGAGATAAGTAATCAGGTCGACACAGCCGTCGCCGTACCACCGCGGCTCGACCAGCAGCGCGCGCGCCGCGTCGCCGACCTCCTGGCCCCGCGCCGCCCGGGCCTCCAGTGCGTAACACTTGACCTGGGTGTCGTCGTTGAGCACGAAGCGCTCATATTCGCGGTCGAAGTCGCGCCAATCGTGACGCGCGCCCAGCACCACCAGGTAGTCGTTGCGCAACCGGTCGGCGATGGCCTGGCCGTCGTAGCGCTTCAAAAACGACAGCACGCGCGTGTCGTCCGCGTCGACGCGCGCGTGCCCGCTCGAATCGAACAGCGTCGGCTTGATCTGGAAGTATTCGAGGTACGACGGCGCGGGGTAGTCCGGAATCTGCGCGGCAAGCAGGGCGGCGCGGGCCGCGTCGTTGTTGCGCGCGGCTTCGCGCAGTTGTATGAAAATCTGGTCGGGGTCAGTCGATCCGGCTTGCGTGCGGACCGCGGAGGCGCTGCCACAGGCGACCAGCAACGTCGCGGCGAGGACGCCCGCTACCGCGCGATATACTCGGAGGAGGCGCTTCGACATCTTATTTTTCACGTTCAATCAGGAACTTGGCTAGTGGGCGAAAGCATAGCACGCACGGGTGCCTTCACCAGCCCCGACATCGGCGAGAAAGTCACAACCCAAGCCGCTTTGGGGACAACTTGCGACGGCGATCCCAAAGCGGCGCTACGTGCCGCGCTGCTCGCCGCGCGCACACGTTTCGTGACGGGCGGCGCAACGCAGGACAGTGGCGCGGCGAACGCGCGCATCGCCGCGCGCCTCACCGCCAAGCTCGACGAACTCGCCGCGCGCGCAACGATCCGATGTGTCGGATTCTACTGGCCCGTTGCGGGCGAATTCGATGCTAGAGAAGTGATCGCGAACTGGCTGCACCGCGATACCGCGCGTTGCGCCGCGTTGCCGGTGGTCGTCGCGCCGCGCGCGGCGATGGCCTTTCACGCCTGGATGCCGGACACGCCGATGCAGCAAGGCCGTTACCGCATCCCCGTGCCGGCGGACGGCCGTGCGGTGGTGCCGGATGTGCTGTTAGTGCCGTGCGTCGGCTTCGACAGCGCCCGCTATCGGCTCGGCTACGGCGGCGGCTACTACGACCGCACCCTGGCAGCATGGCCAACACAAGCGCCTCGGCCGATCGCCATCGGCGTCGCCTATCAATGCGGCCATGTCGAAGCACTCGTGCATGAAGCGCACGACATACCGCTCGACGCGGTGATCACCGAAAACGGGTTGTATTGACCCCCATACCGATCAACGCCAACCCCGCCATATCGACAGAGACGCGCCGGCTGCCCCGCTCACAAAGAGGCTGCCGCCCGCGCCGCCGTGTCGTAAAGGCCTGACGCATTGCGCAGCAATTGCGCCGCCTCGCCGATCTGGTCGTTGGTCAACCCGCTTTCCGCGAGCGTCGTCATCAGGCAGCTCTCGCGTACCTCACGGTACTTCATGCATAGTGCACGGCCCGCGTCTGTGACAGAAAACAACGCTTCCTTGCCCGCTTTCTCGCTTTTTACATACCCTCTAGTCAGCAACTTTTTTAGCGCGTAGGTCGCCACATGCGTGTCCTCGATGTTCAGGACAAAGCAGATGTCAGCCAGCTTCTTTTTGCGGTCGCGATGGCTCACATGGTGCAACAGCGACACTTCGACCGCCGTCATGTCCTTGGCTCCGGCCGCGGTCATGCAGCGCACCATCCATCGATTGAACGCATTACTCGCCATGATCAGCCCGTATTCCAACTCGGACAATTCTGCGCTTGCCTCGGAAACGAGGTGCTCCGACGAGACGATCTTGGTGGTTAAACGGGTCATGCGAACAGGTCTTCCGGTGAGGATGTCAGAATGGCACGGGCCCGCGACCGGCCGCCCCGGCGCTGTCTCCAGTATAGCCGGGAGGGCCCCAGCGGGGATCGCTTAGCGCGCATAGGCGAAATTACTTATTGATAACTTGTCTGCATTTTATTGACAATGTCGTATCAGCCGATGCCAGCGGAACCAAGCCGCCATCCGAGCGGGCCCGCCTACGCGCGCACCGGGCTGATGAAGGCGCTGGGCCACATGCCCGGCGTGTAATCTGAATTCAGCCGCGGCTACGGAAACCGACCCTGATGACTGCATCGAGAATCTTTACGCTGGGCGATCGTGCGATCGTCTGCGAATCCGACCCTCCGGCGACGCTGGACTGCCAGAGCCGCGTCTGGCAGGTCGCGCGCATCGCGCAAGCGTGGCCGCACGTGATCGACGTCGTGCCGGGCATGAACAACGTGACGCTCGTGTTCGACCCGCTCACGGCCGACGCCGACGCGCTCGCCGCCCGGCTGCGCGCCGCGTGGGACAAGGCCGAGCCCAGCGCGGCGGCGGGCCGCCTGGTCGAGATTCCGGTGCGCTACGGAGGAGAATTCGGGCCCGACCTAGACGCGGTCGCGCAGCACACCGGCCTGAGCGCGCACGAGGTGGTCGAGCGCCATGCGGGCGGCGACTACATCGTGTTTTTCCTGGGCTTTCAGCCGGGCTTCTGTTACATCGGTGGTCTCGATGCGAGCCTCTACACGCCGCGCCGCGCCGCGCCGCGCTTGGAAGTGCCGGCGGGCTCGGTGGGCATCGGCGGCGAGCAGACCGGCATCTATCCAGCCGCCGCGCCGGGCGGTTGGCAACTGATCGGCCGCACCGACACGGTACTGTTCGATCCCCTCAAGCAGCCGCCGACCGCACTGCAGCCCGGCGACCGCGTCCGCTTCTCGATCGCGGGGGTGGCCCAATGATCGATGTGATCCGTGCCGGCGTGCTGACGTCGGTCCAGGACCTCGGCCGGAACGGGCACCGTCAGCTTGGCGTGACGGCGGGCGGCGCGATGGACACGCTTGCGCTGAGCGTCGCCAACCGGCTGGTCGGCAACGCGCCGTCTGCAGCGGGCCTCGAGATCACGTTCGGGCCGGTGTCGCTGCGCTTCACGCAAGCGACCCGCATCGCGCTGACCGGTGCGGACTTCAACGCGACGCTGGACGACCTACCGATCTACGCGTGGCGCAGCATTCCGGTCGAAGCCGGGCAGCAGCTGACGCTGCGCGCGCCGCAACTCGGCATGCGCGCCTATTTTGCCGTGACCGGGGGCATCGATGTGGCGCCGATGCTCGGTTCGCGCTCGACCGATCTGGGCGCCGGATTCGGCGGACTGGCAGGGCGCGCGCTGAAGGACGGCGACCGCCTTCCGGTCAACGCCGTCGCGGGCGCCGCCGTACGCGGCGCCGCGTGGGCGCCGGGCGCCCCGCCGTTCGGCGTGAAGCCGCCCTGGTGGTGCGGCCTCGCGCATGCGGGACCCACATCGCCGCATCGCGCCGGGCCGCCCGCGCTGGAAGTGCGCGTGCTGCCGGGACCGCAATATGCCAGCTTCAGCCGTCCATCGCGCGAGCTGTTCTGGAACGATGACTGGACGATCACGCCACACAGTAACCGGATGGGCTATCGCTTATCCGGTCCGGGTTTGGCGCGCGAGCGGCCGGTCGACCTGCTGTCGCACGCGGTGCTGCCCGGTACGATCCAGGTCCCGCCGAACGGCCAGCCGATCATCCTGATGGGCGACGCGCAAACCACCGGCGGCTATCCGAAGATTGGCAGCGTGATCAGCGCGGATCTGTGGCAACTCGCGCAGGCGCGGCTCAATTCCCGCCTGCGTTTCGTCGAGTGCTCGTTGGCCGATGCGCGCACCGCGCTGAACCAGCTGAGCCAGTACTTGCGGCACATCGAGCTGGCCTTGACACTGCAAAACGAGCGCAGCAAAGCGGCTGCTTAGCCATCCTAGGTTTAATATTGCGACGTTTCAGGACTATCATGCACATCGACTTGAATGCGGATCTCGGCGAAGGCTGCGGCAACGACGAAGCGCTGCTCGATCTGGTCAGTTCCGCCAACATCGCATGCGGCTGGCACGCAGGCGGCGCGGCCACCATGGTCGAATGCGTAGGCTGGGCGGTCCAGAAGGGCGTCGCGATCGGCGCGCATCCGAGCTTCAACGACCCGAAGAACTTCGGCCGCCGCGAGTTGATGGTGCCGCCTCACGAAGCCTATGCAGGCGTGCTGTATCAGATCGGTGCGCTGGCGGCGATCGCACAGGCCGCGGGCGGGCGGATCGCCCACGTCAAGCCGCATGGCGCCTTGTACAACCAGACCGCCCGCGATGCAGCGCTGGCGGATGCCATCGCCGCCGCGGTGCGCGACTTCGATCCGTCCGTCGCCCTATTCGGCCTGGCAAACAGCGAATTGATCGGCGCGGCGCGGCGCGTGGGCCTGCAGGCCATCGAAGAAGTCTTCGCCGACCGCGGCTACCGCGCCGACGGTTCGCTGGTGCCGCGCAACGAGCCGGGCGCGCTGCTCGAAGACGAAGACGAAGTGCTCGAGCGTACGCTGGAGATGATCCGCGATTCGCGTGTCCGAGCGGTCGACGGCCGGTGGGTGTCATTGAAGACACAGACCGTTTGCCTGCACGGCGACGGCCCGCACGCGCTGGCGTTCGCGCGTCGCATCCGCGCGCGGCTCGATCAGGAAGGCGTCATCGTGTGCGGCGCCGCGTCCGGCAAACGATCAGGGATTTCGAACCACGCGGGCACCATCGCGTAGCAGCACCGCCTTTTCAACGCCCGGCTCACGAACCGGGCGTTTTTCATGCAGAGGAGATATTAGTTATGCAGACCACTGTTAGTTTATGGCCGCTGCTCGGGGTGGCGGTCATCGTCGCCGGCTTCGTGTTGCGCTTTAATCCGATGTTGGTGGTTGCCGCGGCGGCACTCGCCACGTCGATGGCCGCCGGCTTCCCGGTGGAAAAGATCCTGGCGGAGATCGGGACAGGCTTCGTCAAGACGCGCAATCTGCCGCTGATCATCCTGCTGCCGCTCGCGGTAATCGGGCTGCTGGAGCGGCACGGCCTGCGCGAGCGCGCGCATATGTGGATCGCGCGGATCCGCTCCGCGACCGCCGGCCGATTGCTGATCGTCTACCTGCTGGTCCGGGAGCTGACGGCCGCGGTCGGGCTGACCGGACTCGGCGGCCATCCGCAGATGGTGCGCCCGCTGATCGCGCCGATGACCGAAGGCGCGGCCGAGACGCGTTACGGCAAGATCACCGACGCGCTGCGCTACCGGTTGCGCGCATTAGCGGCGGCGACCGACAACGTCGGCCTGTTTTTTGGTGAAGACGTGTTCGTCGCCTTCGGCGCCATCGTGCTGATGGTCACCTTTTTGCACGAGGAGGGCATCGATGTCGCGCCGCTGCACGTGGCCATGTGGGGCATTCCTACCGCGATATGCGCGTTCCTGATCCATGGGTACCGCCTGTACCGGCTCGACAAGCGGCTCGACCGCGAACTCGGTTACCAGGCCCCACGCACCGGAGACGCCGCGCCCGGCACGGCCGGACGCGCCACCGAGCTGGCGCGGCAAGCCGCGTCGAATGCCAGGGGGGAACAAGCATGATCCTCTCGATCACCTACCTCTATTGGCTCGTCGGCATCGTTCTGGCGCTGGTCGCCGGCATGGTCGTGCTCGACAAGACGCATCCGAAACGCTTCTTCGCGGGCACCTTCTGGGGCCTTGCCGCACTGATTTTCCTGGTCGGCGACAAGCTGCCGCCCGCCCTAGTCGGCGCGTTCGTGGTCGCGATGGCCGTGATTGCCGGCTGTGGTCTGGTGACCGGCGGCAAACCGAAAGTGCTGTCGGCCGAGGCCCGCACGCAGAGCGCCAAGCGCCTGGGCAACAAGCTGTTCTTGCCCGCGCTGACGATTCCGGCGGTCACCGTGATCGGCACGCTGACCGCGCCGTATCTGAAGATCGACGGGGTGTCGCTGATCGACCCGAAGAATGTCACGCTGGTGGCATTCGGCATCGGCTGTATCGCCGCCGTGATCTACGCGTGCGGGCTGACGCGCGACACGGTCGGGCAGTCGGTGCGCGAGACGCGGCGGCTGGTCGACGCGCTGTCATGGGCAGTGCTGCTGCCGCAGATGCTCGGCATGCTCGGGCTGGTTTTCTCCGACGCCGGCGTCGGCAAGGCGGTCGCGCATTTGACCACCTCCTACGTCAACATGGATCTGCGGGTGGTGGCGGTGACCGTGTATTGCGTCGGCATGGCGCTGCTCACTATCGTCATGGGCAACGGCTTCGCGGCGTTCCCCGTGATGACCGGCGGCGTCGGTGTGCCCGTATTGGTCGGCGTGTTCCACGCGGACCCCGCGGTGATGGTCGCGATCGGCATGTTTTCCGGCTTCTGCGGCTCGCTGGTGACGCCGATGGCGGCGAACTACAATATCGTGCCGGCGGCGCTGCTGGAACTGCCGGACAAGAATGCGGTGATCAAGGCACAGGTGCCGACCGCGCTAGCCATCCTGATCGCGAATATCGCCCTGTTGAACGTGCTTGCATTCCGTTAAGGCGGACTGTTGCGATGACTAAAACTGTGCTGCTGACCGGCTTCGACGCGTTCGACAAGGAGCCGGTTAATCCGTCGTGGGAAGCTGTGCGCGCGTTGGACGGCGTGCGGATCGACACGCCGGAAGGCGCGGCGGTGATCGTCGCGCGGCAGTTGCCGACGGTGTTTGGTGCGGCCGGTGAAGCGCTTGTCGCGGCCATCGGGGAAGTGCAGCCGGCGCTGGTGATCGCGGTTGGGCAGGCGGGCGGACGGCCCGAGCTGTCGCTTGAGCGTGTCGCGATCAATGTAGACGACGCGCGTATTCCGGATAACGAGGGCAAGCAGCCGGTCGATACGCCAATCGTCGTCGGGGGGCCGACGGCGTACTTCGCCACGTTGCCGATTAAGGCGATTGTTCACGCGCTGCGCGATGCGGGCGTGCCCGCGTCGGTCTCACAGACGGCGGGGACGTTTGTGTGCAATCACGTGTTTTACTCGCTGTGCCATTACATCGCGACGCGCGCGCCGCGATTGCGCGGCGGGTTCGTGCATATCCCTTATCTGCCGGAACAAGCGGTGCGGCATCCGGGTCAGCCGAGTCTTGCTTTGCAGATGGTGGTGGATGGACTCGGGGTAGTGGTACGTACCGCGCTGTCGGTGCGGCAGGATGTTCGGGAGAGTGGCGGGGCGTTGCATTAAGTCGCCCCCACCCTACCGCGCCCGCACATCGAATCCCCGCTCGCGCAACAGCGCGAGCACTCCCTTCGGTCCGCCCAAATGCAGCGCGCCGATCGCCACAAACACCGGCCGGTCAGGCCCGACCAGCAACAGCATCCGATCGACGAAACGCCGATTGCGCGCGAACACGATCTGTTCGTCGACCCGGCCGGCGCGCCATAGCTGATGCAACACGCGGACATCCGCCGCGTTCTGCTTCGGCGTCTGCGCCAGATCCTGCGCCAGCATTTCCTGCTGTTCCGGCAACGTCAGGTTCGTGAACGCAAGCATCTGTTCTTCGAGCGTCTCCAACCCGACGATCCGCGCACGACCCGTATACAGGTTCTCGATCTGCGGCTCGGAACCATACTCAGCCTGTAGTCCCGCCGCCAACGAATCGTATGTCTCGACCAGCATCGCCGCAAGCCACGGACGCGACCGCTTGATCTGCGCCAGCGCGGCCGGATGGCCGCGCATTCGGCGCACGATCTTCGCCCACATGGACGCGGGCACCATGCGCGGCAGGCAAGCGCGCGGGCACACGCCATATTTCGTTACATCGTCCTGCGACACTACCAGGTCTTCGGGCGACAATTCGAGCGCGATGGTGGCCGAGCCGTCCAGCGCATCGAGAATACGTTGCCGGAACGGCTGGTTCGGCGGGTAATCGGCCGGGCTGCCGACATGCAAAGTGCCCAGCAGGTAAAGCGTCGTCGCACCTCTCGTCGCGACGTAGAACGGCATGTACGCTGGGCGCGCATCCAAGGCCGCGGTGTCTGTCGCGCCATCGACATTCGGCAACGACGCGTGCGGCACGATGTGTGGCCGCGGCCCGACCAGCGCGGTGGACTGGGACGGCGACGCGGCGCCGCGTGTCGCCGCATGCACGGCAGCGGGCTGGCCCGCCAATCGGTGCAAGCCCTGTCCGAGCGGCGCATCGGCATCAGCCGACGCGCCCCACGCAGCGCCACCGGCCAGGCTGCACGCCGCGCCGGCCACCACCGCCCTTCGCACGACACGGCTCAATCCCACACGCCCAAACACACACACGCGCGCCAGGAGCGCCTTGAAGACCGCCGTGAGGATCGCCCCAAGGCACACCCATAGTGGGCTCTTAAGGCGCATTCTCGCGAACGCCACGACGAAGCCAAATCCGGCAAAAACACGCATCAGGCGTCCACCTCCTCCGCGCGATGGCACGCGACCTGCCGGCCGTCGACCTCACGCAGTAGCGGCTCCTCGCGCGTGCAGCGATCGATCCGGTACGGGCAGCGCTGGTGGAACGCGCAGCCGCTCGGCGGATTCAGCGGCGATGGCATCTCGCCTTCGAGCTTGATCTTGATACGGCGATCCGAGGCGAGCAGCGCCGGCGTCGCCGACATCAGCGCGCGTGTGTACGGATGACGCGGCCGCGCGAAGATCGTCTTCGCATCGCCTAGCTCGGCAATGCCGCCGAAGTACATCACCATCACGTCGTCGGCGACATGCTCGACTACCGACAGGTTGTGCGAGATGAACACATAGCTGGTGCCAAAATCACGCTGCAGGTCGAGGAACAAGTTCAGGATCTGCGCCTGAATCGACACGTCGAGCGCCGACACGGGTTCATCGGCGACGACGATTTGCGGATCGAGGATCATCGCGCGCGCAATGGCGACGCGCTGGCGCTGCCCGCCGGAGAACATGTGCGGATAGCGCTTCGCGTGCTCGGGCCGCAAACCGACGGTATGCATCATCTCGGCGATCCGTGTCGCGCGCTGCCGCGCGTCAAGTCCGGTATTGATGACCAGCGGCTCGCCGAGGGTCTGCTCGACCGTCTTGCGCGGATTCAGCGACGCGAACGGATTCTGAAACACCATCTGCACGCGGCGGCGCAGTTCCGCTTTCGCGGCGCGGCTGACGGTGGCTACGTCGTCGCCGTCGATCAATAAACGCCCCGACGTCGGCGCCTCGATCATCGTTAGCTGGCGCGCCAGTGTCGACTTCCCGCAACCCGATTCGCCGACCACCGCCAGCGTGGCGCCGCGCCGCAGCGCGAACGACACGCCGTTGAGCGCCTTCACGGCGCCGCTGCCGAACAGCCCGCGCCGCACCGGATAGTGTTTGGTCAGCCGGTCCGCCACCAGCACAGCGTCGAGCCCCTCGGCGGCGCGGGGTTTGAGCACGGCGCTCATCGCGCACCCCCGAGATTGAGCGGCTTGATGCAGCGCGCCCGCACCGCGTCGTCCTGTGCGGGCAGCGGCGCGAGCGCCGGACGGCCGTCCCAGCATGCCGGGATCACGTAGCGGCAACGTGGCGCGAACAGGCAGCCGCTCGGCCGGTCGTCGCGGCCCGGCACGATGCCCGGCAGCGCCGCCAGCCGCTCGGCGCCGCGGTTGTGCTCGGGGATCGCGGCCAGCAACGCCTCCGTGTACGGGTGATGCGGGGCCGTGAAAATCGCCGGCACATGATTCGTCTCGATCACCTCGCCCGCATACATGACGGCGACCCGCTGCGCGATTTCGGACACCACCGCGAGATCGTGCGAGATCAGCAGCAGCGCCATGCCGCGTTCGCGCTGCAAGGCCACCAGCAAGTCCATGATCTGCGCCTGGATGGTCACGTCGAGCGCGGTGGTCGGTTCGTCGGCAATCAGCAGCTTCGGATTGCAAGCGACCGCCATCGCGATCATCACGCGCTGGTTCATCCCGCCGGACATCTGGTGCGGAAACGATCGCGCACGGTTCTTCGCGTCGGGAATGCCGACCTGGTCGAGCAGCTCCAGCGCGCGGCTTCGCAACGCCGCACCGCGCAAGCCTTCATGCTGCTTGAGCACTTCCTCGATCTGGTAGCCGACCGTGTAGCTCGGGTTCAGGCTCGTCAGCGCGTCCTGGAACACCATCGCGACATCCTTGCCGACGATGCGGCGGCGCTGCCGCGGCGTGGCCCGCAGCAAGTCAACGCCGTCGAATTGCAACACGTCGGCGCTCACCTTGCCCGGCGCGTCGATCAGCCCCATCACGGCCATCGCGGTGACGCTCTTGCCGGAGCCGGATTCGCCGACGATGCCGACAACCTCGCCAGGCGCCACCAACAGGTCCAGCCGGTCCACCGCCGGCAGCCCGTCGAACTCGACGCGCAGGTTCCGAATAGTCAGTAGATCGCTCATGGTCAGGACATCCGCTTGAGTTTGGGGTCCAGCGCATCGCGCAGGCCGTCGCCGAGCAGGTTGATCGCCAGCACCGTCACCAGGATCGACAAGCCGGGCATCGTGACAATCCACCACGCGTTGTCGATATAGTCACGCGCCGATGCCAGCATCGCGCCCCACTCGGCGTCGGGCGGTTGCACGCCGAGGCCGAGAAAGCCCAACGCCGCCGCGTCGAGGATCGCAGTCGAAAAGCCCAGCGTGGCCTGCACGATCAGCGGCGCTGTGCAGTTCGGCAGCACTTGCGAAAACATCAGCCGCAGCGTGCCGGCGCCGGCGACGCGCGATGCCGTCACGTACTCCTTCTGCAGCTCGCCGAGCGCCGACGCGCGGGTCAGGCGCACATACGCCGGCAGCGAGACGATGGCGATGGCGAACATCGTATTCGTCAGGCCCGGACCGATGATCGCGACCACCGCGACCGCCAGCAGCAGCGACGGCAGCGCCAGCAGCACGTCCATCAGCCGCATGATCGGCGCGTCGCCCCAGGTCGGAAAAAAAGCGGCCGCGAGTCCGAGCACGATGCCCGGCAACAGCGCGAGCAGCACCGATACCAAACCGATGAGGCACGACAGCCGCGCGCCGAACATGAGTCTGGATAGGATGTCGCGGCCGGCTTCGTCGGTGCCGAGCACGAAACGCCAGTCACCGCCCTGCAACCACGCCGGGGGGATCTTGACGAAGTCGCGGTATTGCTCGATCGGGCTATGCGGTGCGATCAGCGGTGCGAACAGTGCGACGAACACCAGTCCGGCGATCACGCACAAGGCGATCACCGCACCGCGATTGCGCGAAAAATGCGCCCAGAATTCGCGTGCGGCGACCATCGTGCCGGACGGCGGCGGAATCACCGCCTGGTCCGGGAGCGGAGGTTGGGTAGGCAGATCGGCCATCTTGGTTACCTCGTGTGACGAATGCGCGGGTTCAAGACGCCGTACAGCAGGTCGACCACCAGGTTCACACAGATCACCAACGTCGCGATCATCAGGATGCCGCCCTGCACGACCGGGTAGTCGCGCCGCCCAATCGCATCGATCAGCCATTTGCCGATCCCGGGCCACGAAAACAGCGTCTCGGTCAGCACCGCTCCGGCCAGCAGCGTGCCGACCTGCAGGCCGATCACGGTAACCACCGGGATCAGCGCATTACGCAGCGCATGCACCACGATCACGCGCACCGGCGACAGGCCTTTCGCGCGCGCGGTACGGATATAGTCCTCGCGCAGGACTTCGAGCATCGAGGAACGCGTCATCCGTGCGATCACCGCCAGCGGAATGGTGCCCAGCACGATCGACGGCAAGATCAGGTGCGATAGCGCCGAGCGCCAAGCGCCTTCGTCGCTCGACAGCGCCGCGTCGATCAGCATGAAGCCGGTCACGTGCGGGATGTCGTATTCGACCGCGATGCGGCCCGATACCGGTGTCCAGCCGAGCATCACCGAAAAGAACATGATCAGCAACAGCCCCCACCAGAAGATCGGCATCGAATAGCCGGTCAACGCGGTGCCCATGACGGTATGGTCGAGCCACGAGCCGCGCTTCAACGCGGCCGCCACCCCGACCGGCAGGCCGACGACCAGCGCGAAGATCATCGCGCACACCGACAGCTCGACCGTGGCGGGAAAACGCGCGAGAAACTCGTCCATCACGCTGGTGTTGGTGATCAGCGACATGCCAAGATCGCCGCGCAGCGCGTGGCCGACATAGTGGACGTACTGGAGCGGCAGCGGTTGGTCGAGTCCGAGACGATGCATCGCTTCGCGGTGCATCTGCGGGTCGATGCCGCGCTCGCCCATCATCACTTCGACAGGGTCGCCGGGGATCAGGTGAATCAATGCGAACGCGAGGAGGGAGATGCCGATGAAAGTCGGTATCACCATCCCGATACGCCGCAGGACAAAACGATACATTGAGTCGTCTCCGCTGGAGAGCATGTGCGTGGCCAGCCACGCGAGCTTGCGCGCACAGCCGCTCGGCAAAATTGCGCTACGCCGATGGCGGCGCGCCGTTAGCGTACCGCAACAACGCTATTCGCACCCGGTACGGGCTCGGGTCGCCGGTTGGGCCCGCGAGTCGCGGGCCGCGGGCCGCGGGCCGCGGGTCGGGTCGCGGGTCGCCGGCCCGCCGGCCGGGGTCAATCCTGCGAAACTACTTCAAACTAACGCCGTCGAAGCGGGTGTAGCCAAGCGGGTCGATTTTGAAGCCCACCACGTTCTTAGTGAGCGGCTGATAAATGGTCGAATGCGCGATGGGTGAAAACGGCAGTTGTTGGGCGAAGATTTGCTGGAGCTGCACGTACAGCTTCGTGCGCTGAGTCCGGTCGGTGCTTTCACGGGCTTGTTTGAGCATGTCGTCGAACGGCCTGGAGCACCATTTGCTGTAATTGCTGCCATTGACGGCGTCGCAGCCGAGCAGCACACCGAGCCAGTTGTCGGGATCGCCATTGTCGCCGTTCCACCCGATCAACATCGTATCCTGTTCGCCGGCATGCGCGCGCTTGATGTATTCGCCCCACTCGTAGGTGACGATCTTCGCCTTCACGCCCACCTTCGCCCAGTCCGCCTGGATCATCTCGGCCATCAGCCGGGCATTCGGGTTGTACGGACGCTGCACGGGCATCGCCCACAACGTGATCTCGGCGCCCTCCTTCACGCCGGCCTGGGCGAGCAGCGCACGAGCCTTCACCGGGTCGTAGGGCAGCGCCTTCAGGGTCTTGTCATAGGACCACTGGGTGGGCGGCATCGGGTTGGTGGCGCGCTGACCCGCGCCCTGGTAGATCGATTCGACGATCGCTGTCTTGTTGATCGCCATGTCGAGCGCGCGGCGCACCTGCACGTTGTCGAGCGGCTTATGCAGGACGTTGTACGCCAGATAGCCGAGATTGAAGCCCGGCAGCGACGGCAGTTGCAGGTTCGGGTCGCTGCGCAGCGATACGAGATCGGCCGGGCGCGGATAGCTCATCACCTGGCATTCGTTGCGCTTGAGCTTCTGCACGCGTACGCCCGGGTCCACGGTAATCGCGAAGACCAGTTTGCCGATCTTGACCGCATCCTTCTTCCAGTAGTTCGGATTGCCGTCGAAGCGGATCACCGTGTCCTTCGTGTAGCGCTTGAAGATGAACGGACCGGTGCCGATCGGCTTGCTGTTAAGGTCCGACGCATGGCCCGCCTTGAGCAGCGCATCGGCGTATTCGGCCGATTGGATCGACGCGAATTCCATCGCCATGTCCTGCAGGAACGGGGCGTTGACTTCTTTCAGCGTGAATCTGACCGTGTACGGGTCGATTTTGTCGATCGACGAGATCAGCTTGGCGAGCCCCATGTCGACAAAATACGGAAACTGCGCCTTGTACGCCTGGTTGAACGGCAGGTTCGGATTCATCATCCGCTGGAACGTGAAGATCACGTCGTCGGCGTCGAACTCGCGGGTCGGCTTGAAGACGTCATTGGAATGGAACGTCACGCCGTGGCGCAGATGAAACGTGTAGTGGAGGCCATCCGGCGATACGTCCCACTTCTCGGCCAGTCCGGGCTCGAGGTTCGTGCCGCCGCGCTCGAACTCGACCAGACGGTTGAACACCGTAAAGGTGTTAGCGGTGAAGTCGGTACTGGCGGTGTATTGCGCCGGGTCGAAGCCGGCCGGGCTGCCTTCGGAGCAGTAGACCAGGGTTGTGTTCGGCAGCGACGCTGACTGTGCGAACGGTGCAGCGAACGGTGCAGCGAGCGTTGCCGAAACGGTCGCGGTAACGACCGAGATGACACGAGCCGCGCGGATCAGGCGGTTCTTGTTCATTGTGGGCTCTCCAGTTCTTGCCGGGGTCTCCGGCGTCGAACGGGAGTGTACTTCAAGTCAAGTTGGCGTCCTGCGCTGACGCTTCTACCGCCCGACGATGCGCTCGCAAATCGCCCGAGGCGCTGCGGCGTTATTCAAGGTGTAGAAGTGCAGTCCGGGCACGCCCGCGTCGACCAGACGCTGGCACAGCGCCGTGACGACATCCAGCCCGAACGCGCGGATCGCCTCGCGGTCATCTCCGAAGCTTTCGAGCCGGCGCGCGATCCAACGGGGCACTTCAGCGCCGCACATTTCCGAAAAGCGCATCAGTTGCGAATAGTTCGTGATCGGCATGATCCCCGGGACGATCGGCACGTCCACGCCCATTTTGCGCACGTCGTCCACAAAGCGGAAGTACGCGTCGGCGTTGAAAAAATACTGCGTGATCGCCGCGTTCGCACCCGCCTTCACCTTGGTCACGAAGTTGTTCAGGTCCTGACGCGGCGATTTGGCCTGAGGGTGATACTCGGGGTAGGCGGCAACTTCGATCTTGAACCAGTCGCCATATTCCGTGCGGATGAATTCGACCAGTTCCGACGCGTAGCGAAACTCGCCGACTTCGACCATCCCCGAGGGAAGGTCGCCGCGCAGCGCGACAATATGGCGGATGCCGTGCGCCCGGTATTGGTCGACGATGTCGCGCAAGTTTTGCTTGGACGAGCCGATGCATGACAAGTGCGGCGCTGCGTCGACCCCGTCGCGCGCCATGTCGAGCACCGTATCGAGGGTGCCCTGCTGGGTCGACCCGCCGGCCCCGAACGTCACCGAAACGAAGCGCGGCTTCAGCGGCAAGAGTTGTGCGCGGGTAACGCGGAGTTTGTCGATGCCTTCCGCGCTTTTCGGCGGAAAGAATTCGAATGAAAGTTCAAGCGGATGCATAGTGAGCCTGAAAATGTGCGCCTAGGCGGTCAACCGGTTGCCCAGGATCAAGGCGCTCAGCAACCATGACACGATGCTGTACAGGATCGACCCGAAAAACGCGGACCAGAAGCCCGACACCTCGAAGCCCTTCAGCAGCGACGCGCACAGCCAAAAACACAACGCGTTGACCACCAGGATGAACAGCCCCAACGTCAAAATCGTCACCGGCAGCGTCAGTACGATCAATACCGGACGGATGATCGTGTTGATCAGCCCCAGCACGATTGCAACGATCAGCGCAGTGCCGAAGCTCTTGATCTGGATCGACGGCACGATGTAGGTGATGATCAGTAGCGCCAGCGCGTTGATCAGCCAGGTAAGCAGCACTGCCATCTAAGGCTCCTGTGTTCGGTGACGAGGTTGTCTGTCCGGCGAACCGGGGGATAGTTAGCCGGCGGCGGGTCGCAGACCCAGACCGCGGCAGCGGCAGCGGCAGCGGCAGCGGCAGCGGCAGCGGCAGCGGCAGCGGCAGCGGCAGCGGCAGCGGCAAGTGTGCGGCACGGCACGGCACCGCTGCCGCGCTCACGCACCAATA
>Ga0310811_10004292_pt1 | contig 17909 bp, 15 predicted proteins | sample YCmetagenome_FD_207642 | JGI IMG/M metagenome (GOLD analysis project Ga0310811, IMG submission 207642) | Soil microbial communities from experimental microcosm in Duke University, North Carolina, United States - YC | ecosystem: Engineered > Artificial ecosystem > Soil microcosm > Unclassified ...
GCGCAATCGAGCGCTACAACGTGACATGGCTCACCTCAGTGCCGCCGATGATCGCGATGATGCTGCGCGAAAAAGATCTGCTGGCTCGCACGAACCTGTCGTCGGTGCGCTTTATCCGTATGGGTTCTGCGCCAGTCGGCGAGAGCCTGCTCGGACAGATCGGCCAGGTGTTGCCGAACGCAAAAGTAACGAACGTGTACGGCACCACGGAAGGCGGCCCAATTGTGTTTGGTCCGCATCCGCAGGGCATCGAGCCGCCTCCTTTGTCGGTGGGCTATCCACATCGCGAAGTGCAGGTGCAATTGCTGGACGCTTCCGACGACGGCAACGGCACCGCAACCGGCGTGCTCGCGGTAAAGAGCCCGGCGGTGATGCTGGGTTATCACAACCGCAAAGATCTGGCGGTACCGATCACGCCTGATGGCTTCTACATCACGGGCGATGTGTTTCACCGCGACGCGCAGGGCTTTTATACCTTCGTCGGCCGCGCGGACGATATGTTCGTCTCCGGCGGCGAAAACATCTTCCCGGGCGAAGTAGAGCGCGTGCTGGAAACGAATCCAGATATCGCGCAGGCCTGTGTCGTGCCGGTCGACGACGACATCAAGGGCACCAAGCCGGTTGCATTCGTGGTGCGCCGGCCGGGCGCCACGCTCACGGAGGAAGACGTCAAGCAGTACGCGCTTGCGCATGCGCCGGCCTACCAGCATCCCCGCCGGGTCTGGTTCGTCGATGCATTGCCGCTCGCGTCCACCAACAAGATCGACCGCGCGGTGCTGAAGAAAACCGCGCAAAGCGAACTGCCGGCAACCGGCGCCGCGTGATGCATGCGCGTTGCGAACCGGCTTGGCCCAGCCCCGCCATCACCTATCCAGGAGTCCAGCATGAAAGAGAACTTTCGCGAGTTTCTTGAGCGGCTGCGTGCCGCGCAGGAACTGATCGACATTCGTCAGCCGGTCGACATCCGGCACGTCGGCACGCTAGTGGATCAAAGCGACAAGGCGCTGCTGTTTCATAACGTGATCGGCTACGACATGCCGCTGCTGTCGGGCATCATTCGCACGCAAAAGCGCGCGATGATGTCGATGGGCTGCGAAAGCTACGGCGAAATCGAAAAGATGCTGGCACACGGCATCCAGAATCCGCTGCCGCCGAAGTATGTTGCGACGTCGGCCACCAAGGAAGTGATCTACAAGGGCGACGACGTCGATCTGTTCCGCCTGCCGATTCCGATGTCGTCGATCTACGACGGCGGCCCGATGATCACCGCTGGCATCGTGATCTCGCGCGACCCGGAATACGGGCTCAATAGCGGCATCTACCGCTTCATGGTGAAAGAGAAAGCGCTGACCGGCATCGACATCGTCACGCCGAACAATATGCGCATGTTCGCGCAGCGCGCGTACGAACTGGGGCGGCCGCTGCCGATTTCGATTTCGATCGGCAATCACCCGGTGGAAATCATGGGCGCCGGCTACCGCGCGCCGATCGGCGTCGACGAAATGGCCATTGCCGGTGGTATTCGCGGCGAGCCAGTCGAGCTCGCGCCGTGCGAAACGATCGATTTGCCGTATGTGGCGGATTCGGAAATCGTCATCGAAGCGGAAATCCTGCCCACCGGATGGACGCAGCCGGAAGGGCGTTTTGGCGAATTCACCGCGCTGATGGGCGGCCTGCACTGGAACCCGAATGTGCGCATCAAGGCAATCCTGCACCGGCGCGACGCGATGTATTACTCGCTGCATATGCCGTGGGAAAACACCTGGCTGGCGGCGCCGACCCGTTATCAGGCAATTCGCAGTGCGCTGCGCACGGCCGGCGTGCAGGTGAAGGACATCAACGTAACGCTCGGCGGCCGCGCATTCTGGCATGCGGTGATCTCGATCAAAAAGCAGGCCGGTGAAGGCAAAAATGCCTTGCTCGCCGCACTATCGGTGATGGACCTGAAGCATGTGGTGGTGGTCGACGACGACATCGACGTGTTCAATGGCGAGCAGGTCGAATGGGCAATCGCAACGCGCGTGCAGGGCGACCGCGATCTGATCGTGATTCCGGGCGCGCGCGCCAAGCCGCTCGATCCGAGTTTGCCGGTGATGCCGCACGGGCGCGTGCCGACTGGCGCGAAAGTCGGCATCGACGCGACGATTTCCGAAGGCATTCCGCACGAACGCTATGAGCGTATCTCGTATGCGTATGCGGATACCGCGAAGATTGCGGACTACGTGGCCGGCAAGGCGGACGAGGTTGCAGTCTCCGGCGCAGGCGAGATCGAAGCAGCCGCACGCGAAGCGCTCGAACTGATCGGTGTCGAGCCGCTGTATTACACGGCGCTGGCCGAACGTCTCGCGAAGTACGATTTCCAGACGCTGGCACGCGCATTGGGTGTGTTGCACGAACGCGAGCAGCTGTGGAAAACCTCGGAAGGGAAACTGTGCGTCCGCGGTTCGCGTTTCGACGCGGTGCTGCCCTCCTCACGCTGATCCAAAAGCCGCTCGCAGAGCGTTCCGAATTGCGCCGCGCAAGCGCGCGGCGCTTCACTCAAGCAGAGACGAACCATCATGTTGCGATTCAAACGGCGAGTTGCGCATCGGCTGATGGCGGCCGCGGTTTCACTGGTTGCGCTTACGGCGCAGGTGGCGCACGCCGCGCCGTTGCGTATCGGCTACTGGACGAGCGGTGTAAGCCTCGGGCTCGGCGCCGTGCTGGAAACCGGCGATTTCCTGAAGAAGGCCGGCATCGACGATGTGCGCTTCGTGCACTTCTCCGAAATCAATGCACCCGCCAGCGGGCTTGCGGCGAATGTGATCGACATCAGCTTCAGCGTGCCTGCGGCGAGTGCGTTCAGCATCGCGGCGAGCGGTGTGCCAGTGAAGATTTTCGGCGCCACAGCGCCGGCCGATGTGACCTTCGTCACGCCCGCTACATCGACGGTCACTTCGCTCGGTGCGTTACGCGGCAAGAAGATCGGCATGTCGCCGGCGGGCAGTTCGGTGGCGTTGATGACGGCAGCCGTGATGCACGCAAACTACGGCTTCACGGCCGCCGACTACTCGCTGGTGCCGGGCAACGAAGCGCGTCTTGCGCAGTTCCTGATGCAACAGCAGGTGGATGCCGCCGCGCTGCGCTCGGTCACGGTTGCACAGTTGACCGAGGTGAAGACGAGACGCCTCGGCACGCTGGTCGACGAATGGCACAAGATGACGAAGTCCGATGCGATGCCTTATCTGGGCGTGGGTGCCGCGCGCACTGAACTGATCCAGCAGGACCCGCAGACGGTAGCGAAATTCATCGTCGCGATTCATAACGCGATTGCGTGGGGCAGTGCGCACCCTGATCAGGTCGCAGCCACCTTGCAGAAAGTCGCAAATCTGCCGGCTGGCGACGCGCAGGTCTACGCCGCGCATTGGGCCGAGCTGAACACGGTGTCGTTCGAACCGACGGACATCGACACGTTAAAGCGCGAGCAGCAGATCTTTGCGGCAAGCGGTGCGATCAAGGGCACGTTGCCGCCCGACGTATTCGTGAGCGGACCGTACGATGCGGCAAAGAAGATTCTGGCAAGTCAGAAGCCATGAGCGCCACGGGACACACGCGGCGCCGCATCGTGGTGGGCATCAGCGGCGCATCCGGTGCGATCTACGGCGTACGCTTGCTGCATCTGCTGCGCGCGCTCGACGTGGAATCGCATCTGGTGGTCAGCCGTTCCGCGCAGATCACGCTGACGCAGGAAATGAATATGCAGCTGGCGGACCTGAAGGCGCTCGCCGACGTGCACTATCCGAACGCCGATATCGGTGCGGCGATCTCGAGCGGGTCATTCAAGGTAGACGGCATGATCGTCGCGCCGTGCTCGATCAAGACACTGTCGGAAATCGCCACCGGCTGCACCAGTTCGCTGCTGTCGCGCGCCGCGGACGTCATGTTGAAAGAGCGCCGGCGGCTCGTGCTGATGGTGCGCGAGACGCCGCTGCATGCCGGGCATATTCGCAGTCTGGCTGCAGTAACCGATGCAGGCGCGATCGTTTACCCGCCGGTGCCCGCGTTCTACGCAAGGCCGGCAACCCTCGAACAGATGGTCGATCACACGCTTGGCCGCGTGCTGGATCTGTTCGATATGGACGCACGAACGGTGCGCCGCTGGCAAGGAACGGTTGGTTGAGCCAACGTTATTTTGACCTCTGTTTACTTGGAAATATGCATCTCCTAGAATGGATTTCGGGGTTGCTGTGAGGTGCCCACCGCACCGCGTAAGCACAATAAGCTGATACACAACGGTATCGTGCAAGGAGGTCGACATGCGGGCAAAGATCATTGCCGGAAACAAGGCGGCGTCGGGTGAAAACATGCTGCTGGGCGAATCCACCTATCTCGCGATTCGCCAGTCCATTCTGTCGTGCACGCTGCAGCCGGGCAGCCTGCTGACCGAGGCAGAGCTGATGGAGCATTACGGTGTCGGCAAGTCGACCTGCCGTCTCGCGCTCGCACGTCTGACGCACGACGGGCTGGTGCGTTCGGTGCCGCGGCATGGCTACGTGGTGGTGCCGATCACGCTGAAGGACGTCGAAGAAGTCTTCGCGCTGCGGATGATTCTGGAACCGGAGGCAGCGCGGCTCGCGGCCGGCAACGTCGATACGCGCGCGCTGATGCGCATCGACAAGGCGGCGCGCGGCAATAGCGCGTCGCAGAATCACGGCAACCAGATCGGCTTCTTTCTGGAGGGCAATCGTGCATTCCATCTGCAGATCGCGATGGCTTCCGGCAACGATCGTCTGGTGCGCAGCATTTCGGATCTGTTCGACGATATGGCGCGGCTCGTTGCACTCGGCTTCGCCGACGAAGACGATAGCCCGCAGATTGCCGGCGATCATAAATTACTGGCCGAAGCGCTCGGCGCCGGCGACGGCAAGACGGCTGCGCGCATCGCCCGCAGGCACATCGAGCGCTTTCGCGACATGACGATGGAGCGCGTGTTGCGCAGCATGAAGCAGGATTTCGAGCACGCGCCGCTGCTCGCGGTCGGCAAGTAAGCGGGCAACGAGCGGGCAAACAAGCGCGCAACACGACGCGCGGTCGTACTGCAGTACCGCAAGATCCGGTCCTCGCTTCGAGGTGGTCCCACGCATGCCGCGCAAAATGCGGCGTAACGCGCATTGCATGATGAAAACAATCCGTCTTTTCTCGCAGCTTTTTCTGGCGCTGATATTCACGGCATTCAGCGCAGGCTATACACGTGCCGCCGAATTGCGGGTCGGCTACTGGACGAGCGGTATTAGCCTGGGCTTCGGCGCATTGCTCGAAGCGCAAAAGTTTTTCGAAAAGCAGGGCCTGCAGGTGAAGTTTGTGCGTTTCCCGGACGTCAACGGTCCGACCACTGCGCTGGCAGCGAATGCGATCGATCTCGCGTTCGGCGCGAGTCTGGCGGGGGCGTTCAGCTTGAGTCAGCAGGGCGTGCCGGTGCGCATCGTCGCAGCCACGCAACTGGTGGATGCGGAGCTGGTGGTGCTGGCCGATTCGCCGGTGCGTAATCCGGGCGAACTGCGCGGCAAAAAGATCGGCATGTCGCCGCTCGGCAGCGGCACAACCGGGGTCGGCACCGCGGTGCTCGATGGCAACTACGGGTTGAAGCTGGCGGACTACCGTCTGATAGCCGGCGACGAGCCGCGGCTTGCACAGTTTCTGCTGCAAAAGAATGTCGATGCAGCGGTGATTCGCCCCACTACCGTGGCACAGGTATCCGACAACGCGAACAAGATTCGCGTACTTGGCACATTGTCGGACCAGTGGAAGCAAATGACGAAGTCGTCGGCGCCGCCTTATATCGGCGTGGCGGTAATGCGCAGCGAATGGTTGCAAGCCAACCCCGCCGACGCGGTCAAGGTGCTGGCGGCGATGCGTGAAGCCGTGCAATTCGGCACGACACACCCTGACGCGGTGATAGCCGCGCTCAAACAAACCGCGAACATCAGCGATGAGGGCGCGCGCTTTTACGGCGAGCACTGGGCCAGCATGAATACCGTAGCGATGGGACCGGACGACATCGCGACACTGAAGCGCACGTTTGACGTATTCAAGGCAGCGGGCACGCTGAAGGGCGATCTTCCGGCGCAGCTGTTCGACCCGCAGCCTTTTCTTGAAGCGGAGAAAACGAAATGAACAGTACGATAGCGCCGCCGGCGAGGCGGATCGAATGGCCCGCCGAAGGCATCACGCGCGTGCCGCTGCGCGTGTTTGCCGATGCGGCAATCTACGAGCGCGAGCAAGACGCGGTGTTTCGTGGCCCGACGTGGAGCTTCCTGTGTCTGGACATCGAGATTCCGAACCCCGGCGACTATGTGACGACCAAGGTCGGCCATACATCGGTGATCGTCGTGCGGCATCAGGATGGCGGGATTCGCGCGCTGGTCAACAAATGTGTGCACAAGGGCTCGGTGCTTTGCTATGAGGCGCACGGGCACCGTCAGCGGCCTAATCTGGTTTGCCCGTACCACAACTGGGTTTACAACTTCGACGGCGAACTGACCAGCGTTGCGTTCGAAAAAGGTGTGCAGGGCAAGGGCGGCATGCCCGAAGACTTCGACAAGAGCAAATTCCGCCTTGCCACACTGCGTGTGGCCAGCATTCGCGGCCTCGTGTTCGGCACGTTTTCGGATGAAGCGCCGGAACTGGTCGACTATCTGGGCCCCGTGATGGTCGCGCACATCGAGCGCACGCTGTACGGCAAGGTGAAGATTCTCGGCCGCTACAGCCAGGTAATGCATAACAACTGGAAGCTGTACGTCGAAAACAGCCGCGACAACTACCACCCCAGTCTGCTGCATGCGTTTTTCTCGACCTTCAAGATCAACCGTCTTTCCGCGGAAGGCGGCACGCTACAGGATGCAGACAGCCGACATCACATCACCTTCACCAAGCGCTTTACCGATGCTGGCGATGCGGTGTACGACTCCGGCATCATCCGCGCGATGCGTGACGACTTCGGCTTGAAGGATCCATCGCTGATCGATCAGTGGATGGAGTACCCCGATCAGATCACCAACGCGATTCAAAGCATATTCCCCGGCTTCGTGCTGCATCAGATCATGAATTCGCTTGGCGTGCGGCAAGTGGTGCCGCTCGGCGTGGATCGTTGCGAACTGATCTGGACCGTGCTCGGTTTCGAGGAAGACACACCGGAGCAGACGCTGATTCGCCGCAAGCAAAGCAACCTGGTCGGTCCGGCGGGATATGTGTCGATGGAAGACGGCACGATCGGTGCGTTCGTCGAAAAAGGCATTCGCGGCGATCTGGACGATACCGCGGTGATCGAAATGGGCGGCAAGGGCACCGGCCCGATGGCGACCCGCGCGACGGAAACCTCGGTGCGCGGCTTCTGGAAGTTTTATCGGGAGTTGATGCATGTCTAGTACGACCACGCGTTACGCGGAAATCGAAGTGGGCGTGCACGCCACCGCGTGCATCGGCCGCATGAATGCGCACTACTGCAGCGCGATCGACAATGGCGATCTCGAACAATGGCCCGGCTTTTTCACCGATGATTGTACGTACCGGATCCTGACGCGTGCCGATTTCGAAGCGGGCCGCGATTTCGGCATCTGGTTCTGCAACACGCGTGGCATGTTGCTCGACCGCGTCAGTTCGATCCGCTCTGTGAACGTGTTCGAGCCGCATGTCTATCGGCATGTGATCTCGCCGACCGAGATCGTCGGTGTCGATGAAGACGGCGTGATCCGCTGCGAGACGAGCTACATGATCGTGCGTACCGGTTATGAAGGCGAGATGGTCGTGTTTAGCGCCGGGCGTTATGTCGATGCGGTCATGATCGAAGGCAGCCGCGCGCTGCTGCGCGAGCGTACCGTCGTAACGGATTCGTGCCGTTACGACACACTGGTCGCGTTGCCGCTGTGACGACGGAGCACCGATGAACCAGCCCACACGTTCGGCGCCCCGTTACCGGCTGCACCTCGAAAGCCGGCGCGGCCAGGTGCCGGCTTTTCATCTAACCGAAGCGGTGTGGCAAGAAGCCGCCGCACGGCACGCCGAACTTGCGGCATCGCTCGACGTTTCGTTCGGCTGGGACGGCGAGCGCTTTGCAACGCCGCTAGACGACATCGATTTTCTACTCGCTTCGCGTTTTCCGCGCGACGCCGTCAATCACGCGCCACGCCTGCGATGGATTCACACCACCGGCGCCGGCGTGGACCAGTTGTTGCCGCTCGCGCAGTTCCGCGACGATCTGATCCTGACTAACAGCAGCGGCATCCACGTCGACAAGGCCGGCGAATTCGTACAGATGGCCTTGCTGATGTTGAATGCGCAACTACCCGCAGTGCTGCGTGCACAGCGCGAGCATCGCTGGGATGCCCGTTTGACTGCGCCGATTCGCGGCAAGACCGCATTGCTGATTGGCCTGGGCGACATCGGCGGTGCGGCGGCGCGCGCCGCGCATGCGCTTGGGTTGCGCGTGATCGCATTGAATCGCAGCGGCCGCGCACAGCCGGCTATCGCGAGCCTCGCCGACGCGCTCGCACCGATCGCCGAACTCGACCACTGGTTGCCGCAAGCCGATTTCGTGATCGTCACGGCACCGTTGACGCCCGCTACGCGTAACCTGTTGTCCGCCGACCGGCTCGCCGCGATGCGTCGCGGCGCGGCAGTGGTCAATCTGTCGCGCGCGGCGCTGATCGACTACGGCGCGCTGTTCGAGCATTTGCGCCGTGGCACTTGCGGCGGTGCGGTACTCGACGTGTTCGATCCCGAACCACTGCCTGCCGACAACCCGGCGTGGGACGTACCCGGCCTGATCGTCACGCCGCACATCTCGTGCGACGCACCCGACTACAACCACCGCGTGCTCGAACTATGGTTCGACAATTTCGCACGATGGCTGCGGGCGGAGCCATTAGTCAACGTGGTCGATCGCGAGCGCGGCTATTGAGGGTGCCAGGCCATGTTGGCTAGATCGCCAGATCCGCCTCCTGGCACACCGCGTAACGGGTACGCGACCCGTTCATCGCTTCGACCACAAACTCCAGAAACGCCCTGACTTTCGGCGATAGCTGCCGTAGCGACGGATAAACCGCCTCGATATTGCGCCGGGGCGTACTGTAGTTCTTCAGTACACGTTCAAGTGTGCCCGCGCGCAGATAGTCCGCCACCGCATAGGTGTGCACGTAAACGATTCCCGAACCAGCCAGCGCCGCATCGATCAGTGCATCGCAATGATCGATCATCTGGCGTGCCGTATCGCCAACCCGCACGGTCCAGTCGCGGCTTGCCGACATGAAGTACCAGTCGCGGCAACGCCGTGTTTGCGCCGAGATATGGGCGACGCAAGTATGGCCCGCCAGATCTTCCGGCGTTTGCGGCCGGCCGTGCTGGTCGAGGTAAGCCGGGCTCGCACAGGCCACCCAGCAAGCGGTGCCCAGTTCGCGCGCAATCAGCCGGTTCGACGGCACATCGCCAATCCTGATCGCAATATCGAAGCCCTGCTCGATGATGTCCTGAATGCCGTCAGACAGGCTTGTTTCGATCGTCACGTCTGGATGCAGCCGGCGAAACTGCGCGAGTGCCGGCATCAGCACGGTGCGCCCGAAGGTGACCGGCGCCGTGATCCGCAGCTTGCCTGACGGCACCTGCGCGGCCTGCAGCAACGCGGCTTCCGCGTCGCGCAGTTCGATCAGGATTGCGCGGCAACGCTCGAAAAACGTCGCCCCCTCGGCCGTCAGCCCGACACTGCGGGTGGAGCGATGCAGCAATGCGACGCCGGTTTGCGATTCGAGCCGCGTGACGGCTTTGCTGACACCCGAAGCGGTCAACCCCATCTGCCTGGCTGCATCGGTGAAGCTGCGAGATTCCGCAGCGCGTACGAACGCCTCAACGGCAGACAAATCCATCTGAGCCCCAATCGATCGAAGAAAACGACGCAGAGGCGTGACGCAGGGGCCGCCAGCCGATGTGCTGCAAGCCGCACGCCGCCACTGTTGCGATGCGCGATTCTACGGTGTACCTACACACTGAAAAACCCTTCGCGATTCACGACAGTAGTGACCAATAATCCGCAGCCACTTTTTCGCTCAAAACGTGCCAACATTTCGCGGAAACCGTCGTGCAGTGCGTTACACGCGTGGCGCTTCGATTCGACGAGACTGCATTTCTGAATTCCAGTCACAACTGTGATGAAGCAAGGGCAAGTTCAACGTGATGGCTGTCATTCCTTACGCAACTGGCGTTCGGTGCAGCCGCCGGCACAACGCCATATCCGGGAGCACCGATGCACAGTAGTGAACTCGCGGCGCACGCGACAAAGCAGACCGAGGAAGCGATCGTCTATGTGATCGACGACGATCCGTCGATCTGCGAAGCCTTGCATGCGTTGCTACGTTCGATCGGCGTCGCCGTCGAAACCTTTTCGAATGCTCAGGATTTCTTTGCATATCCGCTGCCGGACCTGCCCGCCTGCCTGATTCTCGACGTTCGCCTGAAAGGGCAGAGCGGGCTGGCGGTGCAGGAGCAGATTGCCGCCGCGCAAATCACGATACCGATCGTATTCATGACCGCGCACGGCGACGTCGAGATGTCGGTGCGGGCGATGAAGGCGGGCGCATGGGATTTTCTTGCCAAGCCATTTCGCGACCAGGACATGCTGGACGCGGTCACGCAGGCACTCGCCGCGGACCAGCAGCGGCGCGTGGCGGACCGCACGATTGCCGAGCTGCGCCGCCGTTACGATTTGCTGACGCCGCGCGAGCGCGAAGTGATGGCGTACGTCGTCAATGGCTTGCGCAACCGGCAGATTGCATCGGTGATGAACCTTAGCGAGAACACGACGAAGTTTCACCGCAATCAGGCGGTGAAGAAAATGGCGGCGAAAACGCTGGTCGATTTCGTATTGATGGGCGGCGCGCTGGGCTTGAAGGACACCGACGACGGGCTGTGCTACCGGGCCGCATCGCGCAAGGTCGGTGGCTTTTGAGCGACGCGCGGGCATCGTTCGAAACTTCAATGGCCGTGCGAATACACAAGGCGAGGCGCGAAAAAGCATCGAAGATTGTTTTTCTTTTCCTTCGAGACCCCATTCGCCATGACCACGATTACCGTTCCGACCCGTGACGAAGTTTCTCCTGCGAATCAGGCTATTTTCGACCAGCTGAAAGGTGCGCTGGGCATGGTGCCGAACCTGTACGCGACCTTCGCGTATTCGGAGCATGCGCTCGGCAGCTATCTGGCGCTTCAGAACGCCAGGAGCAGCATTACCGGCAAGGCCCGCGAGGTGGTGAACCTTGCCGTCAGCGAAGTGAACCAGTGCGAGTATTGCCTCGCTGCGCACACGATGATCGGCAAGAAGGTCGGCTTCACCGATGCGCAGGTTCTGGAGATCCGCGGCGGCAGAGCCAGCTTCGACCCGAAGCTCGACGCGCTGGCGCGTCTCGTTCACGACATGGCTGTCAAGAAAGGTCACCCAGACGAAGCGCTGGTCGACGCCTTTCTCGCGGCAGGCTGGACCAAGGGCAATCTGGTCGACGTGATCGTCGCGATCGGCGACAAGATCATCACCAACTATCTGCACGGCGCCACGCACGTGCCGGTGGATTTTCCGGCAGCACCGGCGCTGCCGCGTTAAGCATCGAAGCGCAAGCGCATAAAAAAAACGGAGCCGCAAGGCTCCGTTTTTTTCTTGCCGGGCGATTTAGTCGCCGCGGCGCAAGCGAATCGCAATCAGTTCTTGACCACCGACGCCTGATAGATCCGGTCGACCACCTTGCCCAAGGTCGCATCGAATTCGCTGTCGCTCATGTCTTTCTTCAGATCGTTGATCAGCGCGCGCGAGAAGCTTGCGATCAGGCCGTGATTGGCGGCCAGGCGATTGCACGCCTCGTCGAGCGAATAGCCACCCGATAGTGCGACCACGCGCACGACGCGCGGATGCTCGATCAGCGGACGATAGAAATCCGCTTGTTCAGGCAGCGTCAGCTTGAGCATCACGCGGCTCGACTCCGGCAGCGCATCCAGGCCCTTGTGCAGTTCGGCCCGCAGGATTTTTTCCGCGCCTGCCTTGTCCGGGCTCTTGATCAGCACTTCGGGTTCGAGAATCGGCACCAGCCCGTGCGCGATGATCTGCGCGCCGACCTCGAATTGCTGTTTGGCGATCGCGGCAATGCCGGACTGCGAAGGCAGGTTGATCACCGAACGCATCTTGGTGCCGAACACGCCCAGCTTCGCCGCGCGCTCGAGCAGCGCGTCGAGGCCGGGAATCGGCTTGAGCAGGCGCACGCCGTCCGCTTCGTCGTAAATGCCTTTATCGACCTTCAGGAACGGCACCACGCCGCAATCGTCCCACAGGAACGACGGCACGGGCTTGCCTTCGACGAGGCCGTCCATCGTCTGCTCGAACAGGATCGCGCCGATTACCTTGTCGCCGGTAAAGGCCGGCGACGTGATGATGCGGCTGCGCATTTCGTGCATCAGCTTGAACATCTCGGCTTCGTTGCCTTGATACGCGTCTTCGGGAATGCCGTACTGCCGTAACGCGCCGGGCGTCGAACCGCCGCTCTGGTCGAGTGCGGCAATGAACCCCGGTTTGTCCTGCATCTGCGCAAGCATCTTGTCGTTAGCCATGAGCCTCTCTCCGTTCATCAATCCAATCAGACTTTGTCGCCAGGCGCACCCGAATGGGCCTTTCCATCTTGCATCCGGCAAGTGTAATGGCAATGACCTTCACACTAATTAAAACAGGCCGGTAAAAAAATCGCAGCGTGGGGGTGGGCGCTGCGCAGCCAGGCGCACAGCGCACGTCACTCACATGACGAATTAGACAGCGCAAGCAACGGGCGTGCCGCGCCCTGGCGCACAGTGCGCAATATCGAACATGCCTTTAGGTGAAAACCCCGAGAACGTGTTCAGTGCTGGCGAAAGCCTTATCCAGCTTGGGCGAACGTCGTGGGACGGAGGGCTCGCGCGGTCGCAGAATGTGGAATCAACATAACGACACTTGTTACGATCCTATCATTCGAGTACATTAACTGCGAACAACCCATCAGCCGTTGCTGTGCATCGCACAAAATTGCGGGACGCCTCATGCCTGAAGCTTCTACTTTGTCTATGTCGGTCGTTGCGCTCAGGCGCGACCCGATCCTCCATCCCACGCGCAACCCTGGCGTGCCGTTCGATGCCGGCTGGCTCGACGGGCTGCGGGTCAATCAATCGGCAGTCGAGCGGCGCACTGCGACGCTCGGCACGCGCCGCACCGTCAAGAAAGATGCGCAGGCCGCGTGGCTGCTCAAAGCGATCACCTGCATCGATCTGACCACGCTGAGCGGCGACGACACCGAAGGCCGCGTGCGGCGCCTGTGCGCGAAAGCGCGTCAGCCGGTGCGCTCGGACCTGCTGGCGGAACTGGGCGTGGCGCCCAACAGCATCACGACCGGCGCGGTCTGCGTGTATCACCGCTTCGTCGGCGCGGCAGTCGACGCGTTGAGCGGCAGCGGCATTCCGGTGGCGGCAGTGTCGACGGGTTTTCCGGCCGGCCTGAGTCCGCACGAACTGAAGCTGAAAGAAATCGAGGCCTCGGTCGCGGACGGCGCGCAGGAAATCGATATCGTCGTCACGCGCGAATACGTGCTTACCGGCAACTGGCGCGCGCTGTACGACGAAGTGCGCGACTTTCGCGCCGCCTGCGGTGCGGCCCACCTGAAAGCGATTCTCGCCACCGGCGATATCCGCACGCTGTCGAACGTGGCGCGCGCATCGATGGTGTGCATGATGGCCGGCGCCGATTTCATCAAGACTTCCACCGGCAAGGAAGGCACCAATGCGACGCTCGACGTGTCGCTCGTGATGGTGCGGATGATCCGCGAATATCACGCGCGCACCGGCATCCTGATTGGCTTCAAGCCGGCCGGCGGCGTGTCGAACGCCAAGACTGTACTGTCGTACCAGATCCTGATGAAGGAAGAGCTTGGGCGCGCATGGCTCGAACCGGAACTGTTCCGGATCGGCGCCTCGAGCCTGCTCGCCGACATCGAACGCCAGCTCGAGCATTACACGAGCGGCCGTTATTCCGCCTTTAACCGTCACCCCGTTGCTTAAGCAGGCAGGCCGATTCTCATGAGCGTAGCCGAGTATTTTTCTTCGATGGATTACGGTCCCGCACCCGAGGACGATCAACCTGCCCGTGCATGGCTCGCGCAGCATCACGCGGAGTTGGGGCATTTCATTGGTGGCGCGTGGCGCGCACCGGCATCGGGCGAGCGTTTCGCGTCGCAGGAGCCGGCCACCGGCAAGCTGCTCGCGCAGATCGCGCAGGGCGATGCGGCCGATGTCGACGCCGCGGTCGCCGCCGCGCGTGCGGCGCAGCCGGCATGGCGTGCGCTGGGCGGGGCAGGCCGCGCGCGGCATCTGTATGCGCTGGCGCGCATGGTGCAGCGGCATAGCCGTCTGTTTGCGGTGCTCGAAGCGCTCGACAACGGCAAGCCGATTCGCGAAACGCGCGACATCGATATTCCGCTGGTAGCGCGGCATTTTCTGCATCACGCCGGCTGGGCGCAACTGCAGGACAGCGAGTTCCCGCATCACACGCCGCTGGGCGTGATCGGCCAGATCGTGCCGTGGAATTTCCCGCTGCTGATGCTGTCGTGGAAAATCGCGCCGGCACTGGCTACCGGTAATTGCGTGGTGCTCAAGCCCGCCGAATACACGCCGCTCACTGCGCTGTTGTTCGCCGAACTCGCGCAGCGCGCCGGTTTGCCCGCGGGCGTGCTGAACGTCGTGACCGGCGATGGCCGTACTGGCGCCGCGCTGGTCGAGCATCCGGACGTCGACAAGATCGCCTTCACCGGTTCGACCGAAGTCGGCCGGCTGATCCGTGCGGCGACCGCCGGCTCCGGCAAATCGCTGACGTTGGAACTGGGCGGCAAGTCGCCGTTCATCGTGTTCGACGATGCGGACCTGGACGGCGCCGTCGAAGGCGTAGTCGACGCGATCTGGTTCAACCAGGGGCAAGTGTGCTGCGCCGGTTCGCGGTTGCTGGTGCAGGAAGGCATCGAAGCGCGCTTTATCGAAAAGCTGAAGCGCCGCATGTCGACGCTGCGGGTTGGTGCATCGCTCGACAAGAGCATCGATCTCGGCGCGATCGTCGATCCGGTGCAGCTCGAGCGGATCCAGCAACTGGTCGAAGCCGGGCGCCGCGAAGGCTGTGCGGTGTGGCAATCGCCCGAATCAGAATTGCCGCAGCAAGGCTGCTTCTTTCCGCCGACTTTGGTGACGGGTGTCGCGCCCGCCTCGACGCTCGCGCAGGAAGAGATTTTCGGCCCGGTGCTGGTGACGATGACGTTCCGTACACCGGATGAAGCCGTCGAACTCGCCAACAACACCCGCTATGGGCTCGCGGCCAGCGTATGGAGCGAAACCATCGGTCGCGCGCTCGATATCGCACCGCGCCTCGCATGCGGCGTGGTGTGGGTCAACGCCACCAATCTGTTCGATGCGGCGGTCGGCTTCGGCGGCTATCGCGAATCCGGCTATGGCCGCGAAGGCGGACGCGAGGGCATCTACGAATACCTGAAACCGAACGCGTGGCTTAAGCTGCCGCAGCGTCGCACGGTGCAGCGCGCGGCGGCGAACGAAGCGCATGACACTGCATTCGATACGGGGTCCACGTCCGACCATACGTTTAGCGTGGACCGCACGCCGAAGCTGTTTATCGGCGGCAAGCAGGCGCGTCCCGACAGCGGCTATTCGCTGCCGGTGTACGGTGCGAATGGCGCTCAGGTCGGCGAGGTCGGTGCGGGCAACCGCAAGGACATCCGCAATGCGGTGGCTGCGGCACGCAGCGCGACCAAATGGTCGAGCGCGACTGCGCACAATCGAGCACAGGTGCTGTACTACATCGCGGAAAACCTCGCGGTGCGCGCAGCGGAGTTTGCCGCGCAACTGCAGGCGCGCACCGCAGCGAGCGAACTCGACGCGCGCCGCGAAGTGGACGCAGCGGTCAAGCGGCTGTTCACCTACGGCGCCTGGGCCGACAAGTTCGACGGCGCGGTGCATGCGCCGCCGTTGCGCGGTGTCGCGCTGGCGATGAACGAGCCGCTTGGCGTGATTGGTATTGCGTGCCCGGAAGAAGCGTCGCTGCTGTCGTTCGTATCGCTGATCGGGCCGGCGCTGGCGATGGGCAATCGCGTGGTGGTGCTGCCGAGCGAGGCCAACCCGCTGACGGTGACCGATTTCTATCAGATCGCCGAAACGTCGGATGTGCCGGCCGGTGTGCTGAACATCGTCACCGGCGAGCGTGGCGCGCTGCTCGATGCGCTGACCAGGCACGACGATGTCGACGCACTGTGGTGCTTTGGCGCCGCGCAGGATTCGACGCTGGTAGAACGCCTGTCAACCGGCAACCTGAAGCGCACGTTCGTCGATTATGGCCGGCAGTTCGACTGGTTCGATGCGGCGAGCGAAGGCCCGGCGCTGCTGCGCCAGGCTACGCAGGTGAAGAACATCTGGATACCCTACGGCGACTGATCCGTCTGAAAACACAGAACGGATAGCGCGCCAACCGGAATGGAGGAGACAACGTGCTGAAGAATCTGGACCCGCTGCTTAATGCCGACGTGCTGCAGGCCTTGCGCGCGATGGGTCATGGCGACGAAGTGATCATTTGCGACGCCAATTTCCCGGCCGACTCCGTTGCGCGCGCAACGGTGCTCGGCAAGCTGCTGCGTATCGACGGCGCCGATTCGGCGCGTGCGATTCGCGCGGTGCTGTCGGTGCTGCCGCTCGACAGCTTCGTCGACGACCCGGCATTGCGCATGGAAGTGGTTGGCGAACCCAACACGATTCCCGCGGTGCAGCGCGAAGCGCAGGCCGAGGTAAACGCCGCCGAAGGGCGCGACCTGCCGTTCCATTCGATCGAACGTTTCGCGTTTTACGAGCGCGCCCGCAAAGCCTATTGCGTGATCGCCACCGGCGAACAACGCGGCTATGGCTGCTTCGTGTTCAAGAAAGGTGTGCTGCTCGCGCCCGATGCGCCGAGCGATGCACAGGGGTCACGCAAATGAGCGCGCCGGTGAGCACGCAACCGCAAAGCCGCGGGCGCGTGGTGATTCTCGGCATCTACGTGACGGATCTGACGTTTCGTGCCGAGCGTATGCCGCTGATCGGCGAGACCATCGCCGGTTCCGGGTTTGCGATGGGACCGGGCGGCAAGGGCTCGAATCAGGCGGTGGCGGCCGCGCGCGCAGGGGCGGAGGTGGTGTTCTGCACGCGCGTGGGTAACGATGCGTTCGGCCAGATCGCGCGCGCAACGTGGGACGCCGAAGGCATTACGTCGCGCGCCACGGTAATCGACGGCGCGTCGACCGGCGCCGCGCATATCTTCGTCGACGACACGAGCGGCATGAACGCGATTATCGTCGCGGCCGGAGCGGCGGGCACGATGAACGCCGCGGACGTCGATGCGATCGAAGCGGATATCGCGGCTGCGCGCGTCTTCGTTACGCAGCTCGAGCAGCCGCTCGCCGCCGCGAGGCGCGGCCTTGAAGTTGCCCGCAAGCACGGCGTGACGACGGTGTTCAACCCGGCGCCTGCGATGGCGCTGCCCGACGACATTTTCCCGCTGTGCGACTACATCACGCCGAACGAGACCGAAACGGCCGCGTTGACCGGCGTGCCGGTCAGCAACGTCGACGACGCGCGCCGCGCGGCCGACCTGCTGCTGAAAAAGGGCGTCGGCACGGTGATCGTCACGCTCGGCGAGCAGGGCGCATTGCTGCATGGCGCGACGCAATCGGTGTTCGTGCCGGCGTTCCGCTGCGGCCGCGTAGTCGAAACAGCAGGCGCCGGCGACGGCTTTACCGGCGGTTTCGCCGCGGCGCTCGCGCGCGGCGAGGAACCGCTCGCGGCCATGCGCTTTGCCAGCG
>Ga0310811_10004293_pt1 | contig 17906 bp, 15 predicted proteins | sample YCmetagenome_FD_207642 | JGI IMG/M metagenome (GOLD analysis project Ga0310811, IMG submission 207642) | Soil microbial communities from experimental microcosm in Duke University, North Carolina, United States - YC | ecosystem: Engineered > Artificial ecosystem > Soil microcosm > Unclassified ...
GACCGCGCCGCCGTGCCAGCAACGATGCGGCCGCCACGACCAGCCCGCCGGCTGCGAGCGCCGCGCCGACCCAGCCGGTCGAGGCGTAGCCGAGACCCGCCGCGATCACGACGCCACCGAGCCAGGCTCCAAGGGAGTTGGCGATGTTGAGCGCCGAGTGGTTGAGTGCCGCGGCGAGCGACTGGCCGTCCGCGGCGACGTCCATCAGCCGCGTCTGCAACGCCGGGACGCTGGCGGAGCTCGTGGCGCCGAGCAGGAAGACCATCGTGACGGAGCACCAGGGGCTGCGGGCGGTCAGGGCGAACACGACCAGGACGACGAGGCACGCGGCGAAGGAGACGAAGAGCGTGGGCATCACCGCGCGGTCCGCGAACCGGCCGCCGATCGCCGTGCCGATGGTCATGCCGAGGCCGAAGACGGTCAGCACGATCCAGATCTGCGAGGAGGCCAGGCCGCTGACGCCGGTCATGATCGGCGCGACGTAGCTGTACACCGCGAACATTCCGCCGAAGCCGACCGCTCCAGTGGCCAGCGCGAGCCAGACCTGCGGCCGGCGCAGGGCGCCGAGTTCGCGCCGGGTGGATCCGCCGTCCGCCGCCGGGACGCTCGGCAGCCACAGCGCGATCGCGCAGATCGCGGCCACTCCGACCACGGCGACCAGCAGGTAGACCGAGCGCCAGCCGAAGTGCTGGCCGAGCAGTGTCGCGAGCGGGACGCCGACCAGGTTGGCGACGGTGAGCCCGAGCATCACCATCGCGAAGGCGTGGGCGCGCCGCGCGGGGCCGGCCAGTTGCGCGGCTGTGACCGCGCCCACGCCGAAGTAGGCGCCATGTGGCAGACCGCTGACGAACCGGGCGACCGCGAGTGTCGCGAAGGAGGGGGCGACGGCCGAGGCGAGGTTGCCGAGGGCGAACGCGGCCATCAGCACGCACAGCAGGAGCTTGCGGTTGACGCGGGCGCCGAGGGCGGCGATGAGCGGTGCGCCGACGACGACGCCGAGCGCGTAGAGCGAGATGAGGTGGCCGGCGGTGGGGATCGAGGTGTGCATCGAACCGGCGATGTCCGGCAGCACACCCATCGTCGCGAACTCCGTGGTGCCGATGCCGAATCCGCCGATCGCCAACGCGAACAGACTCAGTCCGAGCGGGCGGTGCCGGCCGCCGGGAGCCGGGGCCGGCGGGCGCGCGGGCCGGGTGCCGCCTTCGGCGTTGTCGAGGCAGGCGTGCGAGGAAGGCGGTGATTGTGTCACAATCTGAGTCTCGCATGATTGTGCAACAATCCGAGAATCGCCCTCGACCGGGAGGTGTCAGTGCCGAATTCCCCCGTCCCGTCCCCTCTGTCCGCCGTGGAGCGGCTCGAGCACCTGCTCGCGGGCCGGATCCTCGACGGCGGCCTCGCGCCGGGCACGCATCTGCGCGAGGTGGAGCTGAGCGAGGAGTACCAGGTCGGCCGGCACACTCTGCGCGCCGCGTTCGACGCGCTGGTGCGCCGTGGCCTGCTGCAGCGCGCCCGCAACTGCGGTGTGTTCGTCCGCTCCTTCGCCGCCGCGGACCTCACCGAGGTCTACGAGCTGCGCACGGCAGTCGAGGTCCAGGCGATCCGTACCGTCGCCGCCCGCCGGCTTGTCCCGCCGGGCGCGGCCGACGCGCTGGCGCGGGCCGGGCGGCTCGACGCCGCTGCGCCCCGCCAGCGTTTCGTCGAGGCCGATCTCCGGTTCCACTCGGCGATCGTGCACGGCGCGGGCAATGCCCGGCTCGCCCGGGTGCACGACGAACTCGCCGGAGAGCTCGCCCTCCTGGTGTCCCAGCTGGTGGACCGGTACGCCAGCGTGCACGAGCTGACAGATCAGCATGCTGATCTCATCGCGCCGATCGAGGCGGGCGACGCGGAGGCGGCCGAGCGCGCGCTGCGCGCGCACCTGGAGGGTGCGGCGCGCTGGCTCGCCGCGCAGGTGGACGTGGCCGGGGCGGGGGAGAACCCGGGCACGGAGGCGACGCATAGCCGACCCCTGTTACGATGATGATGAAAGTACAGAATGCTCGGTTTTTTAGATTCCGCCGCTTAGTCGAGCGACGTCGCTGCGATCCGCGCGCCGGGCGCCGCGTGACCCGGATCGCCGAGGAGAGGAACCATGACCGGAACCGACAAGCCCAAGACCAAGCCCAAGCTGCACGACCCGGCCGACTTCGGCACCTTCGGGCGCTACGCCGAGACGCCGGTCGAGCAGATGCCGGCCCCGATGCGCGAGGCTTTCGACTTCACCGCGGAGCTGCGCGGCCAGGTGCCGGGCCCGCACCGGATCTGGGCGTCCAACCCCGGGCTGCTGACGGTGCTCGCGCCGGTCGGTGCGTACTTCCAGAACGCCTCGACGTTATCGAAGGCTGAGATCGAGATCGCGGCCTGCGTGATCTGCGGGCGCTGGGGCGCGGCGTGGGTGACCCACGAGCACGAGAAGATCGCCGAGCTCGTCGCCGGACTCGAGCCGGTGAAGGTCGAGGCGCTGATCGCGGGACTGCCCACCGCGTTCGACGACGAGCGGCAGCAGGTGGTGTACGAGATCGCCGCGACCCTGGCCGCGGCACGCGTGCTGCCGCACGGAGTGTTCCGCCGCGCGCAGCGACTGCTCGGCGACGCCGGCATCAGCGATGTCACGGCCCTGCTGGGCTGGTTCACCGCCGTCTCGCTGACGCTGAAGGCCTACGACGTTCCGTCAGACGCCACCGGTCTCGCCCAGTAGGTTCACGAGGAACGCCGAGTCACAGGGCCTTGTCACGGCGGCCCGCCGGTGACCAGGAACGGCGGCACGGTGCGGCGGCTGCGTGGGCTGCCCCGTGCTCCGCGAGGACTGGCCGAGATCTGCGAACGTGAGAGCGTCACCGGCGGGTCGCCGTGGGGCAAGCTCGTCGCCAACGCCGGCGAGTGTGGCCGCCGCTGGACGGTGGTCGAGAGACCGGAGCCGAACCCGAAGGGCGGCCACGGCGCGTCCCCGCACAACATGCTCCGCCTCGGCTTCCGCGTGGCCGGTGACCATGGCAGAAGACCCCGACCCCTGTTCTCAGACCACGCTGATGTCCTCGAGCAGGGTCTCTGCGAGTGCCTTGGCGGCAGGGGAGACAGGGCTCTGAGCTGACATGGCGAGGGCGAGCGTCCAGGTGACCCCGGGCGTGATCGGGATCGCCCGCAGGTCGGGGTAGTGGCCGGCCGGGGTGGCGGGCATCATGGTGATACCGAGTCGGTGGCGTACCAGCCCGGCCGCGGTGTCGTAGTCGGCGACCTCGTACGGCATGTCCGGTGAGATGCCCGCCGCGGACAGGATCTCGTCGGCCTGGCGGCGAGTGCCCCAGCCAGCGGCGAAGCGCACCACGATCTCCTGGGCCAGTTCGGCCACCGGCACGGACGCGAGGCCGGCGAGCCGGTGGTCGGGGCGGCAGAGCAACACCATCGGCTCGCGCGCGATGGTGCGCAGCGTGAGGCTCGCAGGCACCTCGCCTGCCGCGACCAGCGCGAGGTCGAGCGAGCCGTTGGAAAGGGCGGCGAGATGGCCGGCGGTTCCCGCGATGCTCTGCCTCAACCGCACGGACACCAGCGGGTATCTCGCGTGGAACCGGCCGAGCGCGGCGGGCAGGTCCAGCGGGCCGGCGGACATCAGCGTCCCGAGATCGACCCTGCCGCTGAGCTGAGAACGGTACCCCGCCACCGAACTCTTCGCGCGCCGGGCCGCGATCAGGGTACTGCGGGCCTCGGCGAGGAACGCCTCGCCCGCCGCGGTCAGCGTGACCGGATACCCGGTCCGGTCCAGCAGTTGGATCTCGAGCTCGCGCTCGAGCTTCGCGACGGCCGTCGAGACGGCCGACTGCACGATGTGCACCCGTTCGGCGCCGCGAGAGAAGCTGCGCTCCTCGGCGACCGCGACGAAATACTCAAGTTGACGCAGTTCCACCCCGCGACTGTAGCTCACTATCGCGAACCGCGATCAAATCTATCGCATTCGTTCGTTGGACAAGATGGGGCTTGCGGTCGGATGCTCGAGTCGTCGGGTGAACGCCCGGCCGGTGGGGCCATGGACCCGAAGACGGAACGGAGACGGGCGATGTCGCTCGATCTGACAGAAGAGACGATCACCGCCGCGGTGCAGGAGACCTTCGCCGCCGCCGAGGACGCCCGGATGCGCGAGGTCTTCGTGTCGTTGGTGCAGCACCTGCACGACTTCGCGCGTGAGGTGCGGCTGACCGGCGAGGAGTGGTTCACCGCGATCGACTTCCTCGAGCGGGTGGGGCACATCAGCTCCCCGGTACGCCAGGAGTACGTGCTGCTCTCCGACATCCTCGGACTGAGCGTCGTGGTTGACCAGATCAACAACGCCAACGGCGGCTTCGCCACCGATTCGACACTGCTCGGCCCGTTCTACGTCGAGGGCCGGCCGCAGGCCGAGAACGGATCGGACATCTCCGGCGGAGTCCCGGGCATGCCGCTGTTCGTCAACTGCGAGGTCGTCGACGAGGAGGGCAGGCCGGTGGCTGGAGCCCACGTGGACACCTGGCACAGTGACAGCGAGGGCTTCTACGACGTCCAGCAGCCGGAGAGGCTGGACGGCGGCCTGGCCATGCGGGCGCTGCTGACCACCGACGCGGAGGGTCGGTTCTGGTACCGCTCGATCGTGCCCCGGTATTACCCGGTGCCGACCGACGGCCCGTGCGGCGAGATCCTGCGCGCCGCCGGGCGCTCGCCGATGCGGCCGCAGCACATCCACTTCTGGTTCCGCGCCGAGGGCCGCGAGCCACTGATCACGATGCTCTTCCGTGACAACGACCCGTACCTCGAGCAGGACGCGGTGTTCCAGAGCAAGCGCTCCCTGGTGGTCGACTTCGTTCAGCACGAGGCCGGCGAGATCGCGCCGGACGGCACCACCATGACCGAGCCGTTCCAGACCGTCGAGTGGACCTTCACCCTTGCCCAGGCGCGGGAGAAGACCCCGCCGCTGGACTAGCCCGGGCAACCGGTTCTTCGTCAAAACACTGAGAAAGATAGGTAGACCCGCGTGCGCGCACTGCGTTTCCACAAGTTCGGCGGTCCCGAGGTCCTCGATGTCGTGGAGTTGCCCGACCCCGTCGCGACGGAGGAGACCGCGGTCGTCGCCGTCCGGGCCGCCTCGGTCAACCCCTCCGATCTGAAGAACGTCGCGGGAGTCATGGAAGGCACGGTCCTGCCGCGCGTGCCCGGCCGTGACTTCGCCGGAGTTGTCGTAGACGGCCCGGCCGAATGGCGCGACGCCGAGGTCTGGGGCACCGGTGGCGACGTCGGCTTCACCCTCGACGGCTCACACGCCGAGTACATCCACGTGCCTGTCTCCGCGCTGGCCCGCAAGCCCGAGCAGCTGAGCTTCGAGGAGGCCAGCGCGGTCGGCGTCAACTTCCTCGTCGGGTGGCTCGGCGCGGTCGAGTTCGCGCGGCTGTCCGAGGGCGAGACCGTGGCGGTGTTCGGCATCTCCGGCGGTGTGGGCGGCGCGGTCGCGCAGATCGCCCGGAGCCTGGGCGCGCGGGTACTCGGCTTGGACCGGGTGCGGCCGGTCGACGGAAGCCCCGCGGCCGAGATCATCGAGGACTTCGTGCAGTTCGACGGCGACACCGAGGCCGCCACGGCGGCCCTGCGTGAGCGTACTGGCGGGCGCGGCGCCGAGGTGATCTACGACGCCGTCGGCGGCGTGACCACCCCCGTTGCACTCGGCTCGCTCGCCCAGCGAGGCAGGCTCGTGGCGATCAGCTCGGTGGGCACCCGGGAGATCAGGATCGACCTGCCCGACTTCTACCACGGCGAGTTCCAGCTGATCGGCGCCGACAGCCGCAAGGTCGGGGTGGTCGAGTCGGCCACGTACCTGTCCCGGCTCACCCCCTATTTCGAGCGTGGCGAGTTCCGTCCGCTGGCGGTGACGCACCGCTTCGGCCTCGACGACGGGCGGAAGGCCTACACCGCCGTGGCGGAGCAGATCCCCGGCCGCACCGTCATCGTGCCGTGACCCGCGTTCCGAAAACCCTGAGAAAGGCGAGACAATGACACGCTGCGCCGGTGCGCGGATCACCGTTCTCGACGAGAACTTCATCGACATCCTGCTGCCGTCCACCCCAGCGATCCGCCGGTACAACATGGACCAGCATTTCAACGCCCGCTACGGCGAGCTGCTTGCCGAGAACGGGCTGTGCTTTCTGGTGGAGACCTTCACCGGCAACAGCTCCACCACGATCCTGTTCGACGCTGGCCTGACCGCTCCGGTGGTGCTGCACAACGCGAAGCTGCTCGGCGTCGACCTGCACGACGTGGAGGCCCTGGTGCTCAGCCACGGCCACCCGGACCATTTCGGCGGCATCAACGGCGTGCTTGAGGCGATCGGCCACCCCACGCCGGTCATCGCGCATCCCGACGCGTTCAACCCGCGGATGATCGTCCGGCCGCACACCACTCTGCCGATGATCAACATCGGGCTGACCCGCGAGGGCATCACCCGCTCCGGCGGTCACCTGATGGAGGCGCGCGGCTCCATCCCTCTCGGCCCGGGCCTCTACACCTCGGGTGAGATGAAGACCACGGCCGAGTTCGAGTTCGAGGCGCCCGCCGGCCGGCTGTGTGTGCACACCGACGGCAACGTAGAGGTCGACGACATCAACGACCACCAGGTGCTCGGCATCGACGTCGAGGGCCAGGGCCTGATCGTCATCGACCCCTGTGGACACCGCGGCGTGGTGAGCTCCGTCCAGCACATGCGGGAGTTGACCGGCACCGACAAGGTCTATGGCGTCATGGGCGGCTTCCACACCGGCCACGCGGGCATCAGCTCGAACCGGATCGACAAGACCGCCGACGCGCTCGCCGAGCTCCAGCCGAAGCTGATCGCACCGATGCACTGCAGCGGCTTTCCCATGAAGAAGGCCGTCGCCGAAGCGGCGCCGGACGCCTTCCAGCTCGTCACCGCCGGCACCGTGCTGACGATCGGCGACGTACCGCCGGTCACCCGCGTCTGGCGGTGAGAACCGATAGGCGAGGGCGCCGGTCTGCGAGCCGGGCGGCGAGATCATGAAGAAAGGTCAATGATGACTCACAGAACGCTGATCAAGGGCGGCATCGTCTACAGCGTGGACCCCGACATCGGCGAGCTGCCTTGTGGCGACGTGCTGATCGAGGACGGGAAGATAGCGGCCGTGGCCGCGAACATCCCGGTCACCGAGGCGCAGGTGATCGACGCGACGAACCGGATCGTGTTGCCCGGCCTCGTCGACACGCACCGCCACCTGTGGCAGTCGGCACTGCGCCAGGTCGCGGCGGACTGGACCCTCGGCCAGTACATCGAGCACATGCTGCTCGGGTACGGGCCGCAGTTCTCAGCGGAGGACGTGTACGTGGCCGAGCTCCTCGGTGCCATCGAGGCGATCGACGCGGGCATCACCACGATCATGGACTGGGCGCACATCATGTACAGCCCCGACCACGCCGACGAGGCGGTGCGGGGGCTGCGCGAGTCGGGCGCGCGGGCCGTGTTCGGCTACGGTAGCCCGGGCGGCCCGCCCGCGGAGTGGTACGCCGGCGACGTCGCCCGCGTCGCCGGCCACCACTTCTCCTCCGCCGACGACTTGGTCAGCCTCGCGTTGGCCAGCATGGGCCCCGAGTTCGGCCCGCTCGACGACACGCTCGCGGACCTCGAACTGGCCCGCAGGCTGGGCATCCGCACCTCGGTTCACGTCGGCGTGGGCCGGCTCGGCGAGCAGCGCTCGATCACCGAACTGCACAGGCGGGGTCTGCTCGGCCCCGACCTCATCTTCGTGCACTGCAACACGTGCACCGATGAGGAGATGCGGCTGATCTCCGAGACCGGCGGCCACGCGTGCATCTCGCCGCGCGTCGAGATGCAGATGGGCCACGGCTATCCGGTGACCGGGCGGCTGTGCGCCGCCGGCGTCCAGCCGAGCCTGAGCATCGACGTCGTCTCCGGCGTCGGCGGCAGCCTCTTCGCCGAGATGCGCGGCACCCTCGAGGCCGAGCGCGGCCGGCAGCACCAGGCCGCTCTCTCCCGTGGCGAGTCGCTCGCGGAGCTGGGGATCACTACCCGGGACGTGGTGCGCATGGCAACGATCGAGGGCGCACGCACGCTCGGGATGGAGGACCGGATCGGTTCGCTCACCCCGGGCAAGCAGGCCGATGTCATCCTGCTCGACGTGGACCGGCCGAATCTGCTGCCGGTGAACAATGTCTCCGCCGCGATCACCCTCGCCGACAATCAGAACGTCGACACCGTGCTGATCGCAGGACGGATGGTCAAGCAGGACGGTCGGGTTGTCGGGCACGACCTGCACGACATCCAAAAGCGTGCCAGCGCGTCCCGGGACCGGCTGATGGAGGCGCGTGCGCGTGCGGTCTGACAAGACCCGGACCTGCCCGCACGTGATCAACGACATCAAGGTGAGTTCATGACTACATCGGAATCAGGATCGCTCGGCTCCCCCGCCGTGTCCGGCGCGGCCGGCCGGATCTTCTTCAATGGCCTGATCTGGCGGGGTGCGGGCCGCGGAGACGGACCCGAGCCGACGGCGCTCGCCGTGCGCGATGGAAGGATACTGGCTTACGGCTCCGACGCCGAGATGAGGACGCTCGCCGGGCCAGGCACGGAAGTCACCGACCTCGGTGGTCGTCGCGTCGTGCCCGGCCTGATCGACGGCCACATGCACGCGGTGCGCGGTGGCACGACCTGGGCGAGCGAGCTGCGCTGGACGGACATCCCCGACTTGGCCACCGCGCTCGAGCTGATCGGCGCCGCGGCGCGGCAGGCCGCGCCGGGCGAGTGGATTCGCGTCGTCGGCGGCTGGCATCCCACGCAGTTCCCCGAGAACCGCGAGCCGACCCGCGCCGAGCTCGACGCGATCGCCCCGGACCACCCGGTGTACGTGCAGGCGCTCTACGAGGTCGCGGTGCTCAACACGGCGGCGCTGCGCGCCGCGGGCATCGACGCGTCGACCCTCGACCCGGCGGGCGGCCACATCGAACGCGATCCGGCGAACGGTGAACCCACCGGCCGTGTCTTCGGTATGGGCGGGTTCAACCGGGTGCTCGGCGTGATCGCGCCGGCCACGACGGAGCAGGAGCGGGAGTCCACCGCGGCGATGTTCGCCGACCTGCACGCGCTCGGGCTGACCGGTGTCGTCGACGCAGGCGGCTTCGGCATGCCGGCCGAGCGCTACCTGCCGGTGTTCGGGCTCTGGCGCGACGACCGCTTGACGATGCGCGTGCGGCTCTTCATGTCCGCGGCAGACCCAGGCCGCGAACTCGAGCAGCTGGAACGGTGGATGCAACACACCCCGCCGCGCTTCGGAGACCCGATGCTGCGTTTCCTCGGCATCGGCGAGGTGGTTCATTTCGGCTGCCACGACTTCGAAGGGCTCGAGGAGTTCTCGATCTCCGATGAAGCGGCCGAGGAGCTCTACCAGATCTCGCTGCGCTGCGCCGAGAACGGCTGGCCGATGAACATCCACGCGGTGCTCGACGAATCCATCGACCGGATCCTGACCATCTGGGAGATGGTCGACGCGCGGATCCCGATCGGCAAGCTGCGCTTCTCGCTCTCGCACGGAGACCGCATGAGTGTCGCGAACCTGCGGCGGCTCAAGGCGCTCGGCGCCGGCATCGTGCTCGATGACCACCACGTGTTCAAGGCAGGCTTCTGCGAGGCGGCCTGGGGTAAGGGTTCGATGGTCGACGTTCCGCGCATCGAGGAGATGCTCGTCGAGGGGCTGCCCATCGCAGCCGGCACCGACGCGACGCGCGCCTGCTCGCACAACCCGTGGCTGTCGATCTGGTGGCTGATCGCCGGAAAGTCCGCCGAGGGCATTCAGCGGCGCGACGAGCGCCACCGCATGTCCCGCGAGCGTGCGCTCGAGGCCTACACCTCCGGCAGCGCGTGGATCAGTTTCGAGGAGGAGTCCCGCGGGATTCTGACGCCCGGTGCGTACGCGGACTTCGCGGTCCTCAACGAGGATTACTTCACCGTCGCGGAGGAGGAAATTCAGTACTTGCGCTCCGAACTGACGGTCGTCGGCGGTGAGGTCGTGCACACGACCGGCGCGATCGGCTGACCGGTGAATCGGTGAAACCACACCGGCCTGGCGAGGCACTTACTTGGGCAACAAAAATTGCAAACCGAAAAAGCGGCCTCTCAGGAGCTCCCCGTTGCGCGGCCGGAAGGGCCACGTGGATGCGACGGCGTGGCCCGTCCGTGGCGTGCGGCCGTGGGTGAGATCAGTCACGTTCCGACGGTCGAGCCGAGCGGCAATGCTGTTATTCACGAACGTGAAACTCACAGCTGGAGGCCCTAATCGCAATGGTGCGGCCCGATTATGCCAAGGTTCAACGCCTCGTAGCGGCGGGTCCCGAAGGAGGTTCTATCTGTACCTCCCACATTGCAGTCCGGCATGTTTTACTGAGATCCGTGCCTGTTGCGCTCTCACCTGCAACGCCGCGGGGCAGGTGCGTGACAGGGACAATCCTTGTTCATTAGTCACATCGCATGAAGGACTTTGATGGCTCCCGTACGCGCTTATGTCGCCACTTCCGCCACCGAACCGCTCGTTCCCGGAACGATCGAGCGCCGCCAGGTTGGACCGAAGGACGTGCGCATCGACATTCACTGGGCTGGCATCTGCCATTCCGACATCCACACCGCCCGCGGCGAGTGGGGTCCCCAGGCTTACCCTCTCACCGTTGGACACGAGATCGCCGGCGTCGTGGCGGCCGTCGGATCCGACGTGACCCGTTACCGGGTCGGCGACCGAGTCGGCGTCGGCTGCATGGTGGGCTCGTGTGGCGAGTGCGCCAACTGTCGCAACGGCGACGAGCAGTACTGCCTGGATGGCGGCATAGGGACCTACGGCTCGACGGACCGGGACGGAACGGTCACTCAGGGCGGTTACTCCACTGCCATCGTGGTGGACGAGCACTTCGTGCTGCGCATCCCGGAGTCCATCCCCTTCGAGAAGGCGGCTCCGCTGCTGTGTGCCGGCATCACCACCTATTCGCCGCTGAAGCGCTGGGGCGCCGGTCCTGGCAAGAGGGTCGCCGTGATCGGAATGGGCGGGCTCGGCCACATGGCGGTCAAGCTCGCGCACGCCATGGGGGCGGAGGTGACGGTGCTGTCCCAGTCGCTGCGCAAGCAGGAGGACGCGCTGCGGCTCGGCGCCGACTCCTTCTACGCCACTGCCGACGGCGAGGTGTTCAAGACGATGGCATTTCTAACCTTGTTGGGTGACGGCGCCGGACCGAAGCCGGCGGACCGTTGTGTATAGCGCCGCGGGCGTCCGGATCGTTGCCCGTGTCCTTTTCATGCCGAGGCCTTGACGTGTGCGCGGCTGACCTGCCGTACCGAGAGCGCGGTGGCGACGAACGCCAGGACGACGAACACGAGCATCGCGTCGCGGGCGGGCCAGTACTCGGTGGCGATGCCCAGGCCGACGACTGGGACGGAGAGGCCTACGTAGGCGCCGAGGAAGAAGCCCGCGAGCGCTTCGGCGCGTGACTCGGGCGGTGCCGAGGATGCCGCGGTCATCACGGCCGCGCGGAACAGCAGGCCGCCGCCCGCGCCTACGACGATGCCGCCCGCCACGAACAGGCCCACGTTCGCCGCCCACATGCCACCGGTCAGCAGGGCGAGCCCGACGGCCAGGATCGGCACGCCGCGGCGCAGCATGGTCAGGCTGTCCCAGCCGGCCAGGGTGATCTGGGCGATCGCGCCGGCAGCGAAGGCGGCGAAGGCCACAATGCCTGCCACGGCGTGCGAGGTCTGATGCATGGTGCCGGCCAGGAAGCTCGGGGCCAGCGAGTTGAAGACGCCGTACACGGCGAAGGAGGCCACGCCGACGCCGGTGGCGGCGAAGAAGACCCCGCGGGCGTGGCGAGGCACCGCGATGCGCTGCGGCCGGTACCGGGTGGTGGGGCGATCGGAGTCGACGGTTTCGGGTGAGACCGCGACCAACAGCGTGAGGATGACCAGCGCGACGCCGAACACGATGTAGGGAAGCCGCAGCGGCGAGGGGGCGTATTGCGCGAGGAGCCCGGCGATCAGCGGTCCGACGCCGATGCCTCCGAGGTTCGCGGCCGTGGCGGTGATGTGCGCGCGCCGCGGTGAAGCTTCGGGCCGGGAGCGCAGGTACAGTTCGCCCAGGTAGGCCGTGGCCGTCGCAGTGGTCAGCCCGACGGATATGCCCGAAAGCACGCGGGCGATGTACAGCCCGGCCAGGCTCGGCGCCGCAAGGAAGACCACGGCGCTGATCACGTTGACCAGCAACGCGGGCACGAAGATGCGCCTGCGCCCGAACCGGTCCGAGATGTGCCCACCGAGGAACAGGCTGCCGATCACCCCGACCGCGTAGATCGCGTAGACGACCGTGATCGTGATCGCCGAGAAATGATCGCGCTGCTGGTAGAGCACATACAGCGGGGTGGGTACGGCGGAGAAGCCCATGTTGACGAGAAAGGCCGCCGCCGCAATCCAAAAGCCCCAACTGTGCGGCAATCCGCGCTGCGTCCGCCGGTTGCCGTCGGCCTGAGATCCCCAGGCCGGGGCCTGGCCCGTGCGCGGATGTGTGTTCGTTCCTGCGCCCGCCGCGTCGGCGGGAAGCGTTGTCTCGCTACTCATGTCATCCAGCTTGCAAGCGTGAGGGCTATCGTGTCCAACGAAAAGAAGCGACGACAGTAATGCATGTCACGCATAATCATGAGCTCGGGGAGGTGGCCGGCAGGGTGCACGTGAGCCCTGGGAGGCCGAGAGCGGACGGCAAGAATGGATCGAGCCGCTGCCGCCCATATCGTCCGCAATCGTCGCACCCGCCGGCGGCTGCCAACCGCTTACGACGGCGAGAGGATCCTGTTCGACGATCAGATGAGGGATCGCATGTCTGGGCCCAGGTGAGCTCTTGCTCTACGGGTGGGCAATGAATCGGTGGCAGTCAGCACACAGGCCCCACCAGGTGATCTCTGCCTCATCCAGAACAAATCCCTTGGTGGAGACTGGTTCCAGGCAAGGCGCTTCGCCGACGTGGCAGTCGACGTCCTCGATTCGCCCGCAGTTGCGGCACACCATGTGGTGGTGATTGTCGCCCACCCGCAGTTCGTAGCGGGCAGGTGAGCCGGCCGGCTCGATGCAGCGGAGCAACTCCGCCTTGGTCAGATCCTCGAGTACGTTGTACAGACCCTGGCGCGACAATCCGCTCGGAGTGCCCTTGCCCACCCCGATCCTCGTCTCCAGTTCCGAGGCGGTGGAGTGCGGGTTCCCGAGCAGCGCGGTCATGATGGCACGACGCTGCGCGGTGTTGCGCAACCCCTTGCGCTTGAGCATGTCGCCGGCCAGCTGATTCATGTCCATATGTACCCCAGTTCGTCTCCCGGCCCGGATTACCGTGGGCCCCGCGCTGCTCAGCGTGTGAGGCGGCGCTCGAGTCTCTCGGCTAGCTCGACCCTCTGGAAGAACCGAGCGGTCTCCAGGGCGGACGGGTGGCCGGCTTGCGGATCAGCGTTCGCCTCCGAGAGCAGTTCCACGATGCCGGGCGCATTCTTGAACACGGCGGCTGCGAGGGGAGTCTGGCCACGATCGTTGGATCGATCGGGATCGGCACCGCGCTTGAGCAGTTCGTCTACCGCGGGTTCGTGACCGTGATAGGTCGCCAGCATCAGCAGGGTGTCGCCCTTGGTGTTGGTGAGATTCATCCTTGAGCCGCTCCCTCGCGACGCCTCGGCCACGGGACACATTTTCCAGGAACGGAAGCACGTCGGCGTTGCCTACGGGGCCTCCAAACGATATGAGCAGCAACGCATCGTACGGGCTGGCATCCATCGTGATTCTCCGTCGCTCTGCCGTGAATGTGCCGCTTGCTGTTCGACGGCATCGGACGTTGTCGGCGCCCTGGCGCCGGTCTTTAGTGCCTTGTGCGCCGGTGAGGATCGCGAGCTTGTGGCGTGTGGCATGCCGTCATGTCCCTCTTTCGGCGACCCGTACGGCCCTGCTCTATCTATAGACTTGACTCAGTCAAATCTAAGTACTGCTCCGCCGGCAAGCCGCCTGACGGTTGATCAGCCACGCGCGACTTGCGGCAAAGTTGCAGGTAATAGCTAACTCGCAGTCCGGCGCAACGACCCCTGAAGTGGTTTCGGCGGCGCAAGGATCGACTGGTGCTGCGAGTCGCGCATCTCACTAGAGTTGACTCAGTCGAATTGTGAGAGGCGGATCTGACCGAGGCCGACGGGGTGGTTACCGCTGCGCTGGAGCCGCATCTCATGCGGTTGGCGTTTCTGGTGCGTCGTCGATCGGGGGGAGTAGGCCGTGTTCTCGGGCTTGGTCGGCCAGCAGTGAGCGCAGGAGGCGGCGGCCGCGGTGCAGCCGGGAGATCACGGTGCCATGGGGGCTGCCCATGATGTCGGCGATTTCGCTGTATGCGAAGCCTTCGACGTCGGCGAGCAGTACCGCGATCCGGAACTGCTTCGGCAGGGCGTCCAGGGCGGCTTTGACTGCTGAGTCGGGCAGGCTGTCGAGTGCGTCGGTTTCGGCCGAGCGCAGGCCTGTCGAGGTGTGGGATGCGGCGCGCGCCAGTTGCCAGTCGGCGATCTCGCCCAGGTCGCAGCGCTGGGGCTCACGTTGGACCTTGCGGTAGGTGGTGATGAACGTGTTGGTGAGGATGCGGTACAGCCAAGCCCTCAGGTTTGTGCCCTCTTGGAACTGGTGAAAGGACGCGTACGCCTTTGCGTACGTCTCCTGCACCAGGTCTTCCGCGTCGGCCGGGTTGCGGCTCATGCGCAGCGCGGCGGAGTGCAGCTGGTTCAGGTAGGTCAGGGCGCGTTCGAAGCGGGCGTCGCGTTCCGCCACGGACTCATGGCTGTCGTGTCGTGCGTGGTGGGTGGCCGCGAGTGTGCGCCGCTCGGATTCGGCGGGGTGATCGGGATTCTCGGAGGGTCGTATCAGGCGGGTCGAGGAGTTGCTGCGGTGGCGTCCGTGCTCGGTGCTTGTCTCCCTGTTGAGGGTTTGCGGATCGCTCTCGGCGCGTCGTCCTCGGTGTTTGCCGGTGCCGCGTGCCGTCGTCGGCGTCCCGTTCTGTTTTCTGGTTGGGGTGGTGGTGGGTTGGGGCATCGGTGTCTCTTTCGTGAGGACCTGGGTGTGCGGGCCTGGGTGAACTGTGTGGTTGCCGCGGCGTTCGTGCTTCGTGGCGTGTGTGTGGCTTGGTGGGGCGCCTAGTCGATTCACGCGCCCGACCCGGTCCGGCGGCTTCGTACGGTGGCTACAACAGGGAACATGGAGTGATTCCTAGTGGCGTTCTCACGAAGGGACGCGACTTTGTATCCGCGCTCCGCGCAGCATTCTGCGCCTTTCATGGTTATGCTGTCTAGCGAAAGACATTAATGACGGTTATGAAGATGGAGCATCACGTGGAACTGCGGCACCTCGAGCACTTCGTAGCCGTCGCCGAGGAGCGCAGCTTCACCCGTGCAGCGGCTCGCCTGCACCTGGTGCAGTCCACGCTGTCCGTTTCGGTGCGGTCGTTGGAACGCGAACTCGGCGGCCGGCTTTTCGAGCGCACCACCCACCAGGTCGAACTCACCGACGCCGGCCAGGCGCTGCTCGTCGAGGCGCGCAACGTGCTGACCGCGCTGCAGGCGGCCCGGGACGCCGTCACCGCCGCGCACGGCGGACTCCGCGGCACCGTGCGGGTCGGCATCATGCACTCGCTGACGCTGATCGACCTGGCTGCCGTGCTGACCCGGTATCACGAGGAGCGCCCGCACGTGCAGATCATCCCGAGCGTCGCCCAGGGCGGCTCCGCAGAACTGGTCGACAAGGTGATCGACGGCGCGCTCGACCTTGCCTTCGCCGCCCTGCCCGGCGACTATCCATCCGGCCTGACGGTGCGGCCACTGGCCTCCGAGCCCTTGGGACTGGCCTGTCCGGTCGACCATCCGTTCGCCAAGCGTCCCGTAGTTCCGCTCGCAGAGCTCGACGGGGAACGGTTCGTGGACTTCCCCGAGGGATGGGGCACCCGGCTCAGCGTCGACCGGCTGTTCCTGAAAGCCGGAGCACGACGGCTGGTCGCGTTTGAAGTGGCCGACGTTCCCACGGTCGTCGAATTGGTGAGGGCGGGTTTCGGCTTCGCCTTCCTGAGCGAGTCGCTGACCGCCGGCACCCGATCGATCGCCATCCGGCCGGTGCAGCCGACACCGTTGTTCGAGATCTCTCTCATCACGGCGGAGGGCCGCCGCCTGTCCGCCGCGTCCCAAGCTTTCGTGGACCTCGTGCTCGCCACCTCCACGTTCAACGGTCGCCAGGCGGACGCCTGATCAGGCCACGCCAAGAGTGGTGTCCGCCTCGCTCGGCCTCGGCTGCGGCCGAGCTCCACGGAGTCCGTCGCGCCACCCCTGCGCGTTACGGGTCGGCTTGTTCGCGCAGGAGACCGCTGAGCACCATGTCGACGACGTCCTGGACGAAGCGGTCGTTGAGTTTCGCATGGCCCTGCAGGAGGCGGTGGTATAAGGGGCCGTAGATCAGGTCGAGGGCGACGTCGGTCTTCGTGTCGGCGGAGATCTCGCCGCGGGCTGCGGCGCGTACGAACACCGCCTTGGCCAGGGCGCGCCTGGGCTCGACCACGCGATGTCGGTACTCGTCGGCGAAGGCCGGGTCCGACTGTGTCTCGGACAGCAGCGCGGCGATGACGCGGGCATGGGGCTGCCGGCCGGCGAGGCGGGCCCAGGGGCGCAGCAGGGCGAGCAGGTCGCCGCGCAGGGTGCCGGTATCGCGCGGTGCGGGGCCGGCGGTGTCCCATTCGGTGTAGAGCGCGTCGAGTGCGAGGGCCTCCTTGCTGGGCCACCATCGGTAGATGGTGGCCTTGCTTACGCCCGCCTGCTCGGCGACCGCGTCCATGCTCACGCCGGACATGCCCCGGTCAAGGAGGAGTTCCGCGGCTGCGGCGAGGATCGCCTTGTGCGCCTTCTCGCTGCGTGGACGACCGCGTTGCGGCGCCCCGGGCGCGGCCGCCTGTGTCCGCTTCGTCCCGGCGTCGGGCCTGTTCTCGCCGGCCGCTTTCGTGCCGGTCATTCGCCGTGCGCCTGCCATGCGGCGCCGTCGGCGATCGGATGGTCCGGCGTGCGCGCGAGCATCTGGTAAAGGCCTGCGATATCGCTGCCGCCGTAGCCGAGCTCTTCGGCCCGCTCGAGTACCTGGTCCGCGACCGCGGCAGCGGGCAGGGGGACGCGGTTGTCGCGGGCGGCATGCAGGGCGAGGCGGATGTCCTTGTGCATCAGGCGAACATCGAACCATGCCTGCGGCGGCGGGTCCAGGGCGAGTGCGGCGCGCGCCTTCAGCATCGGCGAGCCGATCGCGGAGGCCGTCATCACGTGGGCGGCCAGGCCAGGTTCGATGCCGCCGCGTTCGGCCAGCAGTAGCCCTTCGCTGAACGCGAGCATCTGCGCGGCGAGGCTTATGTTGATCGCGAGCTTCAGCAGCAGGCCTTGCCCGTTCCCGCCGACGTGAGTGACATTGGTGCCTAGTCGTTGCAGCAACGGGCTGGCGGCGAGGTACGCGTCCTCGGTGCCGCCGACCATGATCGCCAGTGTGCCGGCCTCGGCCGCGGGGACGCTGCCGGAGACTGGAGCGTCGATCATCGCGGCGCCGAGCTTGACGACCTGCGCGGCCAGCCGGCGGCTGGCGGCCGGGTCGACGGTGCTCATGTCGATGTAGAGCGCCCCTGGTTGCAGGCCGGCCAGGATTCCTTCCGGCCCTTCGGTGATGGCGGCGAGCGCCGCGTCGTCCGTGACCATGCTGAACACCACCTGCGACGCCTCGGCCACCTCGCGCGGCGTGTCACGCCACGACAGCCCCCGCTCGACGAGCGCGTCGG
>Ga0310811_10004294_pt1 | contig 17903 bp, 20 predicted proteins | sample YCmetagenome_FD_207642 | JGI IMG/M metagenome (GOLD analysis project Ga0310811, IMG submission 207642) | Soil microbial communities from experimental microcosm in Duke University, North Carolina, United States - YC | ecosystem: Engineered > Artificial ecosystem > Soil microcosm > Unclassified ...
ATACCTATAACGAAAGAGGCTGGCTGCTAACCAGCAGTGCACCGCTGTTTGCGATGCAGTTGTACTATAACACAGGCAGCAGGAAAGCTTATAACGGAAACATCCTGTACCAATACTGGGGAACACCCGGCAGCCTGACCAAAAACTACTCTTACGTATACGATAAGCTGAACCGCTTTTTGTATAACACCAGCTCAGGAGGCAACTATGAGTCAGGTATCAGTTATGACCAGATGGGTAATATCACCACCCTGCAGCGCTATCAGAACAGTACACAAATAGACAACCTGGGCTATAGCTATACAGGTAACCAGCTGCAAAGTGTAACCGATGGCAATGCAAGTAATACAATAATGTCATCAGGAACCACCAGCTACACGTATGATGGCAACGGCAATGAACTTACCCAAACCAACACAACCAATAACCAACATAACAAAACATTCACCTACAACCTGCTGAACCTGCCAAGAACCGTAACAATACCCAGTGGGACTTTAACTTACACTTATGACGCAACCGGAAACAAGCTAAGAAAGGTTTCTGTACTCAACGGGACGACTAACACTACAGACTATATCAACGGGATACAGTATACGGGGCCCACATCCACGATAGATTTTATACAAACGGAAGAAGGGAAAGCAGCCTACTTGCCCACAACCGGCGGCTTTGATTATTACTATTACCTGGGAGATAACCTGGGTAACACACGGGTAACATTCGATACAAAGACATCAGTGGCTGCATTATACCAAACAGATGACTATTACCCATTTGGCATGGAGATTATTCCTTCGACACCGAATCCCAAAAACGAATATCTTTACAATAAAAAGGAGTTACAGGAGGAGCTCGGACAATACGATTACGGCGCAAGGTTCTATGACCCGGTGATTGGCAGGTGGAATACCTTTGATCCTTTAGCGGAGGTTAGTAGAAGATGGTCTCCATACCGATACGGGTATGATAACCCCATCCGATTTATGGACCCGGACGGGATGTTGGAGTATGGGCACGAACCCAAGGATGACGATATTCGGCATGGTGGAAGTTGGACCCCTAGCTATATAGGCGCTAATGCGAGAGGTGGAGGGCCAGGAGATAAAAAAGGTGGCGGAGGCCCTAAGGTAATACCAGGCCCGAATGGCAAGGGGCCAAATGACAAGACGACTACCGGGGCAACGTCCGACCCCAATGGATCAGGAGATATTATTCCTTATTTAGGGTTAAACGGGGTTACCATTCATGCTGACTTCGGTGTATTCGGGTTGGAAAATAACCCGACCATGAAAGATAATCATTATGCTTTTTCAAATAGGGAAGTAGACGATGCTGCATGGGACGAGTTTGGAATAGTAGCCGGAGAAGCAGGGGGAGAATTAATAGGTCCAGCAGCTAGAGGTATTGGCAGGATGTTTAGGGGGGCAGAGGTTGCTGAGGAAGGATTGAACGGATCATTTTCAATTTCTAATTGGGGGGGATATCCCGATATTGGAGGCGGGCTAAAGCCCTCCGGCCCTTTTAGACTGCTTGAAGGTGCCGAATACCAAGAAGCTAGAAACTTGGCTAATCAAACCAATAGAGCGCTGAGGCTTGCTAATCCCGAAGCTTTTGAGGGATTGCAGATACATGAAATACATCCTGTTAAATTTGGGGGAAGCCCAACGGGTATCGCAAATAAAATATTGCTTACACCAGCTGAACATGCTGAGTATACAAATTTTTGGAATGCAATGATGCGTGAAATAAAATAATATCAATATGGCAACAATTAAGAAAAAAGATTCACCATTAACTGAAGAAGTCAATAAATTCTTGAAACATATCAATTTTCAGCTTCCAGATGGGTTTATTGATTTTTTTAGCATAAGCAATGGGGGTGAACTATATGATAATGAAATTTGCATTATTTTATGGCCTTTGACTGATATGATTAAGCGGAACAATAATTACCGTGTAGATGAGTATGCATCCAAATTCTTTATTTTTGGGTCAGACGGCGGAGATACTGCTTATTGTATTGAAAAAAAAACTGGGTGGATTTATGAAATGCCTTTTATAGGAATGTCAAACGAAGAAGCAATTTTTAAGTACAAAAGCTTTACTGAACTCTTGAACAATTGACAGTGTTACAGAGTTGTTATCCCGCCCGGCTAAGCGTGCCGCTTGGCAGAGATAACGGGAAATCTATTAGAAATTCATAGCCTGGTTTTGGTTATGTATCAATCCTGTTGTTAAACGGTTAAGCTATTGATAATCAATATTGGTTAAAAATAACAGAGTAAAAAATCGGATGAAAGCGGGTGGTATTAAGATATCATCCGCTTGTTTTTTATAGCATAGGCATTATATAAATATTTGAACCTTTATGCCGTTTATCAAAGTAGTTGGTAATGATTAAATCCCAGAAGCCGCACCAGGGATTGTAGTGGATACCGGCCTGTGATTAATGCTTTGCAGGCGTATGAACGTAAAGCCCGCCCGGGTGCCCAAAAGAAAACCTTCTGCCACCAATACGCTCATCAGCCAGGCAGACTATAACTAACCGGGCCGGGTAATGACCAAACACCTGTACAATAAAACGTGTCTGATAAGCTACACTAACCTTACCCTGGTTTGGTTGCTTACAAAAGGGATACCTACCCTTGTTTTTGATTTTTTAGACAGCTAACTTAGTGTCCTGAAAGGCCAGGTGGCCTAAACCTTATTATGAAAAAGACCATAACAACCTTAGCCTGCGTGGCGATTCTACTATCAGCCTGCTCTAAAAAGAGCAATGACCCAACACCAGGTAATGACCCAACACCGTCGGGAATTGTTGCTATTAACGGTACAAATTATGGTACTGTTATAATAGGTAGGCAAACCTGGACAGCGGTTAATTATAATGGTCCCGGCGGAGTTAATTACGGCAACTCACCAAAAAATAATTCTATGTTAGGCAAACTCTACACTTTTGATGAAGCGGAAGCTGTAGTACTACCGGCAGGATGGAGATTACCAACTACAGACGACTTTGAAACATTGGAATTCTTAGCAGATGGTAAGTCACTCATGTCTAAGACATCCTGGACGATAGGTGGAGGAAATGATTCTTCCGGATTTAGTGCCAAGCCTGCAGGCTATTATAATAAGTCTTCATTTGCTGGAATGGGAACAGATGCTGTTTTTGTGTCAAATGTATCTCCAGCTGCTACGTTTCCTTATATTCCACATGTACAGAGCTTCGATGTCTTTCAAATTAGTCACAATGGCAACCCCGTTACCTATGCATTTGTAACCGACATCTTAACAACATCCACGGATCGGGGTGCTATACGCTTCGTAAAAGATAATTAGATCCCGGATCCCGATCCTTTCGTCCTCACGCAACCACAAGCGGGACGTTTGCGTTTGATCCTTTGCCCTTTACCATTAAACGCCGATACATTATATTTGTAACCCCACGGGATGTAGCGTAGCCCGGTATCGCGTCCCGACTGAGGTCGGGAAGGTCGGCCAACGGGTTAAAAAGCTACATAAGGAGTATATTTGTAATATTGAAGAGTTCGGGATGTAGCGTAGCCCGGTATCGCGCCAGCATGGGGTGCTACGCTTCGCTCGCAACGATAGCCTACGGCTATCATTGCTGGAGGGTTTACACCGCGTATTCGGACACCTAAACTTCCTTTGTATACTACCCTGTATACTACCGTGCTCTGGTTGCAATTCGCACCAACATGGCAACCGTAGCAGTGGTACTGAATACTACCAAAAAGCTCTCCAACAACGAATATTCTGTCGCAATTAGAGCGACACATGACAGAGCCCAGCGTTATTACTCTCTTTCAGGATTAGTTACTAACCAAACATTACCATTTAGAACAAGTAAAGAACATTGGCGAACAGCCGAGATTGAAGATAACGGTTTAGGCCGTTTCCGTAAATCAGTCGACGAGTACAAACAGCTTAATGAAGTTCTCGAAAATAAACTAAAGCACGCACAATCAATATTATCTGACTATGAGCGACTGCGCATACCGTTTTCATTCGAACGATTTGAGCAGGACCTTAAGCGCAGTCACCTTATAAATGAGCAGTTAGAGCCGCAATCTATTACAGTACATAAAGTAGAATCAACGCCCAGCGTCAAGCTCGTAGACTATTACACTGAACAAATTGCGATATTGGATGAGCAACAGCGAACTGGACTGTCAGGACTGTTCCTTGAAAATCAGCGCATCCTAAGTAAGTTCAGACCAGAAGCCTTACTGACCGATGTTAACTATAGGTTCCTTGAGTCCTTTGAATACTGGTTGCGTAATGTTCGCAAGAACAAGGACACTACTATAAGTGTGAAGATGCGCAACCTTCAAAGAGTGGTGAACTTGGCTATAGAGGATAAACTGATAAAACAGGAGGACTACCCATTTGGTGAGAAAAAGTACAGCATCAATAAAAGGCTTGATCACTCGACAAAGAAGATAGCTATACACACAGATAAGATTGGTAAATTAAAGGCTCTGGAACTTGAACCTGGCTCATCATTGCACTTTGCACAACAAATATTCATGTTTAGCTACTATTCACGAGGAATGAACTTCATCGACATGACTTTTCTGAAATGGTCAGACATACCTGAGAACATCATCAACTATGTAAGGCGTAAGACTCGTGGTAAATTTGAAATACCCGTGAACCCACATATAGAGGCAATACTGAGCTATTTTATAACCAACTTCGAAGTACCAGGTGGTTACGTGTTTCCTATCCTGAACGATTCAATTCATGTTACTTCAAAGCAGAAGTATACACGGAAGAAGACAGCGCTAAAAGCCGTTAACGATAACCTTAAGAAAATCGCGAAACTCATAGGTGAACCGAATCTTAAACTTACAACTAACGTTGGCAGGCACTCTTACGCAACCGGCTTGAAAAGAGCGGGTGTTAACACAGCATACATTACGGCTGCGCTTGGTCACGCGACGCAGGAGCAAACACAGACGTATCTTGATGAATTTGAATCTGGTGTTATAGAAAAGCTTGAAATGACGATCTTTGATAGCTAGCTAATAACGCCAATGCCTGAACAAGCACAAGACAAAATAGGTTATTACCAGGTTGAACCTGACTTTGTCATATTACGGAAGTATATCTACAAACACTGGACGGAATCAGACTGGAATCTTGCCATTGCAAGCTTTCAAGCATTAGAAGGAGTATTATATAGCAACTATCTGAATTATGATAAAGACTTTGTCGAGAAGTTTGAGTTAATACTAGCACGCTATGGGTTATCGGAACATATAGAAAACATAGCGTTTTTAGTAATAAACTCGTTTCATGCTGTAGGAGTCTACACGAAAGAGGTGCGCGAATTACAACAAGATCAAAATAAGATCACACAACGATTCGTAGACTTCATCAATATAATACTTCGTTCCAAAACGGATAGCCTACGTATACAGTTAAACGGATGGGAAACTAAAGCTGCCAAGCCAGGCGCTTCATTCCCACTAGAGCACACTTTGGATGTTCCGCAGATCACAGAATGGGTAAAGGATCTAATACTTGATGCGGTCAAAAGTCAAAGGTACCCACACTTGAACCCGCTGCTTTTGTTTGGAGCTAAGATACTAAATGGCGATAATGGTCAGGCGACATTCGCACTGTCTGAGCACACCTATATTGAGCATGCAACCCTTCAAGGCATATACAACGACGCCACGATTATGTTTATTGAACCTATAGTAAACTATATAATAGGTGAAACAACACTAACACAAGGCTCAAATAGCCATCTATCCAGCAAGCAAATGTATTTCATACTTGAAATATGCTTCTTAGTCGGGTTGCTGCACAGTACCGACAAGAACTTCAAAACAGGTTATTCAAAACCAACGACGAAGGACCGAATAAGCTTAAAGTCTCTATTAGACAACCGTAGACGTGATGCTAAGTCTATAAAAAATAAAACAGCATCACGATAGAGTATCTTCTGCCTCCATGATGCTAGAATATAGAAGGAAACTTGCATCATGGCACATAGATTTGCTAGCAGAACGGAACCACAAGGTGGTGACACTGCAATAATATTGACAGCTGCAATGTTTTTCGGCAAAATGGGTTCATTTAAATATGCTGACCCTAACCAATTCCTTGCGTTTGGCGAAACTCTTCGTGATGAAGATGAAGAGTCACTCGCCCATTTCTTCGATCTTGCAAAAGAAGGACTTCTCATGAGTGGGAAGGGCAAGAAGCTTACCGACCGGGGTGGAAGATCGTATAGTTATATTACTTTCCTTCGTGCTGGTGGCCCTGATGGCGCCAAAGTGGTATTGTTCGGTAACATTGCACAATTCATCAAAGACTACCACAATCGTCGGTTCAGAACCGACTTCACTCTTAATGATCTGATCGACGAGGCGCATAAAGGGTAGTCAACCAAAGCGGGGACACTCGTTCCCGCTTTATCAAACAATCAATTCATTTTATTCAATCCTGCTCATAGAAACATGAGCCAATCTTAACAACATGAAACAAATTATCGACCTTCCAAAGGGAAGCTATATCAGCGAAATAGAGCCATTTCGCAGCACAGGGATACCAACAAACAGTATCATACACAAAGAAGTTACAGGTTGTGGCATAACAACATTTGAAATACAATACGCATTGCACAACAGCATAATCATTTTGCCAAACGTGCCAGTCATCAAGGATAAGGTAGCCTTACACAACAAAGAATATCCTAAACAAGAAATATTAGGAGTTCATAAGGGCATAGATGTTCACGATATACAGGTATATCTATTAAAGGATGTTAGATTTAAGAAGATATTGACTACTCCAGAAGGATTTACTAAGATCGTAAAGGCATTCGATGGAGAGCTTGAATCCATGTACAAAGACTACTTTCTACTATTTGATGAATGTGAACGCATAATTACAGATGTAGCCTACCGTGGAAAGATTGCGGCTCCAATTGAGTATTTCTTTAAGTTCCAACACAAGGCACTGGTGTCGGCAACAACATTACCCTTCAGCGATGTGCGTTTCAAAGATTTTAAATATTATGTCATTAGACCTGACTACGATCATAGCCAGCCCTTAACGTTGGTTTCGACCAACAATGTTTTATCTTCTCTTAAGCTGCGAATTGATCAATTACAGAGTGATCATGTGTGCATATTCATAAATTCAACGAATGGTATTTATGCGATTACAGAGACATTGGGTGTCAAATCTGATAGCAAAGCATATTGCTCACAGGATAGCGTAGTTAAGTTAATGGAGAAAAGATATATGCACGCATCAAATGAGCTCCGTGCGAAAGAAATGGTAAAGCATAATCTATTCACGAGTAGATACTATTCAGCTATTGATATAAAACTCGACTACAAACCCGATGTTTTCATCGTTTCTGACATCTATTTCGCTCCGCATAGCATAATTGATCCTCATACTGAGGCAATCCAAATCGCAGGGAGGTTTCGTAAAGGAATTAATACACTAACACACATCACGAACTTCAATCCTCTTATGGAGGTAAAAACTCAAGATGAAGCTAAAAGCTATCTTATGGGATGTTTGGACACTTACGAGCACATACAGGAACTATACAACAAGGAGAGCCACAAAGGCAGACGAGATTCTTACAGGTTCTTTGTAAAGGAGTCACCCCTTGCAAGTTTCTTTAATGACGGTATTCGAAATAGTTTTATGATTGATAATGACCTCAATGAGGAACGGGTCAAAGGGTATTATCTCGCAAAGGAGAATCTTCAAGAAGCCTACAATGATGTAAGCAATCACTTCACTCTTACCTTTGAAGATGAGTCATACCCCGTAGGGGATGATGATATGTACGTCTTAAACCATAAGGAAACCAAAGTTGAAAAGGCGAAACATGTTGCTCATTTGCTGCAACGATATACTGCAAAGCCAGGGCATTACATATTATTCCTTTCAGAAGCCATTCAAGAACAGAAAAACATCTTGACAAGGAGGTACCCACTTGTGGCCGAGGCGGTAAGACTCGTTGGGGTTGATCACCTAGATAAAGTAGGATATGATACTGACGTTCTTAAGAAAGTAATACGCGATGCAAACACTACAAATTTGATAAGACGGTTAGCCCCATTTGTGCAAGCCAGATTTGCACAACACACTTTCACATCAGAGAAGGAGATCATCGATAGGCTTTGCGCTGTATATGCGGAACAAAAGGTAGCAATGAGACTTTTTGCGTCCCACATCCTAAAATGGTTTAACGGAAGACGTACTACCGAAGGTGGTATCAATGGTTACAAACTGTTCGACAGGGTAGAATTTACTTAATTCAGCATTCACGGTTTTCTTAGTCTTATGCATGAGCTAAAAATCATGAATTGGTACTTTGATCAATTCAACAATCAATCAATTTCTTCATTTATATAGGAAACTAAGGTGTTGAATTAACGAATAAGCTGCTCTAAAGGCGGCTTGTTTTTGTTTTAAAGGCCATGATTTACATTTGCTCATAGTCGCTATTCTTTTTCGTCTTTGAATCAGGTTAGGAGTTGAAATTTACGAGCCCTTGGGCTTTCATCTGTTGCAAGACTTCTATAAGCAAGTTGTTAGCGACAACAAAGTTGTCAATTTGACCAACGATGCTGTTCATTTGTTTGCCACCATGAAATAAATTATTTCTATAACGGTATAGTATATAAAGAAGAGCTTTCAGAGTCTCGACAGGATCAGTTTCTTTCAAAGTTAATACTTGCGTAATCTTCTCTTTTGCTGGCACATCGCCACCATTAGGCCTAAACTTTAGCCCCTCAAAGTAATGTGTCGCTACGTTGTTTTTAAAATAGCGTTTGCTGAAATAATCAACAAATGGAGACAGAGTTGCATCAGCGAATGGCTTCATCTTGTCGACAGCAGTTGAAATTTTACTGTAATCGGCCCATGTATCACAAGCAAAGGTTTCAAAGATATTCCACAGAAAGGTGAAGTTTGTAATTCTTTCTATACCTGACACTTTAAGATCTAAGCCATTGCCATAGAATTGACCAATCCATTCTAGTTCGTCTTTTGGTATCATGTTTAACTAAATATATTCAAAGCTACAAATTACATTTAAAGGTACTGGCACTGCACGCCCTCGTAGGCCATTTATTTCAGCACGCCCTCCGGGCCAACACATTTAGCCTTCAAAGTATATTTCACTCCTTTTTGTAAATAAACTCTGTGAATCGAGGTCGTGCGGAGCTCTGATTTGTGCCCCTAACCTAATTGCGAGAAAAAACGATTATATATTCTGACTTAAAGGCAAGAAGTGTGAGTTGAAAGCGCGATTTCAGGTTCTATACAACTATGCTCAAATAGACAGTAAGGTTGCTTACATAAATGCTGCCTGCAATCGCTTTCACCACACTTCGCCTAAGTCAGAATCTTAACCAATCAATTCACATAACCAAGAAGCACATGAAAGAGTTCGCAACAAACCCTCAACCAATCATTCAAACACATTATCCTTTACCTAAACGGTACCAGTTTAAGAAACCTTGGATTACAGCGCAGAGCCGTAAGAACCACGACATGGACGTTGCCATGAACCGATCTACAGAAGCAGCATTTCACAGGATCATTGATGCTTTGAAACAGCGTTTGTTAGAGTCAGGAAAGATATATTTTGAAAGAGATTTCAGACATGATAAGACCCACAATTGCTGCGCGATGCACAGTTTCATGACCTCATCATTCTATATCTACCTTGAATGCAACATTGACTATATCTACAGGGTCGAGTTTGCGTTTAATAACTGCCCATTTGAATCTGAGATCAGAGAGATGCTCAAACCTTATCCGCTCGACAGACAGGCCATTGAAGTTCAGAAACAACCTGACTTCCACACATTCTTGATGAATGTGCTTAACACACAGGATGCTTGTTACATCCGATCTTTATGAGGTACCTAGCCTGATGCCCCCGAATCGATTTTTGAAAGCTTGGTCTGATCGACCAGGCTTTCTTCATTTAACGCTTATCCATCAACAATCAATAACACATCATGAAACAGCAACTAAATGTTAACTCAGACATCGTACCGTATAATAAGACAGTACAGAAAGCTTACTTCACCATTCTCAAAGAAGTGAAAGCGATGCTTGCTACTATTGAACACGAAGAATTGCGCTACACGCTTATCAGGGAAGATAAGCCTCGCACAGTCATTGGGCACGTGATCTATGAAATTGTTAATCCACTAATCTATCTGCGACTTGAAGAACATTCAGATGGAATCTATTCGATTCATTTCGGCATCGAACCGATAGAAAGATTGGGCCAGTTAACAGACATTACCACACGCTTCCTTCGCCTGCTTTATAAGGTGACGACGTTGGGTGCGTTTCCTGTTGACATAGAGAGCTGCATTAGAACTGATTGGTTCGTCCACAATGTCAGCGGACTGTATGAATACCTTGAAGAAAGCGAAAAGTATACATTTAAGATCATTCCTTATAAGGTGACTGCATCAAAACGAAAGCAGATGAAGGCAGTAGCATAACATGCAAATAGAGGTGGCAACATCTCTATTTGTTAAATGGCTTGTCAGGGAAAAAATCTTTGATCGAACAGCCTAAGATAACAGCTATTTGATTCAACTGGGCCACACTATATTTCTTGGCATACTTAGAGCTTTCAACCATTCCAATGAAACCAGGTGACACATCTAAATGATTGGCGAGCTCAGTTTGAGACATACTTAGTTGCTCTCGCTTCTCTCTTACCTTACTGATGACGAAAGCGTCAATCTCTGATTTGGGACTTGCTGACATGAGTCCCTAAAGAATAAAAAGATAAGTACCCGCACACTCACCATTGGTGAGAGATTTTGTTAACTTAGCGCTTGCAAAAGGACTCATTGCAAGCAATTTGATTACCTACCGATCAGAGTCTATCGGTGCCTTAAGAACCATTATCATTAGATGAAACAAACCTTACCAATGCTCCTACTGGCAGCGACCTTTATCACTTCTTGTAGTAAGTCAAACAACACCAAACCAGCTCCAACGCCTACGGGTCCAACAGCGCTGCTTACAAAGATCATTAACAACACTGCCGGTGACCCTTATCTAGGGCAAACGCTTGCTGAGTTCACTTACAATGGTAAACAGTTATCCAAAGCTGTTATTTATCACTATTCTATTACACCAGATGTCGAAACAGACTTGTTCAACTATGACTCGCAAGGCCACTTAACAAGCACTGCAATTTCACACACGTTGTCAAATTCTTATAATGATGTCAGTTCAACAGTGACGTACTCGGGCAACAACATCAGCGAAATCAAGTTTTACAAAGCCGGCAGCGTGCTTGACCAGGATATCACAATAACTTACCAAAATGGAAACGTCACTAACTGGCTAAACACTAATGAGGTAAGTGATACCTACACTTATGACAGTAATGGGCATAACACTAAGGAAGTAGCTGTAGAATATATGAACGGTCAGCCTGATGGTAATCAAAACGTAACTACTAATTCCGCGTTTGACGCCAAGTCTAACTTAACCGGAGCGTTGCCACTTTGGATATACTTTAGGGTTTATCAGGAAGATCAGATGTATGGCTTTGCTCCGGGAACTAATAATCCAACAACTGTCAATGATGGAGCTGATGTTACCTATGGCTACCAATATAATAGTTATGGCTACCCTTCAACGATAAGCTGGAGTGGGCAATCATATCAGTATCAATACACGCAAGTTAATTAAGGAATCTTAGTAAGACCTATCACGTTGATGGGTCTTGCTTTTAAATCACAGCATTATGTCTCAAAAATCTAAGGATACGTTCATTTTCCTTTCGGTGACTATCGGAGTCCTATACGTTCTTTGTGCATTCTCACAGTACACACCTGACGTCGAACACTGGTCAAATCTATGCAGAGCCATCTTTGGCGTAGGTACACTTATCTTTATCATTTGGGTAATCATTGTACGAGAGACTCAATATTAGAACAGAGAGCTATTCTATCGCTATCTACTTAACTGTTTGATCGTTAGCTATTTTTATTATATTTGGATAGCAGACGCCATTCAAGTTGATGGCAACCGAGTTAATCTGATACAATAAACTAATCCTCAATCACAATGAAATTTAAACTACTACTTACTATTGCAATGCTGCTATTATGCAGTAGTGCATACTGTCAACTAAGCAAAGAAGAAACCCTAAAGTATATCAACGATGTCTATAAGGAATCTTACACAGGTCAACGTTTAGATGAGCCGATAAGTGTAACCTTACATTATCAGAACCTAGTTATTATGCGCCCATCAAAGACTACCAGTACGTCACTCAAAGATTCCATAATTTACTATAAAACGAATGATGGTTTCAACCATGAGACTTGGACTATAGGGCGTTCCAACGAAAACATCCTTACTGGTATAAGTTCAGAAGACAACTGCAAGCGCCTATATAAAGCTCTATTACATCTACAAGCATTCGTCAGGCAAGACCCTGCTAGCAAAGACCCTTTTAGCAATTAATTATCATGAACTACGCTTGCCTCTTCCTCTATTGTTGCTTACAGGGGAAAAGGCAAGCTGCGCTCATGCTGCACCTGTCCTCCGCTCCTGGCCTTTCACACACAGGTTGTAAGGCGTGAGCTCATCGTAATGCATGCAAACTCTGCGCCAAGTGTCGTTTCGTTTGGTAAGCTTATCAGCACACCAAACTCCACCTGCCATGCAGACTTGTCACATTGTTTGCGCTGCAAAAGTCTTCGCTCACATTCGCTGCCTCTGTCTTTAGATTCGTTTCGCTTGTGCTACGCTTTTCACTTGATCTATCGACCAGGTGAAGCTTGCAACGCTCAACAGATCTTCAGCCAGGCGCTCATCTATATTTTACTCGCCTCTTGCCATTCGTTCAGGCTGTGCTTCGTTCTCACTTCGCTTGTGTAAACATACTGAGCAGTCGCCTTTCGGCTTTCTCTGCTCAGACCTGAACTCAGCTCGTCGACAGCTCCGTTTATCTTCGCTGTCTTGGACGGCTCGCATCATAGAATTTGTAAGTTTAAATTACAAATCTTAACTTTATAAAAACCTTATCAAATGGCAATCTTAACCAAACAACAGTTTGTATCCTATGCTAAATCAAAGGCCGGTATTAGGACTTTTAGTGCTGTCGTGAATAAAGCTCTGAATGAGAGTAAAGTCGGTAAGAAGGTGAGCATATTTCTTTCACATAGCCACAAGGACAAAGAGATGATTGAGGCGGGAATAGTCTATTTCGATGGCCTCCCAATCTCAATATTTGTAGATTGGGCCGATGAGACAATGCCTGAAGCAACTAATGGTGTGACTGCGGCCAAAATTAAAAAGAAAATTAAAGAGAACAAGAAGTTTGTATTGTTGGCAACTAACAATGCTGTTGTATCGAAATGGTGCAATTGGGAGTTAGGGATTGGTGATATAGAGAAGTATAGCACCGATAATATCGCAATCATTCCACTCGCCGATAATAATGGCAACTGGGATGGTAATGAATATCTACAGATATATCCAAGAATTGAGGATGCAGACAGTGAAAAGTATAAGGGACAGTATAAAATAATATACCCGAACGGTCAGTGGGACTGGCTTTCAGAATGGTTGCTTAAGTAGTTGCAAAGATGGATAACAAGATAAAGCATTTAGAGTTCTTACAGCTAGTTATTACAAGAATGAGTGTAAACTCATTCTTAGTGAAGGGTTGGTCGGTGACATTAGTCGCAGCAATGTTTGCGTTTGCAGCTAAAGACGCAAATGCAAGGTATGGATGGATAACACTAGTAGTGATAGTAATCTTTTGGCTGCTTGACGGGTACTATCTCAGCCTCGAGCGTCAATATCGTGGTTTGTATGACGGAATTAGAGTCAAGAATGAAGTTGATATAGATTTTGACATGAATGCTTCAACCTATGCAGTCGGTCGTGCTACTTGGGTAAATAGTATGTTCACATTCACTTTGATTGTGTTTTATGTAACTGTAATTTCACTATCCATAGTAATCACTATAATCTTACAATGATGGCAAGGAAAGTGTTCTTTAGTTTCCACTATGACCGTGACGTATGGAGGGTCAATCAAGTTCGTAATAGCCAAACAATTCTCTCAAAATATCAGGAATCACAGTTTTTAGACGCAGCAGACTGGGAAAAGATAAAGCGAAGTGGTCAAAGTGCTGTTAGGAATTGGATAGATAGTCAACTGTACGGAACTTCTTGTACTGTGGTTTTGATTGGCAATCAGACTAGCGAACGACCTTGGGTTCACTACGAGATTCAAAAAAGTTGGGAACGAGGGAATGGTTTGTTAGGGATAACAATACATAACCTGAAGAGTATAATAGGATACACTGACCAACCAGGTTTGAATCCATTCAACCAAGAACGATTTATGGATAAATATGGCAGACTATACAGCCCCAGAGTTTATAACTGGATCACTCAAGACGGAAGGACTAACGTGGCTGATTGGATAGAGCAGGCTATTTTGGATAGAAATCGATAGACTAGATTTATCCTATGCCTAACAACGACCTTATTGACTTCATGAAGTCTGCAACAAGGCAGATGGAAGACGATTACCGTCAAATTCAAAAAAGTGCTACCGAAGATCCCGGGACAGCCGGTGATCAGGGAGAGGAAAATTGGGCAAAGTTATTAAGAAACTGGCTGCCCCACACCTTTCATGTGGTAACTAAAGGTAGAATTATCAGCGAAATGGGAATTGCTAGTCCGCAGGTTGATGTACTCGTATTACAACCTGAATATCCACCCCATCTATTAAATACAAAGCTTTATCTTGCAGCTGGTGTACTAGCAGCCTTTGAATGCAAATTAACATTAAAAGCTTCTCATATCGGTGATTTCATAGATAATTCAGTTGCAATAAAAAGCAATCTAACGCGTCCGAGACCAGAAACACCCTATGATGAATTACAGACCAGGTTGCTTTTTGGACTTCTTAGCCATTCTAATTCTTGGAAAGGTAAGAAATCTGATGCGGTGGGTACAATACAAGCCAAACTTGATAGTGAGGATCTAATAAGAATAAAACATCCTCGCCATATGCCTGATATTATTTGCGTTGCTGACGTGGCATGTTGGTGCGCAACTAAGATGTCTTATTTGAGGCCTCAAATAGCTGATTATAATGGACAACTGTTTTCTACAGTCTATATTTCTGGCCGTGGTCCTATTTCGCACTATTCTTGTCATTCAGCTGCATTTGAAAATGTCCCAAATGGTTCGACGCCTATTGGCTCAATGATAACAATGCTGATTCTAAAATTAGCCTATAGGAATTTGCACTTAAGACCTTTGTCACGCTACTATATGGGTACAGGTATTCGAGCGATCTCAGTGGGGAACGTAGGCAGGAATTGGTCTCCCGAAGTGATATCTGAAGATTTGAGAAACACCATATTAAACATCAAGCCCACAAATGACTACTGGGATGAATGGGGAGTTTTTATTCATTGAGGTTTAAATGTCTGTGATTCTTTGCTCAAAGTTAGCCTCTCATCCCCACATAGCCGCTACAGTTCGAGATATTGTCTTATAGTGATACAAATAGGGTGTAAACACGGGTTGCGTCGCATTAAGAAGGTGCCTATATTTAACTACTGATTATTCAATGAACGCCATTGCCACTGCCTATACTACATAAAATAACTATTTTGCAAGCCGTAAAGCCTAATCCTAACTTTTAACAACGTGTGTCCTATACCTGATTTCGATCACAACCATGTTCTACCTCCCCACAAAGGAGACCCGACCGCACCTGGAGATATTTCTCCTTACCACTGTAGTATCATGGATTTTTGCATTAAATTTGCTACCTCTGACCATCGCATAGAAATTCTACAAGGGCTTGTGTCCTTCAGACTAAAGATGATCAGTGAAGGTATTGTAGAGGGGTTTCAATGGCTAGATGGAAGCTTTATCGAAAATGTCGAAGTCGTAGCATCCAGGCCTCCGAATGACCTAGACATAGTGACATTCTACAAAAACCTAAGTCCGTCTGTTGCCGTTAACATACCCACGTCGTTCCCTGAGTTTCTTGATGGTAGTTTATCAAAAACAAATTATAAGTTAGATCATTACATTGTTGACTATGGACATAACCCTGAATTCACTGTAGAAGCGACTAGGTATTGGATTCAACTGTTCAGTCATACAAGGCTTGGTGTTTGGAAGGGAATAATACAACTACAGTTAAATGTTTCATCTGTTGAGGATGTGAATGCTTTGGATTATTTAAATAGCTTATGAGATGGGATTATTTAGGCAAATAGAACATATCAAAGCGCAAATTGTCGACACAGAAAGATTGCTTACTTTAGCAGGTAATCATCCATTAATGACAGCGAGCTTTAAGTCAAGACTTGACGACTTGAATCGTCAACTCGAAAGCTTGCCAAAGGAAGCGTTTGAACCCAAGATAAACCTACTTTTTAGTGGTCAGGCAGTGAGAGGTTCATCAGGTGTCAAAGCCTCATTTATAAGCAAAGTATTGCTTCCCTTTCAGGAGATGATTAAAACGCAAGCTGCTATGGTGAGATTTGGTAATGTCTCCAAGCGAGGACAGGCAAAGAAAGGAGCAAATGCTGAACTATTTATAACCGCACTACCAACAGGATCATTTGGAATAGAATTAAGCCAGTTAGAAAGTAATGATTTATTTGCAGAACAAGAAGTAGCGAAAGCGATGAAGCAGGTTATGCAACTAGTTATTGATACAGCAGAGAGTGATCAAGCATTTGAAGAGTCTATTGAAGCGACCCCAAAGCGAAGTTTGAACAATCTCAAAAAGTTTCTTAAGGAGATAGTAGAGGAACACTCTATTTTAAAGATGGAGACAGGCGAAATGGGTGTTGAATTGTCAGAAGAAGGAATAGCGCAAGCATATATTAGAGTAACATCAACCGTAGACGAAGAACAAGAAGAATTTATTGGAGCAGTACTTAGGGGCATACTATTAGATTCAGCACGTTTTGAAATACAAACTAATAATGGACTTGCTATCTCAGGCTTTATTAGTGAAGATATCACTGAAGAAGAATTGATCAAATACGATCAAACATACCTTAACAAATCATGTGTGGTGCATTTAAGATTGCATAAAACCAGTTTCAAGACCGGCAATGAGCAAGTTTATTACGAGCTATTGGAGATTATGGATACTGATCCGACAGTATAATATATATAGAAAGGCTTAACAATATCAACGCCAGGCTTAACAGCTTGGCGTTTTCATTCAGTTAGTTCATCTACACGTTCAATTAACGTAGTACCTTGTAAGAAGATAAGTTAGAGACACATCTGGGCACTACAGAATTCATAAAATTGGTATCCAGTATAAAACCTTAAAATCTCATATTTTTGAATCGAACGTATGGTAAGTGAGAATTTACCGATACCTTTATACCTGACATAAAATATTAATTCATTACTGTTATGGGACTAAGCTACGGTTGGCAGAACTTTCACAAAGCTATTCTTTCTTTATCAGGCGATTCACCATTAAGACAACGAGTGATTAATGCTATTCAAAACTTACATACTGTTAAACCTGGAGACCTGCCTGAAGACCTTAGAGACGAATTCGATGCCTTTTGGAAAGAGATGACTAGTGTTCAAGGGAATCTATCTGAAGGAAGTATAGCTGCTACAGTAAATAGCTTATCAGATGAACGTTTGAAAGAAGTATCTGTAAAGATAGTTCACATGCACGATGACGTTTGTCGTGCTTATGGAAAGTAACAATCTTAATTCAAACCTTTAGAGTGCCCATAAACAATATAAACCATCAGTTATTGAATTAAATCACTGCTGTTTGATAGGTACTTATCGCTATAGATCAGTATAACTGATGT
>Ga0310811_10004295_pt1 | contig 17902 bp, 24 predicted proteins | sample YCmetagenome_FD_207642 | JGI IMG/M metagenome (GOLD analysis project Ga0310811, IMG submission 207642) | Soil microbial communities from experimental microcosm in Duke University, North Carolina, United States - YC | ecosystem: Engineered > Artificial ecosystem > Soil microcosm > Unclassified ...
AGCTTATTAGTTTTAGTAGTAGCTTAATAGCTCACTATACAGCTCCTGATATATAGTCTTGTCCTCATTGTCTGGAGTGACATTTTCATATTCTCTCTCTCTCACACACACACACACACACACACACACACATACACACACACACACTCTCTCTCTTGAGCCCTGAGCTTAGTCCAGAAACCCTTGGGTTGAATAGCAGCTAGGCAGCATTCACCCAACATAGTTCTGCTAGCCAGCAGATTTGTTGACCCTTCAGCGGGGCTACGCACTCTTCGCCCGAGTCAGTACCATTTCCGAGTACTGCGGATGGCATCACTACTGCCATGGTTTCAGTGTTGTTGTCGATGTCAAGGGCAGCAACCACTTCCTTTTTCTTCTGTTTTTTTGCCAAGACTGCAGAAGCTGTAAGTGTCTTATACGTTGCACCATCTGGGAACCCTTTGGCACAGTTTGACGACGTATGTCCCGCGAACGGTTCACGGCACTTGAAGCAGCCGTCATTGTCGCGCAACAGCTGTCTTTCTGTGTCGGTCAAGGTGGGGAGTCGTGTAAATGGTTTCGTGGTGTCTTTGGTTTTGACATTGGAACGTATGTTTGAGTTTGATTTCTTGTCGTTGGATGAATGTGCGCGCTCCGAACGTAAGGTGTTCTCTACTGCCTCTTTTTGTCTGGCAAGATAGTGTAAGCGTTTCTCGTCCAGCACACGCACTTTCTCGATCCACAACCGTAAGTCAGTTTCAACTACATGTTCAGCGTGGTAATCAGCAGCGAGGTCGGCGTTGAGATGAGATTCGAGGTGGTATAGTATGTTGACATCGGTGAGATGGGATGTTGTTCCCCTAAGGAGCGTGTTCTGACTTTGCATGTTGATAGCCCATTCTGAGAAAGGGCGTTGTCCTTGATTGGAGGCCAACATCTTGCGACGAACAGTGTCTGCCCAGCCAATAGGAAGCCAAATCCTTCGAACCTCAGCCATAAACTCTTTGAATGAGAGAACGTCAATCTCTTCTTGGTTGGTGAGGTACCAGTCTTGGATTCGCGGGTCTTGCATACCCCAAATGACCTTTCCAACCATCTCATCCTCGGGAACGTCCTTGTGCCTAAAGAATTGAATACATCCCATTTCCCATGCACGCAGGGCTTCGGGTGTTACTTCTCCTGCGGTGAGGAAGGGCGGCTTGCTCGCGGAGGCTTGGTCAACTCGTGCAACTTTAGAAGACATGGTAGGTGCAATGAAGTGATAGTCAGAGTCGCTTGAGTCAGAATCTATGCATATATGTGCTGTACTGGGCGCAAGCACGCTGGAGTTTTCACTCTCATCGGAATTATTGTCTGTATGCATTGTGTTTGGCACAGGTGACGACACGAGGTCAGGTGATGACGCGCAGTCAGGTGACAAGGAACGATCCAGCAAGGTGTATATCTGAGGTATTTCCTCTAGTGTTCAATTTAGCTTAGAACGACTTCGAGTTGTGATAGACGATGAAGGTATGGGAATACGGGAGCGGCGGGGCGGCAGTTTGCAATTGAATTAAGTCAGCGGGTTGACCGGCGTGGTCAATTCCCGACAATAAGATAACAGTTAAGACGGTGGCAGTACAGATACGTTCAGTTGAACGTTAAAAAAAAGTGAGGCTGTCACAGTAACAGCCGACACTGACAGTTGTTCGGACAGAGATAACGTGGATGAACGTATGGATTGGCGGTACGGTAAGATGATAAGATGTGCGTACAGGGGGAACGCGGTTTATATATTGAACAGTCCAAACAAGGAACAAACAAAACTGTCACGTGTGGTAAGCGTCATGCTTACAGGCCGACCCCCTAGTAACGGGTTGCGCCAAAAAACGGTAGAACATCAACTGATTGAAATTTGTGCGCGTTACTTGCCCTGAATGTCAGGTTCTGTCACGGAGCTTCAGTACAAACGTTGGAAGACATATATGGTGGGTGAAAAACAAGCCTAGTCATCCTCGTGAAAAATTATTCGTTGCTCTTGTGCAATTTGGGGTACTTCCTCGGGTAGAACCTGCTCTCCCTCCAACTCATCCAGTAAATCGACTTTATCGTGTTTCTCAGCGTCGTCCAAGTCTTCATCGTCGCTCTCCTCCCCAGGCTTCCTAAACACGAGCTCCTTTCCATTCACCAATCGTCTTTTCTTCAATGGAGCTTCTTGCGTGCCATCCTTCCCATCGCCTTTCTCTGATGGCTTAACTTTTGCTCTTTCCTTCTTCTTTTGTCGTTTGGCTCGGTTTTTGGCTGTCTTGGCTTCAGCTGTATCCTCTGCTTCTTTGCGCCTTCTCTCAAACTCGGCCGTTTCAGATTCCTACCGAACTTTCAGGACATGTTATTTTTCTGGAGCTGGACCACATACTATTCTCGCTTCATCTTCCATCATCTTCAGTCGCTCGTATTCTCTCCGTCTACTGGCCTTGTATACGTGAAACTCGCCACTTCCAGCACCAGCACTTGATCCCTGGACATTCTTCATCATCTCGCGAGCCGGGCGAATAGTTTTCTCCTTCGGTGCAGGAGGTACATAGGCAGGCTTCGAAGGATCCTTGAGAAGTCGTTCAAGTTGCGACCGCTGGCGTTCGACAGCGGTGAGTACATGTCGTCTCTTTGCCTGATCTGGAGCAGGCGAGGCGGAATGTGAAGCTGGTGCAGGAGTGTTTGAGGCTGACATGGACGACTATGCAAGAGCTTTGCTAAATAGACCACAACAATGCCCTTCCAGTTTGCAGCATCATTGAGTCGCTACTAACGCTATTTAAGCTACGAGTAACTGGAAATTTTATCGACATAGGTAGACACTGGGACCGACTAGTACCTATCGTATCATGAGGTCCGTAGGATTGTTTCCTCGTGGCGTTGCGATTTAACGCGTATAGAGGGTGACCTGAGGCCTGAACAAACAAATGTACCTCTTGTGATACATGGATCGAGATTCTACTCTTGAGACGTTGAAGACACTTGATAAATTCGAATACAACATATTGCAATTGTCACTGGTCATACCACTACAAAATTCGAATTAGAACAACAGACTCGTAACCAAGTGGAAGAACTTACGAAGAACAGCATTTATGCAACCATCGTTTTCAGGATTATTGGTAATCTGAGCATACTTCCCAAATACTACCTTGCCGCCTGTCGTGACCATGCCAAGTTCTGAAACATTGACCTCGATGACAGTGCCTTTTGTCAAAACTCCGAGTTGAGTATACATCGGCGACTGTGGATTCTTTTTGACCCCAAGGATTTGAAGTTGGAAAGTGGCCTTTAAGTCCGCTGCAAGACGGTCAGGTCCCACTTTCGTATACGGCAAGATATCGAGACTTACGATGGGTAACGTTTGCCTTCTTATATCGAAGTGCCATGGGTCGAACAAATCTCTCCATCTTGACAGGTTTTCTGGTGAATCCTTCACCAACGAACGTCGCTTTTGTAACCATCCGCTTCCATGATTTACTTTTGCTCTTCCCTGTCTTCATCACCTTGAACATTTCATCCTCTGCAATCCCCCGGACTTTGGGTAATGGAACAGCAAATTTAGCTGCCTTGTCCTTTCTTTTTTGCTTGATTGCGGATGATAGGGCTTTAGCATCCTTCTGGCCTTCACGGTCGAGCAGATACGTAGGTAATGCACCATCTGGAACGGTAGATGTGTCGGCTTGCTTGACATTGCGCTCATCGTGAGCTTTGAGGGTCTTTTTGAGTTGAACCTTTTCCGCGTGACGTTTCGCATGCAGGATCTTAGCCTTGAGACCGAAAGCTTTCTGGGCTACTGCTGATGATTTATGAGCAGCACGAGCCTCCTTTTTGCGTCTTAACTCGAGAGCGTTAGCACTGAAAGGCAAGACTACGATAGAAACTAATCACGCACTTGCGTTCGTAGTAATCTAATCGTCTACCATGTCGTTTAATGTGTTCTTCGATGTATTCGTTCTAAAATTGGACATTGGGATATGTAAACCAGATTTAGTTTACAAAATATGGTTTACCTGCGGCTGTTGGCAGAACGGGAGAATGTTAGCATAGTCTAGAATGAGAAATTGAAGAAACTTGCCATGACTGTGACAGACGAAAGGAACCTTGGGACACGCCGGCAACTGCCGTCGGAGCGTCCGCAGGCGAGATGCACGGGTAACAAGTGCAACAAACGTGGCACGTCATTTGCTTCCAGTTCCTTTTGATCTTCCATTTGCCTTTACGACTTAAATATTCATGTGGCAGGACACCGCAAGTCAGTACGGCGCGTCGTCGTCACATAGCCAATACTATGGTCAGACTCCCCAACAAGGCGTACCTCTTCAATTCTACGCGCCTGGGCCAGACCAAGGGCAGTTCTATCCAGGGTCTCGTTCTAGTCTGGAGGGGAACATGGGTGCACATGTGCCAATAGGACAAGGAGGCTCTGCTCCAGCATTTGGAGGGAATATTCAGCAACAACCGGGAGGGTGGTGGACCGCGTTCGGAACTGGTGGTTTTGAAGGAGAGCCACCGTTGCTGGAGGGTAAGTATTTTGCATGAAGACATGTTGTTGAGTGACAGAACCATGCGCGTGACAGAATTGGGGATTAACTTCTCTCACATACGTGCCAAGTCTATGACAGTCCTCAATCCTTTAAGACGTGTTGATGAGCGGATAATGGATGATGCAGATCTTGCCGGTCCGCTCTTGTTCTTTTTCTGTTTTGGAGTCCTTTTACTGCTAGTGAGTTTCACTCTTTGACACAGTGCTAACGCGTCTCATCTGGTGTTGATAGTCAGGGAAGCCTCAGTTTGGATATATATATGGCTTCGGATTACTTGGCTCCATCTCCATCTACACCTTACTAAATCTCATGTCAGAAAACGGCATCGATGCATATCGCGTGGTATCTGTGCTAGGCTATTGCTTATTGCCAATGGTAGGCGTCGGTGCAATCAGCGTGGTTGTTACATTAGAGTGCGTGAACCATTGTTTTACTCCCAATCTTCAACTGTCTTACAAGTACCTATTTCATTTTAGCGGCATCCTTGGCTATGTCCTCTCCTTGTTGTCCATCATATGGTGCACTTTCGCTGCTTCCGGGATATTTGTAGCTGTGTTGAGGATGTCGGACCAACGTCTTCTCGTCGCATATCCGGTTGCACTTCTTTACGGATGCTTCGGCTTACTGAGTGTATTTAATGTTGGCGCAGGAAGCACAGCCAGATAGATACTTGCATTATATTTGTTTTCTCCCCCATAATCATGATTATCTTGAGAAACCCAGATACCTATTACACAATGAAGTAATGAGTGGATTGAATGCTGGTCTTGAAGTAGTTTATCCACATTATGTCCCAACTATGTAAAGTCGTCACGGTCACAACCTGCTTTAATTTTGGCCTATTGCCTTATCGTTTCTTAGCTGTTTCGAGTACAGCTTCAGTAGGGCCTCCATAACTTCCTCCAGAGGAATCGTGGCATATTCATGGACGTATTGCGGAAGAGAATCCTCGAGATTGAAACCAGCTGTCTTCATGAAGAATGGGTGCATAACATCCGGAGTCGCTTCGCCGAGTTGTCGCATGGTCAGTCGCTCTATCACGCGTTCACGAGCCCTGTACACGACAGCTACAGTTTTCGTGGCGGTAGAGGGTGGAAGCAGTACAGAAGGATCGAGCAAATCTGGAAAGGAACGGGCATGTGAAGTTGGCAGTGGTGGGTGTGCGAAGAGTTCTGAGGGCAGCTGAGGAAAAACCGCGACAGTTGGTCTGAGACCCAGCGACGGAGCTTTTTCGGACAATGATGGACTAGATATGGGGGTGGTTGGATTTGATGCATCTATCTGAGCAACGTCCATGAACGGAGGTGGTTCTGTAGCACCTGCTCTTTTGCGCGATGATGGACCTGCTGTCGCATTGCGCGAGTCCTGGGATCCCTGGACCTGTTCTAGTTCCCTGGTCAAATTCTTGCGAAGACCGGTGAGCCATGAATATAGCGCTACGTTGAGTGAAATGTAGATGTCCTCGTGCTCCTTGGTACCCTTGCCTCGCACGAATGAGCTATAGAACTTGTAGTCGATGTACTTGACGAGTTCTTCGACCACCTCGTCGGTGAACATTAACATATTCATCGCGGGCAGACCCACAATGTTTGCCTCTGTTGGATGCTTAAATAATTGATCCACCCAAGATTTGTTGTCAGACACTAATATAGTCGATGGGAGAATTGGCTGAGGCTGGCTGAACTTGGAAATGGTCAAGGCCGTGAACGATAAACGGATCTCCCTATGAGGTGGGTTTCCATCTATCACCATACGCTGCAAGCTCGCATGAACATCACGTCCGATGAACTGCGCAAGCTCGGTGTCACCCATGGTGCGAGGGAAAAGGACAAGCCGAAGGGTCTCCAGACGAAAGCTCAACTGCTGGCGAATTCTGTGGGACAGCTCCGCGTCTGCTTCCTTGAACCGATTACGAGCAGAATGGAAGAATGCCGAAGCGACTTCGGTGAGTGGATTGTCAGGCTTGGGCAATTGCGTGGCACGGAAAGCAGCTGATTCATGACTTGCGCCCTCACGTTGTGCGGTAATATTGGCCTGGAACTTGTTGGCATACATCAACAACTTCGGTATGGTTGCGATGGTAGCAAGGGCAACGATCTCCTCGCCATTGACTGTGAATGTAAGCAGCAAAAACCGGTCTTGTCCTCTGTCTGCGGAAGAAACGAGTGACCAATCATCGTGGATATCCACTTGCACGGGATCCGCCCTGAAGATACTCAAGGATCAGACAAAGATAAGGCGGGACATAATAAAAATTAATATTACCTGTAAATCAACAGCCGTTGGTGGTCTGACTCGAGCTCGGCACTTAAAGGACCACTAGTCACGCTGAGTTCGAGCATCCTAGCTGTCTGTGGATCATCGGACAAGGCGCCTTCGTTCTTGCGGATCGTCTGAAAGATACAGTCTGGTACATTCATGTGACCCGCGACATTTCCCCTGGCAAGGATGGAGACATCTGCCACTGAGAGTGACACCTCAGTTGACATTTCAGAGAAACGCATTCGCGTAACTGCGCTCTGGAGATCCAGAGTCACGTTGCTGATGGACTGTCCCAAATCTACCTCCAAGTGGATCTGGCGAAGGCGAATCATGAGCGCAGTAGTGACCTCTTGTTTCACCACAGGAGTGGTAACCGAGGAAGAGGCTGTTGTCGGGCGCGATCTGTCAGAACCTGTATGTTCTGCGACAAACAAAGGAATACGATCGAGCCAAACCGCCTTGAAACATAAAACATCTTGCAGGCGGGAGAAACGCACACCACCAGAAATATCTGTATCCACCACCAGGGAAATCGTGCTGTTGATATTGCCAGCACGGTCCTCATTCTTGGCAAAAGCAAGGAAGAATGCGAGATTGCGAGCTGCGATATTGACACAGTCGTCGCTTAGAAACCCATGCTTGAGGCCAATCGTGAGACCGTCCACAGTGCCCGTCAATGTCAGGTTGTGAGCACCCGGTGAGATGCTCATAAGGAAACCGCCACTTTCCCAGCGTAAAGCTGCTGCTACATTGACATCCGGCTGACATGTTAATTCGAGCGTCGACTTGTCTATGCGGAGACTGAAGGCAATTTGCAAACTCGATGATGCGTCAGATAAATTCTCTAGACGGCTCGAGGTCAGCAACAGAGATGGTTCGTCTTCTGCAGGTGATGGCGCAGTGAGTAGCGTGTTTCCTCGGCTAGTTTTGCGCAAGCGCAACTGCACGTAATCGACGATTTCGGTTATGAAAGGCAGAAGACTCGGTCTCAAAGTGTTCTGGCTAGAATGAATGGTGCTTTTGAATATCAGGGCTGCGGGACCGGCTCGTATACCTGAAGCACGGTATTCAACCAAAGCAGAGACTACAGGAAGCCTCAGTGTCTCCTGCTCTGGACACAACTGGCCGTCCAACGATTGCTGAGTACCCAGAGGCGAGGCTTGTGCACCTTTTGCATCGCTATGAACGTGCACTTTTCCACTCTGGAAGACCATATTTGCGAAAATACTCGACGCCGGAACATCTTGGTGTCCGCCTCGCGGTGAGACATCGTCTCTCACAAGGTCAGCGTGCGATATGGTAGTACGGGGGAGGCTTGCGGCGATGCGGATCATTCGTTCTCTGCCTTGACGGTACACGTCAATGAGCGAGAATATGTAATCAGGGATGTTTGAGTCCAAGTCCAGGATGAACCCACTGACGTTTCCAAAGAGCCAGATACGACGACTGAGTAAAGAAGTCTCGGATCGTAGCCGCGCAGTCATGTAGGGGTACACCAGTCGGTTTCGGCTTCTATGCTTGTCTGCTGCAAAGTCTTCAGATGAAGACTGCCTGAAACTAAGACGCCATCATGAGAAATAAGTGTGATAGGCTCGCTGGAGCGCCGTTAAGTCTTACCTGGGCACAAATAGGAAGGATAAGTCTTTAGTTGACATCTCGCCTGCTTCTCCTCTCTGTGCGCTAAACTTGATGCGTCGAACAGCGAACAGGAAAGCCCTGACTGAAGGGCTATCACGGGAACTCGTCCGGGGAAGCTCCAGCGTTTGTTCAAGACTGAGGGGGAAAGCCACTCCAATCTTCTGAATGACTACATCTATAGTATGTTCGCTAAACCAAGAGGGTTTTTGGTCACGAGTGGCCTCGCTCGTTCTCACATCAAACGTTTTCAAAACACTACGAGTCTTTTCCTTGAATGCTGCTAACTCTGCAGCTCGCTGATCTCTCCGAATAAGCAATTCAGCCTGAAAAACGTTTGAGCAACAAGGCCAATGCCCAAGATGATATCGTACCTGTTGATGGTCTAAGAAATCACCAATTTCTCCTATGGAACTAGGTTGCATCACAGCATGGATCTTTGGGATGTGAAATTCCAATCTGTGGACATCTCCCCTGGCGCGAAGATCCACGATAAGAAACGCAGAACGATGATTCCGATTGAAGGTGGTTTCTCGTGACACAACGCCCGCTCTAGGTGCAAGCGACAAAGCCAGGTCACAAAGCTTGATTCGCCATGCGATACCCAAATCGCTGCTGGATATATCTCCACCAACATCTTCACATTCTAGATATGAAGTGGAGGAGCGACCCTCAAGTCCAAGTCTAAATCCCTTCACGTTGACATGTCCACTGAATAATAGAGAGGATCGCGATTTATTTGATGTCGATCCAGACGGATTAGACCTTCGTTGGCGAGTTTGGTGTATCAGGTCCATCAAGTCAGCGAAATCTTGACCGAACTTCTGTTGGACGACGAGCAGCGTGTCCCAATGTGACGGCTTAATCAAAACATCAAAGAAGTCCACAGAAGCAATCATTTTGATGAAAGAGCGGCCATGGCGTCCTGTCAATGAGAGCGAAGGGAGCTTGACCTTGATGCGTGGCATAACCGTATGATCATCAGCGGACTGTAGTTTGTATGAAACGCCCAACGTCTGCGAGCCAAATTGGATGCCAAAAGTCGTGGACGGCTTAGGTCCTGATCCGCTTGACGAGGAAAGGAATATAGTTAGTTCATGTATGTTCCATGACAACCACGTCCCTCGCATGACCTGAAGAGACACGCCAAGTTCTGAGATACGTCCTGTAGCATGGACCACTAGCGCGTTCCTTTTGGCAGCACGAGGGCGAGTCAGTGTTGTCTGTACATTATCTCCAGTCCCTTCCTTCAACTCTGCTAGAAAGGCCCGTGTGGCTGCTTCAATGCCCGGAAGGAAGTCCGCTTGCCACTCTTCCACGAAACGGTAAAGACGAAGGGCGCTGCGAGGCACGGAAATAGCAGTACTGCATAAGAGGACCGCGAGACGGATAGTACTCGCGGATAATTCCTGGCGCCAAAGCAAGTTGAGCTTGCCAGAAGAAAAGGTCAAGGAAGCAAGAACATCCTGATCCCGAGCCCAAATTCCTGGAGCAATGCCGGTAGCCCTCGCACGTATGAAAGCATCACTGAAGCTAGCAGTGTGACTGACAGAGTGAACCTCGTTGTGCATTAACGGATCGACTCGTTTGAGAGATGTGAAAAAGATGTTCGTATTCGTGGTCCCGATCTCGAATGCAAGTTTTTCAGCAGCAGCACGGATGCTAATGTGGCGGAAGGCGACCGTGAAAATGAAGTGAGACGGCCCAGGGTTTGGAAGTGCTTGGTTGGAGACCGGCTTCCATTTACTCGATACCCTCCGTAGGCGAAGTACAGATTGTGCGAAGACCATCAAGTGAGGGGAGACGGTGACATTAATGTCACTAATGGCGAGAGTGCATGCAGTCTGTAGAATGGCAGTAGTATCATGGTTTGCCAGGGAAGGGCTCTGTGACTGTAATTGGACTCCTTCCGAAGGGACAAGCTTTGAAGAGCGAAGCCGTAGAGCACAAGAGCTGATGTCCAGGCGACTGGTGGAAGCAGGCAACTCATCTGCAATGATAATGCTAACAAGGTCGGCAGTGAAGTTGACGGAGCCAACGATAAGTTGCGCGCTAACCATGGACTTGGGAGAGGTATGAGGGTAAATTATTTCCAATGGACTGGGTATACCTTCCCTGGAGTCTAGGTCCAACATGAGCTCTGCGAGACATGAATCCACCAAAACCTTCAAATCATGTGCTGCGATGAATCGACCCGTGCTATTTGTGCCAATATCTCCTTGAAGGCGAGCGAACTGGAGCGCAGTCCGTAAATGGAATAGAAACTTGTAGGTAGCATGTGTCCGGAGAGCTTGGGGGTGACCCCGTTGGACGAGGAAAGAAGGTTGAATGGTCGAAAGTGGATCGACGGCTGCCCTATTCTGAGTGAGATCCAGAGTATAGTAGACAATCTCAGCAAAACGGGTAGTTGAGCCAAATTGCACAGAGGGGTCGAGTAAGAGGTCTCGCGAATCCTGTTCCAACGCCTGAAACGTGGCGACAGCGTACTCAACGCTTTCGGGTTGAAGTTCCAATGCAAACCGACCAACAGAGATGCTGGCATGATTCTGAGTGGCATCCAGTTGGAGACGACGAAGAGATAATATTGGGCTATTTCCAGGCGAACGTTTGGAACCCAGAGCAACTCCCGAGTTATCCGTTACTCCTACAGACGTTTCAGATATTTCTAAATGGCAAGCCAATTTCTGAGTCCCTTGGGACATGGTGAGGTGGCATCCGGAAGCCAAGCAGTTGACTGTAACCATGAAGTCTCTTTGAGCTGATGCTTCCTTGATGGAGGAACGTGGGCAGCATATGTGTTCCAGTACCTGAAGACGAGCGGACCCTATGGTAATGTCGAAGGCCATCGAGAGGGGGGAATCTGGCGAGTCACCGAACTTTGCCATGTGGCTTGCCATCACCGAGTCCAATATCAATTCTGGACTGAGCCGCTGCAGGACATCATTGACATAATGCAACACATTCGAAAGATAATACGAACTCGCGATTGCATGTCTTCAATTATATCTCTGACTCCCATGAGAGCCAGGGGGGTTAATCGAACCAGAATCTCCCTTCTGCATTGTATGCGGAAAGTTGTAGAGTATAACGAACTCGTTCTTTCATTAGCTTGTACGATCGGATGTATTCTGGATGAATGCTTGTTCTTTGGAGCTGTAATTCTAGGTTCCTGGTTTCTAATTCAGGAATATTCAGGAAAAACAGGTGTGCCCACTTACCTTAATTAAAACGAAGGGCGAGTCCTCCCAGCTGTTGATGTCGTCCAAATTGGTACTCTGGTACCACCTAGAGACACGGCGGTAGCGCTTGATCAGCGAGTGCCGTTGAGTCGCGGCTGTCTAAACTCAGCAGTTGTAATGGTTTGCATCTGGAAGCAACTTACATCTAGTCGAAGACCAGCCGCTTATTGAGGATTCAGTATCAGTTAGGTCTTCGTCATCTGACTCCTCCCCTGACATAGAGATGTCGTCGTCGACGGGGGTTGGTAGAGCAAGTCGACTCCTCCTGCAAAATTTGGTATATTTAATAGAATAGACGAGAAAATGAACAACATACGCCAGACGTGCATCACGATCTGCTTCGGATACATTCTCCTCTCCGTCGGATTCTGAGAGATGGGAAAGTTGAGACCACCATACGGCCGTGCTCTTAGCGTGCGCAACACTCGTGAGCGGTGCTGGAGGGTGTGGTTTTGCTCTGCAGAAATGTGGGAGACGGGGAGGAGGAAGATAGAGTCCATTGCGATGGTGACTATAATGCGTGCGCTGCAGCGACTGTCGGTTATTAGGAGAGGCTTTTCGTGCCCTCTCTACTTCATCGAGTAGATATTGTGCTCGATGTGTCAGCTCATCCTGGCCCTTCATGAAATCCATCTGTGATAAATTGCGGATCTTTGGGGATCTGTACATATCCATGTTGATGTCTATAGACAGATCGGCTGCCTCACACCAGCTCGTCTTCGAATCCCTTGATGACAGCAGAATCTTCAGTGACGCAAGGGGAAGTCTGACACTCATGAGCTTGCCGCAAAATTGACCTTCCAAATCACTGGTATGAACACTGAAGCCCGAAGGAATCGACATGTTTAAAGCTGTTGCACCAGCAGACCAAGTGACGTCGACATGACTAGTTGATAATCTAATGAAAGTAACTAAATAATTGCGTCAGCAAATGTTCTCGTGAAAGAATAGTTATTTTACCATCTGGATCCGCAGGTACTCCGAACTCGGTCGCAGGAGCGTTGGCAAGGTCCGTGTAATTAAGACGGACAGCATTCATAGATGCCAACAAGATTTGAGCATCATGAGATGTCAATAAGGCCTTTACTGGACCAACTGCAATTTCCCAAACACATATATATGTACGAGTACGCGGCTGTGACCCAAATAGTCTGTTAGCAGTGATATTCAGACCTTGAAACCGAACGTGAGTTATGGTTGTTAAGAACAAACGGAACTGACAGTACCATCAATTAAGAATGAGTCTTCATAGCGTCGACGTTCCTGGGTGAAGAAAGCGTGCTCGGAACAAGCCTCAAGGACAGATCCTTTGATTGCGTTCAAATTCAGCGACGCATCTGTTGTACGGTTAAACAGTTACGATGCATCGTCTGACACTGACTTACCCATGAAATAGTCATGCAGTCGTAAGTCCAGTTGAAGCACAGAACACGTCATGACTGTCGATGCGCCGATATTATCCAATGATCTGTCGTTTGCAATGCGCACTTCGTAGCCAGGCAAGCCCGCAGGTAAGAGTATTACCCCAGACTGCAATTGTACCGATACTTGGACCTGTAGGGAGTTTGACTATATCCCGTCCATTCCATTAGGTGACTTCAAGACACACAACCGGTTCACTGACTTTGCCTGGCCGATGCTTCATCTCCAGTGGATCTCCAATCAATTTAAACCTACTCCGCTTTTCAAGATACTCCACGAGCGTAGAAAAGTGGGTGAAAGATCCAAAATAATTGTCCCGAAGTACCATTAAGTACCTGACCGACCATCCGAGGGCCTTGTAAGCGACATTACTTGTCTTAGTGGCAATGAGCAAGGGACGCGATCAGTAAATCTCAGACATACCTCGACAGTGAGCTTTAATTGATCAACATTGTCGGATTGAACATCTGCCCAGAAATAATACGAGGACGTGATGCGGAAGGTTGCTGCGTGGATTATACGATGTTCTTTCCCTGAATTGTAGAGGTATTGCGTATTCCATCGCGGCAAGGAGAGAAAAACGTTTACATCTGGAACATCAACAACGAATGGAATGGACGTCGCCTCGGGTCGATATTTATTTGACGGGAAGGTAACTTGAATGTTTAAACGCGGTGCACGGATCGTCACCAACACTGATTTTTTTTATGAATGATGATGTTTCCAACCACCTAATAGAATCCACTTACTGTTCTCCCCCTTGTCTAGAGGCTTATCAATGATATTCTGGTCGTTGGCATATAGATTAAGCTCAAACTGGTGCAAATCAAGTTCGAGTATATAAATAGTCGGCACAAAAAGATTCCATTCGGTAGGCGGCCCAAAGGTCCAGTCCCGTGTCAAATCAGTGAACATATTGATGTGGTCCCGCAAGAGATATACAATCGGTTGACGAAGAGATATGGAGAATGACCAATGACGCTCGGCGTTCCATACGAGGGGTGATGGAAATGACGCATGAACCTGAGTTATTTTTAACATAATTTCCATGGAATAGTAGGATATGTACGAACGCGACATGACTCAGCTGCGATGAGCTTGATATCGTTGAGACTCGATGTTACAGAAACTGTATCGAGATGAACCTCCAAACGAGGTTCATAGCCATCGGGTCCTGTAACCATAGGCAGAAGGTAGCTAATTGAGGAGCTGTCACCTGCGGTGCAATGAAGAGCTGCGTGGTCACGCTTCCTTGGACGCGGATAGTCGCTGACACCATCCCATTGCCAATTCTAAGAGAGGATGAACAAAGAGATAATGAGTCTCTCGCCATGTATTTACCTTTGAAGGCTCTCGGAAAGGAATATAAAGCACTGTCTTATCACGAAGTTCGACAAACACTTTCATTGCAGTCCAAGTACGTTTATCTCCTGGCCCAAGGTGTTTTGACATCTCCAAGTCATGATACGTTGACGGGAAGAATGTCCGTTGCAGATGAACTCTGGAAATAGAATTCGAATCATGAGCGCACTTCCTAAATAAAAACATGATCGTTACCGTTGGCGATCAGCCCATGGTCCATAACGAACGGTTCCTTTTCTTATTACCAGATCTACACCCCACTCGGGAGGTAGGTCACCATTGCCGATGTCATAGGATTCCAATCCCATGCCTCTTGGACCATCTTGTGCAACAGGCACATCGCCGACGACATCTGTGTAATATGATAACTCCAGAACGGGGGCTTCGATGATCCGCCGTTCAATAGCATACTCTAGAGCAGTGAAGTCAGCACCAACAGGTGTTTCTTCGTCAATACTCTTGGCTGATTTTCTGCTTGGCATAGGTCCAGGACTATTCTCGGCTGTACGGCGGTCATGAACGGACGAGCCATGGCCAGACGTATATAACTTCAGTCCCCTCCAAACCCTGGAGAATGCCCGGAATGGAAGATAACCCAAAGGAACTAGTTCTAGGAACCGACTTGAAACCGGCACAGCAATGACGTCAATCAAAGTCATTAAACACAAATGCGACGAACCTCGATGTTTCTGCATTCTCGCGAATGCCATGCCCTATTGTTGGCATGCTACCTTGGTAGTTGTCGTTCTCAACAAGTTGCACGAGCACTTTCTGGAATTTCAAATTCAAAAGCTGTTTATAGAGGTCGCACTTTGACCTGGCCTGTTCAAGATGTCGGTATCAACATGTATACCAATGATAAACAAGCCGACCTGGACAATCCCAAACGTGCCTTCTGCTCTATGGCACTCTGCGACCAACAGAGTTGGCGTTGAAGGATTACCGCAGGTGATGGCAACCTTGGACAGCTCGAGTGCAATGGGCAAAATGTCATTCGGATCCAGATAGGGCGTCTGACGTTTAATCCACGCCAGTGCAGCATGAATGACGGGAGGCGCTTTGATATTTGCTAGTGCAGGAGGGGGGTAGAAACCTAGCCCTATGATCAAACAAGTAGGTTAGATTAACAACAAGTAGATGGAATGACATACCTTCAGCTCCTGAAGTACGAGAAAACATTCTGCGAGGTTCCGAGACCTCTGGACGTGGGGATACCTTGGCCTGCATTTGGGAGATGATATGATCATATGCCGCAGTCTTGTTGTATAGAAGCCACTCAAATCCCTGAACAGAGACCTTGATCCGGCAAGAAGGGAACGGTGACGTATAGTTGACTGTCAGAGCACGCACTTGTTACTCGATGCACAAGGACAGATAAGGGTCAGTCTTACATTCTTCTCCACCAACATGTGCGTGATTCAGATCATCCTCAGTAGCTGGGACGCGCAACCAATATCTCCAAGATATTTGAGCTGTCACGATTTTGACGGTCATATTGCTGGAATGATATTTGACATCTTTGAGTAGTATGCGTCCCGCGAGGATTGAGATGTGTATGGATCCTAGATTATACATTAAGTAGTGCCAATGAGTCGAGTGTAATGGAAAACCGACCAATGTGCACCCATATACTGGAGCCTCCTTGTCTCCAGTACTTGACTCGTAAGAGAAGACTAATAAATCCAGAAATAATGCGATTCCAGTAGAAAGTATAGAAGACTGCGGCTATAAGCACGCAAATGCAAGAAACCAAGAGGTAAATTTTGAGCATGTTGCAAGGACTCTCGCAGATTGAAGTTCGACAACGATATGACTAGGACTTTAAAAGACTATTATATACCGTACGCGCTTTTCGCGTCGGATGACTTGAAGCCCTTCGTGCTATGTAGTGGTGGTGTGTGGGTTAGAACTGCATCATGTATTCGGCTTTGATCAGTGGAAGTTCAGAAGCCGCTATTCGCCGTTTAAGCAATTCAAGTTGCGGTATTCAAAAGTTGTCACTGATTAATCAGCGGTTTAAATCGCCGAGAGCTGTGCAGCTCCTCCCAGTCGTTGGTCATGCAGACAGCGAAGACAAGCACGACGCCTCTGAGGCAGTTAGCACTGCACTCCACTACCACATGCTCGTCGCACGCAACAGCATACGGAAAATGCATACTTGCTGCTTATACAGATGTTCGCAAAGATTCTTGCAAACAGGAATTTGAAAAGTTTGGGCAGTGTTTGCGTGAAGCTGTATGTCTTCCTCGTGATGATAAAAGAAGTGTCTTCTGACCCTGTTTATTTCTTAAGATGAAACGCAAATGGTGATGCCTAGTTATGTAAATGTATGCGAAGATGAGACGTTCAGGAGATGATATAGATTTGGGTCCTTTTGGAAAGCTATGCCATTAAAATACATACAACGTTAACTAGTCAACATCTTCAGTTCCCATGCTCCCTGGTAACCTCTGCTCCGTCTCAATTTGTTCCTGTACGTTTGAAGCTGTGGAACCATGTTCGGGCTGCGATGGACGTCCTCTCGTCCTCATGAACGCCTGAATACGGAGGGGTATCACCGGGATGTTGGTGGTATTAGGAAGTGGAAGTGCCTCGATAGGCTGCTCTACTACCTCTGGAGCCGGCTGTCGTATGCGGTCTATCAGGGGCGCGAGGCGCAGGTCTACTATGTATGTTCGTTCACTACGGGAAGGTTTTGGCTGTTCATCCTCGTCCGAGTATGAGAGTGACGGTGTTGGGACGAGAGGATGTTGAAGGAGAACCTCGGAGATGATGGAGGATGACTGCTGTAGCGATTTCTCGTACGCGAGCGTCTCCAGCAGCAATAGGAAAACCAGGATGAGGACGTCGAGCAGAAGGAGGTGCATTTTAGAGGGTGCATACTCTGTGAGGTCCTTGTTGTCATTTTCATGAAAGCTAGTAGAGTAATGAACGCACCCATTCCGACAAAATCCAGCACGACCGTCCGCCCCTCACCCGTGCCTTCCCGTGCATGTAACCAGAAGCTTGGGAAATTGAGGAAGAAAGTGAGCAGGAACCACGATCGCAGAGAAATTTTGGGGTCAATCTCCCTCGGCTTGTAGCACAGGAATTGACAACACATGGCTCTGGTAACCAGTGGTACGAGTGAGGGCGCGAGGAAGAAGGAGACAATATGCAATTGAAACAACAGGTCATGCAACTGTGTCACAGACCCAGCGTGAGTTTCATGCATAACGTTCGGAAAGAATGAAACGTACGGAGTCGATGATGTGCTGGCGTTGGGCGTCATGACGCTTGTGCATGTCATCTAGTATGTCTTGCCGTGTAAATACAGTCGTTATGTTCCTTCCTGCCAAGTACTGCCTCTGCTGTCAAATCTCTGTAGAGGGTTGGCATCAAGGTCGGTGTTTGGACCTGTTGTCCAACAGCCTCAAAACAGCAGGTTCCATATTTACATCCTGG
>Ga0310811_10004296_pt1 | contig 17902 bp, 17 predicted proteins | sample YCmetagenome_FD_207642 | JGI IMG/M metagenome (GOLD analysis project Ga0310811, IMG submission 207642) | Soil microbial communities from experimental microcosm in Duke University, North Carolina, United States - YC | ecosystem: Engineered > Artificial ecosystem > Soil microcosm > Unclassified ...
AGCGGCGAGCGCTGCCGGGCCGCGATCGCCAGCGCTTTGACCTTGCCGGCCTTGAGGAGGCCACCGGCGACGCCGCTGCTGCCGACCGAGAGCTGGACCTCGTTGGCCGTCAGCGCGTTCAGCACCGGCGCCACGCCCTTGTAGGGCACGTGCAGGATTTCGTGCCGGCATTCTTGTTCAGCGTCTCGTAGACCAGATGAGGTGGGCTGCCGTCGCCCCAGGTGGCGTAGGCGAGCGAGCCTGGCTTCTGCTTGTCGGCGGCGATCAGCTCGGGCAGCGTCTTGGCCGGCACGTCGGGACTGGCCAGCAGGAACTGCTCGGCGCGCGCCATCACCGTGATGTTGGCGAAGCTCTTGTCGGGATCGTAGGGCAGGGATTTGAAGACGAAGCGATTGCCCAGGTAGATCTGATCGGTGGTCGCGAACAGCGTGTAGCCGTCCGGCGGGGCATTGGCGACGCCTTCGGCGGCGATCAGGCCGCTGGCGCCGGGCTTGTTGTCGACCACGACCGACTTGCCCCACTTGGTCGAGAGCTCGGCGGCGAGGCCGCGCACCAGCACGTCCAGTCCGCCGCCCGGTGGGACGCCGAGCACGATCTTGACCGGCTTGTCGGGCCAGCTCTGCGCCGCGGCCGGCAGGGCGACGGCGAGGAGGGCCAGAAGGCCCAGGCCTAAGCGAGCGAGCAACGTTTCCTCCGTCTTGTTGCTCGCCAGTCTAATGGTCAGACCATTTGTTGTCGACTCCGGGCGAGCAGCCGGTGGAGCTTGTTCAAATGCTGCTCCATCTCGCGGCTGGCCGCGGCGGCATCGCGCGCCTCGAGATGGCGGAAGAAGCGGCGGCGATGGGCGATCAGGCCAGGCAGCTCGATGTCCTCGGACACGCCGCGCAGGAAGCGGACCAGGATGTCGGTGATGGAATCGACCAGGATCTTCAGGACCTCGTTGCGCGTGGCGAGCGCCAGCAGGCGGTAGAACTCGGCGATAGCCTGGCGGCGCTCCTCACCGCGGCCCAGTCGCGACATCTCTGCCGTGTGCTCGATGTTGCGGCCGATCGCGTCGATGTCGTCCTGGGTGGCGCGTTGGCAGGCCAGTCGCACGACGCCGCTCTGCAGCAGCAGCCGCGCCTCGGTGAGGGCGCCGAGCGAGATGGCCCCGAGATGCACGAGATCCGCGATCACTCGCGTCATGTTGGCGGGATCGCCCGCTTGCACGAAGGCGCCGCCCTTGGCGCCCTTGCGCAGGGTGATCACGCCAGCGATCTCGAGGCTGCGCAGCGCCTCGCGCAGGGCCGCGCGGCTCACGGCGAGTTGCTGGGCGAGCTCGCGCTCTGCCGGCAGCTTGTCGCCGGGCCTGAGCTTGCCGGTGGCGAGCTGGCGGCGGATGCGCTCGCAGATCTCCTCGAAGGCGCGCGGCTTCGGCTGGGGCTTGCGGGTCACCGGGCGGCCGGATCCCACGGCCAGTAGCGGGCAATTGCGCCAGCATCGATGCGCAGGTCGGTCCCGGTCATCATCTCGGCCTCGGACGAGACAATGAAGGCGGCGGCGCGGCCGTAATCGCTGGGCCTGGGCAGTTTCTGCATCGGGATGCGGCTGCGATACATTTCGAAGATCGGCTTGGAAGCCGAAATATCGGGCGCCGGTCGGCCCCAGCGCTGGGCGCGCTCCACCGATTCGGAGGGATCGGTCGCGGTCGGCGTCAGGCTGTTGACCCGGATGCCATGCTTCACCAGCTCCATCGCGGCGGAGCGGGTGAAATTCAGCATGCCGGCCTTCGCCGTCGAATAGCCGATGTTGTTGGGCTCGCCCTGGTGGCCCGCGGTCGAGACGATGTTGAGGAGGCTGCCGCGCACCTGGCGCTCGATCATCGATTGCGCGACGTGCTTGGTGAACAGGAAGGCGCCGGTCAGGATCACGTCGATCTGCTTGCGCCATTGGTCGAGCGGCATGGTGAGCACGCCCTTCTTGTTGAAGACGACGGCATTGTTCACCAGCACGTCGATCCGGCCGAAGGTGTCGCACGCCTTCTGCACCGCGGCGGCAACTGCCGCCTCGTCGGTGACGTCGCAGGTGATGCCCAGCGCCTTGCCGCCGGTGCTCTTCAGGTAGTTGGCGCAATCGGTTGCGTTGGCAGCCAGCGCATCGACGCAGACCACGGCGGCGCCCTCCGCGGCCAGACCTTCGGCGATGCCGCCGCCGATGTTGGGGCTGGTGCCGGTGACGAGGGCGACTTTGTCTTTGAGTTTCATCCGATCTCCCATAACGTCGACGCCAGAATCATCGCACAAGATACATCAACGGCATCGAGGGAACGAATGACGACGGGCGCGACCGACATCCACACCCATATCGTGCCGGCGAGCTTTCCCGCCTATGCCGGTCGTCATGCCAATGCGCGCTGGCCGTCGATGGCGCCGGCGCACGACTGCCATCATTGCAACGTCATGATCGCCGGCAAGGTGTTCCGCACGGTGAGCGACCATTGCTGGAGCCTCGAGCGCCGCCTCGAAGTGATGGAGGCGGCGCGCGTCGAACGCCAGGTGCTGTCGCCGATGCCCGAGCTCCTGTCCTATTGGCTCGAACCGGAGGATGCCGAGTCGCTCGGCCGCCATGTCAACGACACGATCGCCACCATGGTGGCCGACGGCAAGGGCCGCTTCGCCGGCCTCGGCATGGTGCCGATGCAGGACCCCGATCGCGCGGTGGCAGAACTCGAGCGGCTGATGGCGATGGGTTTCAAGGGCGTCGAGATCGGCACCAACGTCAACGGCGTGTCGATCGGCGACAAGCGCTACGCCGCCTTCTTCGCCACCGCCGAGCGGTTGGGCGCGGCGATCTTCGTGCATGCGCTGCATCCGGCCGGCACCGAACGGCTGGTCGGCCCGCCCAACATGCCGGCGCTGGCGCTGTTTCCCTGCGAGACGTCGACGGCGATCGTGTCGCTGATGATGGCCGGCATCATCGGCCGGCATCCGAAGCTGCGCATCGCCTTCAGCCACGGCGGCGGCGTGTTCGGCCTGGTGCTGCCGCGCTTCATGCATGGCTGGAAGCTGCTGCCCGGCCTGAAGGACGCGACCGGCGGCTCGCCGGCCGAGATGGCACGCCGGCTCTATTACGACACGCTGGTCTACGACGCCGACACGCTGCGATTCCTGATCGAGCGCTTCGGCATCACCCAGCTTTGCGTCGGCACCGACCATCCCTTCACCATCGAAGAGACCGAGCCGGTCGCTGCGGTCGAGAAGCTCGAGCTGTCGGCGGCCGACCAGGCGCTCGTCCTGTCGGGCAATGCCCGGCGGTTCCTGGGCGAGACTCCGTGAGCGCGCTTGGCAGCCTGCCCTATGCAGTCAAGACCGAGTGCCGGCGCTACGAGGGTCGGGTCGCCATCGTCACCGGCGCCGCCCAGGGCCTTGGCCGGGTGATTGCGCGGCGCTTGGCCGAGGAGGGGGCCAGGGTCGTCGTCGCCGACATCCAGGAGGAGCGGGTGCGGCGCACCGCGCGGCTCCTGCAGGAGGAGACCGGCCAGCCCTTCCTCGCGGTCGGCGGCGATCTCAGCCGTGCCGGCGTGGCCGACGACATGGTGAAGCGCACGCTCGCCGAGTTCGGCCGCATCGACACGCTGGTCAACAATGCCGCCGCACTGATCCGCATGCGGCTGGTCGATTTCACCGAGGAGCTTTTGCAGAAGGCGGTCGACTGGAACGTCTGGAACACGCTGCGCTGCTGCAAGGCGGTGCTGCCGCCGATGATCGAGCGGCGCTACGGCCGCATCGTCAACATCGCCGGCGAAGCGTGGCGCACCGGGGCGCCGTTCCACACCCTGCTCGCCGGCGTCGGCAAGGGCTCGATGGTCGGCCTCACCGTGACCCTGGCGGGCGAGACGATCGCCCAGGGCATCACCGTCAACTGCATCTCGCCGGGCGGCATCGAGACCGCGGCTGACGGCGATCCCGATCCGCCGACCGGGAGCTATCGCGATCCGAGTTGGACGGGCGCCGGCGTCATGGAGGAACTGTCGAAGATCGTCGGCCAGCGTGGCGTCAGCATGGGCCGCCTGTCGCATCCGACCGAGGTCGCCTCGGCAGTCGCCTATTTCGGCGCGCCGGAGGCCTCGTTCGTGACCGGCCAGCACATCGGCGTCAGCGGCGGCATGGCGATGATCTGACTGGGACCGCGGGCGCCCGCGGTCCAGAAGAGTCAACCTTGCGATCAACCGTTCATTGCAGGCTGATGCCGAGGCTCTTGATCAAGGGTTGCCAACGCTTCGCCTCGCCGTCGATGAACAGGGCGAACGCGTCCGGCGTGTTGGCAATCGGCTCCATGCCGAGGCTGATGAAGCGGTTGGCGATCTCGGCATCGGTCACGATGGCGCGGACTTCGCTGCTGAGGCGGGCCACGATATCCTTCGGCGTTGCTTGCGGCGCGGCCAGGCCGACCCAGGGATAGACGACGACGTCCGCGACGCCCTGCTCGACCGCAGTGGGCACGTCATGCAGCGGGGCGAACCGGGCGGCGGTGAGGATCGCCAGGGCCTTCAGCTTCCCGCTCCTGATCAGGGGGCAGGCCGACGATGGTGTCGAGCGGCATGACCGGTATCTGTCCACTGACCACGTCCTGCGCCGCCGGCGCCGCACCCTTGTAGGGCACGGCCTCGGCCTCGAAGTCCGTGCGACGCTTGAGGAGCTCGAAGGCCAGGTGGTGAAAGGTCCCCAGGCCGGGAGAGGCATAAGAGAGCTTTTCACGCTTTGCGATCTGCTTCAGCCCTGCCAGGTCGTTCGCGGCAAAGCCTGGATGTGCGGCAATGACGAGGGGTGCCCGGATGACGAGCGAGACCGGCGCGAAGTCGCGCTGTGGATTGTAGGGGAGGCTGGAAAACAGGGCCTCGTTCAGGACCAGGGCGCCGCCGTCTGTGCCGAACAGCGTGTAGCCGTCGCCCGCGGCCTTGGCGACGTACTGCGCCGCTACGATCCCGCTCGCTCCCGGGCGATTGTCCACCAGGAATTGCTGGCCGAGCCGGGAGGACAGGCCCGGCGTGATCGATCGCATGACCGCGTCCACGCCGCCGCCCGCCGCATACCCGACGACGACGCTCACGGTCTTCGACGGCCACGACGCCTGGGCCGATGCCGCCGCCGGGGCGAGGCCCGCGGCGGCCATGTGGGTCAACAGTGTGCGACGCTTCATGAATCGATCTCCCCGCCCGGTCGGTCGAGATCGACAAGCAGCGCCTCGGGCGCACGAAAGACGAAGGTATGGAAGTGCTTCAGGCTCTGGTTCGGCACCAGGCGCGCATTCGGAAATCGCTGCGTGAAAAGCTCGAGCACGATCTTCATCTCGAGGCGGGCCAACGGCGCACCGAGGCAGAAATGAATGCCGCTGCCCATGGTCAGGTGACGCCGCGCATTGGGACGGCGGATGTCGAAGACTTCCGGATCGGGAAACACATCCGCGTCCCGGTTGGCCGAGGCGAAGGACAGCAGGAGGTTCGAATGCACGGGGATAGCGACGCCGCGGATCACGACATCCCGCCGGGTGCGTCGCCGCCAGCCGATGACCGTGCCGTAGAGCCGGAACGCCTCCTCGACGGCATTGGGGATCAGCGCCGGGTCGGCGCAGATGGCATCGTAGTTCACGCGCTCGGCCAGCAGTTCGCGGAAGGTGTTCGCGAGCTGGTTGGTCGTCGTTTCGTGCCCGGCGAAGAACAGGCCGTAGACGATGGTGTTGATCTCGTTGATCGTCAGGACGGCATCGTCACCGTTGCGCAGCCGCACCAGGCCGCTCGGGAAATCGTCGCGCGGAGTGGCGAGGCGGTCCTTCACGAGGTCGACCGAATAGCGCCAGAGCCCGACCAGATTGTGCGCGCCCTTGAGCTGCTGCTCGTAGGTCGCCGGGCTGAAGTCGATCTGCAGACGGCCCGAGGCGAGACTCTTCACCGTCTGCGCGTCCTCGGCCGGGACGCCCAGGAGCTGGAACAGGACATGGGCCGGCAGCTCGTAGGCGAAATCCTTCAGGAGGTCGATGCGATTGCGGCCTTCCAGCCGGTCGAGCGCAGCGTCGACCACGTCGCGGATTCTGCCTTCGAGGCTGGCGACCGCCTTGACCGTCATCAGCGGGTTCGTGGCATCCCGGATCCGCTTGTGGCGCGGTGGATCCATGCTGCCCTGGGGCGTGTCGGGCGCGAAGCCGCCGTCGCTCAGGATGCGCAGCGCGTCCTCGTGCAGCGGCTCGAGCCGCAGGGTTGCATTCTGCGCCGAGTAGGTCTCGGTGTCGCGCAGGATGGCCAGGATGTCCGCGTACTTGGCGACCACCCAGTGATCGATCTCTTCGCAGTAGAAAACAGGCTGGGCGCGACGGGCTGCCGCCAGCGCCGAATAGAGATCATCGCTGAAGAACGGCGTGAAGCCGCCCGACCTGTCGTGGAAGGGACATCCGCCGGCACCGGCCGATGCCACAGGAACCATCGCACGCGCGCTGTCAGTCCCGTTTGCCATGACAGCAGGGTAGCGAAGACGGCCGTTCGATCTGTCCCTGACAACAGGGACAGGATCACACCCTGGGGCCGATCAGCAGCTGATGGTTGGGGCCGGATTGGCGCAGGTGCGCGCGCAGCGACGTCCACAGCGCCAGGTACCACATCAGAAGCTCGCGCTGGCTGCCGATGTTCAGGCGCTGATAGGCGCGCCGGCGATAGGTCATGACGCTTTCCTCGCCGATGCCGAGGGTGAGCGCGATGCCGGTGGTGGTCTGGCCATAGACGATGCGGGCGCAGACCTCGATCTCGCGCCGCGGCAGGGCCTCGGGGGCGGCCATGACGGTGCGCTCGATATCGTCGAGGGACGTGAGCGCCATCGTGAGGCTCGGCTCGTTGGCCGACAGCTCGGCGTGCTTGGCGAGCAGCGCCAGCAGGGTGTCGGCGAGCTCGGCCAGGCTGGCGACCTCGGCATCGCTGAACCGGCCATGGTCGTCGGACCGGATGATGCTGAGACCGACCGCGGACTCCGAGCCGCCGCTGCAGATCAGCACGCGTTCGCGCACGTTCGAATAGATCGCGCTTCGAAGCTCGCGCGGCATCTGGCCGCTGATGTCGACGCGGATGATCACCGGCCCCATGGCCTTGTCGTGCTTGCGGGCCTGCGACAGCGTCGGATCGCGGCGCCAGTACTGCTTTCCGACATAGGTGCTCGCCGCCTTGTGCGCCGTATCGGAACCATCGAGGCTCGCCGCGGCAACCTCGCTCAACTTGTCTTCGCCGATCTGAAACATCGCGCAGTGATCGGCGCCGCAGAGGCGGTTCAGGAACGACAACATCAGCGGACCGAAGCGATCGCTGCCGATCGCCGTGATGACGTTCGGCAAGCCGGCGAACCTGTCGGCCGTGACTTCCTTGCGCACCGGCAACGAGCTTCGGCGCATCCATCCTCCCAACGTCCTGCTTTGCCGTGCCGGTTGGTCCCGGCCGACAGGGACAAAGTATAGGCCGTGATCGGCGTACAATCCGCAAGCTCTGCAGGAAAGGTCATGCGTGGCGACGGCAGCCGACATCGAGTTCGAATGGGTCCATGTCCAGTATGCCGAAACCGGTGGGTTCGCCGAGGTCTACGGATTCTCGGGCAATCAGGGCATGGTCAATCTCGAGGGGGTCCGCATTCGTCCGCGCGGGCGTCCCTCGAAGACGCTGATGATCTACATGCATCCGGCCTCGACCTTGCAGCTCCTGCCCGTGCCGCGCGCCGCCGTCGCGCAAGGGGCGCACGTGCTTTGTGCCGCCAGCCGCTACGCCAGGAACGATGCACCCCTGATCCTGGAGAAGGTGGTGCTCGATCTCGGCGCCTATGTCCGCCACGCCCGCGAGCGCTGGGGCTACGAGAAGGTGGTGCTGGTCGGCTGGAGCGGCGGCGGATCGCTGGCGTTGTTCTACCAGGCGCAGGCCGAGCGGCCGACCATCGCCCAGACAGCCGCCGGCGACCCGGTCGATATCAAGGGAGCAGGATTGATTCCGGCCGATGCCCTGGTCTTTCAGGCGGCCCACCTGTCGCGCGCCCGCTTGCTGGCCGATGCCATCGATCCCTCGGTGCGCGACGAACTTCACCCGGAAAGGCGTGATCGGGATTTCGACATCTACGACCCTGGTAATCCGAACCGGCCGCCCTATTCGGCGGACTTCGTTGCCGCCTATCGCCAGGCCCAGAAGCAGCGCGTGCAGCGCATTACCGATTGGGCCAAGGAGACGTTGGCGGCGCTGAAGCGCAAGGGCGGCGCCGAGGTCGAGCGGGCCTTCACCACCCATCGCACCCTGGCCGACCCGCGCTTTCTCGATCCGGCATTGGATGCCAACGACCGCAAGCCGGGCTGGTGCTTCATGGGCAATCCCGAGACGGTGAACACGGGACCGGTCGGGTTCGCCCGCTTTTCGACCCTGCGCGCCTGGCTGTCGCAGTGGTCGCTCGAGGATTCGCAAGCCGACGGGCTTGCCTGCGCGGCAACCGTCAGGGCACCCTTGCTCGCCATCGAGAACAGCGCCGACGACGCTGTACCGCAACCGCACACGAAAATGCTCTTCGATGCGTCGGCCTCGCCGGACAAGACCTTCAAGGTGATCAAGGGCGCGACGCACTACTATGCCGGCCAACCGCAGCAGCTTGCCGAGGTGACGCAATTGGTGCGCACGTGGCTGGCCGATCGCAATCTGTTGGACGCGTGAACCTCAACCCCGCAGGAGGAGCCTATGCTGACTGAAGTTGCACGGCCGGTGGCGCGCGGTGCCGCCAATCCCGGCCTGACGCCGGTCATGCTCAACCATGCCGCTTACGTGACCCACGATGTCGCGGCGACCGCCGACTTCTACACGCGCATCATGGGCATGGAGCTGGCGAGCACGGTGTTCGACGACAGAATTCCGTCGACCGGTGACCAGATCCCCTATTTCCACATCTTCTTCCGCATGCAGGACGGCTCGACGCTCGCCTTCTTCGAGGCGCCGGGCGTGCCGCAGCCGGCCAAGTCATCGCATCCGGCCTACGACATCTTCAATCACATCGCCCTGCAGGCCGGCGATCGCGACGAGGTCATGCGCTGGCACGCCTGGCTGGTCGCCAACGGGCTGGACGTTGTCGGACCGACCGACCACAAGGGCCTGATCCTCAGCATCTATTTCCATGATCCCAACGGCGTGCGGCTGGAAATCACGACGCCGCTCGACAAGCACTGGAACCGGCACACCGCCAAGGGATACCAGGATCTTGCCGCCTGGATGGACTGCAAGGAGACGGCCCGCCGCGAGGGCAGGGACGTGTCGAAGGCCCTGATCGCGCTGATAGCGGAAACCCGGAAACGCTACGAAGCCTGACGTGGGAGCTCCGGCTCACATCATTCCCGGCTCGCCGAGATCCGTGCCATCGACCAGGCGGCTGTAGCGGAAAGGATGCGGGTCGACGATCGGCGGATCGCCGGCGACGATGTCGGCGGCCAGCCGGCCCGCTCCCGGACCGATGCCGAAGCCGTGGCCGCTGAAGCCGGCGGAGACGTGCAGGCCGGGCAGCTTGTCGATGGCGGAGATCACCGGCAGCCAGTCCGGCGTGAAATCGATCAGGCCGCCGTATTTGTGCATGATCTTGATGTTGGCGAGCTCGGGGTAGATCTCGCCGATGCGCTTCAGCGCGAAGCTGACCAGCTTCTCCTGCGCCGGCGGATCGTAGGTGCGCATGCGCTCGAACGGCGAGACACTGTCGTTGCTCCAGCGCAGCAGCGCCTCCGGACCGTCGAAGAACGAGCGTCCGGCGCGGATGGTCAGGAGCTTGTAGCGTTTCCTGAAGGTGCGCCAGAACGGCTTGGCATACATCAGGCCCTGCGGCGTGAGCTCGAGCAGGCCACGGCCGCTGATGCCGATCGTATAGCCACCGTCGAGCCGGCGGCGGAACGTGACGTCAGGTGTCGAGACGCCACCCTCGATGACCGGCGGTGCCGGCGCGGTGAAGAACGAGGTCGAGCGCACGCCCGCCAGCGGCAGGTCGATGCCGTGGTGGCGACAGAACATCGAGGTCCAAACGCCGCCCGCGACGAGCACGCTGCTGGTGCGGATCGTGCCTTTTTCGGTGACCACGCCGGAAACGCGCCCCGCCGAGGTCTCGAGCCCGCGCGCTGCGCAATCCTGGTGGATTGTGACGCCCAGCCGGCGCGCACCCTGGGCGATCGCCGGCACGGCAAGCGCGGGCTCGGCCCGGCCGTCGGTCGGCGAGTGGATGCCGCCGATCCAGTTGCCGGTGCTGCCCGGCGTCATCGCCTTGGCCTCGGTTGCAGAAAGAACGTGACTGCGCATCTGCCGCTCGCGGGCGGCGTTGCCCCAGCGCGTCCAGGCGTCGAGGTCGGACTGGTTGGTCGTCACGTAGACCAGCCCGGTGCGGCGGAAGCCGGTTTCGGCGCCAAGCTCCTCGTTCAGGCCGCTCCATATCTCGACGGCGCGCTGCGCCAGCTCCAGTTCGCGCAGATCGCGATTCTGCTGGCGGCACCAGCCCCAGTTGCGGCTCGACTGCTCGCCCGCGATGTAGCCCTTCTCCACCACCGCCACCGAATGCCCCTTCTTGGCGAGGTTGTAGGCGGCCGTGATGCCGGCGACGCCGCCGCCGATCACGACGATTTCGGCAGAGCCAGGCAGCGTTTCGTCGCTGGGAATGCGGGTGACCGGGGGTGACATCGAGAGGGTCCTTGGGCGAGGGAGGGAAGATGGAGGCAGCGTTACAGATGGGTGTCGAGCACGCTCATGATCCAGATCAGCGTCGCCTCATCGGCCGACCGGTTGGCGATGCCGTGAGCGACGTTGCTCTTGAACTGGAAGCTGTCGCCGGCACCGAGCTCGGTGATGCTGCCGCCGACCGTCAGCACGACGCGGCCGGAGAGCACCAGGCCTCCCTTGTGGCCGGTGCCGATCAGCACGTCCTCGCTGATGCTGCCGGGCGACATGGTGATGATCATGAAGCGCAGATTGTCGTCGTTGCGCGGCGACAGCAGCTCCTTCACTAGCCCGGTTCGGCTCGCCACGATCCGCGGGCGTTGGTCGGCGCGCCGGACGAACGGCGTGTCGTCGCTTGCAACGCCACTGTTCGGATCGAGGAACTCCCAGAGATTGACGCCGAGGGCCGTTCGCAGGCGCTGCAGCGTCTTCATCGACGGGTTGGAGTTGCCGCGCTCGATCTGGCTGATGATCCCGGCCGAAACACCGGCTCTGGCCGCGAGCTCGAGGATCGTGAGCTTCCGGTCCGCCCGCAGATGCCGCAGCCGCTCGCCAATCTGGCGCGGGTCGCTGCCGGTCAGGGGACGCTTGCTGGCTCGGCCGACCGTCCGCGCTGCATTTTCAATTTCCTGCATGCGCGGCCATCCTACAGAGCGAATCGCCTTAAAGACCAGCGAGAATCAGCATTATATTGAATATCAGTCCAAGAAATTGAATCAGGAGAACGGGCTAACCCGTTGTGGCTGCCGTCATTTCGCCTTCCGCAGAGGACGACGCGGCGTCGTCGTCGCGGCGACGCCGCCCGGTCGATCCGCCACGGGCGACCGTGTCCAGGCCTGCAGGATCTTCTCGATGCTGCTCACCAGGTTGGCGGCGTGGCGCGACAGCAGGTGGTCGCCGGGGCTCATCAGGGTGACTGGCAGCACGATGGCGGGCTCGAAGGGCCGACAGCCGAGACCGGTCAGGCCGGACTTGAGCGTGAAGCTGTCGACCAGGGCCACGCCCAGGCCGCGCTGCACGTAGCAGGCGGCGACGATGCTCATGGTGACCTGCAGGCGGGTCTCCCGCCGAACACCCGCGCGCTCGAAGGCCTGGTCGAGCAGCTGGCCGAAATGCGTCTCGCGGCCGAACGAGATCAGCGGATGGCTGGCGAGATCGCGCGGTGAGACCGTCTCGCGGTCGAGCAGGGGATGATCGGTCGGCGCGATGCACACCATCCTGGCCGCGCCCAGGGTGCGCACCGTCAGGCCGGGAAGCTGCACCGGCGACAGGGTGAGCCCGAAATCGGCCTCGCCCGCGGCGACGGCTTCGGCGACGCCGCGGGCCGGCAGCAGATGGGAGGAGAGGCGGACCGCCGGGTTGGCCTTCTGGAAAGAGGCCGCGGCCGCCGGCAGGAGCGCGGTGGCGCTGGCCGACGATGCGACCACGCGGACCAGCCCGGCGCCGCCGGTCTTCACCTCGCCGGTCAGACGTTCGAAGGCCGACAGCTCGCCCATGATGCGATCGGCATCGGGCAGCAGGCGTTGCGCCTCCGGCGTCGGATAGAGACGACCTTTGACGGGCCGCAGCAGCCGGAAGCCCAGGCTGCGTTCGATCGCGCGCATGGCCTTGCTGACGGCCGGTTGCGAGATGCCGAGGAAGGACGCGGCGCCGGTGATCGTGCCGCTCTTCATCACGGCATGAAAGATCTCGAGCTGTCGGGCATTCATGATGGCCGGAGGAGCAAAGCCCGGACCATAATCAGAGGTTATGGGATTGCTCAATGTCTTCTGTCGACGGGCCGGCGCGGCCGGTCATAGTCGACGGTACGGCAACAGGGGCGTTTCCTCGACATGGGCATGCGCGTTGGCGTGGATATCGGCGGCACTTTCATCGACTTCTGCCTGTGGGACGAGGCGAAGGAGGAGCTCTACAGCCTCAAGGTGCTGACGACGCCGCAGACTCCCGGGGCGGAGCTGCTGCGCGGCCTCGATCTCCTGCAGGAGCGGCACGGGGTCAGCCCGGCCGACATCGAGAGCTTCGTCCACGGCACCACCGTCGGCATCAACACCGTCATCCAGCGCAAGGGCGCCGCGCTTGCCCTGCTGACGACCGAGAATTTCGAGGACGTGGTCGAGCTGGCGCGCCTGCGCATGCCCGAGGCGTACAGCCTGTTCTCGCGCCGCGGCGCGCCGCTGGTGCCGCGCGACCGCATCTTCGGCATCAGCGAGCGCATGCTCGCGGACGGCTCCGTCGAGCTGCCGGTCGACGAGGCGTCGGTGGTGTCGGCGATCCGCAAGGCCGCGGCCAAGGGCGTCGACGGGCTCGTCGTCTCGCTGCTCAACGCCTACCGCAATCCGCGGCACGAGGATGCGGTGGCGGCGATCGCGGCCCGTATCGCGCCCGAGCTGTTCGTCTTCCGCTCGAGCGAGGTGTGGCCGGTGATCCGTGAGTACGAGCGCACGACGACGGCGCTGATCAACGGCTATGTCCATCCCAAGGTCAGCGACTATCTCGACAAGCTGATCGCCGGCCTCAGGAGCCGCGGCGTCGCCGCCGAGCCGCTGGTCACCAAGTCCAACGGCGGCATCATGCGCGCCGAGCTGGGCAAGCGCGCCTGCGTCAGCATAGTCCTTTCGGGCACGGCGTCGGGTGTCATGGGGGCGGCCTGGGTGGCGCAGCAAGCGGGGCATCCCAACGTCATCACCCTCGATATCGGCGGCACCAGCGCCGACGTCGCCCTGATCATCGACGGCAAGCCGCAGTTCGGCCTCGGCGAAAAGATCGGCGACCTGCCGCTCTACATCCCGAGCGTTGCCGTCTCCTCGATCGGCGACGGCGGCGGATCGATCGCCTGGGTCGATGGCTTCGGCGTGCTCAAGGTCGGCCCCGAAAGCGCCGGCTCCGCGCCGGGACCCGCCTGCTACGGGCGCGGCGGCAGCCTGCCCACCATCACCGACGCCTTCGCGGTGTGCGGCTTCCTCGGCCAGCACGATCTCGCCTATGGCGCCTTCCGTCCCGATGTCGCGCTGGCACGGGCTGCCATCGGGACACTGGCCACGCGCGTGGGCCTGGGACTCGAGCAGACGGCGGAGGCGATCATCCGCATCGCCATCTCCGGCATGTTCGTCGAGGTCAACAAGCTCGTCGCCCGTTACGGTGTCGACACGCGCGACTTCGCCCTCCTGCCGTTCGGCGGCGCCGGCCCGATGCTGGGTTGCTTCCTGGCGCGCGAGCTCGGCATGCGGCGTGTCCTGATTCCGGCGCGTCCCGGCGTGGTGAGCGCGCTGGGCGGCCTGGTCGCCAACGTCAAGAACGACTTCATCCGCACCCTGTTCATCCTGGCGACCGCCGGCGACGCGCCGCGCCTGGTCGAGGAGGCGAAGGCGTTGCAGGCAGCGGGCACCGCATGGCTGCGCGACGAGCAGAAATTCGCCGGCGAGGCGCTGTATGCCTGGTTCGCCGACATGCGCTATCGCGGCCAATCCTTCGAGATCGAGGTGCCGCTGGACAGCAGCCAGATCGAGACAGGCGACATGGCCGCGATCGCCGAAGCCTTCCATCGCGCGCACGAGGGGATCTACGATTTCTGCGACCGCGACTCGGCCGTACAGATCATGAACCTGCGCCTGGTCGTCTCCGGTGCGTCGTCGAAGCCCTACCTGCGGCCCTTGCCGCAAGCCGAGAACGCGGCGCCCGCACCCGAGCAGACGCTGAGAGTCTTCTTCGACGGCGACTGGCACGACGTCTGCTTCTATCGGCGGGCGGCGCTCGAGACCAATCACCGCTTCGCCGGCCCGTGCGTCATCGTGCAGGACGACAGCACGGCCTGCGTGCCGCCGGGCTTCGGCGCCACGGTGGACGGCAGCGGCAACATCCTTCTTGAGTTGGCCAGCATAACTCTCGAGCACGCGGAGTGAGGGACATGAAGGTCGACAAGGTCACGCTCGAGATCCTGGCGAACCACATGCGGGCCGCGGCCGAGAGCATGGCCTACACGCTCTATCGCACGGCGCACTCGACCTTCGTCAAGGAGACCGAGGATTTCACCATCCAGATCCTCGACCGGGCGGGCCGCACGACGGCAGTGCCGATGGATCTCGGCGCGACATGGTACCCCGGTCTCGACTACGGCCGCGCCATTCCGATGATCTCCCATTACGAGCCGGGCGACATCGCCCTCACCAACGACCCCTATTCCGGCTATCTCGCCACCCATACGCCGGACCTGGTGATGTGGAAGCCGATCTTCCGCGGCGACGAGCTGCTCTGCTTCACGGCGGGTCACATCCACAACACCGACATGGGCGGCGCCGTGCCGGCCAGCCTGTCGCGGGCCTTGACCGAGATCCATCAGGAAGGGATCCGCTTCAAGCCCTGCAAGCTCTATCGCGCCGGCGTGCTGAACCAGGAGCTGGTGGACGTCATGATGACGAACGTCCGCAAGCCCGACCTGAACGTCGGCGATCTCAAGGCCTTCGTCGGCGCCATGAACACCGGCGAGCGCAAGCTGCGCGAGCTGATCGCCAAGTTCGGCGCCGACACGCTGCGTCAGGGCATGAGCGACCTGCTCGACTATGCCGAGCACCAGGCGCGCGAGATCCTGCGGTCGATTCCCGACGGCGAGTACTATTTCTCCGACTATGCCGACGAGGACGGCCCGGACGGCTTTCCGGCGCGGCTGGTCGTGACCCTGCGCATCGAGGGCGATTCCGCGATCCTCGATTTCACCGGCAGCGACCCGCAGCTCACCTCGTCGCTCAACGTGCCGACCGGCGGCAATCCGCACCACACGCTGATGCTGGTCGGCGTCTACTACGTGCTTTATTCGCTCAATCCCAACCTGGTTCTGAATTTCGGCCTGACGCGACCGTTCCACTGCATCCTGCCCGAGGGGACGGTGGTGAATCCGAAGTTTCCCGCCGCCGTCGGGATGCGCAGCCTGACCTGCGGGCGCATCCGCAGCCTGCTGTTCGGGGCCTTCAGCCAGGCGATGCCCGAGCGCATGCCGGCCGCACCGGCAGGCTCGAGCTCGATCGTCAACGTCATGACCCACGACGACCGCACGGGTGAAGCGGTGATTGCGGCCGTCAATCCGGTGGTTGGCGGCTCGGGTGGCATGCCGACGGGCGACGGGACCGATGGCAGTGGCGCCGACGCCGCCTATCTCAAGAACACGCCGGTTGAGATCACCGAGGCCGAGGTGCCGATCCGCTTCCGGCGCTACGGCCTCGCCTCGGGAACCGGCGGCGCCGGCCGCTGGCGCGGCGGGCTGGCGACGCAGATGGAATTCCAGGTGTTCACGCCCAACACGCGCATCACCGCGCGCAACCGCGACCGCTGCCGCTTCCAGGCCTGGGGCGTCCTCGGCGGCAAGGCCGGGCGCGGCTCGACGATGTCCCTGAACCCGGGCCGTCCCGACACGCGCGTGCTGAACAACATCGACACCTTCACCGCCAACCCCGGCGACATCGTCTCGATCACCTCGCCGGGCGGCGGCGGCCGCGGCGACCCTCTCGATCGCGAGCCGGAGCGGGTGCTGCGCGACGTGGTCTGCAACTACGTGACCGTCGAGGACGCCCGGGCCGATTACGGGGTCGTGGTGAGCGGCACCGGCATCGATCTCGTGGTCGATTTGGCCGCCACCGAGGCCTTGCGTGCCTCGCGCCGCAGCAACGAGCCGCATCCGCATTTCCACTTCGGCGCGGCGCGCGACGCCTACGAGCGCGTCTGGACGCGCGAGGCCTACGACGCCATGACCGCGCTGCTCGCCAGCCTGCCGGTGCACTGGCGCTACTTCGTCAAGAGCAAGTTGATGCGCGGCGTGACGCGCGAGGGCAGCGGCGCGGCCGAGATCGAGGCGGTCTGGCAGGCCCTGCTTGCCGAGTTGCCCTACGTGCGCCCGCGCCAGGCGGCAGCCGAGTAGAGGAGGAGCCATGCGCACCATCCCGACACGATCGGCGGCCGTCGGCCGCCGCGCCTTGCTCCTGTCGTGGGCCGCCAGCGTGGCGGCGCCGTCGCTGGTTCGCGCGCAGGCGTCGTGGCCGAGCAAGCCCATCCGCTTCGTCGTGCCGTTGGGGCCGGGCGGCGCCACGGATATCGTGATGCGCATCCTGGCGCCCAAGGTCGGCGAATTGCTCGGACAGTCCTGTGTCGTCGAGAACCGCGTCGGGGCAGGGGGCGTGGTCGGCACGGACAACATCGCGAAGTCGCCAGCGGACGGGTACAGCTTCGGCCATTGCGCCGTCTCGTCGGTGGTCATCGCGCCGTTCCTGTTCGAGCGCCTGCCGTACGAGCCGGAGCGTGATCTGACGCCGGTGTCGCCGACGGTGTTCGTGCCGATGTGCCTGTCGGTCACGCGCAAGAATTTCACCGTGGGCTCCCTGCAGGAGCTGATTGCGGAAATGCGCGCCAACCCCGGCAAGTTGAGCTTCGCCAGCAACGGGACCGGCGCGACCAGCCACTTGGCCGGCGCCAACCTGTTGCGCCTGACCGGCTGCAAGGCCGAGCACATCCCCTATCGCAGCGGTGCCGAGGCGATCGCCGCCCTGGTCAACGGCGACGTGCAATGGGCCTTCGACATTCCGGCCCTCCATGGCCCGCACCATCGCGACGGCAAGATCCGCACCATCATGGCGACGCCCGACCGCCAGCCGCTGATCCCGGACATCCCCAACAACACCGAAGCGGGCTTGCCCGACCTGAAGGCCTACTCGTGGTTCGGAATCTTCGGTCCCGCAGGGCTGCCCAAGCCGATCGTCGACAAGCTGTCGGCCGCGATGGCCGAGGCGTTGGCCGACCCGGCGACCCGCAAGCGCCTCGACGACAGCGGCATGCCGCCCATGCTCGATTACACCCCGGCGAAGTTCGAGACGTTCATCAGGCAGGAACGCGACTTCTGGCCGCCGATCGTGCGGGCGTCGGGTGCGCGTGTTCAGTAGCACACCTCCAATCCTCCCCCTATGGCGCTGTAAACAGCGCCTGATCGGGGGAGGTGGCCCGCAGGGCCGGAGGGGGGAAGGCCTCAATCGAGATGATTCCGATTTCGACGTCGGAATCGGAAGCATCTTCTCTGCGGCCTTCTGTAGCGGCCCCCAAGAGTGAGACAGGGAAAATACGAACAGTTTCTCGTAGAGAGGAACTGACATGAAGAAGCCTCGAATTTTCCCAGTTGAAGTGAAGCGCAGGGCCGTGGAGCGCGTA
>Ga0310811_10004297_pt1 | contig 17900 bp, 13 predicted proteins | sample YCmetagenome_FD_207642 | JGI IMG/M metagenome (GOLD analysis project Ga0310811, IMG submission 207642) | Soil microbial communities from experimental microcosm in Duke University, North Carolina, United States - YC | ecosystem: Engineered > Artificial ecosystem > Soil microcosm > Unclassified ...
CGTCGCCTTGGATGCTCTCACGGCCGACGCCGACGACACGCACTGGGCCGCCGCCCAGCGCACCCGCGGCCAGGAAGTATGAGGCGGAGGACGCGTCGCCCTCGACCGCAATCGAACCCGGCGATTGGTAGCGCACCCCAGCCGGCACGCGAAAGCAACGCCAACCATCACGCTCGACCTCCACGCCGAACTGTTCCATCAGCTGCATCGTGATGTCCACGTAGGGCTTCGAAATCAGCTCGCCCTCCACTTCGATGACAACCCGCTCACCGCTGCTTGCGCGGGCGGCCGCCGCAGCGTCTGCGGTTGCCTCAGCCTCCGGGAGTCTTGCGGCCGCTTGCGTTGCGCCCTCGGCCGCTGACCGCTTGAGGCGCACGAGCGGCAGCGCCATCAAGAGCGAGGTCAGGAACTGGCTCGACACGTCGCCGCGAATGCTGATCGGGCCATCCACGGCGATATCCGCCGGACGAATGCGCAGCGGCGGGTAGCCCTCGTTCGTCTCGTAATCGATGCGCGCGCCGAGCTGGCGCAGGCCATCGACAAGATCGCCGATCGGACGCTCGTGCATGCGCGGCACGCCATGCACGCGATAGTCACCGCCATTGAAGGCGAGCGCTGCCGTCAACGGCCGCACCGCCGTGCCCGCATTGCCGAGAAACAGATCGGCCCGCTGAGCCCTGAACGCGCCGCGAGTGCCTGTCACGATGCAGACATCGCCTTCGCGGGTGTACTTGACGCCCAGTTTTCCCAGCGCCTCGAGCATGACGCGCGTATCGTCGGAATTGAGCAGGTTCGAAATCGTCGTTTCGCCTTCGGCAAGCGCCGCGAGCAGCAGCAACCGGTTCGAGATGCTCTTGGATCCGGGCAGCTGGATCGTGCCCTCAGCATGGGAAAACGGTCCGAGATCGAGATGGTCCATATCGGTTCCTGGTTTATGTTCGAGCGGGATCGCACGGCCCGTGGGCCCCTTCGGCGTCTGCTGCAGTGCCACGCTGCTGCCAGGCCGTGCGTGCCGCACGAGAACGGGCGAAAACCGCCTCCAACGCCGCACCGTCGCCGGCCACGATCGCTGCGCGCAGCTGCGCAAGGACGGTGAGGTAGCCGTCAAGCTCGGCGACGAGCGCGGTACGGTTCGCCAAGCAGATGTCGCGCCACATTTCAGGGCTCGACGCCGCAATCCGCGTGAAATCGCGAAAGCCGCCGGCGGCAAACGAAAGTTTGAGCGCCGCATCGGGCGTGCCGAGAATCTGCTCGACGAGCGCGAACGACAGCAGATGCGGCAGATGGCTCACCGAGGCAAGCACGCGATCGTGCTGCTCGGCATCCATCGTGCTGACCACCGCACCGGCAGCACACCAAAGCGCCTCGATGCGCGCGACGTCCGCGGGCCGATTCTCCGGAAGCGGGCACAGCACGACGTTGCGGCCGACGTAGAGGTCGGCGAGCGCCGCCTCAACGCCGCTCGATTCCCGCCCCGCCACCGGATGCCCCGGCACGAATTGGCCGATGCGCGCGCCGAGCGCCGAGCGCGCCGCGGCCACGACGTCCAATTTCGTGCTGCCAGCATCGGTGATGAGCGTCGAGTCGTCGAGAAAGGAAGCGATTCGAGCGAGCAGCGGTTCGGTTTGCGCGACGGGCGCCGCGATAAGCACGAGGTCCGCGCCGGCCAGCGCGCCGCGCAGCGCAGCGTCGTCATCGAGCGCCACCACTTCGTCAACGACGCCGAGTTGCCGGGCGCGCTCGGCCGATGCCAACGACCGGCCAACCCCGACGACGATGCCGCCCGCAGCCGACTCGCCGCGCTCGCGCAATGCGCGCGCGAGCGAGCCGCCGATCAGCCCGACGCCGAAGATGACAAGCTTCTTGAAGCAGAACGTGGCCACGGCCGCTCAGTCCGTCGCAAGCGCCTTCTGAAGCGCCGCGATGAAAGCCTCGTTTTCCTCGGGCAGGCCGATCGTGACGCGCAGCCACTGCGGCAACCCGTAGTTGCCGACCGGACGCACGATCACCCCAGACTTCAGCAGCGCGAGGTTCACGCGCGCGCCGGCGCCATCGTCATCGCCGACGCGCACGAGTACGAAATTGCCGTACGAGGGCACGTACTCGAGACCGAGCTTGTCGAACGCCTCGGTAAGGCGGCGATAGCCAGCCACGTTCAGCGCCGCGCTCTTCTCGAGGAACGCGTGATCGCTCAGTGCCGCAACGGCTGCGGCCTGCGCAATCGTGTTGACGTTGAACGGTTGCCGCACCCGGTTCAGAAGCTCGGTCAGCTGCGGCTGCGCAATGGCGAAGCCGATGCGCAGGCCGGCGAGCCCGTAGGCCTTCGAAAACGTGCGCGAGACGAGCAGGTTCGGATAACGGCGCACCCACGCGATCACGTCATAGCGTTTCTCAACCGGAAGGTACTCGGTATAGGCCTCGTCGAGCACCACCACGACATGCTTGGGCACCCTCTCCAGAAACGCCTCGAGCACACCTCCTTCAATGAAGGTACCCGTCGGATTGTTCGGATTCGCGATGAAGATGAGGCGTGTGTCGCTCTCGATCGCGCGCAGCATCGCATCCAGATCGTGGCCGTAATCGACGGCGGGGGTGACGATGGCACGCGCGCCAAGCCCTTGTGTCGCGAGCGCATAGACGGCAAACGAATGCTGCGCATAGGCGATCGACTGCCCCTTTTCCACGAAAGCGCGGGCAGCCAATTCCAGAATGTCGTTGCTGCCGTTGCCAAGCGTGATCCACTCCGCCGGCACGCCGTAGCGCGCGCAAAGCGCAGCTTTGAGCTCGAAAGCGTTGGAATCGGGATAACGGCCCAACTCGGCGACCGCCGCAGCCATCGCCGTCCTCGCCGACTCGGGCATGCCGAGCGGATTCTCGTTCGATGCGAGCTTCACGATGCGCGCTTCGTCGAGGCCGAACTCGCGCGCGACTTCCGTGATCGGCTTGCCCGCAACATAGGGGGCAATCTCGCGAACGTAGGACGGGCCGTATTGAATCGTCATGAATGTCTCCAGCGAAAAGCGGATCAACTGCGTGGGGTTTGCAACATGTATCGATCGAGCGTCGCGACGCTCGCTCCGTTTAGCGCGAGCGCGGATACGAGCCCAGAATCTTAAAAAACGCAGCGGCGTTGCCAAGTTCCGCCAACGCGGCGGCAACGGATGCGTCTTCGCGATGGCCTTCGACGTCGATGTAGAAGTAGTACTCCCACGCGCCCATGCGGGCGGGTCGCGACTCGAAGCGCGTCATCGACACACCGTGTTTGGCAAGCGGCTCGATCAGCTTGAATACCGCGCCAGGCTGGTTCTTGACCGAAACGATCAGCGAAGTCAGGTCATAGCCGCTTGCGCCAGTCGGCGCATGGCCGATGACCACAAACCGCGTGCGGTTGTGCGGCTCGTCCTGGATGGCGGGATAAACGACCTGCAGCCCATAGCGCTCGGCCGCGCGCGTGCCCGCAATTGCGGCGACACTCGCATCGGCCGCGGCCATCCGGGCCGCTTCGGCGTTACTCGACACGGCTTGCCGCTCGACGTGCGGAAAGTGGGCAGCAAGCCAGCGCTGACACTGAGCGAGCGCCTGCGCATGCGCGCATACACGCGTGATGCCCGTCGCATTTCCACTCAGCGTCAACAAATTGTGACGAATCGGCAGCGCCACCTCGCCGCCGATCGACAACTGCGTTTGCAGCAGCAAATCGAGCGTACGCGGAACGGCACCCTCGCTCGAGTTCTCGACAGGCACGACGCCATAGTCGGCGCCGCCCGCTTCGACGGCGCGGAAGACTTCGTCGATCGACAGACACGGCAGCCCCTCGATCGATTGCCCGAAGTACTCGTGCACGGCCTCTTCGCTGTAAGTGCCGACGGGGCCAAGAAAGGCCGCTTTGATCGAACGCTCCAGCGAACGGCTGGCGGCCATGATTTCGCGCCAGATCGCGCCGATGTGATCGTTGGCGAGCGGCCCTCCGCTCATCTGCTGGAGCCGTGCGATGACCTGCTGCTCGCGTTCGGGGCGAAACACGGGTGCGTTGTACAGCTTCTTGACCTCGCCCACCTCGAGCGCGACCGCGGCGCGCTGATTGAGCAGCGCGATAAGCTGCTCGTCAATCGCATCGATGCGATCGCGCAGCGGCTTCAACCTTGAATTCAGTTCGTCGTCCATGCGTGATACGGCCGTATCAAAATCGGCGCGCCGTCAGCCCGGCCGGGCCAACAGCGGCTCCCCATCTCTCATCGATACCGGTGCAAAGCGCCACGCTGCGCACCGGGTCTCGCACATTACGCACAATGCCTCTCAAATTCCAACATGTACTCGACGAGCGCTGTCACGCCTTCGAGCGGCACCGCGTTGTAGATCGACGCCCGCATACCACCGACGGACTTGTGGCCCTTCAGCTGGATTAGCCCGCGCGATTTCGCGCCAGCCAGGAAATCTTCATTACGAGACGCGTCCGCCAGGAAGAACGGAACGTTCATCCGCGAACGCGAAGCAGGTTCAACTTTGTTGATATAAAAATCGCTCGCATCGATTGCGTCGTAAAGCAGCTTCGACTTCTCGACATTGCGCGCCTCGATCGCCTTTAAGCCACCCTGACGCTTGAGCCACTTGAATACCAGCCCGGCGATGTAAATCGCGTAGGTAGGCGGCGTGTTGAACATCGAGTTGTTCGCGGCGACGGTCTTCCACTCGAATGCCGACGGGCAGATCGCGAGCGCGCGCTCGAGCAGATCTTCCCGCACGATGACGAGTGTCACGCCCGCCATACCAATGTTCTTTTGTGCGCCGCCGAACATCACGCCGAACTTGGCCACGTCGAGTGGCCGGGACAGGATGTGCGAGGAGACGTCGGCGACAAGTGGAATATCGCCGAGATCGGGAATGTCGAACGTTTCGACGCCGTGGATCGTCTCATTCGTGCACAGATGCACATAAGCCGGATCGGCCGATAGCTGCCACGTTTCGCGTCGCGGCGCGTGCGTGAAGCCCTCCGGCGTCTCGCCGCTCGCCGCAAGGTGCGGCGTGCAGTATTTCGCCGCTTCCTTGAACGATTTCTGCGACCACGAGCCGGTGATCACGAAATCGGCCGTCTTGCGCGAGCCCAGCAGATTCATCGGGACGATCGCGTTCTCGGCCAAGCCTCCGCCCTGCAAAAACAAGATGCGATGGCTCGCCGGCACTTCGAGCAGCTCGCGCAGATCGACGAGCGCCTCTTCGTGGATCGACATGAATTCGCGGCCGCGATGGCTCATTTCCATCACGCTCATGCCGCTGCCACGCCAATCCAGCATCTCTTCGGCCGCCTGGCGCAACACCTCCTCGGGCAATGCCGCGGGGCCGGCAGAGAAGTTGAAGACGCGCATCGTGAAACTCCCGGAGTCGGTGGTAGGCCTGAGCACGGCAGCCAGCCGCTTCGGCCACATGGGTCGCCGCTGGCCAACCCGCTGGCCACCATTAGCCGCTCGCCGCCGCCATTCGGCGCGCAGCTAGCCGCCATTCAAATCATTCAGCTATTACGCCACACTGCGCAGGCCAAAAAACAAAAATGGCCGTTCGCGCATGTCGCGCAAACGGCCATTATCGCACTACTCGAAGCTTCAAGCCGAAAGTTTTCGGACCGGCTCGATGCCTGGACGCTGACTGGCTTACTTAGCCGGCTTAATGGCCGCGACTTCCTTGTCGGCCTGGTCACGCGTCGCCTTGATCGATTGCGGCATGTACTTCTGCATCAGACCGTTGACGACGTCACGGCCGACTTGGTCCTGCACCTCGATGAACTTGCGACCGGTCGGGCTCTTGTAGAACGTCGTCAGGTCTTTGATTTCCTGCGTCGTGTAGTACTTCGCGTACGCGTCAACTTGCGCTTGCATCGCATCCTGACGGAACGAATCGGTCGCGAACACCTGACCAGCGGAATCGACGAGCTTGGGCACGGCGTTCTTTTGCAGCGTCGGCACGGCAGCCTGCTTTTGCTTGTCCGTCATCGACTTGTTTTCTGACAACGCATCGGACAGGATCGCTGGCACGAGCTGCTTAGCCTGCATCTGCGCGCTGTTGCCAATTGCGCCCACGAGCTTTTGTGCATCGATCGCGGCCAACAGGTCCTTGATCGCGGCTTGCTTGGCCGGATCATTCGCATCAGCGGCGATAGCCGGTGCCGCCGGAGCTTGATCCTGGAGCGCTTGCGCCATCGCGAAAGTCGGAACGAAGGCAGCCAGCAGAATCCAAAGTTTGAAACGTCGTTGCATTGTCACTCCCTCAAAAAATAGGTCGGTTTCTCGTCTTGCGCACCCTGGCACACAACCCCGTGTGCGGCTTTTTTTACCTTCTCACCTCGTGAATACGCGCACGCGAGACGTGCGCGAGTCATCGGTGAAATCGATCAGCCTTCGCCAGCGTCGCCGTTGCCATCTTCCGCAGCCGCGTCCGCCTCGCCCTCCGCTTCAGCAATTTTCTGCAGCCCGGAAAGCTTGGTCCCTTCATCGAGGCTGATGAGTGTAACACCCTGCGTCGCACGACCCATTTCACGGATTTCGGACACGCGCGTGCGGATCAGCACGCCCGTCGTCGTGATCAGCATGATCTCGTCTTCGGTGTCGACAAGCGTCGCGGCGACGACTTTCCCGTTGCGCTCGGAGGTCTGGATCGCAATCATCCCCTTCGTGCCCCGGCCGTGCCGCGTGTACTCGGTAATCGGCGTGCGTTTGCCGAAGCCGTTTTCTGTCGCCGTCAGCACCGATTGCGTCTCGCTGCCGGCAACCAGCATCGCGATGACTTGCTGCCCCTCTTCGAGCTGCATGCCGCGCACGCCGCGGGCCTCACGCCCCATCGGGCGCACATCGTTTTCGTCAAAGCGAACCGCCTTCCCGGCGTCGGAGAACAGCATGACGTCATGCTCGCCGTCCGTGATCGCCGCTCCGATCAGGTAATCGCCCTCGTCGAGGCCGATGGCAATGATACCTTTGCGCAATGGTCTGCTGAAAGCTTCCAGCGACGTCTTCTTGACGGTGCCAAGCGACGTTGCCAGGAAGACGAATTTATCAGCCGAAAACTCCTTCACCGGCAGCACGACGTTGATCTTCTCGCCTTCTTGCAGCGGGAACATGTTGACGATGGGCCGCCCGCGCGCGTTGCGCGAGCCTTGCGGCACCTCGTAGACCTTCACCCAATAGACGCGCCCGCGGTTTGAGAAGCACAGGATGTGGTCGTGCGTGTTCGCGATGAAGAGCGTGTCGATCCAATCGTCGTCCTTCATCTGCGTGGCTTGCTTGCCGCGGCCGCCTCGCTTTTGCGCCCGGTATTCGGACAGCGGCTGCGACTTCACGTAGCCCGTATGCGACATGGTGACCACCATGTCCTGCGGGGTGATGAGGTCCTCAGTGTTGAGCTCCGTCGCGTTCAGCTCGATCTTCGAACGCCGCGCATCGCCGAACTCGGCTTTCACCGCGGTGAGCTCGTCGCCGATGATCGTCGTGATGCGCTCAGGCCGCGCGAGGATGTCGAGCAGATCGGCGATCTGCGCCATCACCTCGCGGTACTCGCCGATGATCTTGTCCTGCTCGAGGCCGGTAAGCCGTTGCAGGCGCATTTGCAGAATTTCTTGCGCCTGCGTGTCCGAGAGCTTGTAGAGCCCGTCGACTTGCATGCCGAACGCCGGATTCAGCCCCTCGGGCCGATAAGCCTCGCGCCCGCCTGCCGCAGCGTTCTCAGCTTCGGCGCGCGAGAGCATTTCACGTACGAGCGACGAATCCCACGGCCGCGCCATAAGCTCCTGCTTCGCGATCGGCGGCGTCGGTGCGGCTTTGATGATGCCGATGAACTCGTCGATGTTCGCGAGCGCCACGGCGAGCCCTTCGAGCACGTGTCCACGCTCGCGCGCCTTGCGCAGCTCGTAGACGGTGCGCCGCGTCAGCACTTCGCGCCGATGCGACAGGAACGCGTCGAGCATCTCCCGCAAATTGAGCAGCTTCGGCTGGCCGTCGACCAGCGCAACGAGGTTGATGCCGAACGTATCCTGGAGCTGCGTCGTCTTGTAGAGATTGTTGAGGACGACCTCGGGCACCTCACCGCGCTTCAGCTCGATGACGACGCGCATGCCACTCTTGTCCGACTCGTCACGAATATCGGAGATGCCTTCCAGCTTCTTCTCGTTGACGAGCTCAGCGATGCGCTCGAGCAATGAACGCTTGTTGACCTGATACGGCAGCTCGTCGACGATGATCGCCATGCGCTGACCGCGATCGATCTCTTCGAAATGCGTCTGCGCGCGCATCACTACACGCCCGCGACCCGTACGGTAGCCGTCGCGCACGCCGGCAACGCCGTAGATGATGCCGCCCGTCGGAAAATCCGGCGCCGGCAGGATTTCAATGAGCTCGTCGATGCCCGCCTGCGGATTCCTCAGCAGATGCTGGCAAGCATCCACAACTTCGTTGAGATTGTGCGGCGGTATGTTCGTCGCCATGCCGACGGCGATGCCCGACGAACCGTTGATCAGCAGATTCGGTGCACGCGCGGGCAGGATCAACGGCTCGCTTTCGCTACCGTCGTAGTTCGGTCCGAAGTCGACAGTTTCCTTGTCGATGTCGACCAGAAGCTCGTGGCCGATCTTCGCCATGCGAATTTCGGTGTAGCGCATCGCGGCGGCATTGTCGCCGTCGATCGAGCCGAAATTGCCCTGTCCGTCGACCAGCATGTAACGCAGCGAAAAATGTTGCGCCATGCGCACGATGGTGTCGTAGACAGCCTGATCGCCGTGCGGATGGTATTTACCGATGACGTCGCCCACGATACGCGCCGATTTCTTGTAGGCGCGGTTCCAGTCGTTGTTGAGCTCGTGCATCGCGTAGAGCACGCGCCGATGCACCGGCTTTAAGCCGTCGCGGACGTCGGGAAGGGCGCGCCCCACGATAACGCTCATCGCGTACTCGATGTACGAGCGGCGCATTTCCTCCTCGAGGGAGATGGGCAGAGTCTCTTTGGCGAATTGATCCATTTATCTCTATCTTTTTCAGGCGAAAACGAACCCGAACTCGAACCGCTCGTCGCCGTTCGCTCGTTGCCGTACCCCCCGCAGCTGATCGGCCGGTTCCATTCCGCCCGGCCCGCGCAAGCGCCGGGCATCCAATGATTCTAACACGCCGGCCACGGGCGCCCGCGACGGGTACGTACCCCCCACCGAGGCAGCGTCCGGAGCCCTTGAGCCAGCACCATCGCGCCCTAAAAGCCTGAGGGACGAAACGGAAATTCTTGCTTGCACGATCCAAGGTTTTCGAGGCGTTTTTTCCTCGCCGGCAGGTACGCTCGATGCGAGGCCACCGGCCCGCGGAGGCCCGTCCCGCTTGTTGTTGCTGCTTCGCCACATTCATAGTCGGCGTCCGAGCGCAAGGGGACTTTTTTTTCGTAAGAAGGGAACGATATGGCAAAATGCCAACACACTTCGTTAGACACGGCTCGAAGTGTCTCTATGGCTGCGCGTTGTGGCAACGCACCAATGATATACTTCGAGCAATGTATGACTTGTCTTTGTCATCCAAGCTCGCAGTAAACCTGCGGTAAACTCAAATTCGAGAGGAGAAATATGAATAAGCTTTCAAAGCTCGCGTTCATTGCAGCTACCGCAGGGATGGCTGCATCCGCCTTCGCACAGTCCGTGCCGGCGTCGCGACAAGCTACGAATGACAACTGGGTCAACGGCACTGGCGAATACGTGTGGATGAACGGCACGAACGAGCTTTGCTGGCGCGATGGTTTCTGGACGCCGGCAACGGCGAACGCCAAGTGCGACGGCGCTCTCGTTGCGCAAGCTCCGACGCCGCCGGCTCCGGCACCTGTTGCACCGGCTCCGGTCATCACGAGCCAGAAGATCACCCTCTCGGCCGATACGCTCTTCGATTTCGACAAGGCTGTGCTGAAGCCGGAAGGCAAGGCAAAGCTCGACGATATGGCCAACCAGATGGAGGGCATGAACCTCGAAGTGGCTGTTGCCACGGGCTATACGGACCGTATCGGTTCCGCCTCGTACAACGATCGTCTGTCGCTGCGCCGTGCGCAAGCTGTCAAGTCGTATCTGGTGAGCAAGGGCGTTCCGGCGAACAAGGTTTACACGGAAGGCAAGGGCAGCCGTAACCCGGTCAAGGCGGATAGCGAATGCCGTCAGAAGAACCGCAAGGCGCTCATCGAGTGCCTGCAGCCGAACCGTCGCGTGGAAGTGGAAATCGTCGGTTCGAAGCAGGTTCAGCAAGGGCAGCCGCAGCAGTAATCAGCAAAGCGCGGCACTCGCGCTGCCTACGAAACCCCGCCTCGGCGGGGTTTTTTTCTGCTGGCGCGCGAGTCGATTACGGCTACGCTTCAACTTGCACGTGCCGAGCATTAACGTATCGGACCGCCCTGCTTTGCGCGCCTCCTCGCTTTTGCCGGCGCCAGAGCCTCGATATACTCGAGCCTGAACTCGCGGCCCCTCGACTTTCTCCCGACTTATGACCAACGTTGATCCCCACGAGCTTCAGAAATTCAGCGACCTTGCACATCGTTGGTGGGATCCCAATGCAGAATTCAAGCCGCTACATGAACTGAACCCCGTACGCCTTGGCTGGATCGACGCCCATGCGCATCTAGCCGGCAAACGGGTGCTCGACATCGGCTGCGGCGGCGGCATCCTTTCCGAATCCATGGCCGGCCTCGGCGCCCAGGTGAAGGGCATCGATCTTTCTTCGGAGGCGCTGGGCGTAGCCGACCTGCACAGCCTGGAAAGCGGCGTCACCGTCGAATACGAGGAAATCGCCGCGGAGGCGCTGGCAGCACGCGAACCGGCCCAGTACGACGTCGTTACGTGCATGGAGATGCTCGAGCACGTGCCTGATCCGAGCGCCATCGTGAAGGCATGCGCGACTCTCGTGAAGCCAGGCGGCTGGATCTTCTTCTCGACGCTCAATCGCAACGTCAAGTCGTATCTTTTTGCCGTAATCGGTGCGGAATACATCGCCAAGATGCTGCCGAAGGGCACGCACGACTATGCGCGGTTCCTTCGCCCGTCCGAACTCGCCGCGTTTGCGCGCGCTGCCGGATTGCGCGGGGCCGACATCAAAGGCGTCACCTACCGGCCGCTTAGCAAGCACTTCGCGCTCTCCAACGATACGAGCGTCAATTATCTTTTTGCCTGCCGGGCTGACAGTTAAAGTTGCGGCTTGACCCCACGTCGTCAAGCCGACGCCTACATTTAACCCTGTTTTTGCATGAACCAACCGAGCCCTCAACCGGAGCCGCGTATCGGCACCGGCTCAATCGATCTGTGCCGCGCCGTGCTGTTCGATTTCGACGGCACACTGGCCGATACCGCCCCGGACCTCGTAGCCGCCGCCAACAAGATGCGTACCGATCGCGGCCTCGATATGCTGCCGTACGAGCAGCTGAGACCGCTTGCGTCGGCCGGCGCGCGTGGTCTCATCGGCGGCGCTTTTGGTGTAGGGCCAGACCATCGTGATTACGCGTCGATGCGCGACGAGTTTCTCGCCAACTACGAGGCCGACATCTGCGTAGAAACGACGCTGTTCTCAGGCATAGGCGAGCTGCTCGACGGACTCGACGAGCGCGGGATTCGCTGGGGCATCGTCACGAACAAGATTGGTCGGCTCACCATGCCGCTCGTCGAGCAGCTGGGATTGGCTGAGCGCGCACGGTGTGTCGTGAGCGGCGATACGACGCCACACGCGAAGCCGCATCCCGCCCCGCTGCTTCACGCCGCTAACGAACTGGCGCTGCAGCCTGAAGTCATCGCCTATATTGGCGACGATCTGCGGGACGTACAGGCGGGTTTTGCCGCTGGCATGGTGACGGTTGCGGCCGCGTATGGGTACTGCGGCCTCGATCTGCCTCCAACCATGTGGCATGCGCAGCATGTTGTCGACTCACCGGGCCAGCTACAACGGCTTTTGAGCCAATTGAATGGCTAAATAGCTGAGGCATAGCGCTTGCGATTGTGGGCGCCATCCGCCGGCAGTTCGAAAGTGCTGCGACGTTATTCGCGTGCAAGGGCGATAGCGGCCACCCACGCGCTGCGCCCTCTTTGTGGTACGCCCCGCCCACCCGACGTCGTCGGGCTTGGTCGCGAGTGCGCTCGAGCGCACTTGAATTTGCAAGCAACCGCAACCAACTTGTGTTCTGTGGGATAATCTCTCCTTCAACTGGGGCCGACCTGGTTTCGACGTAGATAATGAAGTAGTTCAGGGCATACCGAGGACCCGTCACCTCGTAAATCAATGGGAACTTAAGTAACTGCAAACGACGAAACGTTCGCATTGGCGGCTTAACCCCCGTCAACCTCGCACTGGCTCGCTGACGGGCTAGGGTCGCAAGACCAGCGAGGTCATTCACGTCAGCTAAGCCTTGGTGATGTCACGGCGCCAGGGACAAAAACCTAGTGACTCGCCGTAACGAAGCGTGTTCGTCCGCGTCGGTGCGGTTAAATCAAATGACAGGACTAAGTATGTAGAACTGGCTGCGGACTATGTGCGGACGCGGGTTCGATTCCCGCCGGCTCCACCAATATCGCAAACCCCAACCGCTGATTGGTTGGGGTTTTTTTATTGCCCGATCGCTCTGGCTCCCGCAACTGCCGGGGGCTCCGCAAACTCCCGCGGACTGCGCCGGTCGGCAGAGTTGCCCGCTTCAAGCCACTTCCTGGTCTCTCCGCCCCACTTCTCTCTCGAGCCGTGTTCTCCCCGTCCGACCCAAGTCCACAAGGGGCACCGCGCACCTTCATGCACTGGCCACGCTTCCCCAAGCAGACAAAATCGAACAAGTTTCATTGCGATGCTCCCAGCCCGTCACGCGGCAGCCGCGTTCAGGGTCGCCGAAAGAGCGGACAATGCGGGTCCGAGACGGGTAGGCGGTAGATAGCCAAAGCCGAGGCGGAATATACGATCGCTTTCGCCAAACCAGGATCCGGACGCCAATTGCAAGTCATGATGAGGCAACAGATTCCAGAAGCGCGCGACAGCGACATCTTCGAATACGTCAGAACGTAGGCGCAGGCAACACAATGCACCGGCATTCGGCCGCACCCATTCGACGCGCTTGCGTTCGCCCTCGCACCAATTCGCCAGTTCCTCGAGGGCGTCAGAGAGCAAACGGCGTCGCGGTGCGAGCACGCTTTCCTTGTGGCGCAGCAACGCTGTGGCGAGCGTCTCGTCGAGGACCGAACCCGAGATTACGGTGTTCATCTTGGCGACGGCTAGTCGCGACCGAAGGTCGGCGTCAGCCACCGTGAGCCAACCTGTCCGCAAGCCCGGCGCGCCGAGCGCCTTTGATACCGACGCGCCGGTGACAATACGGGAGTCGAGCCCCGCGAAACTGTCGGCCACGACATCGTCGCCGTAGACGGCCTCTCGATACGTCTCGTCGATGAAAAGCATCGCTTCCGGAGACCGCCCCTCCATCAAGACAAGAAGCTTCTCGATATCAGCGCGAGACGTCTGAACACCGCTTGGGTTTTGTGGCGAAGCAAGACTCACGAGCCTGGTTTTCATCGAAAGGCTCGCCTCGATTTGGTCCAGGTCCAGCCGAAAGCCGTCATCGAACGACAACTTGATCTCGCGGACACTGACGCCGGCTCCAACTAGACAGTCACGGCTTGGCGGAAAGCACGGTGTCGCGAGGACTGCCTCGTCGCCGGGCCGGCAGACTTCGAACGCGAGCAGAAAGAGTCCGAGCGCCGTGCCTTGCGTCGTGATAATCCAGTCGGCTGGAACATTGCAGGCGTCTGCAATTGCCTCACGAAGCGCGACCGAGCCCGCGGATTTGCCATAGCCGAGCTTCAGGTCGCGAATATTCTCAAGACCAACGAGATCCAGGAGGTCGCCGACTGTCAGATCTTGCGACGTGCTCTCCGCCAGATTGAACGGTCGATTCACGTCAAGGAGTGAAATGATCTCGTTGTAAGGAAATCTTCCGCGCCACTCCCGGGAATTCGTGCGAAGGGCGTTGCCGAGGTCGGACATTTGGGCTCCCGCGGATGTGATCGGAACGCACACATCGTAGCGCGCCTGCATCGCCGTGATCATTCGGACAAGAAGCAGCAAACCCCGGCGTTGAATGCAGCGGGTATGCCGCCGCGCGTCTGCGCGGCCCGCTCCCACAGCCGCAAAGTTATTGACGTGCTCGGTTTCTGCGGGGTGCCAAGTGCTTAGGCGGTGCCTAGGCGTGATTCGGCAATTCGCTTCAGATCATCGGGGGTTGAAGCAGAGTCAATCAACTGCTCAAGCAAGTCCGTGGCTCGCTTCTCGTCTTTCGGCCCACCATCGCCAAGCGTCAAACTCGTCGCAAGGTTAAGTATTGACCGGGGCAGCCCTCGCGAGGCCAAAGCCTCGAGGAGGTGACGAGCCACTTCCGGTTCTCGGTTTCGGTTGCCGCTTAGCAACTCATCAGCAATCGATTCTACAAATTTCAGCGAGCTTTCGTTTTCCGTTCTAAGTATGCCAGCCATGAGCGCTTGTTCGAAGTCGCCAACAGGATGGTGCACGGCTTTTGCCAGCGTGCTCAGCGCCTCTTGAAAACTCAGATCTTCCTTTGAGCCGGCAAACGGCGTTTCTGCGTGGTCCCCGCCCTCTCCTTGCGCATTCGCGGCCGATGGCCGCCACCATTGGACAAAGTCGTCCGCGGATTCACCGTGAAGATCAACTGACGATGCGACCAATTGAGATGCCTGATATAGGCGTCTCTCGGTTACTGTCGCGCTGTCACATGCCTCGTCGAGCGCGGAAGCTACGTTGCTGCCCAGCTCGCTGTGGAGATCGGCCCAGTCTCTATAGCCGAAGACTTCGGATGTCACCTGTCGCGCCTGGGATTCCTTTAGCGAAAGGCGGTATTTGAGCCGATTGGCGGCCCGCGTCGGGATAGACGCGTTCTGGAAGTAAATACGCATGGCTTCGGTCCGAGTTTCCGTGCGACGAGCCTCCACAGCCGGCACGGAATCGAAATGAACTGCTGTGAGACGGCGCAGGGCGGCGACGCCCCGTCAGAAAAAATACCGTCGATTTTTCATGCAGTCAAGGTTGGCCACCTTGCATACACCTGACGGACCGTTGCAGGTCGTCAAGCGCCCGGCGATGCGCGACATGAGGCCTGGGCGCCTACATCCGCAATCTGAGCAAGCACATCGCTGCGGACAATCTCGTGCGACTCCCCTCACCGCGCAGTCATTCGCCGCGCTCCCTTCTACAAGCTTCCTAAAGTTGCAGCTTGCCGTGCGCGTAGATCGTCCGGCCGGGATAAGGGTGATACACGAAATAGCGCGCATCGAAGAGATTGTCGACACCGACGCCAATTTCGCTGAACTTGGTCGGCCTGAACGTGAATTTCGCATCGACAACGGCGTACGTGCTCGTGCCGCCGAACACTTCTGGATTGGTGTCAGTATTCGTCAACGTGTTGTATTGGCGACCCGAGTAGCGCCCTGCGACGGTGACGGCCGCGCAGCTCGCCACAACGGAATCCGATAGAAGTACTTCCCGATAGAGGCTGGATTCTTTGAGTTGGCGAGAATCTTCGATTGTGTATAAGCCAAGCTTGCGACGAGATCGAGACCGTTTAACAGTACGTCCTCATTCTGGTAACTCATTTCCACACCGCGAGAGCGCACCTTATCGATGTTCTGAAAGTTCGTGACGTTCGGAATTACTGTCGTGTTGGTCTGGCTAAAGATGGAATTTTTGACCATGTCCTCGAAGTACGACAGGCGAAACAGTCCCTTGGACAATGCCCATTCCGCTGTTAGCTCCTTGGCGAGATCGTCCTCCGGTTGCAGGTTGGGATTGTTGCTGACGATTGACGAACCATTGATTTTCCCCTGGAACAGCTCGCTCACAGTCGGGAAGCGGTAGGCCCGTGCGATGGAGGCGCGCAGCGTCAGTGTTTGGGTCACATCGAACGACAACGATGCCTTCGGCGAAAACCGATGCTGATCTGCGTCAGGCAGAACAACACGCGTCGAACCCAGCGCCTGTGCCCCCGCATAGGCCTTCCAGTCTTCATAGCGCAAGCCCAGCACAACCTTCCAACGAGGCAGGAATCGCCACGCGTCTTGCGCATACAAAGCCTGAGTCTGCGTCCTGCCGGCGAACGCATTCGCAAAGCTGCCTGCCGCGCCATCGCGCCAATTGGCGGTGTTGTAGGTCGTGTTATCGAGAAAATAGTTGTCGTAGTGATAACCCAGCGCGAGCCCGTGGCTCGCAAAACCCGCCGCGGAGGATGCAGGCGTATACGTCGTCCTGACATCCAGCGTCCTCCAGCCTGTGCCGTCGCCGTATGTCACAACGCCCGGCCCATTGCCGGGAACACCCGAGTTGGCCGTGCGAGCGACACTTTGGCCAACGTCGTAGTAGGACGCGATCGCCTCGGCATTCCAGCCTGTCGCATAGCGCGTTTTCAACGAAAGGCCATAGAGCCAGTTTTCGCTGTAGCCGCGACTCGGTGCCAATGCAGCCGCCGGAATGATGTACTCGTTGCCGCCCAGGTTGACGCTACCGCTATAGACCGGCTTGCCGTCGGCGTCGTGCAAAAAGGTCGAGGTCTGATTGTCGTAAATTTGATGCCAATAGCCGAGCGTGAAAGCGCCTCGCCAATTCGAGGTGAAGTCGTACTGCATCTTCAGTTTGATCTGGTCCTGCACCGTGTGTTGAATGCCTTCGCCGTTGACACCTAGCACTGCAGTCGGTGCATTGGATTGGCTGTTGTAAAAGTAGGCTCCTGTAACCCGCGTGTCGCCAATCTTGGCGGGCACGGCCGACTTTGCCAACGTCGCGAACTGCAAGGGCTGACTGGTGTTATCAAGGTGATTGACGCCAAGCCGAAACGAAAACCTGCCTAGCTTATTGCCGATCGATGCGCTCGCCTCGCCGCCATTGAAGCTGCGATTAACCCCGAACAAATCGAAGTGTTGTGTGAACGCTTTGACGTCCGCATTCGCCTCGAACTTCGCCGGCATGCGCGTGGCGATAAGAACTGTCGCGCCCATTGCATTGCCCGGGTACAGTGCCGAGAACGGACCGTAGATCACGTTCACTTGCTGGATCTCGTTGGGCAGCAACATCGACCAGCGGGGCGGAAAATACCAGTTATTGCCGAGCAAGTTGCTGAGCAGCAGACCGTCCGCATACACGAGTCCCCGAGCGCTTTGAGTATTGCTTGTTCCGCGCACCGCGATGAGGGAGTTCGGATCGCCGACGAAGCGTTTGCGCACCGCAAGGTTTGGCAGGTATTTGAGCGCGTCCTCCGTGTTGATGAAATTCCAGTTCTCAAACTGGCTGCGGGTGACTGTTTCCATCGTCGCGGGAAGATTAGGGTCGGTGGCCGCGGCCAAGACTGAGCCCGTGCCGCCGTTGACCATGACCGTCGGCAGCACGACATGGGCCGACGAACTCTCCGCGAGAGCCGTCAATGGCAGGAATGAAAGAAGCAGCAACAAGCCGAACGCGACATACGATGCGTTTGTGCACGCGCAAGAACGCCTGCCTCGCGAAGCGAAGTGAAGCATGAGAGTTTCCCGATCAGTGGACGAGCAACCGCGATAGACGTTCGATGCACGTCTATCGATGCGGCCGGAAGCAATTGCGATCAGGAAACGAAAGGCGGCGCTCGAGGGCGGCCAGAAGCGAATGCGCCAAGCGGCGTGAAGCTAGTGAAGAATGCGGGTGTGGCGGCAAACGCTATCAGCATCGGCCTTTCCAGCCCCACGGGCGGGACGGAGGCAACCACCGTGTGTGTGGCCAGCAGGTCGCAGTAGCCGCAAGCGGCCATCGAATCCGCAGTGGCCTGATGATCCGACGCTTGAGCCGCGTGCTCGACGGTGCAAAGCGGCGCGACAGGTTGCTCCGCGCCTACTGAGACGACCAGCTGACTGATGA
>Ga0310811_10004298_pt1 | contig 17900 bp, 16 predicted proteins | sample YCmetagenome_FD_207642 | JGI IMG/M metagenome (GOLD analysis project Ga0310811, IMG submission 207642) | Soil microbial communities from experimental microcosm in Duke University, North Carolina, United States - YC | ecosystem: Engineered > Artificial ecosystem > Soil microcosm > Unclassified ...
CGCGGCGGATCGCAGCGTGGCCAATCGCGGAGTTCCCTCGACGACCGCACCGCTGCTCGCGCTGTTGTCCACGATGATCACCAGCGCGCTCGGCGCATGCCCAGCGACGTGGCCCGCACGCACGGTCGGTCCCGCCGCTGCGAGCACGAGGAGCACGATGAACAGCGTTCGGAGCAGGAGCAGAAGCCAGTTTTGCAGCCGAAGCCGGCGCTGGTGCTGTTCCGTCGCTGCGATCAAATAGCGTACGGCCGGGAAGACAACGGTGGGCGGCTCGCGACGCTCCAGCAGATGCAACACGATCGGAATGCCTGCCGCGGCGAGCCCGGCGAGAAGCCACGGATGGAGAAAGCCGATCATGTAGGATGGGACGCGGCGATCTGCCGCAGAATCGTTCCGAACGGGGTGTCGGTCCGAACCGGGTGATAGGCGATTCCATGACGACGACATGCCAATCGCCACCCCGAGATCACGCCTTCAACCGTTTCACGATAGGGCCGAGCCCAGTCTTTGGGTCGGAGCACTACGGCGGCTCTGGTCTCCGGGTCTTCGAACCTCGCTTCGGCGGGGCCTTGCAGCGTGACCTCGCCCGGGTCCATCACGTGGAGGACGATCACCTGATGACCGCGGTGGCGAAGGAACCTGAGCGCCTTGAGCGCGAGCGGGCGATCGAACAGGAGGTCTGACACGAACACCACGAGCCCGCGCCGGCGCAGCTGGTCGATGACCCGGCGGAGCGCCGGCTCGGCGGCGGTGCCGTGGCCGGCCTCGAGATCACTCAGCGTTACGAGCAGTTGGCGCCAGTGGGAGATCCGTGCCCGGGGCGGTACCATCGCGCGGACGGCATCGTCGAACGCGATCAGTCCCGTCGCATCACGCTGGCGCTGCAGCACGAGTGTGAGGGCCGCGATGAGGCGTTGTGCATAGGCGAGCTTCGAGAGGCGGACCTCCGCATCGCCGGTCCAGGCCATGGAGCGGCTCACGTCCGCCACGACGACCGCGCGAAGGTTGGTCTCTTCTTCGTACTGCTTGACATAGAGACGGTCGTTGCGGCCGAGGATCTTCCAATCGACGTACCGCAGATCGTCGCCAGGCTGGTACATCCGGTGTTCGGCGAACTCGACCGAAAAGCCACGGCGGGGAGAACGGTGAAGCCCTGCCAGGAATCCTTCGACCACGCCTTCGGCGACCAATTCCAGCCCGCCCAGACGTGCGACCTCCATTGGATCGAGTAGATCCAGACGGACGCGCCCGGCGGGCGACTCGACACGACTCATCGCGCGGGCAACGTACCGACCCGCCCGAGGGGAGTCAACGCAGGGGGCCGATGTCTCCGGCGAGGGACGCGCAAGACTTGAAGGTTGTTCGGGCGTCACGACATACGGGTGGCATGCCTCCTGCGAACCTGCCCTCGACTCCCACTCGTTCCTTTCGGAGACTGGATGCTGGTTTCCTGGGCCCTGTCACTCGGGCTCGTCTTTGCTGGCCCGCATCGGGCGCCACCGCCGGGACGCTCGTTGTGGCGTCATGCGCGCGACCCTCGCGTCAGTATCTGGACCGATCGTGAGAGCCCTTATCGTCGGGGCGATGGAGTACGGGTCTACGCCAGCTCGAGCATCGACGGCTATCTCACGGTGGTTCGGATCGACACAGACGGCGGATTACGCGTGCTCTTACCGCGAGAGCCCTGGGCCGACACCTGGACCCGGGCGGGACGACTGGTTCTCCTCGACGATGCTCCCGGCCGCAGCGCCTTCCTGGTGGACGATTACCCCGGTATCGGCTATCTGTTCGCGATCACATCCCCTGCACCATTCGACTACTCCAGCATCGTTCGCCAGGACCAGTGGGACTACCGCGAGATCGCGAACGGGCGCCTGCACAGCGACCCGTACGCCGCACTTACCCGGCTGGCAGATCGAATCGCGCCTGACGGATACGACTACGACGTGACACCGTACTACGTGGAACGGCGTTACGACTATCCCCGATTCGTGTGCTACGACTGTCATAGCTACTCGCCCTATTCCAATTGGAATCCCTACGGCTCCACTTGCAGCCGATATCGGGTCGTGGTGTACGACGATCCGGTCTACTATCCGTACCAGGCGTATGGCGGGAGGGTGGTCCTGCCGGGCCGGCCGGCGCGGCTGGCGCCCCGCTATGTTTTCGAGGACGCGGACGGTCGCGCCCCGTGGGTGAGTCGCACGCGCCGACCGCAAGGTGGATCCGAGTCGGCCCCGCCGTATCGGGACCGATCAGGGGAGCGCGGACCGATACCGGTGCCGGTCCGGAAATCTCCCGCCCAGCATCGAGCAGCTTCACCGGTAGAAACGCAAAGCACCGGCGAGCCGGACCTCAGACGCCGCAAGCCGGACGACAAGACCCAGAGCCCCGACCATTAACGTCGTTCGATAACGGAAGGAACATGCACAAAACCGCGGCTCTGCTTATTGCTCTTTCCCCCTTTCTCCCTTCCTCCATTTCCCCCGTCGTTCTCGCCCAGGCCCCCAAGCCGACGTCCGCCGCGGCCGAGTCCATTACGGATCATGACGTGATCCGCCACATCAAGGTCATCGCGGACGACTCCATGCTCGGTCGCGACACGCCGAGTCATGGTCTGGAAGCAACGGCGCAATACGTGGCCAGTCAATTCAAGGCCGCCGGCCTCAAGCCCGCCGGTGATAGTGGAACGTGGTTCCAGCGCTATCCGATCACTCGTCGCCACATCGACGCCGAGAGATCGAGCATCACGCTGCGAAGCGGGAAGGCGGAGACGCGGGTGTCGCTGGCGGTGGCAGCGCGATTCGTGCAGGGGACCGTCCCCGTCGAGCCGATGAGCGGTGACGTGCTGCTCCTGGGCGGGGCCATAACGGCGGACGCCGCAACCGGCGCGGGTGCCGCGGGACGCATCGTGCTCCTGGCCGTGGATCCCGCCAAGCCCGAGTTGGAGCAGGCGGCGCGTGCCCTCTATCTCGCGGGCGCCAAGGCAATCATCCTGCTGGCCGACGTCGACTCCGCTGCTTATGCGCCGCGGCTCAATTCCCAGGGCCGAGACCGCACCGCCATCGACCTGGGCCTGCCGCGGCCGCTCGTAATGGAGGTCCGCGAGGGCGCCGTACGCCGAGTGCTCTCGGCCGCGGGGGTCGATCCCGCTGCGGTCAGAGTCTCACCCCAGCCCGTGGTGCGCAACCTGCCGAAGCTCGCTGCGACGCTCGCGCTCAAGGAAGTCATCACCTCTCGACAGAGCGCTCCCAATACCGTCGGCATGATCGAGGGCAGCGACCCCAAGCTGAAGCAGGAGTACGTGCTCTTTTCCGCGCACATGGATCACATCGGTATCTCCACCGGCCAGCCCGACAGCATCAACAACGGCGCCGACGACGATGCGTCGGGGACCGCCGCAGTTATCGAGCTGGCGACCGCCTTCGGGCGACCCGATGGCCGGCCCAAGCGGTCCATGCTGTTTCTCACGGTGAGCGGCGAGGAGAAAGGCCTCTGGGGGAGTCGCTACTTCTCCGAGCATCCGCCCGTGCCGATCGACCACATCGTGGCCGACATCAACATCGACATGGTGGGTCGCAACTGGCCTGACACGATCGTCGCGATCGGGAAGGAGCATTCCGATCTAGGCGCGACCTTGAACCGGGTGAACGCCGAGCATCAAGAGCTGGGCATGACCGCAATCGACGATCGCTGGCCGGAAGAGCGTTTCTACTTCCGCTCCGACCATTACAACTTCGCGCGGAAGGGAGTGCCGATTCTCTTCTTCTTCAACGGAGTACATCCCGACTACCACCGCCCCTCGGATTCAGTCGACAAGATCAACCCGGAGAAGGAGGCGCGGATCGCGCGATTGCTGTTCTATCTGGGCGATGATATCGCGAATGCGCCGGAGCGACCGAAGTGGAAGCCGGAGAGCTACAAGGAGATTGTCGAGCAGTAAGGTCCGAGCTATCCTTTTCTGACTTCTTCCAGCCTCGCCACAGCCCGCCGGAGATGCGGGATGACAATGCTGCCTCCCACCACTAGACCCACGGCGAAGACATCCTGAAATTCATCGTCGGTGACGCCCTCTTCGGCACACCGCACGATGTGATAGGTGATACAGTCGTCGCAGCGCAGGACCAGCGACGCGACCAGTCCGAGCAGCTCTTTGGTCTTGGTGCCGAGAGCGCCCCCTTCGTACGCCCGGTGATCGAGTGCGAAGAAACGGTTGATCGTGAGATTGCCGGCGCCGAGGATCGTGTCGTTCAGACGGGCGCGGAACGCCTGGAAATCCGAGAGAGAGTCGGTCATGCAACAACGTAAACCGTGACGCGTCGCCGTTACCATCCCTGCCTGAGCCGATGGTGGTGGCCGCGGCGCTGTTGGCTGCCGACCTGTCCGGCCTGCAGGCGGCGGCCGCGCAGGACTGTTTGGTCCCGCGATCGTCGGCATCGTGAGCGGGCAAGACGGTCAGCTCAGCTCGATGCTCATGCTTGACGGTCCTGCACTGGGGTTCGCGGTGCCCGACAGCATCGCGCGCGGCTATGCCGAGTGGAGCTTTGAGCGGTAGCCGTCAGGGCTTTCTGGTGAGCAGGACGCCGGTCACGATCAGCACAGCTCCCGCCCCCTGAAGCGGAACCAGCCGTTCTCCAAGCGCGAGCCAGGCGACGATGGCGGCGACCAGCGGCGTCACGCACATGTAGATCGCGGTCCTGCTGCTGCCGACCTTCTGGACGCTTGCGTTCCAGATCATGTAGGCCACGATCAGCGAGAGCACTGAGGAGTACGCCAGGGCTCCCCACGCGGACCCCGGCACGCGCCGCCAGTCCAGCGCCATCAGCTCCATGGCCCCCGCGGCGACGAGTCCCGGCGTCCCGGTAAACGTGGTCAGCGCGGTGGTCTGAAGCGGCTGCATCGTGGGAGGAAGCCGCCGCAGCTCGACCGTATACAGGGCCCAACAGAACGTTGCGGCCACCGCGCAGAGATCTCCTCGCAGTGTATGCGACCCGAAGTGCACCCCGCCCGCGAGAATGACGAGCGCCACGCCAATAGTCGCGACGGCGGTTCCGGCCCACATCCGCGGCGTCACCGGCTCGATCCGCCGGATGCCGGCGATGGTGGTGACCATCGCCGGGATGGTGGACAGGATCAGCGCCGAGTTGGTGGCCGTGCCCCAGACGAGCGAGAGGGTAAACGCGATCTGATAAAGGGTGTTGCCGAGCACACCCATCCAGGCCATGCGCCAGCGGAGCCCCGGAGGCACGTGGACGCCACCGAAGCGCCAGCGCAGCAGTCCGTACAGGAGCAGGCTCGACACCGTGAACCGGATCGCGCTGAAGGCCATCGGCGGCATATGACTGAAGGCGCCCTTCATGACGCTGAAGTTCGCGCCCCAGATCAGGCAGACGAGCAGCATGCCGGCGTCGGCGGCGGACGCACCGGCCGCAGCAGGCGGTGGGGCGTGGGCGGGAGCCGACGGGAGCGGGCTCGAGCGGACCGGATCGGGACTCATGTTGGTAGTCACGGCTTAAGAGTATGCAGGTCAGGTTAGCCATCTGCTACCGTCTGCTCCCGCCTCCTCGCGCCTGCCTCGGGTCCGCTCCCGCCCGCTCCCGACTATTTTCCCGCCATGTCCCAGTCCCGCATTCGCAACTTCTGCATCGTCGCTCACATCGATCACGGCAAGTCGACCCTGGCGGACCGGCTCATCGAGGCCACCAACACGGTCGAGAAGCGCCTGATGCGGGAGCAGCTGCTCGATACTATGGATCTCGAGCGGGAACGCGGCATCACGATCAAGCTCAATGCCGTGCGGATGACCTACCAGGGGCGGGGCGGCACCGAGTACGAGCTCAACCTGATCGACACGCCGGGGCACGTGGACTTCACCTACGAAGTCTCCCGCTCGTTGGCCGCGTGCGAAGGGGCAATCCTGGTGGTGGACGCGTCGCAGGGGATCCAGGCCCAGACTTTGTCGAACCTCTTCCTCGCCATGGACGCGGGGCTCGAGATCATCCCGGTGCTGAACAAGATCGACCTGCCCGGCGCGGAGCCCGAGCGGCGGGCCAAGGAGATCATGGACCTCATCGGCTCGAAGCGGGAGGAGATTCTCGCGGTGTCGGCCAAGGAGGGCACCGGGATTCCGGAGCTGCTCGAGGCCGTGGTCCACCGGGTCCCCGCCCCCCGCGGCCAGGAGGAAGCCCCTCTCCGCGCTCTTATCTTCGACTCCTACTACGACAAGTATCGCGGCGCGATCCCGAGCGTGCGCGTGGTGGACGGGGTGCTGCGCGAGGGCATGGAGATCGCGTTCGGCTCCCATCCGGACGACGTGTACCACGTGGACGAGGTCGGTTACCTCCAGCTGGGGCAGCGCCGGACCGATCTACTCGAGGCCGGGGAGGTGGGTTACGTCGTGGCCAGCCTCCGCAACGTGCGGGACAGCCGAGTGGGCGACACTATCCTCGACGCTCACGAGCGCGCCACCGAGCTGCTCCCCGGCTACCGCGACGTCAAGTCGATGGTGTTCGCCGGGCTCTATCCCACCGACTCCGAGCAGTACGAGCCACTCCGGGACGCGCTGGAGAAGCTCGCGCTCAACGACGCCTCGCTGCACTACGAGCCCGAGTCGTCCACCGCCCTGGGCTTCGGTTTTCGCTGCGGCTTTCTCGGCCTCCTGCACATGGAGATCGTGCAGGAGCGGCTCGAGCGTGAATTCGACCTCGACCTCATCACCACCGTGCCGACGGTGGAGTACCATGTATACCGGACCGACGGCGCGTTGATGGTGCTGGAGAACCCCACCAAGCTGCCCGACCCGGCGGAGATCGAGCGGATCGAGGAGCCGTACGTGAAGGCCCGCATCATGGCGCCGGCCGATTACATCGGCGGGATCATGAAGCTGGGGCAGGACCGGCGGGGGGTATACAATGGAATGCACTATCTCGACACCGCCCGGGTGGAGTTTGACTTCCACTTTCCGCTGGGCGAGATCGTGCTGGACTTCTACGACAAGTTGAAGTCGCTGTCCCGTGGCTACGCCTCGCTGGATTACGAGATGGCGGGTTATCGCGAGTCGGATCTCGTCAAGCTCGACATGCTCATCAACGGAGACCCGATCGACGCGTTCAGCGTGATCATCCACCGCGACAAATCGCAGGAATACGGACGCAAGGTGGCGGAGAAGCTGAAGGAGCTGATCCCGCGGCAGCTCTACCAGGTTGCAATTCAGGCTGCGATCGGCAACAAGATCATCGCCCGCGAGACGATCTCGGCGTTCCGCAAGGATGTGTTGGCCAAGTGCTACGGCGGCGACGTTACCCGCAAGCGCAAGCTCCTCGAGAAGCAGAAGGAAGGAAAGAAGCGGATGAAACAGATCGGCGCCGTCGAGATCCCACAGGAGGCCTTTCTGGCGGTGCTGCAGGTCGAATGACCGGCCGGCGCAGCGTTACCAGCCGAGTGGAGGATCGTCGTGCGATACGTCCTGGGCGTTGACGTCGGGGGCACCAATCTTGTCATCGGCGCCGTATCCGCCGACGGATCGAGCCTGCACGCCCTCCGCAGCGAGCCCACCCGTCCGGAAGAGGGATCGGAGTCCGTGCTCAGCCGCCTGGTCGCGATGGGGCGCGCGGTCATGGACGAAACCTGCCGGTCCGTGCCCAAGGCGGAGTTCATCGGCGCCGGTGTAGGCGCGCCGGGCCCTCTCGACACCAAGCGTGGTGTCGTGCTGCTCACTCCCAACCTGGGGTGGGTCAACCTGCCGCTGCGCGACCTGGTGCAGAAGGGGATTTCGATCCCCACCGCGATCGACAACGACGCCAACTGCGCCGTGCTGGGCGAGTGCTGGATGGGGGCGGCCCGCGGCGCCCGTAACGTCATCGGGATCACCATCGGCACCGGCATCGGCGGTGGAATCGTGGTGAACGGCCGGCTCTATCACGGCTCGTCCGACTCCGCTGGGGAGATCGGCCACACTACCGTCGAGGTCAACGGCCGGCGCTGCAAGTGCGGCAACTACGGCTGCCTCGAGGCGTACGCCTCGGGCCCGGCCATCGCGCGTCGCGCAGTCGAGGCGATCGAGGCCGGTCAGCCCAGTCGCCTGCCGGAATACGTGAACGGCGCGTTGGAGAAGGTCACCGCGCAGACGGTGTACCAGGCGGCTCACGACGGCGACGAGCTGGCCGAGGAAGTCGTTGGTGACACCGCGAAGTTTCTGGGGGCCGGCATCGCCAACATGATCAACATCTTCAATCCGGAGATCGTGGTCGTCTTCGGCGGTGTGACCTACGCGGGCGAACACCTGTTCGGCCCGCTCCGCCGTGAAGTCGCCAAGCGCGCGTTCAAGCCGGCGGTCGCGGTGTGCCGCATCGTGCCGGCGGAGCTGATCGGCACCGCCGGGGTATATGGCGCGGCGCGGACCTTCCTCGATCAGAACGGCATTCAGGCGTGAAGAAAGTCGGCGTGGTCGGCTCGATGGTGTGGGACGAAATTCACGGCCGCGATCCGGCCGCGCCGCCGGTCGAGGAGTGGGGCGGTGTCGCTTACGCGCTCGGCGGCCTCGATGCGTCGCTCCCGCAGGATTGGGAGCTGGTGCCGCTCATCAAGGTAGGCCGCGATCTCGCTTCGGAGGCGGCCAGATTTCTCAGATCGCTCCGGCGCGTGGCGCCCGGCGCGCGGTTCATCGAGGTGCCGGTCCCCAATAACCGGGTCGTGCTGTATTACGAGTCTGCCGACCGCCGATGTGAGCGGATGTCGGGTGGTGTTCCGGCCTGGACCTGGCCCGAGCTGGGACCGCTGGTGCGGGACCTCGACGCCGTCTACCTGAATTTCATCTCCGGCTTCGAGATGTGCCTCGGCACCGCGCAGGCTCTTCGTCGCGGCTTTCACGGGCCGATCTATGCCGACGTCCACAGCCTGTTTCTCGGCATGCAGCAGGACGGAATCCGGGTCCTCCGACCCCTTCCCGATGCGACCGACTGGTTCGCCTGCTTCGACGCGGTCCAGGTAAACGAAGACGAGATGCGCCAGCTCTCACCCGATCCGATGGGGATGGCCGCGCAGGTCCTCAGCGCGGGCGTCTCGCTCATGGTGGTAACGCTGGGGCCGAGAGGGTCGGCGTACGTGGCAGCGCCGGGTTTCGACGGACTGAGAGCGGTGGGGGGCGGGGGAACGGCAGGACCCCCCCCCACCACTCCCGCACGCACAGCTCTTATCCCGGCGCCCGCTGTGGACACGCTCGACCCCACCGGCTGCGGCGACGTTTTCGGTGCGGTCCTCTGCTCCCGCCTCCTCGCCGGCGACGACGTGGAAGCCGCGCTGCGCGAAGCGAACCGGCTCGCAGCCCGCAACGCCACGTTCCGTGGCGCAGGCGAGCTCTCCCGCTTTCTCCGCGGCGAGCTGGTCACCGCGTGACCCGAGTCGTCGAGGTCCCGGCCCACTTCGACGATCGAAGCTTCGATCAGTTTGCAGCGGGGTTCGACACGTGGCCGCCGGAAGAGCGGGTGCTGTTGGACGCCCGCGGCACCCAGTGGGCCTCGCCCTACGGGCTGGTCGGGCTGCTCACCGCCGGTCAGGCGTTGGCCGAAGCGCGGAAGGAGCGCCCGCTGCTGACCGTCCCGGCCAGCGACGAGGTGCGGCGTTACTGGACTCGCACCGGCTTCTTCGCTCACGCCGCGGAGTTGTTCGAGATACACGGCAAGGTGCCCCGTGCCGCCGCGACCGGGCCATCCGACGTGCTGCTGGACGTGACACCGATTCGTGCCTCGGAGGACATCCACGAGATCGTCGGCAAGATCCAGGAGAACGCGGCACGAATTCTGACCGGCGAGCTCGGCATCGAGGCCAAAGCGACCATGGGGTTTGCCATGGCGCTTTCGGAGGCATGTCAGAATATTGTTGAACACGCGGGTACGAGTGGTTGGGTGGCGGTACAGGCGTATACTTTTCGTCGCCGGCTCGGACGTCGTGTCGTAGTCATAGCCGTCAGCGACGCGGGTGTCGGGTTCCGTCGTTCGCTCGAGAGCACGCAGGCTCGCCGGTTCGGTGACCGGTGGGGCGACGGGAGCGCACTCGAAGCAGCCCTCATCCAGAACGTGAGCCGCTTTCGCGACCCGGGGCGAGGCCAGGGGCTCGCAGGCATCAAGCGATACCTGTCGCGGTGGCAGGGGAAAATCAGCATTCGGAGCGGTACCGCACGTCTCGCCATTGTGCCGGCATGGGACGACGACGTGCCGCTGGTAGATCACCTTCCTTACTTCCCTGGAGCCCAGGTGCAGGTCACTATTCCCGCCCAGAGCGCGGAGTCTTGATGGTCCAGACGATCAGCCTGCGCCACGTCTTGCAGGAGGCCGTGGCCACTCCGTACCGCAACCTGGTCACCCGCGCCACTGGAGCCGCGGTGCGCGGCAGGATCGAGGCAAGTCTGGCGGCCGGCAGCGGACACACGACGCTGCTCGATTTCTCCGGCGTCGAGTGCCTCGACCTGAGCTGCGCCGACGAGATCGTTGCCAAGCTGCTGCTCGCGGCGGCGAGCGGCGACCGGGTGCTGGTGCTGGCGGGTGTGCGCGACGAGCAGCGCGAGGCATTGGAGCACGTGCTGGCGCATCACCACCTCGCCGTCGCCGCCTGTTTTCGCGGCTCCGACACGCCCGATGTGCTCGGCTGGATCACCAGCGACGCACGCGAGGCGTTCGCCGAGCTGCGGCGGCATGGCCCCGCCGACCCGTCCATGCTCGCCGCGCGCCTGGCCTGGCTGCTCGACCGGGCCGCAGTGGCGTTGGACGATCTCGCCGGGCACCGCATCGCGCAGCAGGTCGGCGGGATTTACCACCTCGTGACCCTTCTGTGAGCGGTAAGCGAGGCCCCTCCACAACCGCCGTTCACGGAGTCATCCACCGCCGGGCCGAGTGGTCCCCGGTCGCGCCTGCGATAGTCCAGAGCGCCACGTACGTCAATCCGGTCGGCTCCGACGAGCACATCCTGTACGCCGGTGACGGCAACACTCCCACCCAGGTCGCTGTCGGTCAGAAATACGCCGCTCTCGAGGGCGCGGAAGCCGCTGTGATGGTTGGGAGCGGGATGGCGGCGACCGCGCTGGCGCACCTCGCCGTGCTCCGCCCGGGTGACCACCTGATCGCGTCGCGCTGGATCTATGGCGGTACTCAGCGGCTGTTCGACGAGGAGCTGGCGCGGTTCGGGATCGCGATCACCTACGTGAGCCCGGACGAGCCCAGGCTCTGGCGCAAGAGCGTGCGCAAGGGGACGCGCGCCGTGTTCGTGGAGACGCCTACCAATCCGTTGATCCGGGTGCTCGATCTCGAGCCGATCCTCAAGGTCGCCAAGGAATTCGGTCTGGCGCTCCTGGTGGACGGCACGTTCGCCAGCCCGATCAACTTCCGGCCGCTGGAGCACGGGGCCGACATCGTCATCACCAGCGCCACCAAGTATCTGAACGGACACAGCGATGCGATCGCGGGCGCCGTGGCCGGCTCCGCCTCCTTCATAGAAGAGGTGACTCGGCTGATGCGACTTTGGGGTCAGGCGATCGACCCCTTTGCAGCCTGGCTGGTGGATCGGGGCCTGCGGACCCTGGCGGTGCGGGTCGAGCGCCATAATGCCAACGGGCTCGCGGTTGCCCGCTGGGCCGCGAAGCAGAAATGGATCACGAAGGTGCACTACCCAGGACTCGAGACGCATCCCGACCACGCGGTCGCTGCCAGCGTGCTCGGCGGCTTCGGCGGCATGGTGGGCCTCCAGCTCGGCGGCGGGGTCGCCGCCGCCGAGCGATTTCTGTCTCGGCTCCGGGTCGTGATCCACGCGCCGAGCCTGGCCGGCGTGGAGAGCCTGATCTCGGAACCGCGTCTCACTTCTCATGTCCATCTCTCGCCTGAGCAGCGCTCGGCGTTGGGGTTTCCGGACGGCTTTGTGCGATTGAGCTGCGGGATCGAGGATGCGGAGGACATTATTGCGGATCTGGAGCAGGCGGGCAGATAGCCAGCTCATGCCTCCATTACTTATCTTTCCTCCCTGTGATCCGCTTCCACAACGTCTTCAAGTCATTCCCCAACGGCGCTCTCGCTCTCAAGGACGTCACCTTCCACGTCTCGAAGGGTGAGTTCGTCTTTCTGACCGGCCACAGCGGCGCCGGGAAGTCCACCATCATGAAGTTGCTGTTCGCGGAGCAGCGCCCCAGTCAGGGCGATGTGCGGGTGTCGGGCTTTGCCGTCTCATCGATCGGAAGGGGGGAGATACCCCGGCTCCGCCGCCGGCTCGGCGTCATCTTCCAGGATTTCCGGCTGCTGGAGGACCGCACCGCCTCCGAGAATGTCGCGTTCGCACTGGAGGTGACCGCCGCTCGCCGCGACACCATCCCCGCTCGCGTGATGCGCGTCCTCACCCAGGTGGGCCTGGCGGCCAAGGGACGCGCATATCCCCGCGAGCTGTCGGGCGGCGAGCAGCAGCGCGTCGCGATCGCGCGAGCGCTGGTGAACGATCCTGCCATCCTCCTGGCGGACGAGCCCACCGGCAACCTCGACGAACGGGCCACCCGCGGCGTGTTCCAACTGCTCCGCGAGATCAATGCGGGCGGCACAGTCGTGGTCATGGCGACCCACGATCTCGACCTCGTGCGCCAGGCCCCTTACCGGACCATCGAGCTGCGGGACGGGTCCGTCGTTTACGACAGCGCCGCGGACGAGCCTCAGGAGGAAGCGGTTCCGTGAGGCTCTTGTTCCGCGAGGCGCTGCTCTCGTTTCGCCGCGCGCCGCTCCTCTCCGGGCTTTCGGTTACGACCATTGCCTTCTCCCTGTTCACGGTGGGGCTCTTTCTGCTGGTCGCGGTCAATCTGCGGGAGGCGCTCAAGGGGCTCGAGGAGCGAGTGGAGATCGTCGCCTTCGTCCTGCGCGGAACGCCGCCCGAGACGATAACCCTCGCGTCGCAGGACATCGCAGCGTTTCCCGAGGTGCAGACCGTTGACTACGTCACCGAGGAGCAGGCGCTGGGCCGTGCCAAGAAGGAGCTGGTCGAGTTTCGCGACGCCTACCGCGACCTCTCGGTCAATCCGCTGCCGGCTTCGTTCGAGATCCGCCTCAAGGCCGGCTACCGGAACGCCGCGGCCGCCGAGGCCGTCGCCAAGCGACTCGAGGGATTCACCTTTGTCGAAGACATTCGCTATGGCCGGGATTGGGTCGAGCGGCTCGACAAGCTCCGCAACCTCGCGGGGATCGTAGGCCTTGTGATTGGGGCGGCCTTTGCCGCGGTGGCCGTGGTGATCATCGGTGTGACCATCCGGCTCACGATCCTCCAGCGCGCGAGAGAGATCAGCATCATGCGCCTGGTGGGCGCGACCAACCGATTCATTCGGGGCCCGTTTCTGCTCGAAGGCGCGCTCAAGGGACTGCTCGGCGGAATCCTGTCGCTCGGCCTCTGCTACGCCGGCTTTCGCCTGTTTCGCGACAGCAATCTTGGCACGCTCAGCGGCCTCGTCTTTTTCAGGCCCGATCAGATGGGAATGCTGGTGGTGTTCGGCGTCGCGATGGGATTGTTCGGGAGCCTGGTGAGCGTGGGACGGCACCTGCGAAATGTTTAACCGGCGCCCTCCTTTCCCCCTTTCCCACTCTCTCCTTTTCACGCTCCTTGCCTTCCCCCTATCCGCTCAGCAAAACGTCAACAAAGAGCTGGAGGCGAGCCAGCGCCGGCTGGAGGAGATCAAGGCCGAGCGCGACCAGCTGCAACAGCAACGGGTGCGGCTCCAGGGCCAGGTGCACGACGTCAATGACGAGCTCAGCAACCTCGAGCGCCAGAAAGAATCCACCCAACGCATCGTCAATGAGATAGAGCGGCAGATCGGCGGGCTGGCCGGCCAGCTCGACCGCTCCAGCGCCGAGCTGATTCTCGCCGAGGACAACCTGGCCGAGCGGCGCGCGATTCTGGAACGGCGCCTGGTTGACATCTACAAGCGCGGAGCGCTCTACGCCTTTCAGGTGCTGCTCACCGCCGAATCGTTCGGCGATCTTCTTTCCCGCTACAAGTACCTCTACCTCACCAGCAGACAGGACAAAGCGCTGGTGCAGGATGTGGAGAAGCTCAGGAACCGCGTGGTTGCCCAGCGAAACGACATCCTTCGCGTGCGGGGCGAGCTGGACCGCCGCCGCCAGGAGCGCGAGGCGGAATTCGAGCGCTATGGCGAGCTGGCCAACGAGAGTGCCCGACGGCTCGCCCAGCTCAAGCGCTCCGCCCAGGCCACCGAGCGGAAGCTGTCCGCGCTGGAGCGGGACGAGGCTCGGCTCACCGACGTGCTGGCTGCCCTCGAACGGGCGCGTCGCGAGGCGAAGGTGCGCGGCGGAGCCGGCATGGGGCCGATCGCGGGTCCCGGCTCGATCACCACCGCCGACATCGGCAAGCTCGACTGGCCGGTGGAAGGGACCATCGTCTATCGCTTCGGCCGCGACACGCTCCCGAGCGGCGGCGTGATTCGCTGGAACGGCATCGGCATCGCGGCGCCGGCGGGAACCCCGGTCAAGGCGGTGCAGGCTGGTCGGGTTCGGTTGGTGGGTCAGTTCGGAACTTACGGCCTCACGATCCTGCTCGAGCACGGCAACGGCTACTACTCGATCTACGCCCACCTCCAGACGGCTTCGGTCAAGCTCAATGACGAAGTCAACAAGGCGCAGGTCATCGGCACGGTCGGTGGCCTAAGCTCGGACTACGGCCCGCACCTGCACTTCGAGATTCGGGGGGAAAGCCAGATCGCTCTCGATCCGGCAGACTGGCTGAGGAAGGTGGGACAGACGAGCAGGCGGGCGGGCAAGCAGTAGGGCAGCCGTGAAGCTACGCCGGAGACCTGGGCGCTGGCACCGCGACCCCCGCAGGGCCATGGCGAACCGAATAGCTGTTCGATCTCTGGCGCAGTCGCCGTTGCTCTCCTCCCCTCGAGCGCGCCAGCCACGTGGAATACCATTCCACGGTCTCTGTCAGCCCCGACTCGATGGTGTATCTGGGTCGCCAACCGAGCCGCTCGCGCGCCTTGGTGCAGTCGAGGTACTGGCGGGGGATCTCGTTAGTCGCCTGGTTCAGAATCCTGAGCGCGAGTGACGGCTTGTCCATGACCTCCAAAATCTTGGTAGCCATATCGATCACACCCAAGGGCGTCTCGGTGCCGAAGTTGTACGCCTCCCCCGTAAAACCCCGGCCGGGCACGTGCTCGGCAAGCTCGAGATAGGCCCCCACCGCGTCACCCACGAAAAAGTAGTCGCGCACACATGAGCCATCGCTGCGGATCACCGGCGGCTGGTCCACCAGAGCGGAGCGGATGGTGCCCGGAACGAGGCGGTTGAAGTTAAGGTCACCGCCGCCGTAAAGATTGCCGCAGCGGGTAATGGCGACCGGCAGGCCGTAGCTATGGAAGTAGGACTGGGCGATGAGATCCGCGCAGGTCTTGGACACGTCGTAGGGGTAGCGGCCAAGCAGCGGCGTCTCCTCGGTGTAGGGCAGCTGCTGATGCTCACCGTATGCCTTGTCGCTCGATGCCACGATGACGCGCTCGATGACGGATGCGCACTGACGAGCCGCCTCGAGCAGCACCCAGGTCCCTCGAATATTCGACTCGAAGGTGGAGAGCGCGGATCGGCTGGCGGTGCCGACGATGGTCTGCGCGCCGAGATGAAAGATGGAGTCGACCTCGTACTCGTTCAGCGCGCGCAGCACCAGGGAGAAATCTTCCAGCTTTCCCCGGACCACCCGGCACTGCGCGAGTGTACCCGCCCGGACGGCTTCGCTGTCGGGCACCCAGTCCCGGACCAGGCAGATGACCGTGGCCTGCCGCCGCAGCAGCTCGGCGGTGATCCACGATCCGAGCAACCCCGTCGCGCCGGTCACGAAGACGTTTCGGCCGGTCCAGAAGCTCATCCCCACGTCCTCCATGGCGCAGCCCCGTTCGCCCACAGCGTTTCCAGCACCGTCCGCTCGCGCAGGGTGTCCATCGGCTGGAAAAACCCGGGATGGCGGAAGGCCATCAGCTGGCCGTCGGACGCGAGCCGTTCCAGCGGGTCGCGTTCCAGGATGGTCTCGTCGTCGGCGATGTAATCGAACACGCCTGGCTCGAAGACGAAGAACCCGCCATTAATCCATCCCGCCCGTACCTGAGGCTTCTCGGTGAACTCAGAGACCCGTTCGCCGTCGAGCGAAAGGCCCCCGAACCGGGCCGGTGGCCGCACCGCGGTCACGGTCGCCAAACGGCCGTGGCTCCGGTGGAACTCCAGCAGCGCCCGAAGGTCGACATCCGAGAGGCCATCCCCATACGTGCACATGAAGGCCTCAGAGCCGATCAGCGGCCGAAGTCGCCGCAGCCGCCCGCCGGTCATCGTGTCGAGACCGGTGTCGATGATTCCAACGCGCCAGTCGAGCGGGCACCCATTCAACACTGTTATCGCGCCATCGCGGAGGTCGAGGATGAAATCGCTGTCCCGGAGCACGATGTTCCGGAAGTACTCCTTGATCATGTCTCCCTTGTAGCCGCAGGCGACCAGAAACTCCTTGTAGCCGAAACTGGCATAGAAAGCCATGATATGCCAGAGAATCGGTTTGCCGCCGATCTCGACCATCGGCTTCGGGCGGCTGATTGTCTCCTCCGAGATCCTCGTCCCGCGCCCGCCGGCGAGAATCACGACCTGCATGCTCATACTACCCTCGGGGAGGGAAGTGGCAAGATGAACCGGCCCCCTCCCTCCCGATACGCGGCCTGCTGCGCCATGATCTCCTCGGCGAAGTTCCAGGCCAGCAGGAGCAGATAGTCCGGCCGCCGCTCCCGCACCGCCTCGACCGGCAGCACCGGAAGGTGCATCCCCGGTGTGAGCCTCCCGACCTTCAGGGGACTTCGGTCGACGGTGAACGGCAGCCAGGTCGTCCCGATGCCGCAGTAATTCAGCAGCGTATTGCCCTTGGCGGGCGCCCCATAGCCGGCGATTGATCGCCCCTCCTCCCGGAGGCCCTGCAGCAGCGAGCGTAGCGCCTCCCGGTTCGCCGCTGCCGCGCGTCCAAAGCGGGCCCAGGTCGCAAAGGCCGTCAGGCTGGCGTCTCGCTCTGCCTGCATCATCGACCGGACTTCGGGCCCATGCTCCGCGCCCTTACGGAACCACACGCGAATGGTGCCGCCGTGCACCGGCATCCGGTCCACCCGTGCCACGGCGAGCCCCGCGCTCGCCCCGATCCGCGCGAGGGGACCCACGGTGAAGTAGCAGAGATGCTCGTGATAGATGGTGTCGTACTCGCAGCGGGCCAACATGTCGAGCGCGTAGGGGACCTCGACCACGATCTGGCCGTCGTCGGTGATCAGCTCGGCGCAGCCGGCGAGGAAGCTGCGGGGGTCGTCGACGTGCGCCAGCACATTGTTGGCGACCACTGCCCGAGCTGGTCCATACGCGGTGGCGAGCTCCCGGCCCACCTGGTGATCGAAGAACCGGCTCACGGTTTCGATCCCGCGCGCCAGCGCCATTGCCGCGATGTTGCGGGCCGGCTCGACGCCGAGGGTCCGAACGCCCAACGCTGCGAACTGGGCAAGCAAGCTTCCATCGTTGCTCGCGATCTCGATCACGAGATCGGCGGGGCTCAAGGACAGCGTTCCTGTCACGGACCGCGCATACTCGCGGAAATGCGCGGCCATTGTCTCGGACACTCCGCTCACATACAGGTAGTGGCCGAATAGCGCCTCGGGATCGACCACGTCCAGCAGCTGGACCAACCCGCAGCCGTCGCAGCAATACACGTCGAGCGGAAAGAAGCGCTCGTCGTGGAAGTCGCCCTCGCCGGAGAGAAAGGCGTTCGCCAGCGGCTGCGGCCCGAGCGAGAGAAACGCGCGCAGCGCGGTCCCGTCGCAGGCGCGACACCGCGTTCGGCGCCGGTGGATCACCGCGTCCGAGAGGCGC
>Ga0310811_10004299_pt1 | contig 17898 bp, 20 predicted proteins | sample YCmetagenome_FD_207642 | JGI IMG/M metagenome (GOLD analysis project Ga0310811, IMG submission 207642) | Soil microbial communities from experimental microcosm in Duke University, North Carolina, United States - YC | ecosystem: Engineered > Artificial ecosystem > Soil microcosm > Unclassified ...
TACGTCATCTATCAGATCTGGGCGTTCGTCGCTCCGGGCCTGTACCGTCACGAGCGGCGCTTTGCGGTGCCGCTGCTGGTCTCGTCCATCGTCCTGTTCTATGTCGGCATCGCCTTCGCCTATTACTTCGTCTTCCCGGTGATGTTCGAGTTCTTCGCCCACACGACGCCGAAGGGTGTCGCGATGATGACCGACATCAACAACTACCTCGATTTCGTACTCACCATGTTCTTCTGCTTCGGACTCGCGTTCGAAGTGCCCGTTGCGGTGGTGCTGCTCGTGTTGATGGGCATCGTGCGCATCGAGAGCCTCAAGAAGCATCGCGGCTACGTGCTGATCGGCATCTTCATCCTCGCCGCACTCCTCACACCGCCCGACGCCATCTCGCAGTGCTCGCTCGCCATCCCGATGTACCTCCTGTACGAGGGTGGCATTCTCATGGCGCGCGTGCTCTCGCGCAGTCACAGCCCGGAAGCGCAAACCAAGACCGAACAATGAGCGAGCTCGCCGAGCCCTCCCCGGCAGCGCAGGTCGCAGCGCGCAAGACGATTTTCGGCCAGCCGTTCGGACTGGCGACGCTGTTTCTCACCGAGATGTGGGAGCGCTTCACCTACTACGGCATCCAGGCAGTACTGATCCTGTTCATGGTGGGGGCGGCCTCGCGCGGCGGCCTGGGGTTGGACGACAAGACCTCGAGCTCGATATTTGGCCTCTTCCTCGGCAGCACTTACCTGCTGGGACTGCTCGGGGGCTGGATCGCCGATCGTCTGCTCGGTGCGCAGCGGGCGGTGATCAGCGGAGGAATACTCATCGCCGCCGGCAGCGCGCTGCTCGCGCTCGGTAAGGACGGAATCTTCTTTGTCGGCCTCGTCGTGAACGCCATGGGGGTCGGGCTGCTCAAGCCCAATGTGAGCGCAATTGTCGCGTCGCTCTATCCGGAAGGCGGCGCGCGGCGCGATGCGGGCTTCTCCATTTTCTACATGGGCATCAACATCGGCGCGGCGCTCGGATCGTTCTTTGTGCCCATCGCCGCGGCGGCTTTCGGCTGGCGCGTTGGATTCGGGCTGCCCGCGCTCTTCATGGCCCTTGGCGTGGCGCAGTTCCTGTGGACACGCTCCTATCTCGGCACGGCCGGATTGCAACCCGCACACGAGCAGCGCGGCTCGTGGACTCCGGTGGCCGTGTTTCTCGCCGCCGTCGCTGTGCTCGTGATCCTCGCCCTCAGCGGCCGTGTGAAATTCGACGCCGCGGTGCTGGCCACGGTGGCCACCTGGGGCTACGCGGTACTCGCGGTGGCGTACTTCGTGTACCTGCTGTTTTTCGCGGGACTCTCGGGCGATGAGCGCAGGCGCGCGTTCGTCATGGTGGCGCTGTTCGTCGCATCGGTAACCTTCTGGGCGGGGTACTACCAGCAGGGTGGCTCGTTCAACTTATTTGCCGAGCGCTACACCGACCGCCACGTCCTCGGCTGGGACATGCCGGCCGGCGTGCTGCAGGCGGTAAATCCCTCCTTCGTAATCATCTTCGCGGGCGTGTTTGCGGCGCTGTGGATTGCACTTGGCAAACGCGGGCGCGATCTCACGGCATCGGCCAAGTTCGGCCTCGCGCTGATACTCCTCGGGCTCGGTTTCCTCGTCATGTACGTGGCGGCGCAGCGCGTGCTCGCCGGTATGCTGGTGCTGCCCACCTGGCTCATATGCACTTATTTTCTGCACACCTGCGGGGAGCTGTGCATCTCACCCGTCGGGTTATCCACCATGAGCAAGCTCGCGCCGCCGCGATTCGTCGGCCAGGCGATGGGTGTGTGGTTCCTGTCGCTCGCGCTCGGTGGCAACCTCGCCGGCCAGCTCACCGGGCAGTACGACGCCAGCCACCTCGAGTCGCTCCCGGCGCTGTTTCTGCGGATCTTCGCGTATGGCGTGATCGCCGGCGCGGTGATGCTGCTGCTCGCTCCGTTGCTGAAACGGATGATGAGCGGCGTGCGCTGAAGCACCGGCGCTACTGAGGTGCCTGCGGTTGCGTCTGAGGCGCCGGTGGTTGCATCTGAGGCGCCTGCGGTTGCATCTGAGGCGCCTGCGGTTGCATCTGAGGCGCCGGCGGTTGCTCAGGGGTTTCCTGCCGCACGCTCGTCACGAAGTACTCGGTGTCGCCAAAGCATGAGGTCGGGATCCACTTGCGCTGCTCGTAATGTACCTTCACGTGCTGGCCGATGTCGGCGATGAGCTGCTTCGCAATGTCCTCATCGCGCACGGTGAACGCGAACTTTTCGGCATTCACTGTGGCAACGGTTGCCAGAACCATCTCGCCTTCATACGTCTTGCAGATCCATCCGCGGCGGGAGAACTTCTGCAATAACCCCGCGCGCTCGCCGTCGGAGTACGACCAGTGCAGCGTGAGCCAGGTGAAGGCCGTGAATCCGAGGACGATCGCGATGATGATGCCGATCAGTACCTTGCCCATGGTTTTTCTTCCCGTGCGACGCGCTCGCCGGAACTCGCAGGCGAGAGCATACCTGAAGCTCGCCCCCAACACGGGAGTGGCGGCCCAGGGGTCTGGTCTGTAACCATGGGCCCAACCGAGACATCGCGGGGGCCGGGTCTACCGCGAGAGACCTCACCGGGGGCAATGATATGAAGGAATCGCGGGCCGAGCTGACGCTGCGGGGCCTGATCCTGGGCGTGCTGATCACTCTCGTCTTCACCGCCGCCAACGTCTATTTCGGTCTCAAGGCCGGCCTCACCTTCGCGACCTCGATTCCCGCGGCGGTGATTTCCATGGCGGTGCTGCGTGCACTGAGTAACGCCACCATCCAGGAGAACAACGTCGTGCAGACGGTCGCCTCGGCGGCCGGCACGCTTTCCTCCATCATCTTCGTGCTGCCCGGCATGGTCATGATCGGGTGGTGGACCGGTTTTCCCTACTGGGTCTGCTGTGCGATCTGCGTCTTCGGCGGCATCCTCGGTGTGATGTACTCGATTCCGCTGCGGCGCGCGCTCGTCACGACTTCCGATCTGCCCTACCCCGAGGGAGTCGCCTGCGCCGAGGTGCTCAAGTGCGGCAGCGGCGAGCTCGGCCGCGGGCTCGAGGAAAGCCGCGCCGGGCTTGCTGCGCTCATCTGGGGATCGTTGATCTCCGGCGCATTCGCCCTGATCACCGCCACGCGGGTGTTCGCGAGCGATGTGGCCCGCAACTTCCGTGTCGGCGAGCGCGGTGTGTCGGGCTACGACTTCTTCCTGTCGTTCGCACTCTTTGGCATCGGGCACCTCGTCGGTCTGTGGGTCGGTGTCGCGATGCTGGTCGGCGCGCTGATCGCATGGGTCTGGGGAGTGCCGCATTTCTCGGCGCTCACTCCCGGAGCCGCCACTATCCCGATCGACGCGCTCGCCCACGATACCTGGAGCCACAAGGTGCGCTTCGTCGGGGCCGGAACCATCGGGGTGGCTGCGATCTGGACACTCGCCAAGCTGGTCACGCCGGTGGTGGCGGGATTGCGCTCGGCCATGGCTGCGGCACGCATCCGCGCGCAGGGAGAGGCGGCGCTCATGCCGCGTACCGAGCAGGATATCCCGATCGGCATCGTGGGAGTGGCCTCGCTCCTGTGCGTTTTGCCGGTAGGGGTGCTGCTCGCGCAGTTCGTGAGCGGCAGCGGGCTCGGCGATCACCTCGGGTTCCTCGTGGTGACCGGCGTGCTCTACGTCGCCATCATGAGTTTCCTGGTGTCCGCCGTGGTCGGCTACATGGCGGGGTTGATCGGGTCATCGAACAGCCCGCTCTCCGGCATCGGCATCCTGACCGTCATCGGCTATGGCCTGATACTGGTGTTTGGTCTGCGCACCGGCGGCTCGGCCGACACGGGTAAGGCACTGGTCGCGTATGCGCTCTTCGTGACGGCGGTGGTGTTCGCGGCCGGATCGATCGCCAACAACAACCTGCAGGACCTGAAGACCGGACAACTGGTCGATGCCACACCGTGGAAGCAGCAGACCGCGCTCGTGATCGGGGTGATCGCGGGCGCCGCAATCATTCCGCCCATACTCGACCTTCTGAACCGCGCCTACGGTTTCGCGGGTGCTGGCGGACACCACGAGCACCCACTTCCCGCACCGCAGGCGGGTCTCATCTCGGCACTCGCCCAGGGCGTGATACAGAACAACATCGACTGGAGTCTGATCGAGACCGGCGCGCTCATCGGAGTGGTGGTTATCGCCGCGGATGCGGCGCTGCGGCGCCTGAGCCCGGGGGCGCATCTGTCACCGCTCGCGGTGGGACTTGGCATCTATCTGCCTACCCAGAGCACCCTCATGGTGGTCGTGGGCGCGGTGGCCGGCTGGGCTTTCGAGCGCAGCGTGGACGCCCGGCCGCGCGCCGAGGCGACCAAGCAGCTCGGCGTGCTGCTCGCTTCCGGCATGATCGTCGGCGAGGGGCTAATCGGCGTGCTGGTCGCAGGCCTGGTCGCTTTCTCGGGGCAGGACTTTCCACTCTCCCTCGTCGGCGACTCCTTCGCGGGCGGCTCCGCCGTGTGGCTCGGCGGGCTCGTCTTCGCGGCTGTCATCTATCTGCTCTACCGCTGGGCGGGCCGGGCGCTCATCACCGAGCAGCCCCCGCCTGCGGGAAGCGGCGTACCGACGAGTTAGTCAGCGCCGCGCGTACCGCTCGAAGCCGCGGTGCCCGATCAGCCACGAGCCGATCCAACCGGTGATCCACACGATGATCGAAGTGAGGAACGCCGGCACGAACCACGGCGCATGGAAGCCCGGCAGAATGGCCGCCACGAGCCACACCATCGCCGCGTTCAGCACGAACAGGAACAGCCCGAGTGTGAGGAGAGTGATCGGCAGCGTGAGAATGAAGGCGATCGGCCGCACGATGGCATTCACCACTCCGAGCAGTATCCCCGCGAGAATGAGCGTACCGACACTGTCGACGTGCACACCCGCAACCCACTGGGTCGCGAGCCACAATCCAATGGCGCTGATCACCGCGCGCAGCAGAAATCCCATCATGAAGGCGCTCCCGGTCGGGTTTGCATTTCGACATAGACCTTGAGGCGCGTCAGCGCCTGCTGCCAGCTCGTGCGCAGCCGCCAGTACTGAGTATCCCATTGCGGAGCACCCGGCACGCCCGAGCCGAGCAGCCGCACGATGGTGCCGCCCGGCACTCGATCGAGAATGAAGTCATCCACCATCACCGTATCGGCCCGCGGGAGCGAGCTCACCGGCAGGTACAGCAGCCGCAGGCGCCGCTCCGGCTCGAACACATCGATGTGCGCCTCGAACTCGGTGACACGATCGACGCTCGCGCGGAACAATCCGCCCTGACGCGCCTGGATCACCGCGTGTGGCGAGCACCAGCGCGTGAGGTGCAGCGGGTCAGTCAGCGCGCGCCATACCTCGCTCGCCTCGGCGAGTACGTCGACGCGATGCGCGTAACCCCGCTCCCTGTCACCCATCTCGGCATTGTGCCATTCTCGGTGGCACAAAGCCGGAGGTCGCATGGCATACGTGCAACTGGTGATCCTGCTCGCGCTGCTCGAGTTCCTGCTGTTTGGCTACGCGGTCGGCCACGCCCGCAGCCGCTACAAAGTGGCCGCGCCCGCCACCGGCGGACACGAGGTGTTCGAGCGTTATTTCCGCGCGCAGATGAATACGCTCGAGCAGCTCATCGTCTTCCTGCCTTCGATCTGGCTGTTCGCCCGCTACCTCAACGCCTGGGCCGCGGCCGCGCTCGGCGTACTCTTCATCATCGGCCGGGGCTTGTATTTTCGAGGCTATGTGCAAGCGCCCGAGTCACGCCACGCAGGCTTCGTGCTCTCCGCCATCCCCAACGTGACGCTGCTCGTCGGTGCGCTCATCGGAGTGACGCGCGCGGTGTTGCTCACCGGCGGCTGAGAAAGCCGCTCGCCGCGCTCGCACTGAGGCGTCGCCGTCAGCTCGAGGGAGCGCGCCGCCGGCGCAGGGCGAGGATCAGCGGAATGAGTGAAGCGGCGACGATGGCGAGTGTCACCAGCCCGAAGTGCTGCTTGACGAAGGGGATGTTGCCGAAGAGATAGCCACCCCAGATGAACAGCAACACCCAGGAAAATCCGCCCACCACGTTGTAAGCGAGAAAGCGCGCAAACGGCATGCGGCCGACTCCCGCTACGAACGGTAAGCAGGTGCGGACGATCGGCATGAAGCGCGACACCAGCACCGCCATGCCGCCGTAACGCAAGAAGAACTCCTCGGTACGGTGCAGGTATTCGACCTTGAGCCAGCGGTAGCGGCCCGAGAAGGCGGGGGGTCCGATCGCGCGGCCGATGCCGTAGTTCACCGTGTTGCCGAGCACCGCGGCGGTGCCGAGCGCGAGGCTCGCGACCGGCGCGCGCAGCGTGCCGCTCGTATCGACTGCCGCGAGGGCGCCGACTGCGAACAGCAGCGAGTCCCCGGGCAGGAAGGGCGTCACCACGAGGCCGGTCTCGGCAAAGATCACCGCGAACAGGATCGGATAGATCCAGAGGTCGTACCGTGCGAGCAGCTCGACCAGATGCCGGTCGAGGTGCAGCACGAGATCCATGAGCCACGCCAACATGGCGGGGGAGGATATCGGTAAGGCGTGAGGTGCGCTAAGCGTCGCTGCCGCGAGGCGGCCTCGCCGCTGTACAGTTTGCGCCGAAGCTTCGGCGCGGGACGGCCGCACGCCAGGGGTTCAGGGCACGAACTCGCGGCTCACGGCGGACACGATACGCGGCGCTGCGGCCCGCTCCTTGAGCACCGCGAGGGCGAGGCGTACGTCCGCATCGCGCTCGGTCAGCGGCGCCTCACCGGCCTTGCCCGATCCGAGCTCTGCCGGTGGATCGCCGGGCCCGTCCTCCAGGACGTCGGGCACGATGCCCTTGCCGTGGATCGAGGCACCGGAGGGGGTGAAGTAGCGCGAGGTGGTGAGCTTGACGGCTCCCCCCCGGGTGAGTGGCAGCACCGTCTGCACGGAGCCCTTGCCGTAGGTCTTGCGCCCGACGAGGAGCGCGCGGCCGTGGTCCTTGAGAGCGCCCGCGACGATCTCCGAAGCGGACGCCGAGCCTCCGTTCACGAGCACCACGAGTGCCGCTCCGTCGATCAGGTCTCCGTGCGAGGCCTCCATGCGGAAGCGGGCTTCGGGGGTGCGGCCGTCGGCACTGACGATCAGTCCGGAGTTCAAGAAGTCGTCGGCCACGGAAACACCTGCCTCCAGAACACCGCCCGGATTGTTTCGCAGATCGAGCACTAAGCCATAAATTCCGCCAGGATTGTCGCGTTTCAGGACCGAAACGGCCTTGGCCACGTCCTGTGAGGTCGTCTCACTGAAGGTCGTGATGCGCACATAGCCGAATCCGGGCTCGAGGCTCTGCTCGAGCACGCTGTGCACTTCCACCTGCGCGCGTCGCAGCGCGTACTCGAGAATTTCGGGGTTGCCCTCGCGCCGGACCGAGAGCGCCACGATGCTCCCCGAGGTCCCGCGCATGCGCGCAATGGCCCCCGCCAGATCGGCCCCGACATCGATCCCATCGATGCGCACGATCTGGTCTCCGGCGCGAAGTCCCGCCCGCTGCGCGGGCGAGCTGTCGATGGGTCGCAGGATCTTCACCACCCCATCGCTCGCCACCACCTCGATGCCGACCCCGGGGTAGGAGCCCATTGTCGAGAGTCGGATCTCGTCGAACTCCTCGTTGTCGAGGTAGGCAGAGTGGGGATCGAGCGCCGCCACCATGCCGCGTATGGCCTTCTCCATCAGGGCGTGGTCATCGACATCGTCCACGTAGTCGCGCTTGATGCGCTCGTAGACCTCGGCGAAGAGACTCGCGTCCTGCCACGGGAGCGCGCTGCGCGGTGTCGCCTGCCCGTGCGCCTCGAGCGTTGGACGGTCCGCGAGGACGCCGCCGGTCAGCGCCCCGCAGAAACCCAGGAAAGCCCCGGCGGTCAGGGCAATGAGCATGCGTGATCGCGATGGCATGACGTGGAGACCTCGATTCGCAGCGTCAAGGGTTGTTGGGTCAGTGATGTCGGCGGGGGTTCCGTGCGGCTTCAACGCGCCGCCCCGGCAAACCACGCAACCTGATCGCGTTCCCCGGTCGCGTCCGGATCCTCCCCGCCGGGCGGACTCGGAAGCGGTAGCTCGGTCAGCAGATCAGCGAGCGGAATGGGCCTACCGATCGCGAACCCCTGGCCATAGTCAACTCCCAGCTCCGAAATGCGTGCGCTGATCGCGTCGGTCTCGACGTACTCCGCCACCGTGGTGACCGACATGCTGCGCGCGAGCTGCGCAATCGCGCGCACCATGGACTCGGCGCGCGCGTCCTTGAGCACATCCCGCACGAAGCTGCCGTCGATCTTGAGCATGGTGACGGGCAGCTGCCGCAGGCACGAGAGTGAGGACAGTCCGGTGCCGAAATCATCGAGCGCGACCCCGCACCCCAGCTGCCGCAGCCGCCGCATGAGGCCCTCGGTGCGGGCGAGGTTCGCGACGGTGGCGTTCTCCGTGAGCTCGAAGCAGAACAGCTCCGGATCCAGGCCGCTATCGCCGATGCTCTTCACGAGGTAGTCGGCGAAGGCATCGTCATTCATCGACTGGCCCGAGACATTGATGGCGAAGCCAAGTGCTTTGCCCTCGAGAATTGCGGCGCGCGGTTGCAACGCCTCGATGACGTGTGCGATGACCCAGCGATCAATGACCGGCATCAGCTGGTAGCGGGTCGCGGCCGAAAGGAAGTTGTCCGGGCCCATCGTGCGACCGCTTTCATCGGTCATACGCAGGAGCAGCTCGTAGTGCGGCCGCGCGCTTTCGGCCGCGGCGAAGGGGAGGATGAGCTGCGCATCGAGATGCAGGCGCCCGGAATCGATGGCTTCGCGCACCTGCCCAGCCATGCCGATGTCGGCGTGGCGGCGCATGATGCTGGCATCGCTCGGCTGGTAGATCTCGACGCGATTGCGGCCGCGGTCCTTGGCTGCCTTGCAGGCAGTCTCCGCCGGCGCCAGCACCTGGGCGAGATCGCTCGCCTGCGCATCGACCGAGGCGACCCCGGCGCTGATCGAAACGGGCAGGCGCGCCTCGGTGCTCACCAGTGCCAGCCGCTCGCTGCCCTCGCGCAGCGCCTCGGCAAAGGCTTCAGCATCATGTACCCGTGCGGGCAACAGCAGCGCAAATCGATCCCCGGAGATGCGTGCCCCGAATGCTCCGGGGGGCAGGCGCTGACGGATCAGCTCGCCGAGCTGCCCAAGGAGTCCGTCGCCGACGTGCATGCCGGAGTTCTCGTTGATGGCGTGCAGCTGATCGACATCGATGTAGAGCGCGCTCCAGGGCGTGCTCTTGGCATCCGCGAGCACCGACTTGAGGCGCCGCTCGAATGCGGGGCGGGTGTAGAGCCCGCTCAGCGGATCGTAGTTGCTCTCGATGGCGGCGATCGCCTTGCGTGCCAAAATCTGTCCCACGTGCGCATCGCGCGCTCCGAAAGGCTCATCGAGCGGCTCGCGCAGCAGCGCCAGCACTCCGATGGTGCGGCCGGTGCGCGAGCGCAATGAGCAGCACAGCACGCGGAAGGGAAACGCCTCGGGCGCCTCCATCGACTGGGTCTCATTGAGAATCAGCGGCTCGCGCTGCGCCTGCGCGAGCGGCATCAGCCGGCGATGCGCGCGCATCCAGAACTGGGTGTCCGGCGGCTGCCGGGCATCCGCCGAGCGCACCAGCATCACGCTTTTCTCGGGCACGAGCAGCGCGCCGGTGCTGGCGCGCAGGTGCTCGATGGTCTGCTGCAGCAACTGCTGCAGGTCACCGGCCCCCGCCGCCTCCGCCGTCGGCAGACCGGCACTTTCATGCGTGAGAAGCAGGTTGAGATCTTTGTCGAGTCCACCGACGGTGTGGGCGAGCTCTTCGATGGTGGCGCGGGCGATCAGCTCGCGCCGCAGGCATTCGACTGCCGGGGCGAGGAGCTGGCAGACGAAGGAGAAATCCGTACCGCGCCTCTCCTGTGTCTCGCTCGTACGGCTGACCACCGTGAGGAGCGAGATCAGCTGCTGCTCGTCATCGCGCAGCGCCCACAGGTATACGGGGACATTCCCATCGAGCAGCCGCATGTGGCCAGCGCTCTCCGGGTTGGCGCGCGTCGCGAGCAGCGCGTCGTCGACCATGTTGATCAGGTCCGGCCCCGTCATGGTCTCCGTGGTCCAGATGAGCTCCCCCGACGGGCCGAACATCGCGACACAGGAGGTCCGCGGCAGGAGTGAGCGGATCAGGCGGACATAGGGATCGAACCGGTCACCGGGCTGTCCAGGAACGTAATCACTGACGGGAAGCGCACTCATGGGAGTGAACACCATTGCGCTTCGGGGGCCCGCGATCCTTGCGCGAGTTGGCGAATCCGCACAGTCGCCCGCCGGGACCCCGGAAATATTGACCTTAATCACCCTCTCAGGGCTCGGAAGCCTTGAACCAGGGCCGTGGATCGACCGGTTTGCCGGCCTTGCGGATCTCGAAATAGAGCTCGGGGCGGGGGCTGCCGCCACTGTCCCCGGCGGCGGCAATGGTGTCGCCCGCCGCGACCTGCTCGCCGGCCGCCTTGTAGAGCCGCTCGTTGTGCCCGTAGAGGCTCAGATACCCATCGCCGTGGTCCACGATGGCGAGAAGCCCCAGGCCCGGGAGCCAGTCGGCGTAGATCACCCGCCCCTGGCAGACCGCCTTGACCGGTGCCCCGCGCTCGGTGGCGACCAGGACGCCATCCCAGCGCACCCCACCGGCGCGGGTATCGCCGAAGCGCGCCACCAGGTGCCCCGTCACCGGCCAGGCGAGCTTGCCGCGCAAGCGTGTGAAGGCGTCGTTTCCCTCGACCGGAAATCGCTCCATGGCTGCGCGCAATTCACGCACCAGCTTCTCGAGACCGGATTGCTGCGCGCGCAGACGCTCGAGATTCTGCGCGCGGCTGCGCGATTGGGCCTCGAGGCTCACGAGTACGTGGCTGCGCCGCTCGCGCGCCTGCTCCAGATCGTTCAGCTGCGCACGCTGCTCCTTCTCGAGCTCGGCGAGCTTCGCGTCCTCGGCCTCGAGTTCGGCATCGAGCTCGGCGAGGCGGTGCACGTCATCCTCGATGAGATGGATCTGGCCGGCGCGCGCGCGACCGAAGTAGCTGTAGTAGGCGAACATGCGGCCGGCAAGCGCCGGGTCTTTCTGGTTGAGGAGCAGCTTGAAGGGTTCCTGGCGGCCGATGAGGTACGCGGCGCGCATCTGACCTGCGAGCGCCTCGCGATTCGCATCCAGCTGCTTCTCACGAGCCCGCTTCTCGGTCGCCAGCGCCGCGCGCCTCGCCGCATCCTCGGCCCGCTGACGGCGAACAGCCGCGAGCGCATCGCGTGCCTGGGCGACCTGCAGCTCCGCGCCGCGCAGATCGCGCGTCAACCGGTCGCGCTCGACCTGCTCGGCGCTCACTTCGCGGCTCACCCGCTCGATCTCCGTCTTCACGGCCTGGAGTTGCTCCTCGGCCTTGCGGGCATCGGACTCGGGGCGGGCCGCGGCGGGAGCGGCTTGCGTGCCGAGCGGTGCGCTGAGAAACAGGGCGACGGCGAGGGAGAGCAGCGGGGCGCAGGGGGTAGGTGCAGCGGAAGGCCCCACCGGAGCGCCGGCCGTGCCGCAGGACACCGGAACGCTATAATGCGCGCCCTTTTGCGTCAGCGGCTTAGTCACCATCGCCCCATGGACCGTATCCTCGACTTCGCCAGCCATCACCCGTGGCTCGCCACGGCCACTGCCGTGCTGGCCGCCCTGATCGTTGTATACGAAATGCGCATGCGCTCGGAAGGCCTGCGCGCGGTTTCGCCCCAGGAGCTCATCCGCCTCATGAATCAGGGGGCACTCGTGCTCGATCTGCGTCCGGCCGAGCAGTATCAGACCGGTCACCTGACCGGCGCCCGCCAGATGAACAGCGAGCAGCTTCTGAGCGCCGGTGACACGCTGAAGAAGCATAAGGAAAAGACGGTGGTCGTGTACGATGACAGCGGCTCGCTCGGCGCCGCGGCCGTGCGCCAGCTCGCCGCCCAGGGCTTCACGCGCGTGTTTGCGCTGCGCGGCGGCCTTGCGGCCTGGCGCGCGGACAACCTGCCGCTCTCGCGCGCCTGAGGTGCCCGAGGGTGATGAGTGCCCGCAAGGTCATCATCTATGTCACGGATTGGTGCCCGTACTGCATGCAGGCACGAAGCCTGCTCGCCTCCAAGGGGATCATCACTCTGGAGATCGATGTCGAAGTGGTGCCCGGTGCGCGCGAGGAGATGCGCGCGCGCAGCGGCCGCGATACCGTACCGCAGATTTTCATCGACGAGCGTCATGTCGGCGGATGTGATGACCTGCAGGCGCTCGATGCGGACGGGCGCCTGGATGAGCTGTTGAAATAACCGGAGCCGAAAGACCATGAATGAGACAGCCGGCGACATGCCGCTTCCCAACCCTGCCGATGCCGGCACGGTGCTCGCGCTGCAGAACGTCTACCTGAAGGACTGCTCGTACGAGTCGCCGAATGGGCCGCGGCTCGAGGGCAACTGGAACCCGCAGATCAACCTCGATCTCCAGACCAGCTCCACCTCGCTCGGACCGGAGGTGCGCGAGGTGGTGCTGACCGTCACCGTCTCCGCCAAGCACGGCGAAGCGACCATCTTCCTGGTCGAGGTGAAGCAGGCGGGGCTGTTCGTCGTGCGTAATCTCCCCGAGCCCGAGCTCAAGCGTGCCATCAGCACCGTCTGCCCCGGCGTGCTGTTTCCCTACGCCCGCGCGGCAGTGTCGCAGCTGGTCAGTCAGGGCGGATTCCCGCAATTCCTGCTGCCGCCGGTCAACTTCGACGCGCTGTACGCCGCCAACCAGGCACAGCCCGCCGTCACCAACTGACTGCCGGCCACGGCGCACTGCCCTCGCGTGGAGCGCCAATGAGCGCACGGTCCGCGGGCGGAGTCGCAGTGCTCGGCGCCGGCTCCTGGGGCACCGCGCTCGCCATTCAGTTTGCGCGCGGCGGCCACCCGGTGCGGCTATGGGGCCGGGATCGGGGGCGGCTCGCGGCGATGGCCGCCAAGCGCTGCAATGAGCGCTACCTGCCGGGTACGGCCTTTCCGCCCTCGCTTGGACTCGAGCCCGAGCTGACCGCGGCGCTTGCCGGTGCGCGCGATGTGCTCGTGGTCGTGCCGAGCACCGCGCTGCGCGAGCTGCTCACCGAGCTGCGGCCGCTGCTCACTGCGCCGATGCATGTCGCCTGGGCGACCAAGGGGTTCGAGCAAGGCAGCGGGAAGCTTCCGCATCAGGTGGCAGCCGAGGTGCTCGGCGCCGAGCGACGCGTGGCAGTGCTTTCGGGGCCCACCTTTGCGCGCGAAGTCGGTGCGGGACTCCCGACTGCGATGACCATCGCCTCCCCGCACGGTGCCTACGCGCAGGCGCTGGCGCAGGAGTTGTCGTCGGAGAATTTCCGCGCCTACACCTCCACCGACATCATGGGAGTGGAGATCGGAGGCGCGGTGAAGAATGCGCTCGCCGTCGGTGCCGGGCTTTCCGACGGTCTAGGGTTCGGAGCCAACACGCGCGTGGCGCTCATCACGCGCGGACTCAAGGAAATGACGCGTCTCGGCGTGGCGCTCGGTGCGCGCGCGGAGACCTTCATGGGGCTCGCGGGCCTCGGGGATCTGGTGCTCACCTGCACCGACGATCAGTCGCGCAATCGACGCTTCGGACTGCTGCTCGCGGCCGGGCGCAGCCCCGAGGCGGCACTCGAGGAGATCGGTCAGGCGGTGGAAGGCTACGCCGCGGCGCGCGCCATCGAGGGCGTGGCGGCGCGCGCCGGTGTGGAAATGCCGTTGTGCGCAATGGTGTATCGGGTGCTGTACGAGAAGCTGCCGGCGAAGGAGGCGGTACGCGCTCTCATGGGCCGCCCGATCAAAGCCGAGGCCGAATAGGCCCAGCGCGAGCGGGCGCAGAAGCGTTCTGTTCCTCCGACTGCAGCCAGCGCTCAGCGGAGAGGACAGTCGGAAAAACCCGTACCGGAAACGCGCGGTTCACCGCCACGGTCTCCGCAAACTGCATCATCTCCTGGCTCGGGGCGTTGATATCGACGTAGGCCATGGCCGTGATGGTGCGCAGGAAGCGCGTGCTTCCGCTCGACACGATCTCGAACACATCGAGCGTACCCATGCGCGGGCCCTCGAGCCGTTCCTCGATCAGCACGCGAAAGCACTGGCGCAGCGTGCACTCGCGAATCACCGCTTCCATGTAGGCGATCACGTTAGCGCGGCTGTTTTGCCCGGTCACGGTGACGTGCAGATAGCCGGACTTGGGCTCGATGGACATTTCGTAGCTCACGAAGCGTTCTCCCTTGCTGCGTGTGCGCTGCGGTGCGCATCCTGCCGAGGCCTCAGACTCATTCAAGCACAGCAGTCAACGCCGGCAAAACCCATCTGCGCGTGCGGCTTCAGCGGCGGCGCAGAAAGAGATGGGTGGCGCGTTCCCCGGCAATGCTTCGCATGCACTCGTACCCGAGTGAGCGCAGATCGATGCCCTGGAGGAGATGCTCTCCGCTTCCGAGCAGGACGGGGCTCATCACCAGATGCAACTCATCGATGAGTCCGGCCGCGAGGTACTGCCGGATAGTCGACACTCCACCGCCGAGTCGCACGTCGCGGCCGCCGGCCGCGGCGCGCGCCCGCGCGAGTGCTTCCTCGATCCCACCGGTGACGAAGTGGAACGCCGTTCCGCCGGCCATCGTGAGCGTCGCCCGGGGATAGTGGGTCAGCACGAATACCGGAGTGTGGTAGGGCGGCTCATCGCCCCACCAGCCTTTCCAGCTCTCATCCGGCCACGGCCCGCGTACGGGACCAAACATGTTGCGGCCCAAAATCCAGGCGCCGATCCCCGCGAAGCTGCGCTCGGCCATCGAGTTGTCGACACCGGTCTCACCGCCGGGCTCACCGCCTGCCTCAGCGTGCATCTGCCGCCACGTGCGCGTGTTGAAGAACCACTCCATCAGCTCGGGACCGTGTATGCCGAGCGGGTTGTTCAGATTCTGACCTGATCCGGCGCCGAAGCCATCGATGGAGATGGCAAAGCTTCTGACACAGAGTTTGGACATTTCGACTCCTCGTTGAGCGGTCGCCGTCAGCGCAGCTGACGCAGCTCCCCCACTGTCGCCGCGCTGCGCGCGCGCTTCTCGCCGGCCGCATCGGGTCGCGCCGCCGTCAATGAAGACTCCAGTGACTGAGGCAAGCGGCTTAGTTTCCAGCCGGCGAGCTTCATCGAATCCGGCAGATCGAGCGGTGAGCGCGCGTGGCCGGCATTCCCCGCGAAGTCTATGGTGCGCGAGATTCCGCGGTCGGAATAGGTGAAGGAGAGCTGGTAGTTGGCGGCGACATCCGCGCTCGGTACCGTCACGGTACCCACGGCCGTCCACGGCGCGTGGTACTCGGTCGATGTACTGGCGGTCGCGATGCGTATCGGATTGTTCTTCTCCGCGACACGCACATGCTGAGGCTTGCCCGGAGCCGGGGGCCCATCGGGGAGCGCAGCGGTGAGCAGCACGATCACCAGCTGCGAGTTGAGGGCCGCAAGATCGAGTGACTCGATCTCCTTGCCGGAGGAAGCGGCGAACCCCTGCGTCAGCATCCAGCGGCCGGCGATGAGCAGTATCGTGCCACTGATGCGGGTGCTGCCCTCGTGACGCTCGATGGCAATGCGCGCATCGCCGTTCGCCGCCACTTCGAAGTGGGTAGTAGCGCTCGCGGGCTCACCTGGCACCGACTGGGAGACACTGATGTCGTCCAGCACCCAGCTTGCCGAGGCGAGCGCGCGCGCGGGCAACGCCGTTGCGAGGACAAGCGCGAGCAGTGCGCCGCAGGTGGCCTGCCTGTGCGGGCGCGGCCGCGCTCGGATGCGCTCAGCGGGGCGATCTGGATGGCTCAATCCGGATCTCGTTCGAAAGCTTTGGTACCCGGTGGCAGCTTCACCCAGGGATGCCGGCGGCTGTCGTACACGGATACTCGGGGCGCCGGAAATGCCGGATCGGCGAAGGCGCCCACGGCGACGCTGACCGACTGTGTCTCGCCCACCTCGGTGTGGAACAGTGTCGTGCCGCAGATGGGGCAGAACCGGAAGGTGAAGCTCGCTCCCTGATCGCCAACACGGGTGTACTCAGTGGCGCGGCCGAAGACCTCGAACGGAGCGGAAAATCGCGCCAGCGCCGCGAACACACTGCCCGTCCTCCTCTGACAGGCGAGGCAGTGGCAGACACCGGGGCGCGGGTCGCCCTCGACCCTGATGCGCAATTGCCCGCAGCTGCAGGAGGCTTCGCGGCTGGTCATCGTAGTTCACTCCGCCGCATCGGGCGCAAAAAGGTCGGCGCTCACCCGCAGATGACTGGTAGGCAGTGAGCAGCTCGCTACCCGCGGTGAGACGAAACTCAGCCGCCGCAACCGGCGCGTTGGTGGCGAGTGGGCCGCCGGAAGCCTTGCGGCACATCTGGCAGTAACAGACCTCGATCGGGCCGGGCTCGGCGCTGAGGGTGTAGCGAACTCCTCCCAGAGGCAACCGCCGGTGTAATGAACATCGGTCATGAGCTCACCCCTCAGGCGCTTCGGCGAACTCTCCGAGCGCGCTCTCGCGGGAGGTCAAGCGCGCGCAGCGCGCGTCGAGCTCCGCGTATTCGCGTGCGAATGCAGAGCGAAACGAGCGATGCGCCTCGGCACTCGTCCAGCGATCGATGGTGATGAACCGGCGCGGGTCGGCGCGATCGCGCAGCAGGCGCGTGTCGAGGTAGCCGGGCGCTCGCCGGAAGAGTGCGATCCACGGTCCGGCCGGGCCGTACTGGCGCTGGAACTCCTCGAACTGCGCAGGCTCGACCATGAACTCCCATAGATATGTGTAACCTGCTGTCATCACGCCACCATCGTCTCAGGCACGAGCACCCACGGGCCGCGGCGCTTTCGTCACCGCCTCAGCGAGAGCAACGAACTGACCCGTGAATGTGGCTACGACCTGCTCCATGTGCTCGAGTTCGGCCGACACGGAGATGCGCGCCTTGCCCTTGCGCGCCAGGGTGCTGGTGAACAGCTTCCAGCGCTGCGGATGCTCCAGTCTCGCCCGCGCGCTGAACGTGCCGAGAATCGGGTGCCGGTATTCCATGGTATTGCGCTGGATCACGAGCCGGGCGGCGACGCCCTCGGCGCGCAGCCGCACGTGCAGCAGCGCCCAGCCGGCGAGGATCGCGAGCGCGGCGGCGCTGCCGCCGAACACACTCTGACGGTGATTGATGTTAGGCGCGAGCGGCGCCTGCAGCGTGATCGCGCTCGCCTCGATCGACAGCACGGAGACCTCCATCGCCTTGGTGAGAGGAATGTGCGCGTGGATGTACTGTGCGAGCTCGGCGGGCAGCATGTCCCGGGCAGGTCTTGCCGGCGTGCTCATCCAAAGAAGCAGGAATTCCTGTCCTCGTTCACCAGGGCGACGAACTCATCAATGGTGGCGACATCGGGCGTCGGTTGATAGCTGTGCCACTTCATGTCCTGACGCATCCAGAACACCCGCCAGCGGCGCACAGTGCGCACATAGGTGGCCTTGGCGACGGGGATCTCGATGCGCTCGCCGGGAGCGCCGCCGAACGCCGGACGCACCTCGAATATCTCCACACTCTGACCGGACACTCGATAGGTGAGATCGAGCTTCTCGCGCAGTCGATGGGGAGGCCGCCGGCGCTCGATGAAAGCACCCACGCTCTTGCGCACGCGCGCGGTCTCGAGCTCGGTAAACGCCACGACCGGCGGACCTAACACCGCGGATCAGCGAGGCGCCGCGGCGGCCGCGCCTCAGCAGTGCCGTGCGCGTGCAATCTCCGGACGCAACAGCGGACCGGGCCGATGCGATGGCTCGAGCTCAGCCGATACC
>Ga0310811_10004300_pt1 | contig 17897 bp, 13 predicted proteins | sample YCmetagenome_FD_207642 | JGI IMG/M metagenome (GOLD analysis project Ga0310811, IMG submission 207642) | Soil microbial communities from experimental microcosm in Duke University, North Carolina, United States - YC | ecosystem: Engineered > Artificial ecosystem > Soil microcosm > Unclassified ...
CGCTCGACGCTGATGCAGGTATTGTTGGCACGCTGCTGATAGCTCATGCCGAGCAGCCGTTCGATCGTGAGCGCGACGTCGGCGTCGTCCATCCAGATGCCGTCGATCCGGCGGCGGTCGTAGCGCGCAAGATTGAGATGGATGCCGGCGAGCGTGGTCACCGTGCCCGAGGTGCCAAGCAGGTGCATGCCCTCGATGTCGCGGCCATGCTCGGCCGCAAATGGCGCGATATGGCGTGCCACTTCGGCGACCATCCGCGCATACAGTTCCCGTGTCACGTCACGGCCGCCGAAATGTTCGGCCAGCGTCACCACGCCGAGCGGGATCGACATCCACGCCTTGGTCAGGGGCTCACAACGCTTTTCCGCCGGGTCGCGCTCGATCCGCACGAGCTCGGTCGAGCCGCCGCCGATATCGAACAGGATCGCGCCGCGGCCTCGCGGATCCAGTAGCGGCGCGCAGCCGATCACCGCCAGCGCCGCCTCGGTCTCGCGGTCGATCACTTCCAGTTGAATGCCGGTCTCGGCCGCGACCCGGTCGCGGAAACAATCGGCGTTCGAGGCCGCCCGGCAGGCTTCCGTTGCAATCAGCCGCAGCCGTCTCGCCTTCCGGGTCTGGATCTTGTCGCGACAGATCGAGAGCGCGGCGATGGCGCGATCGATGGCCGCGTCGCTGATGCAGCCGGTGGCCGAAATGCCTTCGCCGAGGCGGATGATGCGGGAGAAGGAGTCGACCACGCGAAAGCCGTCGCCGACCGGACAGGCGATCAAAAGCCGGCAATTATTGGTGCCGAGATCGAGCGCCGCATAGACCTCGGTTCCGTTAGCCTGCGTAGGCCGCGCGGGCGCAACTATTGCTCCGTCGCCCTGCAGGGCTTCGCACGGCATCGGGCCGTTACGAAGCCGCGTGTCATCATTCATTCAAACTGTCTTTCCGCGGGCGGTGGCCGGCCCGGCCTGGAATGTCTTTTTCGGGGCAAACATTAGCAGCGCCCAAGGGGTGTGCAACAACCCGGACATAGGACTATGCCTAATCGGCCATTGTGGCCGGCCCGGCCTGACGTTATCTGATCAAAACCGCCCCAAATCGCGCGAAATTAGGCAGTTCTGATGCAGGATTACACGTCGTCCGTTCACCTCGAAAACGCTATTGCAATGCAAAAATACGGCGTCGGCCAGCCGGTGCGGCGCAAGGAAGACGACACGCTGGTCCGCGGCAAGGGCAAGTACACCGACGATTTCAACCTGCCCAGGCAGGCCTATGGCTGGGTCGTCCGCTCCAGCCACGCCCACGGCATCCTCAAGGGGATCGATACTTCCGCCGCCAGGACAATGCCGGGCGTGCTGGGGGTCTGGGTCGGCGCGGACCTCGAGGCGGCGGGCTTCAAGCCCTTCATCTGCGGGCTGCCGCTGAAGAGCCGCGACGGCTCGGCGCTGTTGCAGACAAACCGGATGCCGCTCGCCACCGACAAGGTGCGCTATGTCGGCGACGCCGTCGCCTTTGTCGTCGCCGAGACGGCAGCGCAGGCGCGCGATGCGGCGGAAGCCGTCGAACTCGACATCGAGGCGTTGCCGGCCGTGACCGACGCCGCCGAGGCGGCCAAGCCGGGCGCGCCGCAGCTCTACGATCACATCCCCAACAACGTCGCGCTCGATTACCACTACGGCGACGCCGCCAAGATCGAGGCGGCCTTCGCCGCCGCCGCGCATGTGACCAAGCTCGACATCGTCAACACCCGCGTCGCGGTGGTGCCGATGGAGCCCCGCGTCGCGCTTGGCCATTACGACCCGGAAAGCGAGCGCTTCACGCTGCAAGTGCCGACCCAGGGCGTCTCCGGCAACAAGGCGATCATGGCGAGAATCCTGAATGTCCCGCCGGAGAAGGTCCGTGTGCTGACCGCCAATGTCGGCGGCTCGTTCGGGATGAAGAACCTCAATTACCCGGAATATGCCTGCATCCTGCATGCGGCCAGGGCGCTTGGCCGGCCGATCAAATGGACTGACGAGCGCTCGACCAGCTTCCTGTCCGACAGCCACGGCCGCGCCCAGATCATTCACGCCGAACTTGCGCTCGATGCCGAGGGCGAGTTCCTCGCCGTGCGGCTCTCCGGCTACGGCAATCTCGGCGCCTACATCACCGGCGTTGCGCCAGGACCGCTGACGGCCAACACGGGCAAGAACCTCGCCAGCGTGTATCGCACGCCGCTGCTTGGCGTCGATATCAAGACCGTGCTGACCAACACGTCCCATATGGGCGCCTATCGCGGCGCCGGCCGCCCCGAGGCTAATTATTTCATGGAGCGGCTGATCGACAGGGCCGCCGACGAGATGGGCATCGACCGCGTCACCTTGCGCAAGCGCAACTTCATCAAGCCGGCGCAGCTGCCGTTTGCAGCCGCCTCCGGCGTCACCTATGACAGCGGCGATTTCGCGGGCGTGCTTTCCAAGGCGCTGGAAGTTTCCGACCACGCCAATTTTACCAAGCGCAAGCGCGAGAGCCGCAAGAGCGGCAAGCTCCGCGGCATCGCGGTCGGCTCCTATCTCGAGGTGACCGCCCCGCCGTCCGGCGAGCTCGGCAAGATCACCTTCGATCCCGACGGATCGGTGACGCTGACGACCGGCACGCTCGATTACGGCCAGGGCCATGCCACGCCGTTCGCGCAGGTCTTGGGCGACCAGCTCGGCGTGCCCTTCGACAAGATCAAGCTGGAACAGGGCGACAGCGACCTCGTGCGTTTCGGCAACGGCACCGGCGGCTCGCGCTCGATCACCGCCACCGGAATGGCGATCGTCGAGGCATCCGCCCTCGTCGTCGAGAAGGGCAAGAAGGCGGCCGCGCACTTCCTGGAAGCGTCCGAAGCCGACATCGAATTTGCCGGCGGCCGTTTCACCATTGCCGGCACCGACCGTTCGATCGGCATCATGGAGCTGGCGCAGCGCATCCGCGAGGGCAAGATGGGCGAGGATGCGCCCGCCTCGCTCGATGTCGATCACGCCACCAAGGAGATACCGTCGACCTTCCCGAACGGCTGCCATGTCGCGGAAGTCGAGGTCGATCCCGACACCGGCGTGATCAAGATCGTGCGCTACGCCGCCGTCAATGATTTCGGCACCGTGGTCAATCCGATGATCGTCGCCGGCCAGCTCCATGGCGGCATCGCGCAGGGCATCGGCCAGGCCTTGATGGAAGAAGTGAACTACGACGGCAGCGGCCAGCCGATCACCGGCTCGTTCATGGACTATGCGATGCCGCGCGCACAGGACATTCCGTCGATGGAAATCGGCGACCATCCATCGCCCGCCAAATCCAATCCCCTGGGCACCAAGGGTTGCGGCGAAGCCGGCTGCGCCGGCAGCCTTGTCGTCGTCGTCAACGCGGTGCTCGATGCGCTGTCGGATTACGGCATCAAGAACCTCAATATGCCGCTGACGCCGGAAAAGATCTGGCGCGCGATCGAGGACGCCAAGATGAGGGCGGCGTAAGTGTCAGCCGCCCTCATCGGCGATCTCCGCGCCGCGTTCGACGCGACCACGGTGCTGACCGGCGACGGCATCGACGCGCGCTATCACACCGACATGGCTGGCATCGCCGTCGCCCCGCCGCTCGCCGTGATGCGGCCGCGCAGCACCGAGGATGTCTCGAAATTCCTGAAACCCTGTCATCAGGCGCGCGTGAGCGTGACAACGCAGGGCGGCATGACGGGCCTGGTTCGCGCCACCATGCCGCTATCAGGCGAAATCGTGCTGTCGATGGAGCGAATGAACGCGATCGAGGAGGTCGACACCGGCGGTGGGGTCGTCATCACCCAGACCGGCGTACCGCTGCAGCGCCTGCAGGAGCGCATCGGCCAGGATGGGTTCATGTTCCCGCTCGACCTCGGTGCGCGTGGCAGCTGCACGATTGGCGGCAACATCTCGACCAACGCAGGCGGCAACCGCGTGATCCGCTATGGCATGACGCGCGATCTGGTGCTGGGGCTCGAGGCGGTGCTGGCCGACGGCACCATTCTCAAGGGCGTGCGCAAATACATCAAGAACAACACGGGAATCGACCTGAAACAGCTGTTCGTCGGCACCGAAGGCACGCTCGGCGTGGTCACGCGCGCGGCGTTGCGGATTTTTCCGGCGCCGGCCGAGCAGCAGGTCGCGCTTTGCGCCCTTGAGAGCTTTGGCAAGGTCCGCGCGCTCCTCGACCTTGCCCGTACGCGCCTCGCCGGCGATCTCACGGCCTTCGAGGTGATGTGGAACGAATATTACCGCCTCACGACCGAGCTGGTGAAGGGGGTCGCGGCGCCGCTGGCAACCCGCCATCCCTTCTACGTGCTCCTGGAAGCCTCAGGCAGCGATGCCGAGCGTGTCAGGAGCGATATCGAGAACATGCTCGAGAAAGCGCTGGAGCAGGAAATCATCCTTGATGCGACGATCGCCAGCTCCGGAGCGGCTGCGGCGGCGATCTGGAAGATCCGCGACTCTTCAGTCGAGCTCGGACGCGCGATCGGCCCGAATCGAGTCGGCTTCGACATCAGCCTCGCCATCGACAGGATGGAGGCGTTTGCCGACACGATCAACAAGGAGCTGAAGGCGAAGATCGACAAGGATGCCTACGCCATCGTGTTCGGTCACGCCGGCGACGGCAATCTGCATGTCAACGCCAAATATCCGCCGACGACGGACAAGAACGAGGAAGTCACGAAACTCGTCTATGGGATCACCGCCGATTTTTCCGGCTCGATCTCGGCCGAGCACGGCATCGGCCTCCTCAAACGGCCGTACCTGAAACTCAGCCGCACCGAGGAAGAAATCGAAACCATGCGCACGCTGAAGCGCGCATTGGACCCGCATGGCATCCTCAATCCCGGGCGAATTTTTACGATGTGAGGACCCCTGCAACTCCCTCTCCCCGCTCTTCGCGGGGAGAGGGTTGGGGTAGGGTTGGGGTGAGGGGCTGCCTCCACGAAAATGGTGGCGCACGGACTCGCGGAGAGTCCCCCTCACCCGGCGCTAACGCGCCGACCTCTCCCCGCGAGCGGGGCGAGGTGAAGAGCCTACGCCGCTGCCTGCTCCCTCGGCTGGTAGATCGCGATGTGCCAGCAATGGGCGAGCGGCGTGATGCCGTGGGCGATGACCAGCGCGTCGAGCTCGACGAAGCGGTGGCCCTTCTTGTCGTAATTGCCGATCACCCTGGCGCGTGCCGTCAGCTCGTCGCCGGGCTTTGCCGCCGCGAGAAGCTGCATCTTGGTGCCGACGTGAATCCAGGGACCGAGAATGGCGTTGTCGACCAGCACGTAGATCGGATCGGTCTCGCGGATATCAGCGAGATATTCGTTTGCCGCTTCCCTAGCCCAGCGAAGAGGTTCCGTGCCAAGCCATTTGCCGATTTCGTAGGATGCCGCATTCACCGGTCGCCGCTCCTTGGTCGGCGCAACGGCGGCATAATCGGCGAGCGCGAAGGTCGGCGCGGATGGCGGCAGTGCGGCGCTGCCGGCGGCGCAAAGCTCGCCCTTGCTCTGCACTTCGATGGTCAGCGCATCAGCCTCCTCGACGGCCGAAACCTCGGCGATCTCGCCGTCATAGACCGGCTTGACGAAACGCGCCTCGATCAGCCCGCGCTCGAGGAAGGCGCGGCCCCATTTCTTGACCGGCATGTGCAGCATGTAGGCGAGCACGTCGACGCCCGGCACGAGGCCGCCGGAAAAGCCGTATTTCCGCGCAACCGTATCGTCGTGGATCTTGTTCTCGGAGAACTTCGAGGTGTTGTAGGCCGAGACGCGGTGGGTTAGCTGGCCGCCCATGGGTTTCCCCTTATTTCCCTGGTTTTCCCGGCACAATCGTAGTTGAACCCGCCTGCCTGGCAAGAGCAGCGTTTCCCTCGCAATTTTCCGTCCGATGGAGTAGACGCGGGGCGCGCGCGCCACGAAGCCGAGATGATGACGGAAACTGCCCCAACCACACGCATCTATGTCGATGCCGATGCCTGCCCTGTGAAGGACGAGATCTATCGCGTCGCGATGCGGCTCGGCGTGCCCGTCAGCGTGGTGGCCGGCAATTTCATCCGCGTGCCGCAGGACCCGTTGATCGAGCGCGTCGCGGCCGGCACCGCGCAGGATGCCGCCGACGACTGGATCGCCGAACGCGCCCGTTCCGGCGACGTCGTCATCACGGCCGATATTCCGCTCGCCAGCCGCTGCGTCAAGCTAGGCGCCGAGGTGATCGCGCCGAACGGCAAGCCGTTTTCGGAAGAGTCGATCGGGATGACGCTGGCGGTGCGCAACCTGATGACCGATCTGCGCTCATCGGGTGAAATCACGGGCGGTCCGAAATCATTCTCGCCGCGCGACCGTTCGGCCTTCATCTCCGCGCTCGACCAGACCATCCGCCGCATCCAGCGCCGCCGCGCCGGGCAGGCCGCGGCCAGCCAATATTCGAATCAAGGTTGATGCGATGGCGCCGCCGCTGATCCAACTCAAGGATATCGCGCTGACGTTTGGCGGCACGCCGCTGCTGACGGGCGTCGAGTTGTCGGTGTCGCTGGCCGAACGCGTCTGCCTGATCGGCCGCAACGGCTCCGGCAAGTCGACGTTGCTGAAGATCGCCGCCGGCCTGGTCGAGCCGGACAGCGGCAGCCGTTTTGTTCAGCCGGGAGCCACTATCCGCTATCTGCCGCAGGAGCCGGATTTCGCCGGCCATGCCACGACGCTCGCCTATGTCGAGGCGGGCCTCGGGCCGGGCGACGATCACTACGCCGCGCGCTATCTGCTGGAACGGCTCGGCCTCAACGGCGATGAAAATCCGGAAAATCTCTCCGGCGGCGAAGCCCGCCGCGCCGCGCTGGCGCGGGTGCTGGCGCCCTCGCCCGACATCCTGCTGCTGGATGAGCCGACCAACCACCTTGATCTGCCGACCATTGAATGGCTGGAAGGCGAACTGGACAGCCGCCGCAGCGCGCTGGTCCTGATCAGCCACGATCGCCGCTTCCTCACCAATCTTTCGCGCGCCACCGCCTGGCTTGACCGCGGCGAGATACGGGAGATCGACCGCGGCTTTGCCGCCTTCGAATCCTGGCGCGACGAAGTCCTGGCCGAGGAAGAGCGCGAGCAGCACAAGCTCGACCGCAAGATCGTCAACGAAGAGCATTGGCTCCGCTACGGCGTCTCGGGCCGCCGCAAGCGCAACGTCAAGCGGCTCGGCAATCTCTTCGCGCTGCGCGAGCAGCGGAAGAATTATCGGGGCGCGGCGGGCAACGCCAATCTTGCCGCGGCAGAGGCCGAAAAGTCCGGCCGGCTGGTGATCGAGGCCAAGAACATCGGCAAGTCCTACGGCGAGCGCCAGATCGTCGAGAATTTCTCGATCCGCATTCAGCGCGGCGACCGCCTCGGTATCGTCGGGCCGAACGGCGCCGGCAAGACCACGCTGGTGAATTTGCTGACCGGCGCCGACGCGCCCGACGGCGGCAGCGTGCGGCTCGGCGCCAATATCGAGATGGCGACGCTCGACCAGCACCGCGAAAGCCTCGATCCGAAATCGACGCTGGCGGAAGCGCTGACCGGCGGCCGCGGCGATCATGTCATGGTCGGCGGCAAGCCGAAGCACGTCGTCAGCTACATGGAGGACTTCCTGTTCGCGCGCGAGCAGATGCGCACGCCGCTCGAAGTGCTTTCCGGTGGCGAGCGTGGCCGGCTGATGCTGGCGCGCGCGCTGGCAAAACCCTCGAACCTGCTGGTGCTGGACGAGCCGACCAACGATCTCGACCTCGAAACCCTCGATGTGCTGGAGGAGATGCTAGGCGATTATGAGGGCACGGTGATCCTGATCAGCCATGACCGCGACTTCCTCGATCGCGTCGTGACGTCGGTGATCGCTCCCGACGGCAACGGCCAGTGGATCGAATATGCCGGCGGCTATTCGGACATGCTCGCCCAGCGCGGCTCCGATCTGAAGCGCGATGAGGTGAAGGCGCCGGCGCCTGAGAAAAAAGACCCGAAGGCCGCAGCTCCCGCCCCTGCATCGGCCCCTAAGCGCCGGCTCAATTTCAACGAAAAGCACGCGCTGGAAACGCTGCCGAAGACCATCGCCGAGCTGCAGGAAGAGATCGCCAGGCAGCAGCGCCTGCTTGACGATCCCAATCTCTACGCCAAGGATCGCAAGAAATTCGAGGAAGTCTCCACTACGATCGCCAAGGCGCAGGGGGAGCTGGCTGCGGCCGAAGACCGCTGGCTGGAGCTGGAAGTTTTGCGCGAGGAAATTGAACAAGCATGAGCCGTTCGTCATTGCGAGGAGCGAAGCGACGAAGCAATCCACCTCTCCACGCGCGGCAGCATGGATTGCTTCGCTTCGCTCGCAATGACGAGAATCTGGAGTTACGTCGATGACCACGCCCCTCGCCGCCAAGATCGCCAAGGAATACGGCACGCCCTGCGCCGTCATCGACATGGACAAGGTCGAGCGCAACATCGCGCGCGTGCAGGCCGCCTGTGACGCCGCCGGCATCGCCAACCGGCCGCATATCAAGACCCACAAGAGCCCGCTGCTGGCGCAGATGCAGGTCAAGGCCGGCGCGAAAGGCATCACCTGCCAGAAGCTCGGCGAGGCCGAAGTGATGGCGGGCGCCGGGATCGACAACATCCTCATTTCCTACAATCTGCTCGGCGACGAGAAGATGGCCCGCCTCGGCGCGTTGCAGGCCAGGGCAAACATGACGGTTGCCGCCGACAATGCGGTCGTCGTCGCTGACCTGCCGAAAGCGGCTGCCGCCTCGGGCCGGCCGCTCTCGGTCGTGGTCGAGTGCGACACGGGACGCAAGCGCGCCGGTGTCGAGACGCCGGCGGAAGCGATCGCGCTGGCGCGCGAAATCGCGGCCTCGAAGGGCCTGCAATTTGCGGGCTTCATGCTCTATCCGACCGAGACCGGCTGGGCGGACGCGCAGAAATTCTACGACGAGGCGCTCGCCGGCGTGCGCGCGCTCGGACTTGAGGCCACGCAGGTTTCGACCGGCGGCTCGCCCAACCTGAAGAATCTCGGCAAGCTCAAGGGCGCGACCGAGCACCGGCCGGGCACCTATATCTACAACGACCGCATGCAGGTCGCGGCCGGCGTCGCCGGCTGGGACGATTGCGCGCTGAACATCTATTCGACGGTGGTGAGCCGCGCCGGGCCCGAGCGCGGCATTCTCGATGCCGGCTCCAAGACGCTGACCTCCGACCCCGGCGGCGGGCTCGATGGCTATGGCCTGATCCTCGAACATCCGGAGGCGAAGATCGCCAAATTCGCCGAAGAGCACGGCTTCCTTGATCTCGCCCGCAGCAACACGCGGCCCAATGTCGGCGATGTCGTACGCATCGTGCCCAACCACGTCTGCGTCGTCGTCAACATGATGGACGAGGTCGTGATGGTGCGGGGTGACGAAATCGTCGGCGTGCTGCCGGTCGCGGCGCGGGGGAAGTTGCGGTAGTTCCCTCCGTCATTGCGAGGAGCGAAGCGACGAAGCAATCCATGCCTCAGCACGCGGAGAAGTGGATTGCTTCGCGGAGCCTGTCATCGGGCCGCGCGTTCGCGCGGACCCGTTGGCTCGCAATGACGAGTCAGGGAGCAGCGAACCACCTCAACACACCCCTGCCCGCCGCAGCTCCCGTCGCAAACGACGCCTGCAACAGATAGCCGCCGGTCGGCGCCTCCCAGTCGAGCATCTCGCCGGCCGCGAATACGCCGGGCAGTCGGCGCAGCATGTAGTTCTCATCGAGTTCGTCGAGCGCGACGCCGCCCGCGGTCGAGATCGCGCGCGCGATGGGGACGACACCGGTCAGCTCGATCGGGACCGCGTTGATCAGCTCGGCAAGCGCCTGTGGTGACAGCGACGCCAGCGATGAGCCGGAGGCGATCGCGGCCTCCTGCAGCAAGCCGATCGCAACGGGCGGAAGGTTCGTGGCCTTTCGGAGAAAATTCGAGAACGACTGTTTTCCGCGCGGCGCGGACAGGCGCGCGGCGAGTTCGTTCGGGCCGAGATCGGGGCGCAGGGCAACATGCAGCGTCGCCTCGCCCGATTGCAGAACCGCCTCGCGCAGTTCGGCTGACAATGCGTAGATCGCCCCACCCTCGATGCCGCTGCGCGTGATGATCGCTTCGCCGCGGATGCTCTGCGATCCACCTTTGAACTCCACACCTTTGAGCGGCTGCCCCTCAAAGCGATCGCGAAACACGTTCGACCACGCAACGGCAAAGCCGCAATTCGCGGGACGCAGCGGCGAGATGACCACGCCCCTGGCGGACAGCATGTCCACCCATGTGCCGTCGGACCCAAGTCGCGGCCAGCTTGCACCGCCGAGTGCCAGGATGGTTGCGCGCGCTTCGACGAGGCGTTCGCCGTCCCGCGTCTGAAATCGCAATCGGCCGTTGCCGTCCCGGCCGGTCCAGCGATGCCGGAAGGCAAATCGCACGCCCTGAGAATCCAGCCGTCGTAACCAGGCGCGCAGCAAGGGCGAGGCTTTGAAGCTTTCGGGAAACACCCGCCCACTGGAGCCGACAAAGGTCGGCTGGCCCAGTGCCTCGCTCCATTCGCGCAAAGCCGCCGGTGGAAAGGCGGCGATCGCGCCTTCCAGCCGCGGCGCGGCCTCGCGGTAGCGCGCGAGAAATGCCGGCAACGGCTCGCTGTGGGTCAGGTTGAGCCCGCCGCGCCCCGCCATCAGAAATTTGCGCCCCGCCGACGGCATGGCGTCGTAGACGGTAACGCCGGCGCCGCCCCGCGCCAGCACTTCCGCCGCCATCAGCCCGGCCGGGCCGGCGCCGATGATGGCGACGTCCATGACCTACAGCTTCACGCCGGCGCGCTTGGCGGCCTGCTCGACGTATTTCTGGGTCTGCTGGAACGCGCCTTCCAGCGCCTTCGCCTTCGACATGTCGCTGATCTCGGCGAAATGCGCGGCGACTGCATCCGCCGTCCACTCGGACGGCGGCAGGTTGATGCCTTCGCTCTCGATCACCTGGATCAGCGCGAACGAGCCGGCGCCGGCACCCATGATGGTGCGGGTCGGCGCGTCCTCGCTGAGCAGGAACTCGACCGCCGGCGTGATCGCCTCGGGGCGCATCAGCTTCAGCGGCTCCGGCGGAAGCAGCTCTTCGGTCATCCGCGTCGCCGCGGTCGGCGAAATGGTGTTGACGCGGACGTTGTACTTACGACCCTCCTCGGCGAGCACGTTCATGAGCCCGACCATGCCGGACTTCGCAGCGCCGTAATTGGCCTGGCCGAAATTGCCGTAGAGGCCGGATGACGAAGTCGTCAGCACGATGCGCCCGTAATTGCGCTCGCGCATACCGTCCCACACCGCCTTGCAGCAATAGAAGCTGCCGACGAGATGCACCTCCAGCACCTTGGCGAAATCGGCGGGCTCCATCTTGCCGAACGACTTGTCGCGCAGGATGCCGGCATTGGCGCAGAGCAGATCGACGCTGCCCCATTCCCTGGTCGCGCGCGCCACCATCGCCTTGACCTGCTCGAAATTGGAGACATCGGCGCCGTCGGCCATCGCGGTGCCGCCCGCCTTCCTGATCTCTTCGACCACGGCTTCGGCCGGCGATAGCGATCCGCCGGAGCCGTCGCGCGCGCCGCCGAAATCGTTGACCACGACCTTGGCGCCCCGGCTCGCCAGCCCCAGTGCATGCGCGCGCCCGAGCCCATTGCCCGCGCCGGTCACGATGGCGACGCGTCCGTCGAATCTGATTGTCATGCGTGAAGTCCCCGGATTTTGATTTTCTCGTCATGGCCGGGCTTGACCCGGCCATGACGAGAAATGAAGTGCTTTTCACCAGCGATGGATCGCCGGGTCAAGCCCGGCGATGACGAGCCAAAATCACGCGAAATAAATCAGCCCGATCCAGTCCGCCACGATCGCGGGCTTGTCCTCGCCCTCGATCTCGACGGTGACGTTGGTGCGCGATTGCAATTCCGTCGGCTTGCGCAGCCTGGCTTCCGCCAGCACGAAGCGGCCGCGGACGCGTTTGCCTGCCTTGACCGGCGAGATGAAGCGCAGCTTGTCGAAGCCGTAATTGACGCCCATCGTGATGCCCTCGATGACCGGCATCACCTCGTAGGACATGATGGACATCAGCGACATCGTGAGAAAGCCGTGCGCCACGGTCGAGCCGAACGCGGTCTCGCGTTTGGCGCGCTCGGGATCGACATGGATGAACTGGTGGTCCTCGATCACGTCGGCATAGGCATTGATCCGGCTCTGATCGACCAGATGCCATGAGGAGACGCCGACTTCCTTGCCGACCATGGCCTGATAGGCCGCAAGCGACACCGGCGGCTTCTTCCAGACTTCGTTCATTTTAGTGCTGCTCCAACCCGGCGGTGCGTATCTTCTGCAACTCCGGGAAATCCTCTTCGCGAAATTCCTTGCCGCGCAACGCGTCCTCGCGGTTGTTGTCATGCTCGAGCCGGCGCAGTTGCACGCGACGGATCTTGCCGGAAATCGTCTTCGGCAACTCCGTCACCAGCTCGATCTTGCGGATGCGCTTGAACGGCGCAAGGCGCGCGTGCAGGTGCTTGAAGATCGAGAGCGCGGTCTCGGCCGTGCGCTCGACGCCTGCCGTGCACAAGACATAGGCCTTGGGGATCGCGAGCCGGATCGGATCGGGACTCGGCACGACGGCGGCTTCCGCCACCGCTTCATGCTCGATCAGGATGCTCTCCAGCTCGAACGGGCTGATGCGGTAATCGGAGGATTTGAAGACGTCGTCGGAGCGGCCGACAAAAGTGAAATAGCCGTCCTCATCGACGAACACGACGTCGCCGCTGCGATAATGATCGCCGGCGGCGCCCGAGAGCTTGCCGTCCTCGCCCTGATAGCCCTGCATCAGGCCGGCCGGGCGATCGGCGCCGAGCACCAAGGCCACTTCGCCTTCCTTGGTGACGTTGCCATCGGCGTCCATGATCTCGACGCGATAGCCCGGCATCGGACGGCCCATGGAGCCGACCTTGACCTTCTGTCCCGGCGAGTTGCCGGCGAGCGCAGTGGTCTCGGTCTGACCGTAGCCATCGCGGATCGTCAGCCCCCAGGCCGAGCGCACCTGGTCGATCACTTCGGGATTAAGCGGCTCGCCGGCGCCGCAGACCTCGCGCAGGCTCACCTTGAAGTCGGCCAGCTTCTCCTGGATGAACAGCCGCCACACCGTCGGCGGCGCGCACAGCGTGGTGACGCCGCAGCGGCCGATGGTGGCGAGCAGTTGCTTGGCCTCGAAGCGCGGCTGGTTGACGATGAAGATGGTGGCCCCCGCATTCCAGGGCGCGAAGAAGCAGCTCCAGGCGTGCTTGGCCCAGCCCGGCGAAGAGATGTTGAGATGCACGTCGCCGGGCTTTAGCCCGAGCCAGTACATCGTCGACAGCCCGCCGACGGGATAGCTGCGCTGGCTGTGCCGCACCAGCTTCGGCTTCGCAGTGGTGCCCGAGGTGAAATAGAGCAGCATCGGATCATCCGCACCGGTCGGAGCGTCCGGCGTGAAGGTTTCCGGGAATTCGGTCGACTGCTCGAAGCGCAGCCAGCCGTCGACCTTGTCATTCGCGCCGACCACGATGCGGATCAGCCCGCCCGCCTTGAGGTTGGCAAATTTGCCAACCTGGTCCTGGGTGGCGACCACCACCCGCGCCCGGCCGCGGTCGAGCCGGTCCTGCAATTCGTCCGGCGTCAACAGCGTGGTGGCGGGGATCACGACCACGCCGAGCTTGATCGCCGCCAGCATGGTCTCCCAGAGCGGTACGACATTGCCGAGCAGCAGCAGCAGGTGATCGCCGCGCTTCAAGCCCTGCGCGCGCAGGAAATTGGCGACCTGGTTGGAGCGGCGTGACAGCGTCGCGAACGAAAGCCTGGTCTCGCGGTTCTGTCCGGCATCGACGATCCAGAGCGCGGTGCGATCGCGGCTTTCGGGATCACGCGCGAGATCCGCGTCGAACCAGTCGAGCGCCCAGTTGAAAGGCACCGGATCGGGCCAGCGGAAGCCTTTGACCGCGGCGTCATAGTCCGAGCGGTGTTTGAGCAGAAAGGCGCGCGCTTCCTGGAACGTCGTCATCAGCTTTTCCCGGCAAGTGCTCTAACGTGCTGGATAATTCCGGAAAAGTCCACGCCGCCATGGCCGTCCGCGTCGAACGCCTTGTAAATTTCCTGCGCATGCCTGCCGAGCGGCGTCGCCGCGCCACTCGCCTTCGCCGCGTCCTGCGCCAGCGTGAGGTCCTTGACCATCAGCGCCGAGGCGAAACCGGGCTTGTAGCCGTTATTGGCTGGCGAGGCCGGCACCGGGCCGGGAACCGGGCAATAGGACGTCAGCGACCAGCATTGCCCCGAGGAGGTCGAGGCCACGTCGAACAGCGCCTGATGCGATAGCCCGAGCTTCTCGGCGAGCACGAACGCTTCGCCGACCGCGATCATGGAAATGCCGAGGATCATGTTGTTGCAGATCTTGGCGGCCTGCCCCGCGCCGGCGCCGCCGCAATGCACGATCTTCTTGCCCATCTTTTCCAGCACCGGCTTGGCGGACGCAAATGCCTTGTCGTCGCCGCCGCACATGAAGGTCAGCGTCGCCCCCTTGGCGCCGCCCGTGCCGCCGGAGACCGGCGCATCGACGGAGGCCGCGCCGTGCTTGGCCGCCAGCGCATGGGCCTGCTTGGCGCTTTCGACATCGATGGTGGAGCAATCGATGATCAGCGCGCCCTTCGCCATGACAGGCACGACCTCGTTCCAGACCGAGAGCACATGCTTGCCGGCGGGGAGCATGGTGATCACGACCTCGGCGCCCTTGACCGAAGACACCGAGCTTTCCGCGATCGCGGCGCCATCGGCCTTGGCCTGATCGCGCGAGGCTGCGACGAGGTCGAAGGCGACCACCTTATGGCCGGCCTTGACCAGATTGGCGGCCATGGGCCCGCCCATATTGCCGAGGCCGATGAATGCGATCGTTGCCATGTCCGTTTCCTCCGCTTGGGGCCGTTTCTGTAGTTTACGTCTTGGTTGGGAATTTCAATTCGTCCGCGCCGATCTCGGTAAAGTAAGGCGCGAGCATCTGGGGCGTCACATCCTCGATGTCGGGCGGCGACCATTTCGGATTGCGGTCCTTGTCGATGACGGCGGCGCGCACGCCCTCGCGGAAATCATCGCTGCGGAAGACTTCCAGCGCCGCGCGATATTCCCGCACCAGGCACCCTTCCAGCGTCGAGGCTTTCCGCGCCAGCCGCAGCAGTTTCAGCGTCACCGCCATGCCGCGCGGCGATTTCTCGCCGAGCGTCTTCAGGGTCTTCTGCGCAAACTCGGAGCCGTCGGCTTTCAGCGCCTTGATGACATCTTCCATGCGCTCATGCCCGAACAAGGCATCAATGGCTGGCTCCATCGCCGCAACCGGCCCCGACTTCTCGCCGGTCGCAAAGCCCGCGATCAGTTTCCGCACCTCATCGGACGTCGCGCCCGGCCGGACCCTGGTGAGCGCCTCGCGCAGCGCGGGCAGCCTGGCCGACGGCACCACGGCGTCGGCAAAGCGTGCGTAGATCGCGTCGGGGCCATTCATGGTCTGGCCGGTCAGCCCGAAATAGGTTCCGATCTCGCCCGGCGAGCGCGACAAGAGATAGGTGCCGCCGACGTCGGGAAAGAAGCCGAGGCCCACTTCGGGCATGGCGAGCTTGGTGCGCTCGGTGACGATGCGATGGGCCGAATGCGCCGACAGCCCGACACCGCCGCCCATCACGATCCCGTCCATGAAGGCGACATAGGGCTTTGGAAATTTCTTGATGCGGGCGTTGAGAATGTATTCTTCGCGCCACAGGATCTGGCCGAGATCGCCGCCCACCTTCGAGCTCTCCCAGAGGGCGCGAATGTCGCCGCCGGCGCAGAGGCCGCGCTCGCCGGCGCCTTCCAGCACGATGACGGCCACTTGCGGGTCGGCTTCGAAGGCGTCGAGCGCCTTGTCGATGTCGCGGAACATCTCCAGCGTCACCGCATTGATGGCCTTCGGCCGATTGAGCCTGATGATGCCGGCCGAACCCTCGCGCCGCGCGATCAGGTCGCCTTCGGTCACCGCGTCCATCATCGCGCGCCCTCGATCAACTTGCGCGCCACGATCAGCCGCATGATCTCGTTGGTGCCTTCGAGGATCTGGTGCACGCGCAGATCGCGCACGATCTTTTCGATACCGTATTCGCTTAAGTAGCCATAGCCACCGTGGAGCTGCAGCGCCTGGTTGGCGACCTCGAAGCCGACATCGGTGCCGAAGCGCTTGGCCATGGCGCAGAGCATGGTGGCATCAGGGTCCTTGCGGTCGAGGGCGGCAGCCGCACGCCAGAGGAAGGTGCGCGCCGCCTCGAGCTCGATCGCCATGTCGGCAAGGCGAAATTGCAGCGCCTGGAATTCGTCGAGGCGCTTGCCGAAGGCCTTGCGCTCCTTCATGTAGGCTTTCGCCTTGTCGAGTGCGCTCTGCGCGCCGCCCAGCGAACAAGCGGTGATGTTGAGCCGGCCGCCGTCGAGCCCGGCCATCGCAATCTTGAAGCCGATGCCCTCATCGCCCAGACGATTGGCCACGGGCACACGCGCGTTCTCAAAAATCACCGCACGTGTCGGCTGCGCGTTCCAGCCCATCTTGCGCTCATTGTTGCCGAACGACAGCCCGGGCGTGTCGCCTTCGACGACGATCGTCGAGATGCCGCCGGGGCCGTCGCCGCCGGTCCGGACCATCACGACATAGAGATCGCCGCCGCCGGCGCCCGAGATGAACTGCTTCTGGCCATTGAGCACGTAGTGGTCGCCGTCGCGCACCGCGCGGGTGCGCAGCGCCGCCGCGTCCGAGCCGGAGTTAGGCTCGGTCAGGCAGTAGCTTGCGATCAGCTCCATGGTGCAGAGCCTGGGCAGCCATTTCCGTCGCTGGCTGTCGTTGCCATAGGCGTCGATCATCCAGGACGCCATGTTGTGGATCGAGATGAAGGCCGACGTGGTCGGGCAGCCCGTCGCCAGCGCCTCGAAGATCAGAGCGGCATCAAAGCGCGTCAGCGCGGAGCCGCCGACATCGTCGCGGATATAGATGCCGCCGATGCCGAGCTTGGCGGCCTCACGCATCACCTCGACCGGGAAATGCTTCTCCTCGTCCCAACGCAGTGCATGCGGCGCGATCTTTTCCGCGGCGAACTGGTGCGCCATCTCGCGAACCGCAACCTGGTCCTCGTTGAGCGTGAACTGCATGCGTTAGGTCATCACTACCAAATCGCTTTCACCGTCATTGCGAGGAGCGAAGCGACGAAGCAATCCATAGTGCCGCAAGTGGCGACGTGGATTGCTTCGCTTCGCTCGCAATGACGAGTCCCTGGTCAGTTCATCGTCGGCATCGCGAAGTCGGCTCCGTCCTTGATGCCGGATGGCCAGCGCGCGGTGACCGTCTTGGTCTTGGTATAGAAACGGATCGAATCCGGTCCGTATTGATTGAGATCGCCGAAGCCCGAGCGCTTCCAGCCGCCGAAGGTGTAGTAGGCGACCGGCACCGGAATCGGCACGTTGATGCCGACCATGCCGACATTGACGCGGTTGGCAAAGTCGCGCGCGGCATCGCCGTCGCGGGTGAAGATCGCAACGCCGTTGCCATATTCGTTCTCCGACGGCAGCGCCAGAGCTTCCTTGTAATCGTGCGCACGAACCACCGACAGCACGGGCCCGAAGATCTCTTCCTTGTAGATCCGCATGTCCTTGGTGACGTTGTCGAACAGGCAGCCGCCCATGTAGAAGCCGTTCTCATAACCCTGCATCTTGAAGCCGCGGCCGTCGACCGCAAGTTTGGCGCCTTCCTTGATGCCGATGTCGACGTAGTTCTTGACCCGCTGCAACGCCTCTCGGGTCACGAGCGGTCCGAAATCGGCGCTCGCATCGAGCGACGGCCCGATCT
>Ga0310811_10004301_pt1 | contig 17895 bp, 16 predicted proteins | sample YCmetagenome_FD_207642 | JGI IMG/M metagenome (GOLD analysis project Ga0310811, IMG submission 207642) | Soil microbial communities from experimental microcosm in Duke University, North Carolina, United States - YC | ecosystem: Engineered > Artificial ecosystem > Soil microcosm > Unclassified ...
CAGACTGCGGCTCACCCAGGACACCGTGCCTGCGGAGCTGCCGGCGCTGCGGGCTGACCTTGGCCAGGCCAACCAGGATCTCACCGAGGCAGTGGAGGAGCTACGCGAGACAACGCGGGGCATTCACCCCGCGATCCTCTCCACGGGCGGGCTCGGCCTGGCACTGCGGGCGCTCGCTCGCCGGTCGGCCGTCCCGGTCGACCTGCACATCGATGCCGAGTCCCGGTACTCGTCGCCGGTGGAGGTGACGGCGTACTACGTAGTCGCCGAGGCGCTCACCAACACCACCAAGCACGCCAAGGCGTCGCATGCAGAGGTCATCGTCGATCAGCGAGACAGCACACTGTGGGTGTGCGTCCGCGATGACGGCGTCGGCGGGGCAGGAACGCAGCAGGGATCGGGTTTGATCGGTTTGCACGACAGAGTCGAGGCCATCGGCGGGACCGTCGATCTCACCAGCCCCGCCGGCCACGGCACGCTAATCCAGGTTTCGATTCCCCTGCAAAGGACTGACGGCCTGTCCCCGGCGATCGTCTAGCCGGGCAGCAGGGCGGAGAGCCGCAGTCGGCTTCCTCGAATGCCGAGGCCAGTGAGCGGTTATGGCGCGCGCGCTCGACGGTTGCGGTCAGGAACGCGGTGAACGCCTCGCCGGGGGCATGGTCGGCCCGCAGTTGCCGGGCCAGGCCGGCGAGCTCCCGCAGCCGTTCGGTGATGATCGCCGAGAAGAGCGCCTGCTTGGTGGGGAAGTACCCGTGCACGGTGCGCGTACGCGCAGGCCGAGGCCATCTGGTGTTTGCACGGGCGAGTGAGCCGGGCCTGCCGCTCAATCCCCCGGGGCCGCAGGAAGGGCCCTGGCACGGGGGATGGCCGGACTGGCGCAACGGCAACCCCGCTGATCTCCGCGAGCATCTCGGCTGGCCCGTTGCGGGGGCGCTCTTCGACGTCGAGCACAACAACCTCTGGCATCCCTCGTGGGGCCGGCGCCCGGCTCGCCTGGTCCATGCCCTGGGAACGGCACGGCGCCGCCTTGGCGAAGCGCCCACGCTGATCCCCGTCTACGCTCACCGGTACCTGCCCGCCGGCGGGGGCACTCACGGGCACCCGGTCCTGTCCATCCACCAGACCGACATCATCATCTACGGCACCGACATCGCCGATTACATCGCTAACGAATTCATCCGCTCCAGGCTGTTCATCAGCCCGGACTGGACCCCGCCACCCATGGTCCGGTTCTGGAGCGAGTTCGCCTTCGGCTGACCAGCCCACCGGCGATCACGGTGAGCCGGGCTGCCTGCCATCATGGCGCGACGGCCGACGACTTCCAGGGCGGCGAGCGTGCCGCATGTCCCAGGTCCAGCTGAGGCGTTTTGCCTCATCGCGGAGAACGCCGAGGTGCTCGTCCCAGGGCGAGGCCTGTTCACCTGTCTGAGCGCGATGTGACCTGATGTGTTCTGTGCGTTTGCCCAGGGTATGAAGATGCGCCAAGCGGCGGTCGGCGGGGCTGACCGAAGCGTCGGCATCGCGGCGCAGTTGGGGGGTTCTGAACATGAGCACGATGCCAGAAGGGGACGGAGCTGGCCAGCAGGGCCAGCACGGCACTCATCCCGGACCGCCGGCGCAGGCCGGCGTTCCCAGCCAGGAGCAGTACAGCGGCACGTCCTACGGGCCTCTGCCCGCGCAGCCGCGCGGCTCGGAGCCGAGCGGTTATCCGGGACGGGCGACTCCGCTAAGAAGGCCCGAGGTCCACGTGACGGGGCGCCGGGTCGTGCAGTATTTGATCGACGCGTTCCTCGTGGGCCTCATCCCTGGACTTGTATCGATACCGTTCGATCGCAGCGACAGCACGTTTATACACGTTCTCGGCGGGATCGTCACCTTCGCCATCTTCGTGCTGATCGGGTTCCTGTACTGGGTCATGTTCGCGCACAGCAGGCACGGACAGACACTGGGCATGATGCTGCTCCGCCTGCGTGTCATCAGCAAGGGAGGCGGCCCGGCGAACATGGCGCAGCTGACCATCCGCTGGGTCTGCCTGATCTTCGACGCCATTCCGTATACATGGCCGTTCACGGGCTTGCTCGGCTTCATCGTCATCCTGTGCTCGCGGGACCGGCAGCGGATCGGTGACCACCTAGCCAGGACTTTGGTGATCGCTACTGACAAGACGGTGGGCAGTCCTCGGTACGCGGATGCGGGGACTCAGTACTCGGGAACCACAGCACAGCAGCCGCCCCCGCAGTACGGCAAGCCCGGCACGCAGCAGGGCGAACCAGACGCAGGGCCCAGTTAGTTCCACTCCTTGGCGACTAAGGTCAGCACGTCGTAGGCGGCGGCCACGGTGCCGTCCTGGTTGGTGATCTCCGGGCCCGGGCCGTACGGACTGCTCGCCTGTTTTCATACGGGTCTGGCCTGTTGCTTTCAGGAGGGGAGCTTTGCGTTCCTGAGGAATGCCGGGCAGGCGGAGGCGGGGCGGTCGCCGGTGATGCGGCAGAGTTCGGCGGTGAGCGAGTCCGCCTCGGTGAGCAGGGCCGCGCCGAGGTCCGTCTTCGGCTCCCGGAGGGCGGCGGCGAGTTGCTGCCACGACTTGCCGGTCATCAGCTGCGGGGGGACGGGGCCCGAGCCGATCTGGACGGCGCGGCCGCCGAAGTCCAGGAACGGGGTCGAGCCGGGTTTGTCGTATTTGGCGAAGACGGCCTGCTGGGCCGGAGTGAGCTGTTGCAGCGCGCGGTAGCTTTTGCCGTCGTTCGGGTTGGCCTTGGCGTTCACCAGGACGTTGGAGTATCGCTCGACGGGGACGAACGACAGGTAGGGGCTGGTGTAGTGCGAGCCGTAGAAGGTCCAGCTGTCGATGGGCGCGACGTGCTCGAACTCCGGTGACCGGCTGGTGGCCAGGCCGGTGAACTTGCCGAACCGGCTGAGCGCGACGATCAGCGGCCAGTTCTCCATCGCGCAGTAGGGGCAGTACCCGGCAGCGACGTAAAGGACCTCGGGCTTGCCGCTGCGGGTGAGTGGCGGGCCGCTGACCGGGTTAAGCGTGCCCGGGCTGATCAGCAGCGTCGACGAGTACGCGCTGGCCGACGACGCGGACGCGGGGAGCCCGGGAAGGCCGGGCACGGACGTGCCGACGGGCACCGTGGTGACCTCGGTGATCAGTCCGGCCAGCGCCGGGTCAGCGCGCGGGCCCTCGGTCAACCGGAACGTGACCAGCACGGCGGCGGTGACGAGCAGCGTGCACGCCGCTGCGAGGACGACAAGTCGGCGGCGGCCGGACCCGACGATCCCGCGAAGGGCGGGAAGCCCGGGCGCGGCGGGGAAATTGAACTGCCGGGGTGCCTGCTCGATGACGTCCGCGTCGTCCTGCTCGGACATGGCGCTCCTTCGTCGTGCGTCGAGCGCAATCGTACTGTCTGCGCAGGCGCAGCCGACGGAGCGGCACTCCCGGGGAGTCAAGGGCGAGGACGACGTTACCGCTCCATCGCCTTGCGGGTGAGGTGGTAGCCGGTAGCGAACCGCTCGTAGGAGGCGGTGTTCATCGCCGCGTCGGTCACCAGGCAGTACACCGACTGCTGCACGAAGGTGGCGTCGGCGCGTTCCTTGCCCATAATCAGGGCGTCCATTTGCCCAGCGTGAAGGTCGGATGCCAGAGACCCAGGGGCCAGAAGAGAACCGAGATGATGTACTGCCCCCAGCTATGGAGCGATGACGCACTGCTCGGGGTGGTCGGCAAATGAGGAGCTGCCGTATTAAGGGAAACGCCAATCAGGATGTAGATCGCGATGAGGAAGCCTCTTCTGCTAAAAAGCGTCTTCAGAAAGTCCACTTCAGCTCACATCCTCTCGTGGATGCCTGCGATCTCGGCCGGCCGCGCTTCCCGCGGTCCAGTCGTGGCGCGGAGTCAGTCCTCCCCGGCGCACTCCGGCAACAGGGCCCGGTGCTCCACTCCTTGCGCCACAAACATGTCATGACGCTTTCCACCATAGTTACCGCGTAGCTATCCGTCGCGACGACACTCCGGAATGTAACCGATTATCGCGATGCCCTAGCGGCTGGTACCTAGCAGGCGGCCGGCGACACGGTCCCCCGGCTGACGCACCCGGACGACGGGCCGGCCAATCCGCTGCGGGTCCTCTCAACGCCGGCCGTTGTGCTCCATGGTGCAGGGGTGGAGGCATACCTTGGTTCCGATTAACCACAAAACTGCTTGTTCCGGCGGCCGGCTTCATGATGTAAATCAACCGATGGGTTCGTCGTTGGCGGCCCGGCAGGTCCCCAGCCCCGAGCTTGGCGTGACGATGCAGAAGCGGCGGACTTTGGGGTGAGCTAACCCTCGGAGGTGCTGCGTGACCGGCGACGGAGATATCAGCGACGATGGTCGTCCGGATGAGGTGCCAGTCGCGGAGACGCTCGACGAAATGCTGGCCAGTGACGACTCGGGGCTGTGCGCCGGGCTGCTCGACGTGCTGGCGCTGTTGTCTGACGTCGGCGCTGCCCGGTGGGTGCTGCACAGGGCAGGGGACCTGGCGCTGGCAGCCGCACCCGGTGGATACGGCGTTCATGAGGTCTTCGCCCCCGAGGTCGTCGACGCCGCCCTCGGGGAGCTGGCCGAAGCGGGCCTGCTGACCATTGACGAAGCCGTGTTCGACGACGCCGGCGATGGTTCCGACGATGACGGTGACGGGGCGGGCGATGAAGGCGCCGGGGACCCGGACGACCTGGACGAGAACGACCAGGATGACCGGGAAGGCGAAGACGATGACCGGGAAGTGGATTACCTGGATGACTCGGCCTTCGACACGGTGACCGCGGTCCCGGGCACCGCGCGGATCATCATGGCGCGGCACGTGGCGGCCGGCACCCTCGCCGAGCTGGGCGGCCGGGCCTGCGTGCTGCTCGGGGAGGCCGCGCGGTCGGCTGCCGGCATCGACTCCGCACTGCTCGCCGACGGCATGACCGCTTGCTGGGATCGCCTGCGCCCGTGCCTGGGGCCGGCCGACGGCGAGCTGGTTAAGGACCTGCTGGCGATGCGCAACTGGGGCCTGTACTCGCTGCTGTTGTACCCCGACGCCACCGAGGCGGCGATGACCGGGTTCGGCGAGAAACTCCTCGCGGACTACGAGCAGGTGCTCGGTCCGGGGCACCCGGACGCGTGGGAGGCGCGGTCGAACATGGCATTCGCCTACGGGCGGTGCGGGCGGCACGACGAGGCCATCGGCGCCCACGCGCGGCTGTGCGCGGACATGGAGCGCGTCTTTCCCGCCGATGACCTCGGGATCCTCTCTGCCCGCGACAACCTCGCGCAGGGGTACATGAATGCGGGGAGGTACCACGAAGCGGTGAGCGAGTACACCCGGCTGCTCCCCGATTACGAGCGGGTAATGGGACCCAGGCACCCCCTGACCCAGTCCGTGCGGGGCGGCCTGGGTCAGGCCTACCTGGAAGTCGGCCAGATAGCCGAGGGGAACGAGCTGATGGAAGCCGCTGCTGTCGGGCTCGGGTTCATTACCCCCACCACCCTGGAAACCACCCCCATCCGCGAAGTCATCGACGAGGCAGGCGGCCAGTAAGCCGCTGGCCGCGCAGGCTTCTGGTCAGGTTCGCGTCCGGCACGGGGCCAGGGTGGCACGGTCCGGTATGTCCGGCTCGCGGGACGCCACTTCCCGCCCCCAAGCGCCAGGTCATCCGGCGGTACGAGCGGGGAAGGGAAGTCCCCGTCAGCCCGCCGTCGCATGACGAGCCCGGCGCAACGTTAAGGCCCGCCGCTCCCGGTTGGGCGTCACACCGGGGGCCTGCGGTGCCTGCGGCGGCGAGCTAGGACGACGAGTCCGGTGCCTGCGGCCATGACTGCGATGCCGGCTGCGGTCATTGTCCCGCTGACTCCCGTCCCGGTGCCGCCGCCCGTCGCCGGCGCGCCCACGGGGAAGTCCGATGTTGCCTGGACGGCTGCGGCTGCACCTGGCGGCGTGTGCGTGGGGGCGGCTGCGGGGGTGGAGGAGGCGGCGGACGTGTCGGGTGTTGCGGTGGCGTGGGACGTGGTGGTGTCGCTTGGCGTCGGGGTGGGTGTCGCGTGGCAGGCCGGGGACGTTGTCGCGGCGTCGGAGCAAGAGGCTCCGATGGCCAGGGTGTCAAAGACGCCGGCGGAGACAGCGACCGGTGCGACGCCCGTGGCGAGGGTGATCACTTCGGGGCTGTCGTGAGTGTTGGCGGTGCCGTCGCCGAGCTCTCCGAAGGTTTCGAGGGTCCCGTTGATCGTAGCCGTGTTGCTGCCCCAGGCGTACAGGTTGCCGTCGGAGCCAATCGCCATGGCGTCGAATGCCGCCGCGGATACCGTAGTCGGTTTGACGCCCGTGGCGAGGGTGATGGTCTTGGGGCTGTTGTGGCTGGTGGTAGTGCCGTCGCCGAGTTCCCCGAAGGTGTTGTCGCCCCAGGTGTACAGGTTGCCGTCGGAGCCGATCGCAAGGGTGGAGTCCGATCCGGCGGATACCGCGGTCGGCTTGACGCCGGCGGCGAGGGTGATGGCCTCGGGGGTGTGCTGGTCGGTGGTGGTGCCGTCGCCGAGCTGTCCGTCGCTGTTGCTGCCCCAGGCGTACAGGTTGCCGTCGGAGCCGATCGCCATGCTGCCGCCGGATCCCTCCGCGGCGGATATCGCGGTCGGTTTGACGCCTGTTGCGAGGGTGATGACCTCGGGGCTGTTGTGGCTGGTGGCGGTGCCGTCGCCGAGTTCCCCGGTGGTGTTGTCGCCCCAGGCGTACAGCTTGCCGTCGGAGCCGATCGCCAGGCTGTCGACTTCCCCTGCGGATATCGCGGTCGGTTTGACGCCTGTTGCGAGGGTGATGACCTCGGGGCTCTTGTGGTTGGTGGCGGTGCCGTCGCCGAGTTCTGCGGTGGTGTTGTCGCCCCAGGCGTACAGGTTGCCGTCGGAGCCGATCGCCAGGCTGAAGGTACCGCCCGCGGATACCGCAGTCGCTGTGACGCCTGTCGCGAGAGTGATGGCCTGGGGGCTGTTGTGGTTGGTGGTGGTGCCGTCGCCGAGTTCCCCGACGGTGTTGAGCCCCCAGGCGTACGGGGCGCCGCTGGCATCCGCTGCTCTCGCCGGAGTCGCGGCCGCCGCCGCGGCCGCCACGCAAAGTGACGCCAGGAGCGCCGCACCAGCGCTGAGCGGCAGCATCCGGCGACCGCCCCGGCCACCGGATGATCTGACCCGCCAGCGAAGGCAGCCGAGAACAACGGCCACGTCACACTCCTTAGCACCGTACGATCCACGGGCATCCAGGCAACCGCAGAACAAACCACTGGAATAGTCAGGCCCCTAGGTATTAAACCGCACCCGGTGCGCAGCAAACCAGCCCACCCCGATCGTTCAGGACTTGTCATTGCTTCAGTCACTTCAGCCACGCCAGTTACGCCGCCAGTGCCGTGGAGCTGCCCTTCGCGCCTCGCTCTCCTGTCGTCCCAGTGGTCGTCCCGCGCCCACGTGGCCTGGGAGCTCCCCGACGTCTCGTCTCTCGTAGAGCCGCGGGTGAAACCACCGCCCGTTCGGGATGAGAGATCTTTTCACCAGAACGGGCGGTGGTTTCTTCTTCTCAGTACAGGAACTGCGCCACGTGGGCGGCGAGCTCGGCGTGGTGCTGGAACAGGAAGCCGCCCAGGCGGGTGCGATAGGGACTAGGCGACCAGCAGCTAGGGGAGCAGGGCGATGGCCTTGTGCACTGAGGCGATCGCGCTGGCGCCTTCGCCGGTGGCGGCGGCGACTCGCTTCATCGAGCCGGAGCGGACGTCGCCGACCGCGAATACACCCGGGATGCTGGTCTCGAAGGGCAGGGGTCGGCGTTCCAGGTCAGCCCAGTCCGGGCCGAGGTCGTCGCCCGTCAGCTGGACGTCGGTCCGGATGAAGCCACCGTCTTCGGTCGCGATCCCGGGCAGCCAGCTCGTGGCGGGCTCGGCGCCGATGAAGCAGAACAGGCCCGAGCAGGGCTGGGGGCGCGTGCTGCCGGCCGCCCGGTCGGTGATGCTGACCTCTTCGAGGAAGTCACCGCCGTCGAGCCGGGTGACCTCGCTGCGGTGCTGCACCGTCACCTGCGGGTGGGCGAGCAGCCGGTCGACGAGGTAGGCCGACATCTCGGCCGCGATGTCCGGGCCCCGGACGACCAGCGAGACCTCGCTTCCCCGCCCGGCCAGGTAGAGCGCGGCTTGTCCGGCTGAGTTGGCGCCGCCGATGACCGTGACTGGGCTGCCCGAGCAGCTGCGGGCCTCCAGTTCGGTGGCCGCGTAGTAGATGCCGGCGCCTTCGAAGTCGGGCCATCGTTCCAGCGGCAGCGCGCGGTAGCGGGCACCCGTCGCGATGACGACGGCCTTGCTGTCGATGAAGTCCGCGCCGGGCAGGTGCAGCCGCAGTCGGCCGCCGTGCGCGGCCCGGTCGGTGTCGAGCCTGACCGCGGGGCAGGGGCTAGCGAGCTGAGCGCCGAACTTCAGCGCCTGGAGCACGGCGCGGCCGGTCAGGTCGGCGCCGGAAAGGCCGAACGGGAAGCCGAAGTAGTTCTCGATCCGGGAGCTGGCGGCGGCCTGCCCGCCGGTGCCGACGGCGTCGATCACCATCGTGGCCAGGCCCTCGGACGCGCCGTAGACGCCGGCCGCGAGCCCGGCCGGGCCCGCACCGACGATCGTGACATCGACCGGCTTGCTGGAGGAGCGGTGATAGCTGAGGTTCAGCCGCTGGGCCAGCTCACCCGGGGTGGCCCGCTTCAGCGTGGTGCCGGGCATCACCACGGCGGGCAGGTCGTCCCCGGTCAGGCCGGCCGTTTCCATCACCGCCTCGCCTGCGGCGGTGCCGGCGTCGAACCACAGGTGGATCAGGCGCTGCCGGGCGGCGTAGGTCCGCAGGGCCAGCGCGGCGGCCGACACCGGGTTGCCGACGATCTCCACGGCCCGGGCGGCGGTGCTGCGGCGCAGCAGCTCCCGGCGGGCGATCAGCGCCTTGAAGACGATGTCGGACAGCTCGCCGTCGTTGGCCATCAGCTGCCGCAGACGCTCGGGTGAAACCCGGTAGACCATCCCGGCCTCTCGCACCTGGCACAAGAGGTAGACGTTCTGCCCGGTCAGCAGGTTCAGCTCGCCCACGAAGCCGCCCTCGTCGACAACGGCGACGGTCTCAGCGGGCGCGGCGGCGGTTGCCGTCCGGATGACTTCCACGGAGCCTTGGACGACCACGATCAGGTCGACGTCCTCGTCCCCGGGCCTGAACAGCACATCACCCTGCCGGGTCTCCTGGGGCGCGCCGTAGCTCAGCAGCCGGGCGAAAAGACTGCCGCTCAGGCGGGGCGACGCGGCCTTGGCCGGTACCAGCGGCTTGCCGGGCCGTTCAGGTGTGCTGGCCTGCAGCTGATTGATCCCTGGCGGCACCGTCCAGGCTGCTGGACTAGCCAGGCCGTGGTCGCTGAACGCGGAGTCGCCCGCTGCTGCGGACGCGGCGTCATCCATCAGGCACGCTCCTGGGGTGGGTGTGGGCTAGCAACGGGTCGGTCGCGCTGGGCTCCCAATTTACCGATCTGGGACGGTGCGTCTTTCAGCCTGTCCCGGTAGTTGATGCCGCATTGCTCAAGGCGCGGCAGGACCGGGTGAAGGCGGCTTCTGTGCCGTATGCCAGGGTGACGCGGGCCGAGGCGTCGCTGTTGGAGGGGTCAGCGGTGATCGCTCCCTGCTTGGTGATGTGCTTGGGGAGCACGCTGTCGTCCAACAGGTAGAGTTCTTCTCCGCGCCAGATCCCGCTCAGGTAGGCCACGGTGCCCGTGCCGTCCTTCGTGAGCACGAGGGTGCCGCCTGTCCCGTCCGTGGACGATCCGGCGTCCATCCGGCCGTCAAGGTGCAGGTCCTGCGTTACGCCGGACAGGGTGCACAGCTTCGCGCTGCCGATGATCTCCGCGCAGCCGAAGTCGGAGCCCTGCTTGCAGGTGTATCCGTTGTCATCAGCGGCTACGTGAGCCGTGAAGGTCATGTACAGCACATACCGGCCGCCGTAATCATCGCTCCCCACGTCCCGGAGAACGCGCACGGCATCTGAAGAGTTTCTAAACTGTTTCGCATTCGGCGGAGTTAATGCTGGCTTCAGCAAATATTCAATCGGCGACGTGCGTTCGGCCCGGACTCGTCCCGGCAGCAGGGGCCAGCGACAGGGCCTCCGGCTGATGCACCCTCAAGGCCGTCGATGTTTCCCGGTTTTGGCCGCCGGGTTCGGTTACTGGTTCATTTGCTCGGACACGGTCCAGAGCCGTTCTGCGGCTTCGGGGTCGAGCGCGTAGGCGGCGACCCCGGCGGCGTCGGTGCCGGCAACGGTCGGGTCGTCCGGGGTGTCTTCCTGGCAGTTCTCGAAGTACCGGCCGGCCACGCCGTTGAGTCGAGGCGAGGTAGCCACGTAGACGCTGGTGGCCGCGCCCTGGGCGAGTGTCTTGAAGGTGTACCGCCCGGACGAGCGGAGCGCGTCGAGTTCCGCCGGGTCGTAGTAGCGGGAGAGGTTGGAGTCGGCGATGGCCCCCGGGTGCAGGGCGTTGACCTCGATCCCGTCACCGCCCCAGTGCTGGGCAGCGGCCACGGCGAACAGCACGTTCGCGGTCTTGGACTGGGCGTAGGCCAGCGCCGGGTCGTACGGGCGGCTGCGGAAGTCGATGTCGTCGAAGATGACCGGGGAGTTCAGGTGGGCCCGGGAGCTGACCGAGACCACCCTGGCGCCGCCGGCGGCCCGCAGCGCGGGCAGCAGCCCTAGGGCGAGACGGAAGTGGCCGAGGTGGTTGGTCGCGAACTGCAGCTCATGTCCTTCCGGGCTGCGGCGCAGTTCGGGGACGGCCATCACCCCGGCGTTGTTGACCAGGATGTGCAGCGGGCCGGCGAGGTCGCGGATCAGTTGGTCGACGGAGCTGCGGTCGAGCAGGTCGAGCCGGGCCACCGAGACGGCTGGGTTCCCGGTCGTGGCCCGGATGTCGGCGGCGGTCCGCTCTGCGGCGGCGAGGTCGCGGGCGGCGATAACCGTCTCGGCGCCGGCCGAGGCCAGGGCACGGGCCGTTTCCACGCCGATGCCGCTCGCTGCCCCGGTAACCAGGGCCCGGCGGTCATGCAGGTCGATGCCGGCGATCACCTCGGCTGCGGTGGACTCGAAGCCGAACGGGGAGGTGACGCGGGTGGTGGTCATGCTTTGTCCTTTGGGTTCATGCGGCGGATGATTGGGGCAAGTTCCTCGGCGACGGCAGCAGCCTTGTCCAGGTCGCCTGCCTCGCGGGCGCTCCAGTAGCGGACCTTGAGGTCCAGATAACGACGGCGCAGTTCGAGTGCGGCCGCCTCGTCGGCCAGGCGGCGGGCATGCGCCTCGAATAGCGCCCGCTGCTCGCCGGCCGCCTCGTCGCTGCGGCGGGCACCGGCTAGGTAGGCGCGCATGTCTTCGATGCTCAGTCCGACGGCGCGCAGGTTGCCCAGGGTTTCGAGGGTTGCGACGTTCTCGGGACTGTACCGCCGGTGCCCGCTTGAGGCGTCGCGCTCCACCCAGTTGACCAAGCCGATGCGTTCCCAGTAGCGCAGCGTGCTCTCCGGCAGGCCGCACCGGGCCGCAGCCTCGGCGATCGTCATCCAGTCCTCGTCCACACGCTCAGTATCGGAAACTTGAAGCACTTCAAGTCAAGCCAGGTGAAGAGCCCGGCCTGGATTGCGGCCAGCCGGCCGTCGTCTACAGGCACAGCAGGCAGACCCCAGCGAGCAGGCGCCGTGCGGCTGGCGGCCTAGCTCGCGGCGGCAACGACGGCAGGCAAGCTCCACGAACTCGACTATCCGTCTGGTAGTTGCCCTCCGCCGGATGGTGGGACAGCCGGGTTAGCCGACCAACTCGGTTTTAGCCGTCGCGACTGCGGTGGTCCAGTTCGTGGCGATCAGGTACTGGGCTTTTGCCAGCGGCAGGTAGGCCTTCCCGTGCACTGCGTTGCAGACCAGCGCTTTGAGCGTGCCCTCGACCCCGTCTTTCGGGTTGTTGACGCCGGGGGCGCGGGCTTTGTTCGGCTCCGGCCACAGGTTCAGCGGAGAATTAGGATCACCGCCCAGCTCAAGGGAAATCAGGTGATCGTACTCGGTGGTTGAGGCCTTCCCGGTGAAGCCGTAGGCAGCCTCGCTGGCCTTCTTCTCCCGGCCGGTGATGCTCGCGGGCGGGCGGATTGCCGCCGTGTAGCCCGACTTGCAGATGGTCGAGGCGAGGTCAGCCTGGGTGACCCGGGGGTTGGTGGCGCCGGGGGTGCAGCGCGGGTCGGGGAGGTAGTCGCCGGCCGCCGCGCTGAGCACGACGTAATGGCAGGTGCCGGGCGCGGGCTGGGCCTGGACGCGGTACGTCGCCTGCGGCCCTGGCCCGGCGACGGGGCCGGAGGCGGCAGCCGCACTGGCGGCAAGAGTTGCCGGAGATGACGTGCCTGGCAGCGACCCGGCGTTGCCGAGCCCGCTGCGGACAGCGCCGCACCCGCTCACGAGCAGGGCAAGCAGCGCCGTCAGCGCTATTAGCCCGACCCAGATCCCGCGTGCTGCCGCCTTACCTCTGACCTGAGCCAACCCGCTCTCCGTCCCCCTGCGGCCCTGCCTGCCGGACCATGCGCCGCATGGAGTATCGCACTTGGGCGATCAGATGATGGACCGTGCGCCCATAACAATCCGGTATGGATGGACATGTCTTCGTGGCGGTCCTCTGCCGTCACGACAGGCCGTGCTGGCGGCACCATTCGTGGACGCTTCCGGCTTGGGTTTCTGCTGTCTTGTGCCAGTGGGGGTCTGCGGTAATGGCGTCCGCAACTGAGGGCCAGGCGGCGAATGCTTTGGTGAGTCCGGTGATCTGGAAGACGCGCAGGATGCGCGGGGTTTCGATCACTAGGGCGAGTGAGCCGCCGTCTTCGCGCAGCCGCTTGAGGCCGCCGACGAGGACTCCCAGTCCGGTGGAGTCGAGGAAGTCGACCTGGCCGAGGTCGGCGATGAGGTGGACGGCGCCCCCGGCGGCGAGCTCCCGGATCCGTTCGCGCAGCATCGGCGCGGTGTAGACGTCGACCTCGCCGGTCACCCGGAGAACGGCGCAGTCGCCGGTCGGCCCGATCGTGTCCAGGCGGAATTCGCGCATTGTCCAGCTCCCGTCAGGCGCATGTCATGATACGGATTGACAAGGAAAGCTACGCGATTACGGTAGTGTCGCTGGCGGACTTTGTCAATCATAGTGCTACATTGTCATTGCTGGGAGTGACGCTCGGGAGGATGGATGCGGGTCGAAGAAGCCATCGGCCGGCAGGTCGCGCGCCTGCGGGCGCAGCGGCAGCTGTCGCTGGCCGACCTCGGTGAAGCCCTCGGCCGCTACCTGGGCAAACCCTGGAGTAGGCAGGCCGTCCACCAGGCCGAGCGGGGCCAGCGTTCCTTCACCGCCGCCGAGCTCACCGCGCTTGCCCTCGCTCTCGACACCTCCGTCCAGGCCCTGTTCCGGGCCGAGAGCGGGCAGATCGAGCTGCCCGGCCGGGCCATCGCTCCCGAGGAGTACCGCAGCATCCTGCTGAACAGGCAGAACGACACCCCGCTGGACGGGCTCGAGGAACTGATCGTCGCGCTCCACGACATCGGCGAGGTCCTCCAGCGGCCAAGCCTGGCCCGCCTGGTACGAATCGCCCGGGCAGCCGAGCAAGTGACCGAACCCCCGCAGCCCCCGGCAACGCTCCGCCAGCGGCTCTAGCGCCCCGCTGTACCAGTTCCGGCGCCTGTCACCGCCCGGGGACAAGTCATCTACGCCAATGACAGAACCGACCGACATGAGTGCCAGCCACGGACCACCGGACCTGCGGCCATGAGAACCGATTCGGCGGTTAGCTCACCCGGCTGCTAAGGGGAGGTACCCCGGTTGCTATGAGGTTCCGGGGTTATGAGAGCGAACAGGCCGGCGGCGGCGAGCACGCCGCCAGCCAGGGCGAACGCGGCCGGGTAGGACGCGCTGTCCACAAGCAAGCCTGCCACGACCGGCCCGGCCACCGTGCCGGCGTCGCCGGCCATCTGATAGAACGCGACCAGGATGCCGCCTTGGCGGGCCTGCGCGCTGAGCAGGTCGCCGAGCATCGCTGACGGCGCGACGTCAAGCAGGCCGGACCCGGCGCCGGCCACCGCGAGCGCACCCAGGTACGCCCACAGGCCGGGCAGCACAGCGAGCAGCAGCAGGCCCACCGCCGAGATTGCACAGCCCGCCACCATGACTGGCCGTCGGCCGAGCGTGTCCGCCACCCGGCCGGCGGGCAGCAGTGCCGCCGCGTTGAGGGCCGCGAACACGAGGAACCCGATGCCTGTCCAGGTCGCCGAATGGTGCAGCGAGTCGCGGACGAACAACGGGATGATCGCGCCACGGATGCCGAGAACGGCGAAACCGTCGGCGAGGTTCACTGCTGCGACCGCCTGGTAGGCGCGACTGCGCAGCGCCCCGGCCAGCACGGTCAGGCTCTCGCGCGGGCCGGCGGCTGCCCGCGGGGCCGCCGGGCGCGCCACCGGGCCGAGCGCGACCGTGGCGATCACCGCCGGCACCGCGAGCAGCGCGCCGTACAGGAAGAAAGGCGCGCGCAGCGACCACGCGGCGACCACCCCGCCGAGCGCCGGGCCGGTGATTCCGCCGAGCAGGAACCCGCCGGTGTACAGGCCGCTGGCCCGACCCCGCTGGCCGCCCGGCACGCTGGCCAGCAGCAGCGCCTGGGCGCTCACCGAGAACATTGCCGAGCCGAGTCCGCCCACGCCGCGCAGCACCAGCAGTTGGTCGAAGGACTGGGCGAACCCGGCCAGTATGCTGCTGGTCGCGACGACGGCGATGCCGATCGCCATCACCCGCCGCGAGCCGAATCTGTCCGCCAGCCGGCCGGCCGGCAGCGCGAACGCGACCCGCATCAGCGCGAACGCGCTAATCACGCTCGCCGCGGTGGCGACGCCGACACCGAACTGGCGGGCAAAGGCGGGGATGCCCGGTGCCACGATCCCGTAGCCGAGCGCCACGGTGAACGACACCGCGGACAAGATCGCTGCCTCGCGCGGCAGACCAGCGAACGGACCGCGTCCCGTCTTCGCGGCGGCTGCGGCGGAAACAGGCGTCACGCAGCCCGCTCGATGCGGGGCCGGTCCCTGTGCTGCCCGTCGGCCGCCTCCATGTCAAAGGCTGCGATCGATGTCATACGGGCACGTTACGCGACGATCTCACCCCGCCCTGGGACTCACCTGCCTGGGATCAGCCGGTGTCTCGGGCGACCCCCGACAGGAGCGTACGGCAATGACCGCCGATGGGGTAGTTTGTCCCGCGCGTTCGATAGCCTCACCTCAGCGCTGACAGATCAAGGGGAGCATGCTGATGTCCGAGGGCGAACCGCTGCCGTTCTGGATCCTAACTTCGGGGCCCGAGGAATCACTTCCGGTCGATGTACGGGTCAAGGCTGAGGGTCTCACCGCGGAGAAGTTCCAGCAGCTTCGTTCCGCGCTCGCGGCGTTCGCCGATGACCCGCTCGTGACGCTTGAGCGTTACGAGCTTCCGGCGGGGACCGTCACCGGCGGACACGTGGTTGCCCAGGGCGCTCCGATCCTCCAGCACCTCGCCCAGATCATCGGCCACAAGGCCGCCGTGCCCCCCGGCCCCGCAGCGGGCGGCGAGATCCTCTACCGGATGGTGGTCGACCAGCGCATCGCGGGACAGCTCGCTCAGGGCCTGGCGCGTCCGATGGAGGCCGGCGCCGGCGGAATCTACGGTGCCATCCTCGGCAAGGTCGGGATCGTGGCCAACGCCAGGTTCGTGCCTGCCGCCGCTGAGGGCGGTGGCATCGGCCTCGCGGCCGCTGGCGGCGGCGCGGCAGTCGGGCTGGGCGGAGCTGCAATCGCGGCAGCTCCCTTTGTGATCATGGCGATTGCTGCTGCTGGTGCGATCTACGCCGAGGAGCAGCGGCGCCGCGCCCTGGAGCGCGTCGAAAGCAGTCTCAAGGAGCTTCTCAAGAACGACCTCGATCAAGAGATGGCCGCCATCAACGGGGCGATGCCAGCTCTCGCGAAAGCGACAGCCTTGCTTGCCGACGATGGACGGCTCGGAGCAGGCCTGGGGATCGATGCGGCAGCGCACGCGATCGATACAGCGATCGCACGGGCCAGGCACCGTGCACAGGGATGGCTCGAAGACGCTTCCCGGTTGTCGGCGGGAGCCACCGTCGACCAGATCGAGAAGTCATTTCCTGGGATCAAGGACGGCCGCAGTCGGTTCGTAGCCGAGTTGCGGATGGCCGGCCTGGCCATCGCCGCCAAGCGTCGGCTCATGGTCCTGCAAGCGGCTGAGCACGCCCAGATTAACCAGGGGCTGAGCCTGAAGAGGTTCCTCGCGGAGATTGAGCGCGAGGCAACGGCCCTGGACGAACTTGAGGCGAGCCTGATCGATCTGCTGAGGAGGCTCTCCGAGCTTCCCATCCGCGTCGGAAGCGGCATCAGGGACCGTGTCCTCTTGTCGCGTGACGCTGATGAGCTGCTGAAGTGGCCTGAGCGACTTCGTGACTTTCGCAGGCGCGAGGCGCCGCGCGTGAACTCTGCTGGCCATATCGAGATTGGCATCGTTCTCGGAGCGGACGGAAGCGCCCGGATCCTGGAACCCGCTGTCGTCGGACCTTGACCTGCCGGGATAATAGGCACGCCAGCTGAGCCATACAGATCAGGCTGGTCTGACGCGCCAACCCCGGACCATCGCTCATGCCGATGTGAGTGCGCGCCCGTTGTACGGCAACCAGCGTTAAGCGGATATGCCGCGGAGAACGTCCGAGACCAAGCGCTCAACATTCCCGACAATTTCCTGATAAGCTTCTTCTCTGTAAAGTCTAGCCTCTGACTCGCCGCCTGGAATCCTGCCCGGCTCGCCGATATCAGCGACCGACCAGACGCGCGGGGCGGCGGAAAAGGTGACGCACTGCAGGCACTCATCGTAGACTCGCCGATTCAAGCAAACTGTAATATCAGCGGTATCTAGGCGCGACTGGGTCAGCTGATCCCCGTAGCCGACTTTAGCAAAGCCTCGTATGCCGTGCTTCTGGAGAAGCTCAAGCGTCAGCCTGTGATTAGCCAGATTCTGCGTCTTGTGCGAGGTCGCAACGGTGCCGCTTGACAGGGCACTCAAATCCTTGAGGTCAAGCGAGTTCAGATAGGATTCGGCGATAATACTCCTGAACACGTTTCCCCGGCATATAAAATGAATGATCACCAAACCACCTTAGCGAACGCATATTTCCGCACCACGTCGCACTGGTTAATGGGTGCTTGCTATTTGCGGTCAGGAAATAGACCCATACTCGGATCTGCCGCGACGGGAACGCCTGTCGCCGCCGCCTCGCGCGCAGAACAGGCTCACCCGCGCGGGACCAGCCAGGCGGGCGGGATGACTCTGGGAGTCTCCGGCGCACTCTCGGCGGTCTTGGGCTTCCCGGCCGGGCGCTGGTTCTCGCAAGGGGGCTTGATGCGGGAATCCTCGCGCGCCGGAACGGCTGCGCGCGTGTCGGCTTGCCTTTCGCATATCACGCAATCTATATTGCGTGATATGCAAAAGGCTTCTCCGCCGCCGTTGCTTCCACTGCTGCGGTCCAGGTTGCAGGCTGAGATCCTGACGCTTGTCCTGCTGGGGCCCGAACAGGAGTGGTCCTTGACGGAATTGGCCTCGCGCACTGGAGTGTCGGTTTCGTCGGTTCAGCGGGAGATTACCCGCGCGGAGCAGGCTGGAGTCGTCAGTTCCAGGCGCTTGGGCAACGTCCGGCTTGTGAAGGCGGCGGACTCGCCGCTGACAGTTCCGTTGACGGAACTGCTGCTGCGCTCGTTCGGGCCGCGTCAGGTGCTGGCCGAGGAGCTTGAAAGCGTCGAGGGTATCGA
>Ga0310811_10004302_pt1 | contig 17894 bp, 11 predicted proteins | sample YCmetagenome_FD_207642 | JGI IMG/M metagenome (GOLD analysis project Ga0310811, IMG submission 207642) | Soil microbial communities from experimental microcosm in Duke University, North Carolina, United States - YC | ecosystem: Engineered > Artificial ecosystem > Soil microcosm > Unclassified ...
TTTCGTAATCGCCGCCAAAGGCGGTGGTCAGGCGAAACAGCAGATCGCCGTTGGAGAGTTTTTCCAGCCCTTCGGCGACCGAATGCACCACGAATTCCTGCTGCTTCGCCGCTGCGGCGCGCTCGGCGTCGGCGCGCTGGCGTTCCTGCTCGGCGGCCTGGCGCTGCGCCGCGGCTTCGCCTTCCAGACGCTGTTTCTCGAGGCCGGCCTCCTTGAACACCTGCACCGCCCGCGCCATGCCGCCGATTTCGTCCTTGCGGTCTGTGCCGGTGACCCGCGCCTGCAGATCGCCGCTGGACAACCGGTCCATCACCCCCTGCAACCCCTTGACCGGCAGCGTGATCCAGCTCCGGATGCCAAAAAATGCGACCAACGCAATCACGATCAGACCGCCAAGAATGGCGGCGAAAGTCCACTGGATGGTGCGTGATGTGGCGCTCGTCAGTGAGGACACACCGGCACTCTCGGCGCTGGCAATATGACCGTTCACGGCCAAAATCGCGGTCCTGAGCTCACGAAAATGCGTCTCGCACTGCTGCGTGTAGAGGGCCTGATCGCTGAGTGCGTCGGCCGAAGACGCGGCATGGCTAGCGAGATTGATGGCCTCGCCGCAATCGTCATCGACAACCTGAGACAACATGGTTTTGACCGAGCTCAACTCGGCCTGTTCCGCAGGATCATCGCTGGTCGCGCCGTCGATAAATTGATTGAAGCGCGACCTGTATCCCGCAATGCTCGCCAGCTCCCGCCGCTCGGCCGCCGGTGTTGCCGCGATCATGAGCTGGGCCACATGCGCTTGCACAAGCTCGACATCGACATCCGCCTTGGTGATCAATTGCAGGGCATCTGTCGGGCCATTTTTCAGTTTTATGTACCCGGTATTGATGCCGCGCATCTCCTCGGTGGAATAGAAGGCGGTGAAGATGACAAAGACACCAAAAACGGCGAGGATCGAGGATATTTTACCAAAAATCGGAATGTGTCTCATGTTTAGGCTAGTCCTGAAGAAAGGCACGCGCACTCACGATTGAGCCGGGCTGGTGGGCGATGGAGGGCGACCCGCAAGGCGAAAAAGGCGGCACGCACAGTTTCGTGTGCATGCCGCCTTTTGCATCTCGAATTTACCGCGGGGCTTAGGAGCTAAGCTGTGGCACGCTGGCCAGGAAGGCTGCCAGCTGCGCGGCGTAGAAATGAGCATCGAGCGTCGTGTTATGACCATGGGTCTGCGCGCTCGCCGGGATCAGCAGAAACTGCGCGTGACGCACATGCCGCAGACCCGCCTCCATCAACCCGGTTTCCAGCGGATTGCGCTCATCATCCGCGGAATCGATCGTGAGAACCGGCGCGGAAATTTTGTTCAAGCCAGGGGTCGGGTCGTAATCGCTCGCCGAGGCGACCTGATAAATCTCGTCGTCAGCGTCGATATGAAACGGCGCCGCCAGTTCCCTGGCCAGGAGGGCATCGCCCAGCGCACTGCTCGGCGCCTTCGCCTGATCTGCGAGCGTGCCACCATTCGTCCCTGTCGCGAACATCAGCGTGTCAACGTGCAAGGCCTTGGGCTCGGTCTTGTAATCGCCATGATCCCAAGATGGATCCGCTTCGATCGCGTCGATCAGCATCCGGCGCATCATCCAGTTCCGGCCGCCGATGGAAGCGGGCTCGGCCGCCATCGGCACCAGCGCATCCATGTAACCGGGATAATCCTCAGCCATGATCCAGGTTTCCATGCCGCCCATCGAATGCCCCATGACCAGCCGCAGGTGCTTGATGCCTAACCCGTCATGCACGAGCTGATATTCGGCATTCACCACGTCGGTGTAGTCATAGTGGGGGAACTTCATGCGCAGCCCGTCGGATGGCTTGGCCGAACCGCCGCCGCCGAGAACGTCGGGAATGATGATGAAATATTTGCGCGCGTCGAGCGGCTGGCCAGGCCCGAACAGCGCACCGGCGAAATCCGGCGTCAGAAGGCTCTTGCTGGTCTCGAATGTGCCGTGGAGGATCAGCACGGGCTCGCCTGACGGATGGCCGATCGTGACGTAATGAAGCTTTACGTGCGGCAGCATTTCGCCGTCATGGAACCTGAAGTCATGCGCGATCCAGTCTCCCGGCTTCGGGGTCGGATAATTGGCTGCCATGACGGGCGATGAAATGGTGGCCGCGGCGGCCATGCCGGACGCCAGGCTCGAAATTAGAAGCAAAGTGCGGGCAAATAATCTCATCGCCGCAACATCTCCTACGGGCGTAACGGCGTGTCAAGAATTCAAACAAACCTCACGGGCCGCCATGGCCCTGCCGTTATACCGCGGTCGGCGTCTATGCCCCGTTTGGCCCGTTCTGGGCGGTGCCCAGCGCGATCCTGCGTTCGGAAATTTCCGGCGCGGCCATGGGCTTCATCAATATGGGCAATCTCGGCGGCTTTCTCGGGCCGTTCGCGGTGGGCTATGTGCGCAATCAAACCGGCAATGGCTTTGCCGGTTTTCTCCTGCTCAGCGTGTCCCTGCTTATCTTCGCCGGCCTGATCACGATGGTCGGCGGCGACCGCCGCGCGGCGCAACTGCGGGCCGCCTTCACGCCGGGCAGCGCGCTGGCCCCGTCCGGCGGCCGTCTTCGTACGATCGGCGCTGAAACCAGCAGCGCCCAAACTAATCGGCCAAGGCAAGGGAAAGGCTTCTTTTTGTGAACAAAAAGAAGCAAAAAAACTTTATCTACTCTGGGCCGTGGGCGTTGTCGGCGACACAGAATCAGGCCCAGCGGAGCCAAGAGTTTTTGCGCCGCTTTTTTCAAAAAGCGGCCACTTTCTTTGTGGAGAAGCCGATGGGAGCACGGGTGATTTAAGGTGCTCTAGGGGGATGATTCCCAACAGCCCCCACAAAAAGTAGCCCTTTCTTGCCTTCTCTCAGACGAGCGCCTCGCGCAGCCGGCGCAGCATCGCGGCCCGGTCGCGCCGGGCGGCGAGCGCCTCAGCCATATCGACCCTGACAAAGCGGGTCTGCGTGTGCGGCTGCATCTGCCCGACCAGATCCATGTCGGCCGAGATCACGGTCCCGAGCATGAAATAGCCCCCGCCGGAAACGGCGTCCCGGTGCAGCACGATCGGTTCGGTGCCACCTGGCACCTGGATCGAGCCGTACGGATAGCAGCTATCGACAATATTGCTTGGATCGGAGCCGGCGCCGAACGGCTGCTTGCGCTCAACCAGGGCCAGCGGCCGGCCGCCGCGGAACCGGTAGCCAATGCGGTCCGCCTCGGGCGCCACCGTCCAGCGATCCTCAAAAAAATGCCGGCCGGCTTCGGCCGTGATGCGCTCCCAATAGAGGCCGGGCAGCACGCGCAGCTCTGGCGCGGCGCCGAAACCACGGCGCAACGAGATGGGCACGGCCTTGCCCTCCCGCGCCGGCCGTTTCGACGCGCCAACCTCTAGCTCGTCACCGGCCTGCAACGCCCGCCCCCTGAAGCCACCCAGCGTGCAGAGCGCGTACGTCGAGCGGCTGCCGAGCACGAGCGGGACATCGATCCCGCCAGAGACGGCAATATAGCCGCGCGCCCCCTGCTGCAGCACGCCGAACGAGAGCGTCTGCCCCGCCCTCACCCGGAACGCGGTCCAGGTCGGGCACGGCGCGCCATCAACCCGCGGCGGCAGTTCGGCACCTGTCACCGCGACCATCGCCCCTGCGGTGAAGCGCAGGTCGGGGCCGGTGAACACGGCTTCAAGCCCGGCATCGCCTTCATCGTTGCCGACCAGCAGATTGGCGGCGCGAAGGGCGAAGCGGTCCATCGCGCCCGAAAGCGGAATGCCGAGATGGTAATATCCCGGGCGGCCGAGGTCCTGAACCGTGGTGGCGAAGCCCGGCTTCACGACCTCAATCACCACCGAGCGCCTCCTTGAGCCTCCTTGCATAGCCGGCCGGGTCGGCGTTGAACGCGTCCAACGCGAAGGTGACGGGCCGAATGCGCGGCGCGAAGCGCCCATGCGCAACGTCATCGGCGATCTGCTCGTAGCCGGCGCGGTCGATCGGCTTGAACTGCACCATGTCGCCCGGCCTGAAGAGGATCATGAACTCGCGAAGATAGCTGATTTGCTGCTGCGGGTCATAAATCGGCATGGGCGTGATGCCGAACATCTGATAGCCGCCCGCGCCGCGCACCGAATAAATGCAACCGAAGCAGCCGCCATGCCCGATCGTCAATTTTGGCGTGTCGGTGCGGGGACGCAGGTATTTCGGTACCTGGATCTGCTTCGCCCGCTCCACCATCTGATAGAGCCACGGGACGCCGGCCACGAAGCCGACCATCGGCACAAACCACGGCGCGCCGGCATGGGCCGCGATGAACGCTTCGATGCTGTCATAGCCATTGCTGCGCGCCCCATATTCAAGATCGGTCGATGCCGGGTCCTGATGCCGCTCACGGAAGCGCATCAGCGTCTCACGCGTCCAGGGATCGTTGTAAAAGACCGGGACCTCGATGATCCGCGTCCTGAGGCTGGCTTCGGCTTTGTCGGCCTGTGTCTCGAGCGCCTGGAGCTCGGCGAGCAGTTCGTCAGGCGCGATCATGTCGGGGTCGAACCTGACCAGCAACGACGCATTGGCCGGGCAGATCTCGGTCACGCCCCGAATGCGGCTCTCGCGCACCGCCTTCGTCATGGCAAAGCTCTTGAAAAAGGCCGCCAGGGACATCTCCTCATCGATCTCGGCGAGGAGATGCTCGTCACCGCCGAATGAGTATCGCGTCTGCATCGAGCGATCTCCTCCTCAGGGTCGTGTGCGGCCTTTCAGCGCTCGAGTTCATAGAGCGGCTGCCCTGCCATGACGATGTCTTCGTCCCCGACCAGGAACTTGATAAAGCGCCCATCTTCCTCGGCGAGAACAGGCGTGAACGTCTTCATCACTTCGATGAGCCCGACCGTATCGCCCGCGGCCACCATGTCACCGGCGGATTTGAAGGGGGGGCGCCCGGGCGCCGAAGCGCAATAGAAAACGCCGGGAAGCGGGCTGGGGAACGCTTTCATGGCCATGGATCTTCCTCCGTCAGGCCACTCACACCGAGCTTCGAGGGTTCAATATAGCCGGTCCGGTGAGTCGACGGAAACGGATATTTGCAGTAGCTTTCTGGCTCCAGCGCGAGCACTGGCGCCATGGCAGAGGCTTTGAATCCACCTTCCCGGCTCGGTGTCGAAGGAGATAGCGGCTTGCAGGTCTTATGGCAGGACGGCGAGTGCGTCTTCTGCCGGGCATGGCGCCAAGGCGCCAACGGTGACCGGGACGCGGTGCTCGCCGTATCGCCCGCGGGGGAGCATCCGGTCCCTGCCACCCTCGACCGCCTGACACATGAATTCGGATTGAAGGATGAGCTGGACGGGGCCTGGGCCGCGCGCCCGCTGGAGTTGGCGCGCCACCGGGGCCGGCCCGTGCTGATGCTTGAAGATCCGGGCGGCGAGCCGCTGGACCGGCTGCTCGGCGCGCCGCTCAAGCTGGGACGCTTCCTGCGCCTCGCCATCCGCATCTCGGCCGCCCTCAGCCAGATGCACCGGCGCGGCCTCGTCCACAAGGACATCAAGCCGGCCAATATCCTCGTCAACCGGGCGAGCGGAGAGATCAGACTCACCGGCTTCGGCATCACCTCACGCCTCTCGCGCGAACGGCAAGCGCCAGCGCCTCCCGAGACCATCGCCGGAACCCTCGCCTACATGGCCCCCGAACAGACCGGCCGCATGAACCGGTCGATCGATTCCCGCAGCGACCTCTATGCCCTTGGTGTCACGTTCTACCAGATGCTCACGGGCGCCCTGCCCTTTACGGCGTCCGAGCCGATGGAATGGGTCCACTGCCACGTTGCGAGGCGGCCGGTACCGCCGGCCAGCCGGCTGAAGGAGGTCCCCGAGGCGATCTCGGCGCTCGTCATGAAGCTGCTCGCCAAGACCGCGGAAGAGCGCTACCAGACCGCCGCCGGCGTCGAGCGCGATCTGCGGCGCTGCCTGGCCGAATGGGAAGCGCGCGCTCGCATCACGGCGTTCCCGCTAGGCCTGCAGGACGCCTCAGACCATCTGTTGATCCCGGAACGGCTTTATGGGCGTGAGCGCGAAATCGAGACGCTGCTCGCCGCCTTCGACCGCGTCGTCAAAAGCGGCACGCCTGAGCTGGTGCTGGTCGCGGGCTATTCCGGCATTGGCAAGTCTTCGGTGGTCAACGAGCTGCACCGGGCGCTGGTGCCGCCGCGCGGCTTGTTTGCTTCCGGCAAGTTCGAGCAATACCAGCGCGATATCCCCTACGCGACGATCGCTCAGGCCTTTCAGGGCCTGGTTCGATCATTTCTCAGCCGGAGCGAGGCCGAGCTGAGCCGCGCGCGCGACCGGCTGGTGGAGGCGCTGGGGCCGAATGCGGGGCTGATGATCGACATCGTCCCTGAATTGAAGCTCATTCTCGGCGACCAGCCGCCGGTTCCGGAACTGCCGCCGCAGGACGCCCAGCGCCGCTTCCAACTTGTCTTCCGGCGCTTCCTTGGCGTGTTTGCCCGGCCGGAACATCCATTGGCGCTGTTCCTCGACGATCTGCAATGGCTCGATGCGGCAACGCTCGACCTGTTCGAGCATGTGTTGACGCACCCGGATGTGCATCATTTGCTCCTAATCGGCGCCTTCCGCGACAACGAGGTCACGGCCGCCCACCCGCTCGTGCGACGGCTGACCTCCATCCGCCAGGCCGGCACGCTTGTGCAGGATATCCTGCTGACGCCGCTCAAATTTGTGGATTTGCGCCGGCTCATCGCCGATGCCCTGCATTGCCACCCGGATCGGGCCGCGCCGCTGGCCCGGCTGGTGCACGAGAAGACCGGCGGCAATCCCTTTTTCACCATCCAGTTCCTCACCGCGCTGGACGAGGAAGGGCTGCTCGCCTTCGATCATGGCAAAGCGTGCTGGTCCTGGGACCTGGATCGCATCCAAGCCAAGGGCTTCACCGACAATGTGCTGGCGTTGATGCTGAGCAAGCTCGGCCGCCTTCCGGTCGAAACCCGCGGGGCATTGCGGGTGCTCGCCTGCCTCGGCAACGCGACGAGCGCCACGCTGACCGCGGTTTATGGCGGGACCGAGGAGGCGCTGCACGCCGCTTTGTGGGCGGCGGTGCGCGCCGGGCTTGTGTTCCGCCACGAGGGGGGCGGCTACCGCTTCCTGCACGACCGCGTCCAGGAAGCGGCCTACGCGCTGCTCCCCGCTTGTGACCAGGCCGCCGCGCATCTGCGGATCGGCCGGCTGCTGGCCGCGCGGACGGCGCCGGAGGCGCTCGAGGCAAACGTGTTCGAGATTGTCCGCCAGCTGAACCGCGGCGCCGCCCTGCTCAGCTCAGTCGCGGAACGCGACTGGCTGGCCGGGCTCAATCTGCTGGCGGGCAAGCGCGCCAAGGCGACGACGGCCTACAGCGCGGCTTTGGTCTATTGCACCACCGGCGAGGCGCTGCTGGCCGAAGACCGCTGGGAGCGCTGCCCGGAGCTGAGCTTCGCGCTTGCCTTCCACCGTGCCTCCTGCGAGTTCCTGACCGGCGCGCTGGCCGACGCCGAGAGCCGCCTGACCGCGTTGTCGAGCCGTGCCGGGGGCCTCCTCGACCTCGCTGCCGTCACCTGCCTGCAAGAAGACCTGTACACGACCCTCGACCGAAGTGATCGCAGCATTGAAGTGGCCCTCGGCTACCTGCGACGCGTCGGTATCGTATCGTCGGCGCACCCGACCAAGGAGGAGGTCCGGCGCGAGTACGAACGGATGTGGCAGCAGATCGGGAGCCGCCCGATCGAGGCACTGCTCGACCTGCCGCGCATGGCCGACCCGGTCTGGCGCGGAACCTTGGACGTCCTCAGCGCGGCCATCGCGCCGGCCATGTTCACCGACCAGAATCTCTATTCCGTCCTCATTTGCCGCATGGTGACTCTAAGCCTGGAGCACGGCAATGGCGACGCATCGAGCTATGCCTACACCCTCATCGGGGCGGTGCTGGGAGGGCTTTTCGGGGATTACCAGGCGGGGTTCCGCTTTGGCCAGCTCGGCTTCAACCTCGCAGAGAAGCTCGGACAGGATCGCTTCAAGGCCAACGTTTACCTGTTCTTCGGTCACCACATTCTTCCCTGGACCAAGCCCATCCGTCTGAGCCGCAGCCTGCTGCGGCGCGCGCTTGACGCGGCGCAGGAAGCCGGAGACCCGCTTTATGGCGCCTTCATCCGGACCCATCTGGTCACGCATCTGTTCGCGAGCGGCGATCCGCTCGACGAGGTGCAGAAGGAGGCCGAGGCCGGGCTCGACTTCGCGCGCAAGGCGCGGTTCGGCCTCGTCGTCGACAGGATCACGGGGCAGCTCCAGCTGATCCGGATGTTGCGAGGCCTGACCGCACAGTTCGGCCGTTTCGACGATGCGCGCTTCGCCGAGGCGCCGTTCGAGCAACATTTGCAGGCGGATCCGCGCCTCGCGCTCGCGGCCTGCTGGTACTGGATCCGCAAGCTGCAGGCGCGCGTCTTCGCTGGCGACCATGCCGGCGCGGTCGCGGCCGCAGTGCAAGCAGAGGGCCTGCTTTGGACGACGCCCCTCTACTTCGAGCGGGCCGAGTTCCATTTCTACGCCGCGTTGGCGCGGGCAGCGCTCTGCGACACCGCTCCCGAGGCAGAGCGGGCCGGGCATCGCGAGGCGCTGGCGGCGCATCACCGCCAGATCCAGACATGGGCGGGGAACTGCCCGGAGAATTTTGCCAACCGCGCCGCCCTGGTCAGCGCGGAAATCGCCCGCCTTGAGGGGCGCGAACTCGATGCCGAGCGCCTCTATGAACAGGCGATTTCCTCGGCCCGCACCAACGGCTTCATACAGAATGAGGCGCTCAGCCTCGAGCACGCCGCCCGGTTCTACGCGGCGCGCGGATTCGAGACGATTGCCCGAACCTATTTGCAGGATGCCCGCTATGGCTATCTGCGTTGGGGCGCCGAGGGCAAGGTACGGCACCTCGACGAACGCCATCCCCAGCTCAGGGCGGAAGAGCCGGCGCCCGCGCCAACCAGCACGATCGGGGCGCCGGTCGAGCATCTCGACCTCGCCACCGTGATCAAGGCGTCGCAGGCGGTTTCCGGGGAAATCGTGCCGGATCGGCTGATGGAAACGCTGATGACGATCGCGCTCGAACATGCCGGCGCCGAGCGCGGCCTGCTGCTGCTGCTGCGCGACGAAATACTGCAGATCGAAGCGGAGGCCAGAACCGCCGGCGCTGCCATCGAGGTCACACTCCAGCCGGCGCCGGTGGCACCTTCCGTCTTGCCCGAAACGGTGCTGCATACCGTGACCCGAACCCAACGCAGCGTCATCCTGGATAACGCCACGGCACAATACCCGTTCGCGGCGGACGCCTATATCCGGCAGACGCAAGCACGGTCGGTGCTCTGCCTGCCTTTGGTCAAGCAGGCCCGGCTGATCGGCGCCCTGTATCTCGAAAACAGGCTGACATCTCACATCTTCACGCCATCGCGGATCGCGGTGCTCGAACTGCTGGCCTCGCAGGCGGCGATCTCGCTTGAAAACGCCCAGCTTTACGCGGACTTGCGGACCAGCGAAGCGCGCTGGCGGAACCTGTTCGAAAGCGTCCCGGTCGGCGTGACATTGACAGGGCCCAACGGACGCTACCTTGCCGCCAATCCGGCATTTCAGAAAATGACCGGCTATTCCGAGGCGGAACTGCGCGACCTGTCACCGCTGGACATCTCCCATGAGGACGACCGCGCCGCCACCGCGGCGCGTATCGCGGCCCGCGCTGCGGGCACCGATTATCCGCAACATGTCGAGAAGCGTATCCGCCGCAAGGATGGAAGCGTGATTTGGGTGGATGCGAGTGCGTTTGTGGCCCCGGTGATGGCCGGCCCACCGCACTTTGCCGGGGCCGCGATCGAGATCACCGACCGGAAGCGTGTCGAAGAAGAGTTACGGCGAAGCGAGGCCTTGCTCGCCCAGGCGCAGCAGATCAGCCGCACCGGCAGCTGGCGCTGGCACGTCGCCACCGGCGCGGTATCCTGGTCCACGGAGCATTTCCATATCTTTGACTTCGATCCGGCGGCAATGCAGCCGACCTATGACATCTTCATGTCTCGGGTTCAGCCTGAAGACCGCGCCGCGCTCGAGCATGCCCTTGACCACGCCGTGCGCACCAAAAGCCGGTTCGACCATGAGTACCGGATCGTTTTGCCCGATGGCACGGTCAAATATCTGCAAAGCGTCGGCGAGCCCGACAGCGCCGAGGGGCGCGACCTGGAATTCGTCGGCACCGTCATGGACATTACCGAGCGCAAGCGCGCCGAAGAGGCGCTGCAAAACGCCCAGGCGGACCTTATTCGCGCCGCGCGGCTGACGACGATGGGGGAATTGCTCGCCTCGATCGCCCATGAGATCAACCAGCCTTTGGCGGCGGTGGCCACCAGCGGGGGCGCCTGCCTGCGTTGGCTCAATCGGGACCAGCCTGATCTTGCCGCCGCGCGCAATGCCGTCGCGCGCGTGGTGCGCGACGCCCACCGTGCCGGCGAGGTGATCCGCAGCCTGCGGACGCTGGCGCAGAAAGCCGGGCCCCAGCTGACCACGCTCGACATCCGCAACGCCATCGAGGATGTGTTGGTGCTCACGCGCGGCGAATTGCAGCAGCACGGCATTGTGCTGCACACCTCCCTGGCCGCCGGCGCGCAACCTGTGTGCGGCGACAAGGTCCAGTTGCAGCAGGTGCTGCTGAACCTGGTCATGAACGGCATCCAGGCCATGGCCACGGTCCCCGAACGCAAGCGAGAGCTGACGATCTCCATCGCCCAGGCCGGGCCGGATTGCAGCCAGGTGACCGTGGAGGACACCGGCCCGGGGCTCGACCCGGCCATCGCGCGGCGCGTCTTCGATCCCTTCTTCAGCACCAAACCGGACGGTCTTGGCATGGGGCTTTCGATCTCCCGATCGATCATCGACGCCCATGGCGGGCAGTTATGGGCCTCTCCCCGCGCGCCGCACGGCACCGCCTTCCACTTCACCATTCCCGTTGTGGCGAAAAGCCGCGCTGCCCCGGCCCCAGAGTGAAGGGGAAGGCTTCTTTTTGTGAACAAAAAGAAGCAAAAAACTTTATTGACTCTGGGCCACGGGCGTTGTCGGGGACACAGACTCAGGCCCCGCATAACAAAAGTTTTTGCGCCGCTTTTTTCAAAAAGCGGCCACTTTCTTACTTACTTACCGACTCATACCTGCCGATGACATCGCCGGCATTCAGAAAGACCCCCGGCTTGGCGCTGAGCCGGACAATGCCGGCGCGGGAGGCGGTGATCTGCACCTCCATTTTCATCGCCTCCATGACCGCCAGAAGATCGCCGGCCTGAACTTCCGCCTTGTCCTCGACCTTCCAGGCCTGAATGCTGCCGGCAATGGGGGCGCGGAGGGCGGCGTCATCGGCGCCTTGGACCGCGGCCGGCTCATGGTGCGTGACGTTCGACAGGCCCGCGAGAAGGCTGCGTGGCAGCCCGACCTGATGGCGCTTGCCATCGATTTCCAAAGCCAGGCGGACGAGTTCCGGCGCCTCCGCCGGCTCGGGCCGTGCCATGCTTTCAAAACCGGCCTTGAAGTCTGTCTCGATCCAGCGCGTGTGCACGGCAAAGCCGGCCTCGCCGGTGAAATCCGGATGCTCCAGCACCGCCTTGTGGAAAGGCAGCACCGTGGCCAGGCCTTCGATCTTGAACTCGGCCAGCGCCCGGCGCGCGCGCTTCAGCGCCTCCTCACGGGTCCTGCCGGTGACGATCAGCTTGGCGATGAGGGAATCATATTGGCCGGGAATGACCGACCCGCTCTCCACGCCGCTATCCAGCCGCACGCCAGGCCCCGATGGCGGCGCGAAGTGCGTGATCCGGCCCGGCGTGGGCAGGAAGCCCTTGGCGGGATCTTCGGCATTGATGCGGAATTCAAACGCGTGGCCGCAGGCACGCGGCGGTTCGGAAATCGATAAGGGCTTGCCTTCGGCGACGCGGAACTGCTCGATGACCAGATCCACGCCGGTGGTTTCCTCAGTGACCGGATGCTCGACTTGCAGTCTGGTATTCACCTCAAGGAAGGAGATCGTGCCATCCTGCCCAAGCAGGAATTCCACCGTGCCGGCACTTGAATATCCCGCCGCCGCGCAAATTCTTTTCGCGGCATCTTCGATGATCTGCCGCTGCTCGTCCGTGATGAAGGGCGCGGGCGCCTCTTCCACCAGCTTCTGGTTACGGCGCTGGAGCGAGCAATCACGCGTGCCCAGCACCACGACCTTGCCATGCTTGTCGGCGATCACCTGCGCCTCGATGTGCCGCGGGCGGTCCAGGAAACGCTCAAGAAAACATTCGCCGCGGCCAAAGGCAGCCACCGCCTCGCGCACCGCCGATTCGTAAAGTTCCTTGACCTCGCCAAGCTCGCGGGCCACCTTCATGCCCCTGCCACCGCCGCCGTAAGCCGCCTTGATGGCCATGGGCAGGCCGTTCTGTTGGGCGAAGGCCAGCGCCTCATCGGCCGATGCCACCGGCCCGTTGCTGCCCGCCACCAGCGGCGCGCCGACGGATTGCGCGATCCGCCGCGCCGACACCTTGTCGCCCAGCGCGTCGATCACATCCGCATCCGGGCCGATCCAGATCAGCCCGGCATCAGCCACGGCGCGGGCGAACTCCGCGCGCTCGGAGAGAAATCCGTAGCCAGGATGAACCGCATCCACCTCAGCGCGGCGCGCCACCTCCAGCAGCTTGGCGATGTCCAGATAGGTCTCTGCCGGTTTCACACCGGGCAGGGCATAGGCCTCATCCGCGAGTTGCACGAACGGCGCCTCCGCGTCCGGGTCCGCATAGACAGCAACGGACCGCACCCCATAATCCCGGCAGGCCCGGATGATGCGGATGGCGATTTCCCCGCGATTTGCGATCAGGATTTTCTTCATGAGCTTTCCTAGCAATTTTGCGCGCGCCACAGGAAGGCAGCCGCTTTTTTGAAAAAAAGCGGCGCAAAAAACTCTTGTTCCTCTGCGCCTGCGGCGTCGAAACCAGCACGGCGCAGACTAAAAAAGTTTTTTTGCTTCTTTTTGTTCACAAAAAGAAGCCTTCCTCTTCGCTTAGACATATTTGTCCTGAACTACGCGGGGATGATCTCAGAAAAGGGTGCTACGGACCGAAAGCGGATTTTCGCGCCCACAGGAATCTGCCCCGCCAGATCCAGATGATACTCCGCGACGGCGCCGATGACAGGATAGCCGCCGGTCAGCGGGTGGTCGGCCAGGAACAGCAGCGGCTTGCCGTTTGCCGGCACCTCGACCGCGCCGGTCACTGTGCCCTCGCTGGGTAGCTCGTCGGTCCGGCTGCGCTCCAGAACCCCGTCGCCATCCAGCCGGATTCCGACGCGGTTGGATTGCGGCGTCACCACCCAGTCAGTACCGGTCAGCGTTGCCAAAGCCTCATTTGAGAACCAATCCGGGCGCGGCCCCAGGATCAGGTCCAGCGTGACGACCTCACCGGCTTTGGGACAGGCGAAAGCCGGGATTTCTTCGAGCGACACGCTGGCGGACACTGGATTTGGGTCATTGATGGTCAGCACGCTGCCCGCCTGCACGGGTGCCGGGCCGACCAACGCCAACGTATCGGTGGCAGCGCTGCCGAGAATTTTTGCCACCTTGAAGCCGCCGCGCACGGCCAGATAGCTGCGCACCCCGTTTGCCGGGGCGGAGAAGCTCACCTCGTCGCCGGCCTCCAGCGCCAACGGCGTGTAAGTCTGCGCCGTTAAAATCTTCCCCTGCGTGGTGCGGATGGTGATGGCGCAGGGGGCGCCGGCAACGCCGATCACCGCGCGCGCGTTGCTGCGGAAGGAGAAACCGCCGCCCATCAACTCCAGGCACGGCTCGGTTTCATCATTGCCGACCAGCCGGTTGGCCGCCTTGAAGGCGCCACGGTCCAGGGCCCCGGAGGCGGACACACCCTGCCCGGTCTGGCCGAACCGCCCGAGATCCTGGAACAAAGCCGGCAGCGGCGCGGTTATGACGGAGAATCGAGCGGCCCTTTCCTCCGCCGGTCCGGCCTGCGGCGCCTCGGCGGGCGCCGCAGGCATGGCCACGGAAACTTGCGTTTTGGCCTTGGCCAGATCGACGAAGCGCACGCGGTAGCCCGGCTGGAAATAAGCCGGCGGGGTGCGGGTGATATCCCACATTTTGACCGGCGTGGTGCCGATCAGCTGCCAGCCGCCGGGGCTGACTTGCGGATAGACGCCGGAGAAATTCCCGGCCAAACCGACCGAGCCTGCGGGAATGCGCGTACGCGGCGACTTGCGGCGCGGCACGTGGAGCGCCGGATCGCCGCCGACCAGATAGCCGAAGCCCGGCGCGAAGCCGCAAAACGCCACTTTATATTCACGCGCCGTATGACGCCGGATCACGTCCTCAACGCTGAGCCCGGTGAGTTCGGCGACCTCCGCCAGATCCTCGCCATGGTAATCGACCGGCACCTCGACGATCCGGTCATCCTGACGGATGGGCGCCACCAGATCCAGCTTCGAGAGGCTTGCCGCCAACGCCTCGGCACGGGTCACTTCGGGTGAGAAGCTGATCATCAACGTCCGCGCCGCCGGCACCATCTCCTTGATGCCGGGCGGGGGATTCGCTTGCAGGGCGGCCAACAAGGCGAGCGTCTCGTCGAGGTCGTTCAACTCGACCAGAAAGCTCGTCAAGTTCAAAGGCAGGAAGCGCATGAAAGCCAGACTTTGCTTATGCGGCCGCCGGCAGGAAGGATTTCACCGCCACACCGTTGCCCTCGAAGACGCGCCGGATGGTCTGAGCCATCGTCACGGCGCCCGGGCTGTCACCGTGCACGCAGATCGAGTCCGCTTCAATCCGGATTTCCGTGCCGTCCACCGCCGCAACCGTTCCGGTGCGGACGAATTTGAGCATCCGCTCCGCCACGAAATCCGCATCATGCAGCACGGCATTGGGCTCACGGCGAGAGACGAGCAGCCCCTCCGGCGTGTAGCCGCGATCAGCGAACACCTCGGCCACGACCTTCAGCCCTTCCGCGCGGGCCCGCTGCAAAATCGGCGTGCCGGCCAACCCCATCAGCACCAGATCAGGATCGATCATCTTGATCGCCTTGATGACCGCGAGGCCCTGGCGCTCGTTCTTGGCGATATGGTTGTACAGCGCGCCATGCGGCTTCACATAGCGCACCTTGGTGCCTACCGCCCTGGCGATGCCTTGCAGCGCGCCGATCTGGTAGACGATATCGCCGATCAGCTCCTCACTGGTCACATCCATATCGCGCCGGCCGAAGCCGACGCGGTCGGGATAGGACACATGCGCGCCGATCGCCACGCCACGCTCGGCGGCATGGCGCACGGTTTTCAGCAGCCCGGCCGGATCGCCCGCATGGAAACCGCAGGCAACATTAGCGCTGGAGACCACGCCGAGCAGTGCGGCATCGTCCCCCATTTTCCAGGCGCCATAGCTTTCGCCGAGGTCGCTGTTCAGATCTATGCTAACCATGTGTCGCGTTTTCCATTACATGCTCAAGAAGGCGAAAATCGGCCCGATGGACTTATACGCCATATACCACGTTACCAAACAGACCAGCACCCCCGCCACCAGCAGCCAGCGTGGATAGCGGTACCCGCCCATGAGGTGCTTGCAGGCATAGGCGGCATACAGGAAAATCGACAGGCCGATCGGCAGCACCAGCCCGTTGAGGCCGCCGACGAACACCAGCATGGCGGCAGGCGTGGTCTTCAGAAGGATGAAGCAGATCAGCGAAAAGCCGATGAACACGACCGTCGCGATATTGCGGCCGCGCTCGGTGATATCCTTTTTGAACGCGCTCAGGAAGGAGACCGAGGTGTAACCCGCACCGATGATGCTGGTCATGGCCGACGCCAGGAAGACCGCGCCGAAAATCCGGTAACCGATGGCGCCGCAAGAGGCGAGGAAGGCCTGGCCGGCCGGGTTCGCGGTCTTGCCCGAAATATCCAGCACCGTGCCGGTGGCCACGACGCCGAGAATGCCAAGGAAGAGGATGTAACGCATCACGCCGGTGACGAGAATGCCGGTGAGAGCGGCGCGGTTCGCCGCCGGCAGGTTCTCGATACCAACCGCGCCCTTATCGAGCAGGCGGTGCGCGCCGGCATAGGTGATATAGCCGCCGACCGTGCCGCCGACGATGGTGGTGATGGTGGCGAAGCTGATCTTGCTGGGGGCGAAGGTCTCATGGAACGCCTGGCCGACCGGCGGGGCTGCCGCGATGCAGGCATAAACAACCAGGACCAGCTTGACGATGCCAGCCGCCAGCACCACGCGGTCCATCGCAATGCCGGCGCGCTTGGAGAGGAAGATGCCGATGGCCACCAGGGCCGCAAGGGCACCGCCAATTTTCGGATCGACATTCATCAGCGCGTTCAGGCCCAGCCCCGCCCCGGCGATGTTACCGATATTGAAGAACAGACCACCCACCATGACCAGCACGGCGAGCAGATAGCCGGAGCCAGGGATTGCCTCATTGGCAACTTCCGAGGCGCGCATCTTAGTGATCGTGACGACGCGCCAGATATTGAGCTGCACGACGAAATCGATGATCACCGAGGCCAAAATCGCAAAGGCGAAGGCGGCGCCCAGCTTGGCCGTGAAGGTGGCGGTTTGCGTTATGAAGCCAGGCCCGACCGCAGACATGGCCATGATCATGATCGCCGCAAGAAAACCTTTGCGCCGCGCCGATGGGGACATCACGCCCGCCGAAATGGTTGCTGCCTGCTCCATTGATCCTCTCCATTTTTATGTCAGCCGCCCGGCCATCAAGACGGCTGGTTTCAGCTGCGCGACAAATGCCCTCCCGTCAATATTTGTTGAACAATAATATTTGCAGTTTTCAACAATAACGCCAGATTCACGACCACCATCTGATCAATCGTTAGGCATACGCTTATTTTATAACCTTTTTTGACAGACCATCCGTCATCAGGGGTAGCCGCCATTGCGGGCTTCAGATAATGAGCGGCCATTGAGGACGCCGGCAGAACGGCCACACGCAAACAGGACCCAAAGAACAGAAATGCAACCAGCCCCCGCGCTTTTGCTCCCGCAGAAGCTGGCCAACACGCTCAGAGACTCTTTGATTGCCGGGGACTTCACGCCAGGACAGCGCCTCTCGGAGCAGGCGCTTTGCACACGCCTTCGCGTCTCACGCAACACGCTGCGCGAGGCCTTCCGGCTGCTGACCACGGAAGGCCTGCTGGAACACAAGGTGAATCGCGGCGTCTTCGTCACCACGCCGACGATCTTCTCCGTGATCGATATCTACCGCGTGCGCCGAACGATCGAATACCGCGCTTTGTCCCACTCATACCCGAAGCACCCGGCGGCGGCCCGCATGCAGGAAGCTGTCGATCACGCGAAGGCGGCCCGCCAGCGGGGAGACTGGCATGATGTCGGCAGTGCCAACATGCGCTTCCACGCCGCCATCGTCGCGCTGGCAGACAGCACGCGCCTCAGCGAATTCTATGCCCAGGTGGCGGCGGAGCTGCGCCTCAGCTTCTTCCTGCTCGACGACCCTGAGCTGCTGCACGCGCCTTATGTCGACATGAACGCGGAGATCGCGGGTTTGCTGACGCAAGGCCGCGCCCAGGACGCCGCCACGGCGCTGGAGGCTTACCTCAACCAGTCCGAGCGCACCCTGCTGGCCGCCCTGGCCCGAAGCGCCGGCAGCGGCCCCTAGGGCATGGTTATCCGACGTCTCGGACAAAGAAAGCGGCCGCTTTTTGGGGCTTGTTGGGAATCATCGTGAATTGATGATGGCTGCGACGAGATGGATCATGGCGCTAAAGGCCTGATCCGTCTTGTCTGAGCGCATGGCGATGCGTTTGAACTCCTTGAGTT
>Ga0310811_10004303_pt1 | contig 17889 bp, 18 predicted proteins | sample YCmetagenome_FD_207642 | JGI IMG/M metagenome (GOLD analysis project Ga0310811, IMG submission 207642) | Soil microbial communities from experimental microcosm in Duke University, North Carolina, United States - YC | ecosystem: Engineered > Artificial ecosystem > Soil microcosm > Unclassified ...
CTACGAGAGCATCGCCCGTCACGGCCGCATCGCCAAGACCTACAACTACCCGGTGATGGTGAACGGGCGCTACATCATGAGCCCCTCGCCGATCCCGAAATTCGACAATCCCAAGCTCGACCGCAGCCCCGCCTTGCAGCTCTACGGCGCCGGGCGCGAGAAGCGCATCTATGCGGTGCCGCCGCACACGCCAGTGAAGAGCCTCGACTTCGACGACCATCCGTTCGAGATCGAGCACTGGGATGAATGCTGCGCCTTGTGCGGCTCGCGCGAAAGCTTCCTCGACGAGATGATCGTCGACGATGCCGGCAAGCGCCTGTTCATCTGCTCCGACACCGACTGGTGCGGGCGCCGGCAATGAGCGAGGTGCCCCTCCTTTCGGTGCGCGCGCTCGGCAAGCGCTTCGGCAGCCGGCTCGCCTGTCGCGACGTCGACTTCGACCTGTGGCCGGGCGAGGTGCTTGGCGTCGTGGGCGAATCGGGATCGGGCAAGACCACCCTGCTCAATTGCCTGGCCGGCCGCCTCGCTCCCGAAGCGGGCAGCGTCACCTATCAATCGTCCGCCTATGGTCCGGTCGACGTGCACGGTCTCAGCGAGGCGCGCCGGCGCCTGCTCGCCCGCACCGAATGGGGTTTCATCAATCAGGATGCCCGCGATGGCCTGCGCATGGCGGTGAGCGCCGGTGCCAATATCGGCGAGCGCCTGATGGCTGTGGGCGCGCGCCACTACGGCGACATCCGCGGTACGGCGCAGGATTGGCTCGAACGCGTCGAGATCGAGACCGACCGGCTCGACGACCGGCCGACAACGTTCTCCGGCGGCATGCGCCAGCGCCTGCAGATCGCCCGCAACCTGGTGAGCAAGCCGCGTCTGGTGCTGATGGACGAGCCGACCGGCGGCCTCGACGTGTCGGTGCAGGCGCGCATCCTCGACCTGCTGCGCGGCCTGGTCGACACGCTGCATCTGTCGGCAGTGCTGGTGACGCACGATCTCGGCGTCGCACGCCTGCTCACCCACCGGCTGATGGTGATGCAGGGTGGCCGCGTGGTCGAAGAAGGTCTGACCGACCAGGTGCTCGACGATCCGCAGCACGCCTACACGCAGATGCTGGTCGCCTCCGTGCTGCCGGTTTGATCCGAGGCCAAACATGCTGCCCTCGCTCCGCGTCTCCGGCCTCACCAAATCCTTCGTGATCCACGCCCAGGGTGACCTGGCGCTGCCGGTGCTGCGCGACGTGGCGCTCGCCGTCTCCCCCGGCGAGTGCCTGGCCCTGGTCGGCCCGTCAGGCGCCGGCAAGAGCACCCTGCTGCGCTCGCTCTACGGCAATTATCGCCCCGACGCCGGCTCGATCCGGGTCGACCACGGCGGCACCTGGGTCGAGATGGTGCGGGCCGCGCCGCGCACCATCCTCGATGTCCGCCGCCGCACTTTGGGCTTCGTCAGCCAGTTCCTGCGCGTCATCCCGCGCGTTGCCACCATCGATGTCGTCGCCGAACCTGCGCTGCGCCACGGCATCGACGCCGTCGAGGCGCGGCAGCGCGCCGAGACGCTGCTCACCCGGCTCAATGTGCCGGCGAGATTGTGGTCGCTGCCGCCCGCGACCTTCTCCGGCGGCGAGCAGCAGCGTGTCAACATCGCGCGCTCGCTGATCGTCGATTACCCCATCCTGCTGCTCGACGAGCCGACAGCCTCGCTCGATCCGGCCAATCGCGACGGCGTGGTCGAACTGATCCGCCAGCGCCGCGACGCCGGCGCCGCCATCGTCGGCATCTTCCACGACACCGCCGTGCGCGATCTGCTGGCCAACCGCATCCACGACGTGGCGCTGCCCGGAACCTCAGTCGGAGTCCTTACATGAGTACCGAGACGATCCTGACGAACGCCCGCGTGGTCACCGCCGACGCCGAGTTCGCCGGCACGGTCGTGGTGCGCGAGGGCACCATCGTCGAGGTCGCCCAGGGTTGCTCGCAGCTCGCCGCGGCGCTCGACCTCGACGGCGATTACCTGGTGCCGGGCCTCGTCGAGCTGCACACCGACAGCATGGAAAGGCACTTCGCGCCGCGTCCCGGCGTCAGATGGCCGGGCCTGTCGGCGATGATGGCGCACGATACCCAGATTGCCGCCGCCGGCATCACCACCGTGTTCGATTCGCTGTCGCTGGGCGACGTGCGCGGCGACACCGACCGGGTGCAGAACCGCGGCCGCATGGTCGAGGCGATCTGCATCGCAAGCGAACGCCGCCTGACGCGCTGTGACCATCGCCTGCACTTGCGCTGCGAGGTGACGCCGGACGACGCCGTCGAGGCGGTCGACCGCTGGATCGACCTGCCGCTGGTCGGGCTGATCTCGATCAACGACCACACGCCGGGCCAACGCCAGTTCCTCGATGCCGACAAGCTGAAGCAATACTACATGGGCAAGTTCGCCATGACGGAAGCGCAGTTCGAGGCCTTCCAGGCGCGCTCGCTCGAGCTGCACAGCCGCAATGCCGTAAAGCATCGTCGCGCGATCGTGTCGCGCGCCCAGGCGCGCGCCCTGCCGCTTGCCAGCCACGACGATGCCACGCGAGAGCATGTCGAGGAGGCGGTGCAGAACGGCATGACCATCGCCGAGTTCCCGACGACCTGGGAAGCGGCCCGGGCCTCGCGTGACGCCGGCCTCGCCGTGCTGGTCGGCGCCCCCAACCTCGTGCTGGGTGGCTCGCACTCGGGCAACATCGCCGCCATCGACCTGCTGCGCGAAGGCCACGCCGACATCCTGTCCTCGGACTATGTGCCGGCGAGCCTGCTGGAAGGCATCTTCAAGCTGCCGCATCTCGACGCCGGCATCTCCTTGCCGCAGGCCGTCCGCCTCGCCTCGCTCAATCCGGCGCGCGCCGTCGGTCTCGCCGATCGCGGCGAGATCGCGGCCGGGCGGCGCGCCGATCTGGTGCGCGTGCGCGCCCACGACGAGGCCCCGGTCGTGCGCGCCGTCTGGTGCGCCGGCCAGCGCGTGGTGTGACGGGACTCTCGCGAGATGATGGGACCCCTCGTCTACGTCATGGGGCCGTCCGGCGCCGGCAAGGATTCGGTCCTCGACCGGGCGCGCGCGATGATGGCAGACGATTTGGCGGTCGCCTTCGCCCATCGCTACATTACGCGACCGGCCGATGCGGGCGGCGAGAACCACGTCGCGTTGAGCCCGGCCGAGTTCGCCCGGCGTCGCGCGCACGGCCTGTTCGCGCTGCACTGGCACGCGCACGGCAACGACTACGGCATCGGCACCGAGATCGACGCCTGGCGCCTGGCCGGTCTGACCGTGGTAGTGAGCGGCTCGCGCGAACATTTCATCATGGCGACCGAGCGCAGCGCCGACACGATCCCCGTGCTGATCACGGCACCGGCGGAGCGCCTGCAGGCGCGACTTGCCGAGCGCGGCCGCGAGGATGCCGCTGCCGTGACGGAGCGGCTGCGGCGCGGCCTTGCCTATGATCTGGACGTTCCTGGCTTGGTGACCATCGTCAATGACGGCGCGCTCGACGATGCCGCCCGGGCCTTCGTCAGGCTGCTCGCCACACTTCGTCAGCCCGCACGCGGCGACCGCCGCCGAGCCGGAAGCGCGCCAGCACCGTGAACGGCCGCTTGGGCGCCGTCTGACGGAAGACGCAGAGGTCGGACACCGAGAGCGGGCGATCGAGGAAGCCGGCAAAGCGCTGGCGCAGCAGCGCCGCGATCGTGCCGCGCTCGCCCGGATCGGTCAGGCGGCCGGTCAAGGTCAGATGGAAACGCCATTCCTCGAGGACGTAGGGATAGCCCCAGCGGACCAGCAGCTCTTCCTGGCGCGGAGTCAGGCCGGCAGCGCGGCGGCGCGCCAGCTCTGCCTCGTCCGCCGGCCGGCGGAACTCGTCGAACTCGACGACGTCCGACGGCGTCGAGAAAGTCGCGCTCCGATACCCCATCGGCCAGCGCGATCGGCGCCTTCAGCGTGCCATGGAAGCCGTACAGGCGCGGCTCGGCGGTGATCTCGGCCAGGCGCTCCGACGCGATGCCCGGCACCGCGCGCAGTGCCAGCATCTGGCCGGACTCGGCATTGCGACCGAGCCAGTGGCTCGCCGTCATGGCGAGCGCTTCGCCGCCGCGCGGCGCGTAATAGAGCGCATACCGTAGCGCCGGCGGCGCGACCAATCCGTTCAAGACACTACTCCCCGTCGGCCGATCACGGCGAAGCGCAATCGACTGGAAACGAAATCGATCGCGGCAACGGCGACCAGAATCAGCAGGATGATGAAGGAAGTCTGTTGCAGTTCTAAGGTGCGGATCGCCTCGGCGAGATACATCCCGATTCCGCCCGCCCCGACGATGCCGATGATCGAGGCCGAGCGCATGTTCGATTCGAAGTAATAGAGCACCTGGCTCGCCAGCACCGGAAAGACTTCCGGCAGGATGCCGAAGCGAATCCCCAGCAGATGGTTGCCGCCGGTCGAGACGATGCCGTCGACCGGTTTGCGGTTGGCCGCCTCCATGGCCTCGGAGAACAGCTTGCCGAAGCTGCCGACGTCGGCTGTCATCAGCGCCAACGCGCCGGCAAACGGCCCCAGCCCCACGACGTTGATCCAGATCAGCGCCCACACCAGGATATCGACGCTGCGCAGGGTATCGAGCGAGCGACGCGACAGGAAGCGCACGATGCGCGAGGCGGTGACGTTGCGCGCCGCGAGCAGCGCCACCGGCAGCGCGAGCACCGCCGCCGACAAGGTGCCGACCAAGGCGATGGCGATCGTCTCGATCAGCGCCAGGACATAGGCCCGGGCATGCGCCCAGTCGCCCGGATCGGGCGGCAACATGAGGCCGGTGATCTCGACCAGGCGCACGCTGCCCGCGATCAGCTTGCCGCCGAAGAAGCCGAGCTCGGCCATGCCGAACAGCAGCAGCGCGACAGCCGCCGCAGCAATCAGCAAGGTCGCCCGGCCACGCTGCCCGAGCCGCGAGAAATGCTCCGGATGGCGGCCGCGCAGGGCGGCCAGATCGATGTCACGTGGCATTGCGGCGCCTTTCATGTCCCTCCCCCGTCATCGGGGAGGTGGCCCGGAGGGCCGGAGGGGGAGAGCTCGAAGTCAAAATTCCTCCGATTGTGACGTCGGAATTCGAAGCATCTCGACTGACGCTTTCCCCCTCCGCCCCCTAATGACGGGGCACCTCCCCCGTAAGACGGGGGAGGAAGTAAGCGAGTGCACCTACCGCCCCTCCTGCAAGCCGATCAGGCGGTGGCGTATCTGGCTGGTCAAAGTATCGATGATCGCCACGGTGAGCAGGATCAGCACGAGAATGGCGGAGACGTCCGTGTAGTAGAACTTGCGGATCGCCTCGATCAGGTCCTGGCCGATGCCGCCGGCGCCGACGAAGCCCATGACGGCCGATTCGCGGACGTTGATCTCGAAGCGCAGGAGGACGTAGCTCACGAAGTTCGACGTCACCTGCGGCAGCGCGCCGTAGCGCATGGCGACGGTCCACGGCGCGCCGGTCGCCGAGACGCCCTCGACCGGATTCATGTCGATGTTCTCGACGACCTCGGCGAACTGCTTGCCGAGCGCGCCCAGCGTGTGGATCACGACGGCCAGCACGCCGCCGATCGGCCCCAGCCCGAAGGCGATCACGAACAACAGGGCGAACACCAGCATCGGCACGGTGCGACAAAGCTCGCAGAAGCGCCGGACGACGAAGCGTGCGATGCGGCCCGGCGCGACATTGGCGGCGGCCAGGAAGGCAAGGCCGAAGGCGGCCACGGCACCGAGCGCGGTACCGACATAGGCCATCAGCAAGGTCTCGCCCAGCAAGCGGAGCCAACGCCCGATGCCCCAGAACCATTCGGGGATGTCGGTCCACACCGGCTGGCCGTTCTCGAGCAGGAACAGGCGGACGATGTAGCTCGGGAAGCGATGGATATTGTCCAGGAGCTTTGGCAGCGAGACCTCGGCGGAGGCCGACGCGAGCAGCATCGCCACGACGATGCAGGCGAGCACGATCAGCGTATGCCTACGACGCGTCCGCACGGACGCGTCGTAGGCGGCGAGCAGCGGCCGGAGCTGAGCCTCCGGCAGCTGGGCGATGGGCGAGGCCAAGCGAGCGTTGCCGCGGCGGCGCTCAGCTCTTCTGCTTGCGCAGCTGGTCGACGAACTTGATCAGCTCGATCACCGGCTCGTATTCCTTGGCTTCGACCTTGACGAAGCCGCGGTCCTTGCCGTCGGACAGCTTGTCGAAGGCGGCCTTGGCCTTGGTCGGCGCCTCCTCGAAGGCCTTGGCGATCGCCGCCTTGAGGTCGGGCGGCAGGCTGGAGAGGTAGGCGTTCGGCGAGTTGGGGATCAGGTCCGACTTGTAGATGACGCGGAAGTCGTCCTTTTTCGCCAGGCCCTTGTTGACCATCCGGGTGAGATTGGAATCGGTATCCGAGTTCCACCAGTTGGCGGCGACGTCGACGGTCTTCTGCTGCAGGGCGATGACGGCGTTCTCGTGGCTGCCGGTGTAGGTCACGTGCGAGAAGAAGGTCTCGGGATTGATCTTCATCTTGTTGAGCGCGAAGCGCGGCACGTTGTTGCCCGAGGTCGAGTTGGGATCGACGAGGCCGAGATTCTTGCCCTTCAGATCTTCGATCGTCTTGTACGGGTTGTCGGCGCGCACATAGAACACCGAATAGTAGCCGATCGTGCCGTCGTTGTTGACGGTGGTGTTGAACGGCTCGACCTTGACGCCGGTGACGACCGCTCGCGCATAGGAGGCCGGACCGTAGCCCGCGATGTGGATGCTGCCGTTGCGCTGGCCCTCGATCACGGCGGCGTAGTCGTTGGCGACGCGCAGCGTCACCTTGGTGCCGAGCTCCTTGGACAGGTACTCGACGAACGGCGCGTAGCGCTCGGTGACGCCCGAGGCGTTCTCGGCCGGCACGACGGCAAACACCAGCTCGGGATAGGCGCTGCGCCAGCTCTGCGCCTCGGCACCACCAGCAAGGGCCACGAAACCGCCAACGGCGGTCGCCGCCAACGCGAAACGACGGGTGAACATCAGACCAATCTCCTTGGATACGAACGAGGTCGAGTAATCAGGAACCGGCAAGGGCGAGTCCGGGAGTGGCGCCCGCCGGCAGCGTGGCGGGATCCGGCACGGCGCCCATCACGTCGCCCGATTCGAGACCGTAGAGGTCGCGTGCGACGCGGTCGGTGAGGCTCGCCGGCACGCCGTCGAACACCAGCCTGCCGGCCGCCAGGCCGACGAGGCGGTCGCAGTATTTGCGCGCCAAATCGAGGCTGTGCAGGTTGCAGATCACGGTGATGCCGAAATGCCGGTTGATGTGCAGCAGGGCGTCCATCACCACTTGGGTGTTGCGCGGATCGAGCGAGGCGATCGGCTCGTCCGCCAGGATGATCTCGGGCTCCTGCACCAGCGCGCGGGCGATCGCGACGCGCTGCTGCTGGCCGCCCGACAAGGTCTCGGCGCGCTGGCCGGCGAGTCGCGCCATGTCGAGGCTTTCCAGCGCCGACAGGCCCATCGCCTTTTCCTGGTCGGTCCACATTTTCAAGAGCGCGCGCCCCGTCGGCGCATGGTAGGCGCGGCCCATCATCACGTTGGTCAGCACGTCGAGCCGGCCGGCCAGGTTGAATTGCTGGAAGATCATGGCGCAGCGCGCCCGCCACTGGCGCAGCGCGCGGCCGCGCAACGCCGTGACCTCGACATCACCGAAATGGATCCGCCCGGCCGTCGGATCGTTCAGCCGGTTGATCATGCGCAGGAGGGTCGACTTGCCGGAGCCTGATTGGCCGATCACGCCCAGCAGCTGGCCCTTGGGCACGACCAGCGACACCTGGTCGACAGCGCGCTTGTCGCCGAAATTTTTGACAATCCCGTCCAGCCTCAGCATCGACCCTCGCGATGGTTCACCTCGGCTGTAGGAGCGCCAAGCTGCGACGCGACGACGGTTTGGTTACAGATACGTGATGGTCCGAAGACCAAAGGACGCAGCGGAGGAAAACTCAGGGCTGCTCACGCCCGTCTCATGCTGCTTCCTTGTCGACCGTCGGGCGGATCAACACCTCGGCCGAAATGCCCACGTCGCCAGCACGTCGAGCCTATCGCCTCTCGGCGTACCGCTCTTGGCTCCCCACAGCCGCCCGACTTCCGCCAGGGCCGCCTCGTAGTCCTTCTTGGTGCGGATTGGTTTCAGCTCACCCGCCATGCTTGACCTCCGTTACGTCGATTCTATCGTACGCCTTGTGCGTGCCAATCCACTTGATCCAGACGATGCTCTTCTCAAAGTCGACCGACTCGACAAGCCGGTAGTCATTGCCTTGATGTTGAAGACAATCCGCTCGGTGCTGACAGTCTACCGTTCGCTGGGCTGCCGAGAATCGGCTACGCTCCGCCCAGCACCGGAGGGGACAGGACATGCAGATCGGCGTCACGATTTTTGCGACGGACTATGCAATTCCGCCGCATGAGCTTGCCAGCGAGGCCGAGGCGCGCGGCTACGAATCGGTGTGGTTCCCCGAGCACAGCCACATTCCGACCAGCCGCAAGTCGCCGTGGCCGGGCGGCGCCGAGCTGCCGAAATGGTACTACGACACCTACGACCCCTTCCTGGCCATGGCCGCTGCGGCCGTCGTCACCAAGACCATCAAGCTCGGCACCGGGGTCTGCCTGGTGGTCCAGCGCGATCCCATCCATACCGCCAAGGAGGTCTCGACCGTCGACCGGCTGTCGAACGGCCGGCTGCTGTTCGGGATCGGCGGCGGCTGGAATGCCGAGGAGATGGCCGATCACGGCACCGCGTTCGGCTCGCGCTTCAAGCTGATGCGCGAACGCATCGAGGCAATGAAGGAGATCTGGGCGAAGTCGAAGCCAAAGTACTCTGGCGAGATGGTGAAGTTCGACGAGATGATGCAGTGGCCCAAGCCGGTGCAGACGCCGCATCCGCCGATCATCGTCGGCGGCGGCTTTCCGCAAGGGGCACGCCGCGCCGTCGCCTATGCCGACGGCTGGATGCCGATCGGCGGCCGGGGCGGCGATACGCTCGCCATGCTGCCGCCGTTCCGCGAGATGCTGAAGCAGGCAGGCCGCGCCGAAGCCGACGTGCCGATCACGCTGTTCGGGGTCGGCATGAATCGCGACGGCCTGAAGCGCGCCCGTGACGCCGGCGTCGATCGCGTCGTCTTCAGCGTTCCGCCGGAAGCCAAGGACAAGGTCCTGCCCCTGCTCGACAAGGGCGCCAACCTGATGCGCGAGGTCTGAGCGGTCTGGCCGTGAGCCCTCGCCTCGCCGGCCTGACGGAGGTCCCCGCGGAACCGATCCCGCTCTCGGTGCTGACGGGCTTCCTGGGCAGCGGCAAGACCACGCTTCTCTCCCGGGTCCTCAGCGTCCCCGATCTCCGGGACACGGCCGTGCTGATCAGCGAGTTCGGCGCGGTCGCGCTGGATCATCTTCTCCTCGAGGAGACGAGCGACGACGTGGTCGAGCTGCCGAACGGCTGCACGTGCTGCGCCGTGCGCCAGGGCCTTGCCGATTCGTTCTACCGCCTGCTGCGGTCGCGCCAGGCTGCCGGCCGGGCGCCGTTCCGCCGGATCGCGCTCGAGACCAGCGGTCTCGCCGATCCCGCGCCGACGCTCTACACGCTCTCCGCCGACGCCTTTCTCGAGGCGTCGCTACGGCTCGACCGGGTCGTGACCACGATCGATGCGGTGCTGGGTGCCGCGACGCTCGACCGCTATCCCGAGGCCGTCGCGCAGGCCGCGGTGGCCGATCTGTTGGTGCTCACCAAGACCGATCTCGCCCCTGCCTCTGACACGCTGGTCCAGCAGCTCGCCTCGTTGAATCCGCTGGCGCCAATCGTCGATGCAGGCGGCGTCGAGGCGAGCGCGCTGCTGTTTGGCGGAATCCCGAAGGCGCTGCCGCGACCGCGACCGAGCGCAACCGCGACCCACACGCACGGCATCCATGCGCTTTCGGTTCGCCTCCAGCAGCCGATGAGCAGGCTAGGGTTCGCCATTGCGCTGGGCGGGCTGGCGCGTGACCACGGCGAGAAGCTCTTGCGCGTAAAGGGCATTGTCGAATTCTCCGATCGCCCCGACGGGCCGGCGGCAATCCACGCCGTGCAGCACACGCTCTACCCGCCGCGCTGGCTGGAGCGCTGGCCGGATGCCGATCACGCCAGCCGCCTCGTCTTCATCGTGCGGGATCTCCAGCCGGAAGAGATCCTGCGTCGGTTCGCCGACGGCGCACCGATCACGGTTGGCTCTCCGGCAGGAGTGACCTGATGCTCGATCTCGCCATCACCGGCGGCACCTGCGTGCTGCCGACCGGAACCCAGGCCGCCGATATCGGCGTCAAGGACGGACGCATCGTCCTGGTCGGCGGCGCCGGCACCTTGCCGGAAGCGGCGCGCACCGTGGCGGCGGGCAATCGCCTCGTCATTCCGGGCGGCATCGATCCCCACATCCACTGCCTGATGCCGGTGCGCGCGCCGGGCCGGCCGGACGTGCTCACCGATCCGCCGTCGCAGGTCAGCAAGGCGGCACTGCATGGCGGCACGACGACCCTGATCGACTTCGTGCAGTGCGTGCACGAGCGCACCGTCCAGGAATCGATCGAGCAGACGCAGGCCGTCTGGAAGGACGCGTGTTACTGCGATTACGGCTTCCACCTGACCTTGATGGGCGAGGTCCCGACACCGCATTTCGGGCAGCTCGCCGACGCCATGCAGGACGGCCATGCCAGCATAAAGATCTTCACGACCAACATCCGGCCAGGCAACCTCGGCCGCATGGTGCCGCACGGCCACATCTGGGAGGCTCTGAAGGTGGTCGCGGCCCAAGGCGGCATCGCCTGCATCCATGCCGAGGACAACGACATCGTCATGTTCATGTACGAGAAGCTGATGCGCGAAAACCGCGTCAGCTTCGAGCACATGGCCGAGGTGCACAACGCGCTCTCCGAGGAGCTGTCCTTCAACCGCGTGATCCGGCTGGCCGAGAATGTCGAGGGCGCCGCGCTCTACATGGTGCATGTCTCGGCGGCGACCGGCGTTGCCGCGCTCGAGTCCTCGCGGGCTCGCGGCTTCCCGATGTACGGCGAAACCCTGCACCAGTATCTGATGTACAATTCAGAGGACTACAAGCGGCCGGGTGGGCAGATGTTCCACACCTACCCGTCGCTGAAATATCCCGAAGACCAGAAGCGCCTGTGGCAGGCGACCAATCGCGGCGCCATCCAGGTCATCGCCACCGACGAGCTGTGCTGCCCGCTGCGCGTCAAGCTGCAGGGCAGCCGGATCGACGACACGACCGGCGGCAACTCGGGCGTCGAGCCGCGCGTCGGCCTGATGTACACCCAGATGGTGACCAAACGCGGCTATTCAGCCGAACATTTCGTCGACATGATTTCGAGCAATGCGGCGAAGATCATGGGCCTCTACCCGCGCAAGGGCGCCCTGGCAGTCGGATCCGATGCCGACATCGTGCTGCTCGAGACCGGCCTCGAGAAGACGATCCGCGCCGCCGACCTGCACGAGACCGATTACACGCCGTGGGAGGGCCATGTCGTGACGGCGTGGCCCAGCGTCACGATCAAGGGCGGCAACGTCGTCGTGGACAGCGGCGCCTTCTCCGGCGATCTGCGGCACGGCAAGTTCCTGAAGCGCAAGGTCGCCGACCAGATGCGCAGCCGGCCGGCGGTGTGATTCTCGTCGCTGGGACCGCGCCACTCCGATGGCGCTCATGGAATGTGAGATCAGCAAGAACAGCGCCACAGGAGTGGCGCGGTCCCAGCAAAGACTCCTCTATGGCCACCTCGCCGCAATCGCGGCGACGATGTCGTCGATCCGGGCGGCAAGAATGCGCTCGCCCTTGAAGGCAGTCGCACGGGTCGGGTCGCCCGTGGCCCCGGTGCGCTCGAAGGGGCCGTCGAGGGCGAGCTTGTCCATGCGGACGCTGCGCGGATCGAGGGCCAGCATTACCGAGGTCTCCCGCTCGTCGGCATGGCCGCCGTCCTTGACCTCGATCAGCGGCTCGGCGGCGGCGCCCAGGTTGCGCATGTGCAGCACCAGGAGATCGTCGGCCCCGGCCGACAGCTGGTCGATCGGCTTCTCGGTCGATACGCCGGTATTCAGCAGGACGATGCGCCTGCCGCCGTGGCTGCGCAGAGTGCCCAGAAGCTCGGACAGGAGCGTCGTGAACGTCGCAGCTGACAGATGCTGACTGCCGGCAAATGACGTGAAGGCCGGGTAGAAGCCGAAGCCCACCACCGGCGCGACGACGACCGGCAGGCGCTCGACGAGGCGTTGGCCGAGCGCCCGCGCCGTCAAGGCGTCGGTCTTCAACGGCAGATGCGGGCCGTGCGCCTTGGCGGCGGCACCGATCGGCACCACGACCACGGCTCCGGCGTCGAAACGCACCTTGGCTTCAGGCCAGGTGAGGTCTTCCAGCCAGGCTCCTGTGTTCTCGGGCATGAGGCGACGCTAGCATGAGGAGACACCGACGAGGAGGATATCATGCCGAGGTTCGCAATCGCCCTGGCCCTGCTGCTCATGACTGCCAGTGCGGCGGCGGCCGATCCCGAGGCCAACAAGAAGGTCGTCCTCGACTTCTACGAGAAGGGACTGAACCAGAAGGATTTCGACGCGGCCGCCCAGCATTTCGGGCCGCGCTACATCCAGCACAATCCAGGCGCGCCCGACGGCATCGAGGGCTTCAAGGCCTTCATCGCCCAGCGCAAGGAGAAGTTCCCCAACGCCAGGGGCGAGATCAAGCGAGTGTTCGCGGAGGGCGACTTCGTGATCCTGCACGTCCACGGCGTGCGCGAGCCCGGCGAGCGCGGCGTCGCCGTCGTCGACATCTTCCGGCTCGAGAACGGCAAGATCGTCGAGCACTGGGACGTCGTCCAGCCGATCCCCGAGAAACCCGCCAACAACAACGGCATGTTCTGACGCGCTCGCAGAGAGCAGCCGCGATCGCTCGGCGAAGGCCGGCCGCGCCTCAGCTCTGCCAGGGCAGCTTCACTGGCTTGGGTGGCCGGCTGCCCGGAACGATCATCTTTCGCCACACCGCGCTGGGCGCGCTGTCATCGAGCGCGATGCGGCCGCCGATCAGCGCCACACCCAGCTCCTTCCACAAGGCGGCAAGATCGACTGGCTCGCCGCGGTTGAAGTGGCGGTCGACCAGCGCGCTCATCGCCGTTGTGCCGGTGGCGCGGTCGCAGGCTGCGGCGTACTCGCCAACGGAGGCGCGTTGCGCGCCGTCGAGCCCGCTCCACAGGACGCCGCCCAGACAATCCTCCAGGCCCTTGGCGCCCTGGCTGACGCGCCGGATGGCAAGATCGGCGAGCAACATGAAGGTTGCGCCGCCCCAGTAGTTCTCACGGCCCGAGGCGTTGGCCAGCCCCGCTGAGAAGGCCTGCACGCCCTTCGGCATGTTGTCGACCCACTCGTGCCACACCTCTTCCTCGGTCTTCCAGCCGGCACGGGCTCGGATGATCGGCTCCACGTAGGTCGCTGCGCCCTCCATGAACCAGGTGCCGCGGCCGCGGATGAACGGCATGCCGGTATGGACCAGCTCGTGGGTCAGTACCCAGTCGCCGAACAGGCGATGGCGATCGATCTCGGCGCCGAGCTCGACCATCACGGTGACGCCGCCGCCGGAAACCGTGCGGCCGTAGCCGATGCCGCGCCGGCCGGTCATCGGCACCAGCCCAACCAGCCCCTGCCGCGCCGTGAACCCTTGCCAGTAGTTGGCCTGCGCCTGGGCCGTGCGGTCGACCCAGTCGAAGACATCGGCGCGGCTCGCGTCGGCCACGCCGTCGAGCAGGGCGACCCGCAGCACGCCCTGGGACGCCGGCTGGCCCGGTCGCAGGGAGCCCGGCGCCGGCACGGCGAGCTCGCGGTAGCTCAGTCGGCCGAGCGCGCTGTAGCCTGCGAAGCGCACCGTGGTGCCCGCGAGTCGCCAGGCATCGCCGACCCTGGGCAGCCCGGCCGCGAAGACCATCCCCGGCCCGACGGTCATGCGGATGTCGATGACCGGCGCCCGATCGTAGCCGTGCGGCTCGAGCAGCCAGCTTCCCAGCGTGGCCAGGACGCCGTTGCCACGCTGCACGGCGAGCGACGTCGAATCGGCGGCGCGAGCGAAGCCGGACAGGTCGAAGCGATAGCGCGCCTCGGCGAGGCCGCCGCGCTGCTCGACCTTGAAGCCTGTCACGTATTGCGAAGCGCGGGCCTCGCTCGCCTCGAACGTGAGCGGTTGGCTCGACCGGCAGCGATAGACGATGTCGAGGCTCAAGCCTCCGTCGAGTTGGCCATCGACCGTGCAGTCGGGTGTCGCAACCGGCTGCGCCAGCGCCGGCCAAGCCGCGAGCAGAGCGGCTAGGAAAATTCGACGGAACATGCGGGACGCTACCATGTGCTAGCGTGAAGCGAATGAACCCGGTTGTTCACGTTTTGCGGCGCATGGGAGGTCGCGCCACCACAATCCTGCCGCTATCGCTCGCCATCGGCCTGTTGTTCCAGGACATCGCCGCCGCGGCCCGGCCGCTGCTCTGGCCCCTCGCCGTAGTCCTGCTGATGTTGACGCTGGCGCGCATGGACTGGGCACGCGTCGCCTACCTGCTGCGGCGGCCCGGCCTTGCCATTGCCTTGTCCCTGGGCAACCTGATCGTCGTTCCACTGATCGTGTTCCCGATCTGGCAGATGCTCGGCCTGTGGCCCGGCCTGGTGACCGCACTCTGTCTCAGCGCCATGGCTCCAGGAATCATATCGGCGGCAACCACCGCGGGCTTCCTGCGCCTCGACCCGTCATTGGCGGTGCTGCTCACCTTGTTCAGCAATTTCCTCGTGCCCTTCACCCTGCCGCCGCTTGCCTTGTGGCTGTTGGGCTTCGACCTGCATATCAGCGCCTTCGATCTCAGCCTGCGGCTCGGGCTGATCGTCATCCTGGCAGCGATCGGTGCCTACGCGATCCGACGGACCCTCGACAATCGGCTGGTCGAGCACGGCCCGACCCTCGATGGTCTGTCGGTCATCGTGCTCATGATCTTCGCCATCCCGCTGATGGACGGCGTGGTCGCGCGCGCTCAGGCCGAGCCGCTCAAGCTCGCCGGGTTTGTCGCCGGCGCCTTCGCCGGCATGCTGCTGTGCAACCTGGTCGTGGCACTGGCATGCCTGCCCCTGCTCGACCGGCGTGACGCGCTGACCGCCGGCTACTGCTCGGGCGGTCGCCACAACGCGCTGCTGATGGCCGTGCTGCCCGCCTCCGCCGACCCCGACATCTTCCTGTTCATCGCCGCCGTACAGTTCCCGCTCTACCTGATGCCGACCCTGCTCGCGCCGGTGTACGGTCGCTTGTTAAGGCGATGATGCGCTGGGAGCCGCGGGCGTGTTCTGATCACGCGCCTCGCGTCGCCGGTGTTGTCGGGCGCGGTGCTCGACCCACGCCGCCGTTCGGTTCTGGATATATTCGCCGATCTGCCCCGATCGAACTTGAACTCGAACTCGCCCACCGAGTTGTCGGGCGCGACGGCGCCATAGGGCGGCGCGACATGGTCGAAGTTTCCGCCATGCTCGTCCTACGTGATGAGCAGCAAGGTCTCGTTCCGGCCGGGGCCGCCGCGCACGGCACGATAGACGCGCGCGGTGCGGACGCCTTACATCGCCGGCGGCTCGGGCCACTTCCGTTGCGCGCCGCGCGCCAGCTCGAACCAGCGGGCGATCCGCATGACTCCGAGATCGTCGAAGCGGCGGCCGGCGATCTGCACGCCGATCGGCTTGCCCTCCGTGCTGTAGGCGCAGTTGATCGAGGCGGCCGGCTGCTCGCTCATGTTGTAGGGCATGGTGAAGGAGATGTGCTCGAGCGGCCGCTTGACGTCGTTGGTCGGCGTTTCCCAGTCGGCGCGATAGGTCGGCACCGGCGAGACCGGCGACAGGACGTAGTCGAAGGCATGCGTCGCTTTGATCGCCGCAGCGCGGATCGCCATGTAGTTGTTGACTGCCCGAACCACGGTCGCCCCTGAAACGTCGGCGCCGCCGCGGCACCAGTCGGCGATGAAGGGCAGCACGCTTGCCTGCCGGGCGTGGCTCAAGGCCGAAAAATCGACCCAGCTGCGCACCCGCCAGAACAAATCCTGCAGGTGCAGCATCTCCGGCGACAGGAACGGCGCCACCGGCTCGATCGCAGCCCCGGCCGCGGCGAACAGCCTGGCCGCCGCTTCGATCGCGGCCTTGACCTCAGAATCGACCGGCAGGCCTGAGCCGGCATCGAGATAGAGGCCGATCCTGAGGCCCTTGGGTTCGAGCGGCCCGGCGCTCCAGTCGAGGCGCGCGACCGGCAGGCTCATGTGATCGCGCCAGTCCGCCTTGGCGAGTTCGGCCATCAGCAGCGCGGAGTCGGCGACGGTGCGTGTCATCGGCCCGACGACGCGGCCGAAGTACGGCGGATCGACCGGCACGCGGCCGAGGCTGGGTTTCAGGGTGAAGATGCCGTTCCAGGTCGCCGGCAGGCGCACCGAGCCGCCGATGTCCGTGCCGAGATGCAGGGGGCCGTAGCCCGCGGCGGCAGCCGCGCCGGCCCCGGCGCTCGAGCCACCGGGGTTCCAGGCCAGGTTCCACGGATTGCGCGTCAGCGGATGGAACGAGCTCCTGCCCGATGACAGCATGCCGTAGTCGGGCATGGTGGTCTTGGCCAGGATCACCGCCCCCGCCTCGCGCACCCGCGCCGCTGCCGGCGCATCGGCGGCCGCTGGCACGAGCTCGGTCGCCGCCGTGCCGAGCGGCACCGGCACGCCCTTGGTGGCGATGTTCTCCTTGATGGTGATCGGCACGCCGTCCAGCGCGCCCTTGGGCTCGCCCTTCTGCCAGCGCTGCTCCGAGGCCTTGGCCTCCTTGCGGGCGCCCTCGAAGTCGGGCGCGTAGAGCGCCTTCAGCTTCGGCTCCCAGGCCTCGATGCGGGCAATCACGGCGTCGGTCGCTTCGACGGGCGACAGCTTGCGGGTCTTGTAGGCGGCCAGCAGGTCGACCGCGCTCAAATCATGAAGAGTTGTCATTCGGATAGCTTAGCCTTTGCGCGATGAAGCGCGTCAAGATCGGTGCGAGGAACAGCACGGCGATCATGCGCACGGTTTGCATCGCCATCACGAACGACACGTCGACATTGGTCGAGGCAGCGATGATGGCGATCGAATCGGAGCCGCCCGGGCTGGTCGCGAGGTAGGCGGTCAGCGGATCGATACCGGCGCCATAGACCAGCATCGCCGCCACGGCGCCGCACAGCAGGATCAGCAGAACCGTGCTGGCGACGATGCGCGGCAGGACCTTGGCGGCATGGATCAGCAGCGGCCGCGTGAAGCGCAGACCGACGTTCCAGCCGACCAGCGTATAGGCGATCGCCATCAGCCAGGCCGGCAGCTCGATGGTCATCAGGCCGAAATGGGTGAGGACAATGCCGCCGACCAGGGGCACCAGGAATGCCCCGGCGGGAATGCGCAGCCAGCGCGCGAGCTGCGGGCCGACGATGGCGAGCGCCAGGGTCTCGCCGAAGGCCAGCCAGTCGAGCTTGGGGAACCACACGACCTCGGTGGCGCCATGGGTGACGCTGACGCCGAACAGCTTGGCGACCAGCGCGGCGACGCCGGCCACCATCACCACCCGCAGGTATTGCATGAGGGCGACCAGCCTGATGTCGGCGCCATAGGACTCGGCCATGATGGTCATGACCGAGGCAGCGCCCGGGCTCATGCCCCACAATGCCGTCGTGCCCGGCAGCACCTGCAGTCGGGTCATCAGCCAGCCGAGGAAGCTCGAGGCGGCGACCACGAAGAGGATTGCCGCGGTGAACATCTGCCAGTGGGCGAGGATGTCGCCCATGATCGACAGCGGCACCATCTTGGCGAT
>Ga0310811_10004304_pt1 | contig 17873 bp, 11 predicted proteins | sample YCmetagenome_FD_207642 | JGI IMG/M metagenome (GOLD analysis project Ga0310811, IMG submission 207642) | Soil microbial communities from experimental microcosm in Duke University, North Carolina, United States - YC | ecosystem: Engineered > Artificial ecosystem > Soil microcosm > Unclassified ...
CGGAATAGAACTACCGCACCCCGAACCGCCGCACCCAGAACCGCAGCGCAGTCAGCGCAGCCCGTGCACTCGGTACAGCGTGGAGAGGATCCGCACGTAGCCGAAGACGATCGTCTGCCCGTCTGGTGTGACGCGGACGGGGCCGAAGGAGAGGACCCCGGCGCTGTCGGCGCCGCTCAGGTCCCGGACTTTCGTTCGTTCGCCGGTGTTCACGTCGACCCGGTCGAGATGCGCGGGGAAGCCTGACGTCGCGATGTAGACGTGCATGCCATCCTCCGACCAGCCGGCCGGAGAATCTCCTGGACGCGAGCTCGGAAGATCCTTCGGAGTACCGCCAGCGATCGGAAACAAATGCACTCGCCTGTCGCCCCCGATCGCCGAGATCCATCGCGCGTCCGGTGACACGAAGATTCGGGACGCGTTGAGGCCTTCGGCCGTGATGGGAGTCGGTTTTCCGCCGTTCACGTTCTGGATGTAGATCCGGGTGCCGCGCCCGGGTTCATTGGCGTCGAACGCGATGCGGCTGCCATCGTCGGAGACGAATGCGCCGTAGAGCGTCTGGCCGAGCCCGTCCGGTGGGAGCGCACGCGGCTGCCCCGCGCCGACAGGCACCAGCACGAAGTGCTCAGGGGGCGTGACGTCGCGGACGAGCGCAACATCGCCCGCACGGGTCAGCGCGACGCCGACGCCGTCTGCGAGCCGGACGGCCGGCGCGCCGTCGGTGGAACGGAGATAGGCGGTGGGGTTCGGGCGGGCGGCTTCGCCTGTTTCGTCGAACAGCAGAAGCTTGCCGTCGGGCGTGAGCCCGCGGTCACCCGTCCAGTCGAACCAGCCGAGATCGCGCGGCGCCGTGTCCGTCCCTTTCAGTACGAGTGGAGCCTCCCGGTAATCGTCCTGCGTCAGCAGCGCATCGCCGCTGATCGCCACGTCCAGCAGCGCCGATGTGCCCTGCATGCTTCGAACGACGCGAACGACGCCATCGGGGGTCACGCCAAAGACGTCGCGCTGCGTGCCCTCGAGCGCCGCGGTGAACCAGACTTCCTTGCCGTCTGGCCTCCACGCGAGTCCCTGAATACTGGCCCATCCGGTCGAAAGCGTCTTGATATGGCCCGAAAGGTCCACCAGCTCGACCGCGCCGTTGTCGCCGCTATTGGGATGTTCGATGAAGGCGACGGTTTTCCCGTCAGCCGCGAAGCGCGGCTGCTGGATCCAGCCGCTGGCCTCGTGCAGCACCGTGCCGATCGGAAATTCCAATCGATCCTTGCCGCCCACGTGCTGGACCACCAGCAGCTCGCTCGAGCCCGGGGCCCATTCCGCGTAGGTGACATCGTCGAGAATCGGCTTCGGCGCGCCCCCGCTCAGCGGTACACGCGCGAGCGTTCCGACGTAATTGAAGCCCCCCGCCCCCACAGTGGGATTCAGCAGGATCGCCATTTCGTTGCTCTCGGAAATGCTCAGCAACTCGGCATCGGGGATCTGCACCGTCGTAGTCTGCGGTGAGCCCGGCCGCAGAGTGAACGTGCGGAGCGGTTGCCCCTCCCACGCCGCGCTGAATGCGACCGCCTGGCTCTCCGGCGTGAACCGCCCGGTCGCGATATGACCGCGGTTGAACGTCAGCCGTCCGAAGCTTGGTTGTGCAGGCGCTTCGCCCCGGTGACCGACCGCGTAGCCGCCGGCGAGGATGACACCGGCAAAGCCTGCGGCTGCCGCGCCGAGCCCCCATGTGCGCTTGCGGCGGAGTTCCGGCGCAGGCGCCTGAACCGGCGACGAGTCCGACAGATGATGCGCGAGCTGCTTCAGGTCGCGCGCCAGATCCTTCGTCGAGGCGTAGCGATCGTCCGGCTCTTTTTCAAGAGACCGCTCGATAATCCAGCGCAGCGGCGCGGGCGTCTTCGGGCTGACGGACTCGAGCGGTTCGGGATCTTCACGGATGATCGCCGTCAGCGTCTCGGCAGAGGTCTTTCGCTCGAACGCCTTCCGGCCGGTGACCATCTCATAGAGAATCGTCCCGAAGGAGAACTGATCGGACCGGAAATCCGTGGCTCGCCCGCTGGCCTGCTCCGGCGACATGTACCCGACGGTGCCGAGCACCATTCCCGGCGTCGTTCCCGGCGCCATCGTGGGAGCGTCGCCGCCGCCGGCCAGCGCCGGCTCGGCGAGCTTCGCCAGGCCGAAATCGACGATCTTGACGAACCCGTCGCGCGAGAGCATCACGTTGTCGGGTTTGAGGTCCCGGTGCACGATGCCGACCGCGTGCGCTTTTGCGAGTCCCTCGGCGATCTGCGAGGCGATCTCGATGACGCGCCGCGCCGGCAGCGGTTCTCCGTGAAGCGTTTCGCGCAGCGAACGTCCTTCGATCAGCTCCATCGCGACGAACACGTTCGCGTCGTGCGTGCCGATATCGTGCACGGTCACGATGTTCGGATGGCTGAGTGACGAGGCGGCGCGTGCCTCCTGCTCGAACCGGCGCAGCCGATCGTGATCGCCGAGGCCGGCCGGAAGGACTTTGACGGCGACGTCGCGGCCGAGGCGTGTGTCTTTGGCGCGATAGACCTCGCCCATGCCCCCCGCCCCGACGAGTTCCACGATTTCGTACGGGCCGAGCCGGCTGCCAGCGGAAAGCGACATGTAGGGGAGCGGCGATTATATGCGAAGCATCAATGCCGCTTCAGGACCCTGCCCGGTAGTGCGTCCGTCTGTTTCCCGCCTGCGATGACCGGCACACCGTTCACCAGGACGTACTCCATCCCCACCGACAGCTGATTCGGCTCTTCGAACGTCGCCTTATCGGTGATCGTCGCAGGATCGAAGACAACGACGTCGGCCCAGAGGCCCTGTTTGAGGACGCCGCGGTCGGCAAAGCGCATCTTGGACGCGGGCAGCGCCGTCATCTTGCGGATCGCCTCCTCGAGCGTGAGCAGGTGATCCTCGCGGACGTACTTGCGGAGAATGCGCGGGAACGTGCCGTACGCCCGCGGGTGCGGATGCTCTTCGCCCAGCAGCCCGGTCGGCGACGTGCCCTGCGAATCGTTGTCGAAGGACACCCAGGGCTGGGAGACAGCCATCGCGATGTCCGGCTCCGACATCGCGAACACCGCCGCGGACGTGAACGCGTGATCCTTGATCAAAATGTCGAACAGGGTGTCGATCGGATCTTCGTGCCAGAGTTGCGCAATCTCGGCCAGCGTCTTGCCCTGGATCGACTTCAGCTCGGGATTCTGGACGACGCAGATCAGGACGGATTCCGGGCCCGGGATCTCCTGCCACTCGTTGTCCCATCCGCCGCCCGGCGTGAGCATGTCCTTGCGCATGCGGGCGCGCATCGCGGGATCCTTCAGGCGCTCGATGAGTTTTTCGTCGCCGCCGTCGTGCGCCCACGGCGGCACGAAGGCGGAGAACGTGTTGAACCACGCGGGGTACGCGTACGTGTCCGCCGTAATGTCGATACCTTCGCGGCGCGCCTGCTCGACCTTCGCGACGATCTCTTTCATCCGCCCGAAGTTCTGCTTCCCGGCGGCCTTGATGTGCCAGATCTCCACGGGAACGTGCGCCTCCCGGCCGATCCGGATCGCTTCGTCCAGCGCCTGCAGGACGGCGTCACCCTCCGAGCGCATGTGCGTCGCGTAGATCCCGCCGTACTTCGCGGCTTCGGACGCAAGCGCGATCAATTCCTCGGTCGTCGCGTACGGCGCGGGGGCATACTGGAGTGACGTGGATACGCCGACGGCGCCCTGCTGCATCGCGTCGCGCACCAGCCCTCTCATCTCGTCGAGCTGGGCTGGCGTCGGCTGCTTGTCGTCGTCGCCGAGCACCATCCGGCGCACCTGCGTCGCGCCGACGTAGTCCGCAACGTTGATCGCGACGCCCTGCTTCTCGAGCCGCGCAAAGTATTGATCGTAGGTCCGCCAGTCGGGCGTGATCTGCAGGTGTTTGTAGCCGACGTCGTCGGCCTTGATGATCCGATCGTTGAGCGGAGCGACCGAGCCGCCTTCCCCTGTGACCTCCGTGGTGATGCCCTGAAAGATTTTCGACGGGAGATGCGGATCGACGAAGGCCGTCAGCTCGGACTGCCCGAGCATGTCGATGAAGCCTGGCGCGACGACCTTTCCGGCCGCGTCGATCGTCTGCTTCGCCGGCGACCCGGCGAGCCGGCCGATCGCCGCGATCCGCCCGCCCCGGATGCCGACGTCCGCCGCGAACCACGGCGTTCCCGTGCCGTCCACGACGTGGCCGTTGACGATGAGGATGTCGAAGGACGCCGAAGGCGTCTGCGCCAGCATCGCCAGCGCTCCCACAACCGCGAGCGTCGAACGCATCATGAGCCGCTCCTGTACACGTGGCCGCCTTTCATCACGAAACGGACGCGGCGAACGGCAGTGATGTCATCGAGCAAGCTGCCATCCGTCGCGACGAGGTCTGCATCCATGCCCGGGGCAATTGCGCCGATCCGCGATCCAAGGCCGAGCGATTCCGCACCGAGCGACGTCGCGCTGACGAGGACGTCCATCGGGCTCTCGCCCGCTTCCCTCACCCGGTAGACGAATTCTTCGGCATTGCGGCCGTGCGCGCCGGCCACGGCGTCGGTCCCGAAAATCAACTTTACGCCTTTCGCACGCGCGCGCCTGATCACGTCCGTCGTCGGACGGATGGCCTTCTGAAGCGTTTCCAGCACCGGCGGCTCGAACCCGAATGCCCCCGGATCCTCGAGATAGTTGTGCAGCACGAGCAGGTTGGGATCGAAGTACGTGCCGCGCGCCTTCATGAGATCGAGCGTCTCGTCCGACACGAACGTGCCGTGCTCAATCGACGTGCACCCGGCAAGCACCGCGGCGCGCGCGCCCTTATCGCCGATCGCGTGCACCACCGCGCGAAGACCGACGGCCTTGGCTTCGTCGCAGACTGCCTCGATCTGCGCGTCGGTCATCGTCTGGTCGCCGCCGGCGCCGAGGCCCGACGTCGCGAACAGCTTGATGACGTCCGCTCCATCGTCCTTCGTCTTGTGCACCAGCGTGCGCAGCGCATCCGGGTCGCCGGACTGGTTCGTAATCTGGCGAAAGGAGGTGAGAATCCGGGGCCCGGGCAGGAGGCCCCTGTCGATCTGATCGCGCACGGGCGCATCGATGGCGGCTCCGACGCTCTGCACCGTCGTGAAGCCGCCGCGGAGCGTCGCCCAGGCGTCCGCTTCCGTGTAGAGCGCCGCCTGCTCTGCGGGCTCCCGACCCGAGACCGATCGATGATGCTCGTCGAAGTGCCAGTTCAAGTGAACGTGCGTGTCGATCCACCCGGGCGTGACGGTCAGCGTCCGGAGGTCGTAGTCGACGGGCGACGCGGCGGGATCCATCCGGGCGATCCTGCCATCCTCGATGACGAGGCGGGTGTCGTGGATGACACCGCCCCGTCCATCCAGCGCGGTGCCGATCGCAATGACGATGCGGTGCGGCTGTGCGCTGACCGAAAGACCGCAAAGGCACAGCGCAATGAGGGTTGCCGCGCCGGCGCTCGAGGCAGGCCTGAAGGCGTGCGCTCCTCGATCGCGCATCGCGTCAGCCACGCTCGACGGTGACCGCGGTGCCGTAACACAGCACTTCGGTCACGCCCTGCATGACTTCCGTCGCGTCGTACCGCACGGAAACGACGGCGTTCGCGCCGACTTCCTGCGCGTGCTGGAGCATCAGTTCGAACGCCTCCTCGCGCGCTTTCTCGCACAGCTCCGTCAGCAGCGTGATGTTGCCGCCGACCAGCGTCTGCAGCGACGCGCCCAACGTGCCGAGCACGGACCGCGACCGCACCGTGATGCCGCGGACGATCCCGAGCGTCCGCGTCGAGCGATAGCCGTCGATCACCGGCCCCGTTGTCGTCATCGCATGCGGAATCGGACCGGCCATTACCGCCTCGACGACGGGGGAACGATGCCCTTGATGCGGAAGTACGTCACGAGGTTGCCGTAGTGTTCGTTCAGGTGCCCGATGTTCCCGATGAGCGCATTCGCCACCGCGACCTGGCCGCTGCCGAAGGGAGCGTTCGTCATACGCGCGAGCGATGCGTCGGTCGCGGCGGTGTACGCGCCGTCGCAGTAAACCAGCGACTCGTTGAGCGCCTTGACGATGTCGTTTTTCGACGTCAGGGTCTTCTCGAAATCGGCCTCGGCGTGCGGCGCTTTCTCGCCTTTCACCGACGCGCAGTACAGGTAATTCGCCCCTGCGACGTGCGCCAGGATCGCCCCGAAGGTTCGCACCGAATCCACCGGCTTGAACGAGTAGTTTGCCTCCTCCATGAGCTCCGCCGATTCCTTCATGTTCCGCTCGGCCGTGTTCCAGTTCGTGCGAATCGAGTCGCTCACCGGGTTCGTCGTGGCGGGCTGGGCCATCGCCGGGCCGGCGCCCGCCAGAAACGCGAACGCCATCGGAATCAACATGCGCATGCAAGTCCTCCTGACCGAAAAAGTTTAACCGACCGTCATGAATTCGACCGCAACAGGATCTCGTAGTGCCCTTCGTCTCGGCGCCTCGCCTCCTCGAACGCCATCCTCCGGATTACGCGCAACTGGTGGGTGCTGTCATCGTGCTCGACCTCGACGCATTCGCCGGTCGCGAAAAGCCCGAGGCGGCTGACCACGTCGAGGACGGAGTCTCCGGCGTCACTCCGCGCGCGCGTGAGCAGGTACGTGAGCGGCGCCATGCGCGCGACGTCGGCCAGCCGTGCCTCGATCGACGGCGTATCGAGGTGCTGAAGAACCAGCGACGCGAAAATGAGATCGAACTGTTCGCGCCTGACCGCGTCCCAATCGTCCGAGAGCGTGACCGACGGAGCCGTGGGACGCGTGCGGCACCGCGCGATCATCGGCCGAAGATCGAATCCGGTGACGCGGCGGGCCACGCTTACGAGATAGGGAAAATTCCGCCCGAGGCCGCAGCCGAAGTCGAGCACCGACGTGAGGTCCGCCGGCAGCGCCAGCGTCGGCACGTAGGGGGTAAATGGCTTGCCCGACGTCGTGCCGGTAAGAATCCATTCACGGATCTCGTCGTCGCTGCCCGTCTCGGCGACCCGAAGCCAGTCCTCGAGCCCCATCAACGTTCGTATTTCCAGTTCCGTCCCCTGCCCTCGACAATCCACACGTCGAGCGGCGGCTTTGCCGGGCGGACCACGCGCTTCGGCCTCACCCCGTTCCGGACATGGGGCAGGATCGGCCTGGCAAAGGCCTGCGCGTTGTCGATGTGGGCGTCGACCCTGGGGTTCTTCGAGGGCACGGTCCGCAGATGATATCGGACCTGCCGCCCTGCGCAAACGTAAACTATCGCAGGGCTGATCTCGTCTGAAGAACAAGATGTCCGCGCTCAAGCTCGCTTTTCGAACGCTGTTCAAGACCCCGCTCGTCACGACGGTCGCGATTCTCTCGCTCGCGCTCGGCATTGGCGCCAACGCAGCGATCTTCTCCTGCTTCAACGAAATCCTGCTGGCATCGCTGGCGGTGCCCCATCCAGGGGAGCTCGTAAATTTCAGCGCTCCGGGACCGAAGCCGGGTTCGCAATCCTGCGGTCAGGCGGGCGATTGCGACGCCGTCTTCAGCTACCCGATGTTCCGCGACCTCCAGAAGCTCCAGACCGTCTTCACGGGCGTCGCTGCGCACATCCCGTTCGGCGCCAACCTCGCCTACGAACGTCAGACCGTGAACGGCCAGGGCCTGCTGGTTTCCGGCAGCTACTTCCCGGTGCTCGAGCTGACGCCGGCCGTCGGCCGCCTCCTCGATCCGAACGACGACCGCGCGCTCGGCGTCGCTCCAGTCGTCGTGCTCAGCCACGCGTATTGGGCGACGCGCTTTGGCGCCGACCCGGGCGTCCTGAACAAGACGATGCTCGTGAACGGTCAGACGCTGACGATCGTGGGTGTCGCGCCTGCGGGATTCACGGGGACGACGCTCGGCCTCGACCCGCAGGTGTTCGTCCCCATCACGATGCGAGGCGTGCTCGTGCCGGGATTCCGCGGATTCGAACGCCGCGACTCGTACTGGGCGTATCTTTTTGCGCGCCTGAAGACGGGCGTGTCGATCGAGCAGGCGTCGGCGGGCATCAACGCGCAGTATCACGCCATCGTCAACGACGTCGAAGCCGCGCAGCAGAAAGGCATGAGCGACCAGACGCTCGCCCGCTTCCGGGCAAAGCCACTCGGCGTCACGCCAGGCGGCCATGGCCAGAGCAGCCTCCCGAAGGAAGCCAAGGTGCCGTTGCAGATCCTGATGGGCGTCACCGGGCTGGTGCTGCTCATCGCGTGTGCGAACATCGCCAATCTGCTGCTCGCGCGATCAGCCGCGCGGAGCGGAGAGATGGCAATCCGCCTGTCGATCGGCGCGGGACGATGGCAGTTGATCCGCCAGCTGCTCACCGAATCCTGTCTGATGGCGCTGCTGGGTGGAATCGCCGGCTTGTTCGTCGCCCGCGCGACGCTCGCCCTGATCCTGTCACTGATCCCGCCGCGCGCAGCGGAGGCGATGCATTTCAAGATCGATGGCACGGTTGTGCTCTTCGCGGCCGGCCTGTCGATCCTCACGGGACTCATGTTCGGACTGTTTCCCGCGCTGCACAGCACGCGTCCCGACCTCGTGTCGACACTGAAGGGCATTTCGGGCCAGCCGTCCGGCGCGAAAGGCGCCAAGTGGTTCAGGACGGGCCTCGCGACGGCGCAGATCGCCTTGTCGATGACGCTGCTGGCGGCCGCCGGCCTGTTCCTCAAGAGTCTCATCAACGTCAGCCGTGTCGATCTCGGCCTGCGATCCGATCACATGCTGACATTCGGGATCTCGCCATCGCTCAATGGCTACACATCGGAGCGCACGCGGCTGCTGATCGAGCGGCTCGAAGCGGATCTGTCGCACGCGCCAGGCATCACCGCCGCAACCGTCTCGATGGTGCCGGCCCTGTCCGGCAGCAACTGGGGCAATGACGTGCGCGTCCAGGGATTTCCGGCCGGCCCCGACACGGATACGAATTCCAGGTTCAACGAGGTCGGACCGGGGTACTTCCGCGCGATGGGGATTCCGCTCATGGCCGGACGCGAATTCACCGACGCCGACGGGCCGACCTCCCCGAAGGTCGCCGTCGTGAACCAGGCTTTCGTGAAGAAGTTCAACCTGGGCTCTGATGCAGTCGGCAAGATGATGAGCGAGGACGACAGCGCCAAACTCGACATGACGATCGTCGGCATCGTCAAGGATGCGAAGTACTCGGAGGTCAAGGGGGAGATCCCGCCGTTGTATTTCGTGCCGTACCGGCAGGACAAGCAGGTCTCCAGGACGAACTTCTACGTGCGGACCGCCGCCGATCCCACGCAGTCCGCCGCGACGGTCAAGAACATCGTCGGCCGCGCGGATCCAAACCTGCCGCTCGAGTCGCTGAAAACGCTCGACCGCCAGGTCGAGGAGAACACGTTCCTGGATCGGATGATGAGCACGCTCTCCACGCTCTTTGCGATGCTTGCGACCGTGCTGGCAGCGGTGGGCCTGTACGGCGTGCTGGCGTTTACGGTGACGCAACGCACACGCGAAATCGGGCTGCGGATGGCGCTCGGCGCCGCGCCCGGTCGAGTCCGGGGCATGGTGCTGCGGCAGGTGGGCTACATGACGCTCGCCGGCGGTGCAATCGGCCTGCTTGGCGCTTACCAGATCGGCAAAGGCGCGGGCTCGCTCCTCTATGAGATGCACGGGAGCGATCCCGCGATTCTCGCGCTCGCCGCCGTTCTCCTTGGCGCGGTCGCGATGATGGCGGGGTTCATCCCGGCGCTGCGCGCTTCGCGGATCGATCCTATGCGCGCGCTCCGGTACGAATAGCGTGCGCTCGACCGCTACGCAATGATCTCGTGAAGCACGTTGCCGGCGACGTCTGTCAGCCGGAAATCGCGCCCGCTGTATCGGTACGTCAGCTTCGTGTGATCGATGCCGAGCAGATACAGGATCGTCGCGTGCAGGTCGTGCACGTGGACGGGCTTGTCGACGACCTTGAACCCGAAGTCGTCCGTCGCGCCGTAGATCGTTCCTCCCTTGATGCCGCCGCCGGCCAGCCACATCGAAAACCCGAACGGGTTGTGGTCGCGTCCCGCGTTGAGACCGCCGGCGCCGGCACCGATTTCCGCGACCGGCGTGCGGCCGAATTCCGATCCGCAGACGACGATCGTGTCCTTGAGCAGGCCGCGTGATTTCAGGTCCTTGATGACCGCCGCAAACGGCCTGTCGGAATCGAACGCCGGCTTGCGGTGCTGCGAGTACAGGTCGGCGTGCGCATCCCACGGATCGCCGGCCGCGTAATACACCTGCGCCATCCGGACGCCGCGTTCGATGAGCCGGACGGCCATGAGGCAGCTCCGCGCCGTCGACCCCGGCCCGTAGAGTTCGAGCGTTGCTGCCGACTCCTTGCGGATGTCGAACACCTCCGGCGCTTCCGTCTGCATGCGGTACGCGACCTCCATCGACTGGATGGAGGCATCGAGCTGCGGATCGCGGATCTGTTCGCGCGTGTCCCTGATGTTGTCGAGCGACGCGAGCAGATCGAGTTCGCGCCGCTGCTCCGGCAGCGTGAACTTGTCGTTGTGGATATAGGCGACCAGCTTCTGCGGGTCGAAATCCTTGTCGACGAGTTCGGTTTTCTTCGCGACCTTGTTCTGGATGAACGTGCCCTGGTGGACGGCCGGCAGGAACGCGTTGTTCCAGAGCGGAGGCCCGACCGTGGTCGGCATTTCCGGACAGAGCACCACAAAGCCCGGCAGGTTCTTGTTCTCCGTCCCCAGGCCGTACGTCAGCCATGACCCCATGGACGGCCGGCCAACCTGCGTGTGACCGGTGTTCATCATCAGCAGCGACGGTTCGTGATTCGGGATGTCGGTGTACATCGAGCGGATCAGGCAAATGTCGTCTGCCTGCGCGCCGACCAGCGGGAAGAGTTCGCTGACCTCCATGCCGCACTGCCCGTAGCGCTTGAACGAGAACGGCGACTTCATCAGCGCGCCGGTCTTCCGCTCCGTCGCGATCTCGCCGCCTGGAAGCGGCTGCCCGTGGTACTTCTCCAGCATCGGCTTGGGGTCGAAGCTGTCGACCTGCGACAGGCCGCCGTTCATGAACAGGAAGATCACGTGTTTGGCGCGCGCGGGGTGATGGAGTCCTCCGGCCGCCGCGATGGCTGGATCCGTGGTCTTCGACTGGGCGAGCAGCGAGGCCGTGGTCAGCGATTCGCCGACGAGGCTCGCGAATGCGAGCATCCCGAAGCCGTTGCCCATCCGGCACAGCGCCTCGCGCCGCGTTACAGGCTGCCCTGCTCGATGTTTCATCGTTCTACTCCACGAACAGGAACTCAGATGAGCTCAGGAGCACTTTCAGATAGCGGCCGAAAGGCGTGACCGGCAGCAGCTTCTTCGTGTCCGCCTCCGAGGCCGACGGCATGGTCACGCCCGCCATCATGCCCTCACCCATTTTCTGGTCGTCGCCGGCGGCCTTGGTGTCCTTCGACTTGCCGTCCTTTGCCGTCTTCTCGTCCTGCTCCCGCTTCGCCTTACGTTCCTCATAAGCCCGCATCGGCTCCGCGCCGAGGAAGTCGAGGCCGGCCTGCAGCTCCCGTGCATCCGGCGTGCGGCCGAACAGGAACCGGTACGCCGCCGTGACGCGGGCGCCGTTGTCCGGCTGATCGCCGATCCGGCGGGCAAGCGCCTCTGCCTGCTGCTCCATGAAGTCGCTGTTCATCAGAAACAGGCGCTGCAGCGGAACGTTCGTCGTGAACCGCTGCTCGGCGCTGATCGTCGCCGCCGGAAAATCGAACAACTGCAGGTACTGGTCGAGACGATACCGGCTGATTTTCGCGTACACCGTGCGGCGGGCCGCCGTGGGCGTCAGCTCCTCGGAAGGGCCGCCTGCCTTCTCGTCGAGCGAACCGGAAACGAACAGCGCCGCATCCCGGATCTCCTCCGCGGAAAGCCTGCGGCGGTTCGCACGCCAGTAAAGGCGGTTGTCGGAATCCTTCGCGTACGCCTCCGGGTCGTTGGCGGTGCTGAGCTGATACACGGCGCTGAGCAGGATCTCGCGATGGAGTTTCTTGATCGAATAGCCGTGTTCCACGAACCAGCTCGCCAGGTAGTCGAGCAGTTCGGGATTGGTGGGGCGTTCCCCCAGCTTGCCGAAGTTGCTTGCCGTATTGACGAGCCCCGTGCCGAAATGCCATTTCCAGACGCGGTTGACGATCACCCGCATCGCGAGCGGCTGGCGGACGATGGCGTCAGCGAGCTCCGCGCGTCCGCTGCCTTTCGTGAACGGCACCGCCACACCGTCGGACAGCACCAGCGGCATGCGGTTGGGAACCTCGTCGGCCAGTCTGAAGGGACTGCCGCGCAGCGCGACGTGGCTCTTCTGCGGCACCGCCAGATCCTGGACGCCGTGCACGTAGGCGTACTTCGGCGGCATCGCTTTCTCGGACGTCTTGATGTCTTCACGAAGATCGTCGATGTAGCGGCGCCTGTCGGCGCCGAGCCACCGATCGAGTGCACTGCCGCGGAAGACGAGCAATCCCGGTTTGTCGTCGTCCTTTGCGTTCGCGGGGTCGGCGCTGTCGACGAGATCGCGCCGGAAGACGTCCGCGTAGAGGAACACGCGATCACCCTGGAGGCTCTTCAGCTCGAGACCGCAGCCGGGGCAGAAGTCGTCGTTGGTGATGAACTCGTTCGGAAGATTCGCTTTCTCTTTCTTCTTCGTGCCGGGGAGCGCCTTGGCGCGGATGATGTCGTTCTCGTCCTTGATCTCGCGGGACTCGAACATGACATCGAGCAGCAGCGACTGAAAATCGCCCGCAAGCGTCTTCGCGCGATCGGCCGAGCCACCCTCCTTGACCATCTCCTGCCATGGTTTCAGGTAGGGATAGAACTTCGGCGGCTTTGCCAGGAAGCGGATCCATCGCTGGAACAGCTCGAAGTCGAGGTTTTCCTTCGTCGCGACAGCCTCGGCGTCCTCCTTCGGCTCGCCCGTCACGCGCCAGGCCGCCTGCATGTACTTGGAAGCCTGCAGCGCGAGCGTCTGTCCGAGCTGGTCGCTCTCGGTGCCCATGAAGTCGTCGAGCAGCCGCTCCTTGTTCTTCTTTTTCTGCTCGAGCGACTTGTATTCGTCGACGACGGACTTCGGCGCGAGCGGGTACTCGTGATACGCCGAGTTCAGGAACACGCCCGCCAGTGCGTAGTAGTCGCGCTGCGTAATCGGGTCGTACTTGTGGTCGTGGCACCGGGCGCACGCGACGGTGAGTCCGAGGAAACCTCGTGAGACGACGTCGACACGATCGTGGCGTTCGTCTGCGCGCGTCACCTCCACCGACCCGTTGTCGTAGTACCACGGGCCGAGACCGAGGAAACCGAGCGCCGGGAGCATGCGCACGCGCACGCGTTCGTCCATCGAGTCGGCCGCGAGCTGCGCCTTCACGAACTGGTCGTACGGCATGTCCTCGTTGAACGCACGAATGACCCAGTCGCGATACAGGTAGGCGTTGGGATACGGGTTGTAGCCGCGGCCCATCGGATCGAGGCTGCGCGGATCGTCTTCGGCGTACCGCGCCACGTCGAGCCAATGACGTCCCCACGTCTCGCCGTAGTGGGGCGATGCCAGCAGCCGGTCGACGACTTTCGTCCAGGCATCGGGGGAAGTGTCGGTGACGAAGGCGTCCACTTCTTCCGGCGTCGCCGGCAGCCCCGTCATATCCAGCGTTGCACGCCGAATCAGCGTCCGGCGATCTGCGGCCCGGACGGGCGCGAGCCCTTCTCGCTCGAGCCTCGCCAGTACGAATCGATCGATGTCGGTCTTCGGCCACGACTGCGTCTGTACCGATGGCACCGGCGGTTTGGCGAGCGGCTGAAACGACCACCAGGCTCGCTGCTCCGCGGTCAACGGTTTGTCGACCGCCGTCGGATTCGCCGGGGGCGTCGCGGCGGCCTTCGGTTCCGGCCACGGCGCACCGGCGCGAATCCAGTCGGCCAGCGCGGCGATGTCGGCGTCGCTCAGTTTCGTTCCGCCCTTCGGCATCTTCACGACGCCGGCCTCCTGGCGAACCGCGCGCATCAGCAGACTCTTGTCGGCGTCGCCTGGCACGATTGCCGGACCGTGCTCACCGCCCTTGAGGAGCGCCGCCCGGGAGTCGATGCGCAGCCCGCCCTTTTCATCGTCGGTATGACAGTCGCCGCAGATCGTCAACAGCAGCGGACGGACGCGCGACTCGAACACGTCGGCGGATTGTGGAGCGGACGGAGCGGGCGTGGCCTGGGGTGCCGCGCGGAGGCGGTCTGCCGTGGCGGCCGTCAGCAGAAAAGCGCCGGCGGCGATGAGCGGCCATGGCCGCGCAGAGATCTGCATGACGACACGTTCGGAAGAGGCTATTATCGCCGGAATCCCGGAGCCCCCATGCGCAAAATGACGCTCGTTCTCCTGGCCGCGCTGGCGCTGCAGACGCAAAGCCAATCGGCCCGTCCTCCTCGCCCGGGCGTCTCCACGCCGGGCGTTCGCATCCCGATCACCAAATTGAAACCCGACGCGGTGTATAGCATCGGGGGGGCCCCTGACTGGATGGCGATCGACGATGAAACGTGGGTGTCGAACTCGCCGAAAAACAGCGTCTCGCGGATGGATCCGAAATCGAACATCTTCGTAACGGTTGACGTTGGAAAGGAGCCGTGCTCCGGCCTGGCGGCAGCGTTTGGAAGTTTGTGGGTACCGAACTGTGGCGACTCGACCATTACGCGCGTCAGCCTGAAAGATGGGAAGGTGCAGACGACGTTCCCGCTCACGATTGCGGATTCCGAAGGCGGCATCTCCGCCGGAGCGGGCAGCTTCTGGATCCTGACCGACACCCGCGGCACGCTCGCCCGAATCGATCCGGACACGAACAAGGTCGTCGCTGAAATCTACGTGCCTCCGGGGTCCTTCGCGGTGGCATTCGGCGAAGGCGCGGTGTGGGTCACCAGCACCGAACGCAGCGTCGTCACACGAATCAACCAATACACGAACGTCATCGAGGCGTCGATCCCTGTGGGTCCCAAGCCGCGGTTCCTCACCGTCGGCGAAGGCGGCGTGTGGACGCTCAATCAGGGCGACGGATCGGTTTCGCGCATCGATCCAAAGACCAATAAAGTCGCGGGAACGATCGAACTGGGAGTGCCTGGCGGCGGCGGAGAGATTTCAGCCGGTGAGGGCTCGGTGTGGGTCACGGCGATGGAATACCCGCTGACGCGCATCGACCCGGCGACGAACAAAGTCGCGCAACAGTTCTTCGGCGACGGCGGCGACTCGGTGCGGGCCGGTCGCGGCTGGGTGTGGCTGACCCACCTCCGCGCCGGCCTCGTCTGGCGTTTGGATCCGCGACGGATCGAGGCTACGCAATGATTCTTCGCATGGTGTCACGCGGCGGTCTGGTGTTGACCCGCAGCCAGCGGCCACGGCTGACGCGAACCCGCGGCAAGGAGTGACGCGCCGACGAGCGCGACGTTCTTCATGAAATTCACCATCTCGCCCTGGCGGCGCTGCGGATCGTTTTCCTTCCAGAACGCGTGCATCTGCGGCGACACTCCCACGAGGAACGCGGTGATGAGCGCCGAGCCGATCTTCGGCCGGTAACCGGTCAGCAGGCTGAGACCACCCGCGAGCATCATCGCACCCGACAGTTCGACCGCCAGGTCCGGCTTCGGTACTCCTTTCATTCCCGCGTAGCTCGCGAGATTGCGCCGCTGGACGAAATGGTTGATGCCGTTATAGAGAAAAAAGCCGCCGAAGATCGCGCGGCCGAGCAGGTGCGGAATGGTCTCGGCTGCACGCCGGGGCCGCCCTTCGTATTGTTCTTCTTCGATGTCCGGCTCTTCCAAAAACCAGTCCGAGCCGATGTATTCCCTTGCCATGAGTCCTCCTGCGCAGAGGACTATCACGACACGTGCCGATTACGCGTCGCGTAACGTGACCATCGGATCCACGCCTGTCGCGCGGCGCGCGGGCAGATAGCATGCGAGCAGCGCGACCATGGCGATGAACACGGTCACGGCTGAGAGCGTGAGCGGATCCGTGGGCTTCACATTGAAGAGCTGTGTCTGAAGGAGACGCGTCAGTCCGAACGATGCGACGAGGCCGCCGATGAGCCCGATGATCGTCAGGCGCATGCCCTGTCCCAGGATCATGCCGAGCACGCTGCCCTTCGTCGCGCCAAGCGCCATGTGAATGCCGATCTCGCGCGTCCGCTCGGTGACGGCGTAGGAAAGAATGCCGTAAGTGCCGATCGCCGCCAGCGCGAGCGCGAGCGCGGCAAAAATACCGAGCAGCTCGGCAAGAAAGCGCGGCCGCGACGCCGCATCTTCGAACACCTGTTCCATCGGCCTCATCTTCACGATCGGGAGCGATGGATCCGCTTTCTGGACGATTCGCTGGAGTTCGGCCGCCAACTGATCGAACGGCGCCGAGGACCGCACCACGACGTTCATCGACTGTGGTGAGAACCCGACCAGCCGAGGCCCCTGATCGTTGAGGAAGTAGACCTCGGTGCCCGCCTTCTTGTTGATGCCTCCCTGCTTCACATCACGGACGACGCCGACGATGGTGAGCCACGGCAATTTCGCGCCGAAGCCTGGCTTCAGGCGCTGCCCGATAGGGTCCACGTGCCGGAATCCGAAGAACGTTTTGGCCAGCGTCTCGTTGACGAGTGCGACGCCGCCGCCCGTCACGTCGGAGGGCTGGAAGTCTCGGCCTTCGACCACCGGGATCCCCATCACCTTCAAGTAGTCGACCGACGCGGTCTGATAGTAGTCGACGTTTTCCACCGGTCCGTCTTTCGGATCCGCCGGGCTCATGTAGCCGTCGAAGTCCGTGTCGTTCGCGTTGACGTCACGAATCGGCGGAAGCCCGGTCATCGACGCCGCGCCCGTGACGCCCGGCAGCTGCTTGATCTGATCGACGACGCGCGTCAGGAAATCCACGCGGTCTTGTGCTTTCGGATAGCTCGCGGCAGGGAGCACCAGGCCGAACGTCGTCAGATTCACGCGATTGAAGCCCGCGTCCACCTGCATCAGCTTTTCAAAGCTCCTGAGCAGGAGTCCCGCGCCGACGACGAGGACGACGGCGAGCGCGACCTCAGCCATGACGAGTCCGCTGCGCACGCGCGTCCGCGCGATACCGGCCGTCGACCGTTGTCCGCTCTCCTTCAAGGACATCGATACGACCTGCTCGCGCAGGTGCAGCAGCGGCGCCATGCCGAAGATGAAACCGGTCACCACGGACACGAGAACTGTGAACACGAGCACTCGCGGATCGAGCGTAATCTCCGCGGCGCGCGGAATGCTGTCGGGATTCGCGCTGAGCATCAATCGAAGTCCGGCGAATCCGAGTGCGGCACCGATGGTCCCGCCGACGAGGGCGAGCAGGACGCCTTCGGTGAGGAACTGACGCAGGAGGCGCATGCGGCCTGCGCCGAGAGCCGAGCGGATCGCGAACTCCCTCTGGCGCGATTCGGCGCGCGCGAGGATCAGGTTCGCGAGATTCGCGCACGCGATCAGCAGCACGAAGCCAACGGCGCCCTGGAGAACCCATAGCGCCGTCGAAATGCCGCCGACGACGTCCGCCTTGAGCGGTTCGATCTGCACGTTGTGATTCTTTGGATCGGGCGAGTGGCCGCCGCTCAACTGTTTCCACTGCCCGACGAGATCATCCACATCGCTCTTCGCCTGCTGCGGAGTGACTCCGGGTTTCAGCCGCCCGATCAGATAGAGGAAATGATTGCCGCGCCGCTGCGGCAGGGTCTTCGGGTCGAGCGTGAGCGGCTGATACACCTGAACGCGTTCGTCGTGGACGTCGTAGCCGCGCGGCATGATGCCGACGATCCGTGTCGGCGCGC
>Ga0310811_10004305_pt1 | contig 17873 bp, 15 predicted proteins | sample YCmetagenome_FD_207642 | JGI IMG/M metagenome (GOLD analysis project Ga0310811, IMG submission 207642) | Soil microbial communities from experimental microcosm in Duke University, North Carolina, United States - YC | ecosystem: Engineered > Artificial ecosystem > Soil microcosm > Unclassified ...
GCGCGATCGCGCATAAGCTCAAGTCGTCGTCGCGCTCGGTAGGCGCGCTCACGCTCGGCGATCTGTGCGCCGAGCTTGAAAACGCCGGCAAGGCCGGCGATCTCGCTCAGTTGGCCAATTGGGCCAAACAGTTCGACGCGGCGCTCGCCGCCGTCGAAGACGCGCTCGAGCAGCTGCTCGCGGCGGAAACGAAATGATTGGAAACGACAAGGACGGATCAATCATCATGGAAGATACCGATCTGACTCCCAAGCGCGCGGCGGTCCTCGTCGCGAGCGAATCGGTGGCCGATGCCGAACTCGTCGGCAAACTGCTGCAAGACGAATTCCACAACGTGCGTCTATCGACGAAGCCGGACTTCGCCGTCGAGGATTTCGAAACGCATCGACCCTCGGTGCTGGTGCTCGCATTCGATACGCTCGAAGCGGCGCAGCGCTATTACATCGGGCTGTATCGCCTGAGCACCGTCGTGCATGAAACGCGTCACCGCGTCGTCGTCCTGTGCAACAAGCATGACGTGTGGACCGTCTACGACCTGTGCAGCAAAGGCCATTTCGACGACTACGTGCTGTTTTGGCCCGCGACCAACGATGCGCCGCGCATTCGCATGTCCGTGCATCAGGCGCTGCGCATCATGACGGCCAAGGCGGAAGCCGGCGACGTGGCGCCGCGCGCGGCTCCGGCAGGCGTCAGTGCGCCGCCCGCCCCGCGGCCGGCGCGCGTGGAAGCGCAAACCGATACCGTCGTGCTGGGCGCCACGCTGGCCGACGCGCAGGCGGCAAGATCGGCCGCCGCGCAAGCGCGGCAAAGCATGTCAGCGCAAGCCGACGCCGCATCGCCGCCCCTGGCCGTGCTCATCGTCGAGGACGACGAGTTTCAGCAGAAGCTGATCGGCCGCTTGATGAACGGGCTAGGCATCGAGATTCTCTTCGCGGGAACCGGGGCCGAGGCAATCGAAAGAATGTGGGAGCGCAAGCCCGATCTCGTGCTCATGGACGTCGGGCTCCCCGATACGACCGGCGTGGAAGCGACGCGTAAGATCAAGTCGATCGCGCAGTTCGGGCACGTGCCGATCCTCATGGTCACGGGGCATAGCGAACGCAACATCGTCGTCGAAAGCCTGAAGGCCGGCGCCGCCGATTTTCTCGTGAAGCCGTTCGACAAGAACACGCTGCACGAGAAATTGCGTCAGTTCATGCCGGCCTTGGCGGCTTCATAGGGGCGCCGGAAGGCGCGGCAACGACATCAACCCGTGGTAAGCGATGTAAAGAACATGGAGCAGCCCACACCCCCTCGCCGAATCCTCGTCGTCGACGACGAGCCGTTCGTGCTCAAAGTACTCGTGCGTCAACTGACGCAGCTCGGCTATCGCGACATCCTCTCGTACGAGCATGCGCAAGATGCGCTCGCCGTGCTGCAGCTAGACGATCACCAAGTGGACGTCGTCTTCACCGATCTGCAGATGCCGGGCATGGACGGCGTGGAGTTTTTACGTCAGCTCGTGCAGCGAGGCTACGACGGGCAGGTCGTACTCGTCAGCGGCGAAGATGCGCGCATCCTGAAGAGCGCGGAAAAGCTCGCCTACTCGCGCGGCTTGCGCGTGCTCGGTTCGCTGGCCAAGCCGGCCACGCGCGAACAAGTGCAGCAGCAATTGACCGGCGCCGCGACGCTCGAGCCCGAGCGCATCGAGCCGGAAGCCTATCCGCCCGACGAGGTAGCGCGAGCCATCGCCGCCAGCCAGTTCGTCACCTGCTATCAGCCGCAGGTCGCATTCGCCACCGGCGAAGTGTTGGGCGTGGAAGCGATGATCGGTTGGCAGCACCCGCGCGATGGGCTGGTGCCGGTCGAGCGTCTGCTCGGCGGCCCCCAATATGCCGGCGTTCTAAACAACCTCACGCGCACGATGCTGCCCCGTACGCTCGAACAGGCCATGCAGTGGCGGCACCTCGGCGAGGATTTTCGTATCGGCGTTAACTTGTCGATCGACGACTTATCCGCGCTGGATTTCCCCGATTTCATCGTCGACGCAGCGGCGAGCGCGCACTTCCCGCTCTCCCGGCTCGTGCTCGAAATCTCGGAAACGCGCATGACGCGCGATCGGCTCGTTTCGCTGGACGTCCTGACGCGTCTGCGGCTCAAACGCATCAGTCTGCTCATCGACGATTTCGGCGCGGGCCAATCGTCGCTCGCGCATTTGCACGACGTGCCGTTCGACGAACTCAAACTCGACGGCAGCTTCGTCCACGGCGCGAGCCGCGATGCCTCGCTCAACGCAATCGTCAAGGCGAGTTTGCTGCTCGCGCGCCAATTGAACATGCGCACGATCGCCCAAGGCATCGATGACCTAGAAGATTGGTGCGTGCTGCGCGACATGTCGTGCGAGGTCGCGCAAGGCCGTTTCGTCGGCGCACCCATGCTCGGCGATGCGTTGCCGCAATGGGCGCTCGCCTGGGCGAGCCGGTACGCGGCGCTCGCGCGTTGAACTCTCAGCAGGCTTCGACCATCAGCACGTCGAGCATGAATGAGCCGTCGGCCTGCACGCCGTAGTATTCGCGCACCTCGTCGGGCGCGCTCTGCCACAGCGAGCGGATCGCCGCCGCACGCTCGTTCGGCGTGCGCATGCGCGCGATCCACGACGTGAACTCGATGGGCAAGCGCCAACGCTCGCGCACGTTCGCCTGCAAACCCGCCTCGGCGAAAAAAACCGCCCATTCGTCCGCGCGATAGTTGCGCACGTGCGAGCCGTCGCGCAGCACCTCGACCGCCTGCAAGTGCGTGTCGAGCAGCGGATGGTCGGCGCCGGCCACGTCGATGAACAGAACACGCCCGCCCGGTTTCAACACGCGCCGCACCTCGGCCAAAGCAAGCGGCACGTCGTGCCAATGGTGCGCGCTGAAACGGCTCACGACCCAATCGAAAGACCCATCGGCGAACGGCAGCCGCTCGGCCACACCTTGCTCTGTGCGGACATTGGCCAATCCGCGTTCGCGCGCCGCAGCCGCGACGGTCGCGAGCATCGGCGCGGAAAGATCGTAGGCGAGCACCGAGCGCGCATGCGGCGCGACCGCGAAGCTTGCGTGACCGGCGCCGCACCCAAGGTCGAGCACGTCGGCATCCGGCGTCGACGCGATCTCGCGCGCGAGGGTCTGCAGGTCGGCGCCGCTTGCATGAACCTGGCTCGTTAAATAAGCGGCGGCGGTTGCGCCGAATGCGTCGGCGACCTGGTCGTGGTGTTTCATCGGGGCGTTCCTTGGCGGCAAAAATAAAAGACGGACGGAGCTTCGCGACCGCCCGTGCGTCGCGGCCTGCCCGGCTAACGGGCCAGCCGCGTCGACTGCGCGTCCCGCTACAATATGGCTCGCCGAGTACCGGTACAAGGCAAGCAACTATCCTGGTATCCGATTTACCCGGCTGCGATTGCCCTTGCCCGCCTGGCCGATCCGCCTGATGTACCGGTTACCGGCTTGCCGCACCACCGATTTGCCGAACGACCGATTTGCCGATTCGATCTTCATGACCACCGCTGAGTCGCCCCGCCCGCGCAAGAGCCCGCCTTCCGCCATCCCGGCGGCGGAAGGCGTTGCCGCGCCCCTCGACGCCAGCCCTGCCCGTGCGCTCGGAGAATTCATCCGCGCTCACCGGGAGCGGCTTTCGCCGCAGGCCGTGGGTCTGCCGCCCGGCCCGCGTCGCCGCACGCCAGGCCTGCGACGCGAGGAAGTCGCGCAGCTATGCGGCGTAAGCCCCACCTGGTACACGTGGATCGAGCAAGGCCGGCCCGTGTCGGCCTCCTCCGATGCGCTGGCGCGCATCGCCGTCGCCCTGCAGCTCTCGCGCGCCGAGCGCGCCTATCTGTTCGAGCTTGCCGGCGAACGCGATCCGGCCGAGCCCACGCCCGCGTCGAACGACGCGCCCGCGGCGCTGATCGCAACGGTCAACCTCATCGACGCGCCCGCCTACGTGCTCGATCGGCAATGGAACGCGCTCGCATGGAATCGCCACGCGGCCGAACTGTTCGTCGGCTGGCTGGACGGCGCCCCCGATCCGGCGCGCGAGCGCAACTTATTGCGTTTCACTTTTACCGAACCGGCTGCGCGCGCCCTGATCGTCGACTGGGACACCCGCGCGCGGCGCCTTGTCGCGGAGTTTCGCGCCGATTCGATTCGTCACCTGAACGACGGGCCCACGCGCGCGCTCATCGACGCCCTGACGACCGAAAGCGAGGCGTTCGGCCGCTTTTGGGCGTCGCAGGACGTGGGCGAGCGCGAAGGCGGCCCACGCACGTTCGATCATCCGCTGCACGGACGCGTTCTATACGAGCAGATTACGCTGAGGCCCGCGCACCGAGAGGATTTGCTGCTCGTCGTGCTCGTGCGCGCCTGAGCGATAACGACTTGACCACCATGCCCAACGAACCCACGCCGGCCGTACTCGCGGCCCTGCTTGCGCGCGTGGCGGCCGAAGACGCCGCGGCGCTGCGCACGCTGTACGAGCTCACCAGCGCGAAACTGTTCGGGGTCGCGCTGCGTATATTGGTGAGGCGCGAATGGGCGGAGGAGGCCTTGCAAGAGTCGTTCGTCAACATCTGGCGGTATGCGGGCGATTACCGCGAAGCGTTGGCCGCCCCGCTCACGTGGATGGCCGCGATCGTACGCAATCGCGCGCTCGACAGCCTGCGGCGGCAGCGGGCCGTTTCGTCCGACGGTTCGACCGCGATCGTCGAATGGAACGACGCGCTCGACGAAGTCCTCGCCGGCGACGAGCGTGACCCGGCCGATGCCGCCCTGTTGTCCGAACAGGCGAAGCAACTCGCGATCTGCCTGTCGCGGCTGGACGCGAGCCAGCGCCAAGCCGTCTCGCTCGCGTACCTGCGCGATCAAAGCCATAGCGAAATCGCCGAACAGCTGGCGGTGCCGCTGGGCACGGTCAAGTCGTGGGTGCGCCGCGGCCTCGAAAAATTGAAGACTTGCATGGGGAGCCTCTGACATGACGGTCCCCACGTCCACTCCATCCGCTACCCCCTGAGGTGGCCTCTACCTGCCCGTTGGGCGGCAAAGCGGGAGGCAAATATGAATCTGCACCGGTATCCCGATCTCGTCGATCGCCTCGCCGGGGAATATGCGCTCGGTGTGCTGCGCGGCGGCGCGCGCAAGCGTTTCGAGCAACTGGCGCGGCAAGACCGCCACGTGCGCGAGGCTATCGAAAGCTGGCAGACGCGCATCGGCGCCATGACCGAACTCGCGCCGAGCGTCGAGCCCCCGGCGGGGGCGTGGGAAGGTGTCGAACGGCGGCTCGGCTTCACGGCCGCGGCGGCGCGCGACGAAGGCGTTGCGCCGGCGCCGCCGCGGCCGGCGGCTCGGCCCGCCGCCGGCCACGGCGCGCTGGACCGCGCCCGTGCGCGCTGGTTCGAATCGCTCGCGTTCTGGCGCGGCTGGTCGATCGGCGCCACGGGCGTGGCGCTGGCCGCGGCGATCGCGTTGGCGGTGACGCTGCACCCGTTCGCGCCCGAGGGCGGCGCGCCCGGCGGACAGCCGACGCAGACGGCTCAAACGGAAGTCCCACGCGGCGCGAAGATCGAGCGCGTGGCGTATGTGGCGGCGCTGGTCGCGCCCGATCGCCCGAAAAGCCCCACGATGGTGTTCGTCATGTGGGACGACAAGACCGCCATGGTGAACGTGCACCGCATGAGCGGGGGCAACGCCCCGCCGCCCGGCAAGACCGAGCAGCTTTGGGGCGTCATGCACGACGGCCGCATGGTGTCGCTCGGCATGCTGCCGGCCGGCGAAATCGTGTCGATGAAAATGCACGGCATGAACGTGTATGCGAAGCTGGCGGTGTCGGTCGAGCCGATGGGCGGCTCGCGGCGCGCGGACGGGCCAAGTGGCCCGGTCGTCTGCGAGGGCGCGCTGATGGCGACAGCCTGAGCGCATCGGAATCGATGGAGCCGACCGCGGCGAGGCGGCGCTTCGCGTCGCTCGGCGGGCAGCGCGGGCAGCGGTGATAAAATCGACGGCTTCGTCGCCGCTTCGGCGCACCTCCTACTGCCCATCATCATGACGTCTCAACTGCACAAAAAAGGCGAAGCCTGGTCGGCTCGCTTCTCCGAGCCGATGTCCGAGCTCGTCAAGCGCTACACGTCGTCGGTCTTCTTCGACAAGCGCATGGCGCTCGTCGATATCGAAGGCTCGCTCGCGCACGCGAAGATGCTGGCCGCGCAACAGATCATCGGTGCGGACGATCTCGCGGCGATCGAGCGCGGCATGGGGACGATCAAGGGCGAGATCGAGCGCGGCGAATTCGAGTGGAAACTCGATCTCGAAGACGTCCATCTGAATATCGAGGCGCGCCTCACGGCGCTGATCGGCGATGCCGGCAAGCGCCTGCACACGGGCCGCTCGCGCAACGACCAAGTCGCCACCGACATTCGCCTTTGGCTGCGCAGCGAGATCGACCGCATCGGCGGGCTCATCAACGACTTGCGCACGGCGCTCGTCGATCTGGCCGAGCAGCATGCCGAAACCATCATGCCGGGCTTCACGCATCTGCAAGTCGCCCAGCCGGTCACGTTCGGCCATCATCTGCTCGCCTATGTGGAAATGTTCGGCCGCGACGGCGAGCGCATGCGCGACTGCCGCGCGCGCGTGAACCGGCTGCCGCTGGGCGCGGCCGCGCTGGCCGGCACGAGCTATCCGATCGATCGGCACGCGGTGGCCGCGACGCTCGGCTTCGACGGCGTCTGCGCCAACTCGCTCGACGCCGTGTCCGACCGCGATTTCGCGATCGAATTCACGGCGGCCGCCGCGCTCGTCATGACGCACGTGTCGCGCTTGTCCGAGGAACTCGTGCTGTGGATGAGCCCGCGCGTAGGCTTTATCGATCTGGCCGACCGCTTCTGCACGGGCTCGTCGATCATGCCGCAAAAGAAAAACCCCGACGTGCCCGAACTCGCACGCGGCAAGACGGGCCGCGTCAACGGCCATCTGATGGCGTTGCTCACGCTGATGAAGGGCCAACCGCTCGCCTACAACAAGGACAATCAGGAAGATAAGGAGCCGCTGTTCGATACGGTCGACACGGTGGCCGACACGCTGCGCATCTTCGCAGAAATGGTGGCGGGCATCACCGTGAAGCCCGACGCGATGCGCGCGGCGGCGCTGCAAGGCTTCTCGACGGCGACCGATCTGGCCGATTATCTGGTCAAGCGCGGACTGCCGTTCCGCGACGCGCACGAGGCGGTGGCGCTCGCAGTAAGGATCTGCGTCGATCGCGGTTGCGATCTGGCCGATCTCACGCTCGATGAAATGCGCGCCGAACTACCGAACGTCGCGCATCTGATCGGCGAGGACGTGTTCGGCTACCTCACGCTCGAAGGCTCGGTGGCGAGCCGCAATCACGTGGGCGGCACGGCGCCGGAACAAGTGCGCGCGGCCATTCACGCGGTGCGAAAGACACTCTGACCCCCCCGCGGCAACGCTCAATCGTTGCCGACCGTCTCCGACAAGCGCTTCACCGTCGCCACGCGCTCGCCGATCAGATCGGCGCGCTCGGCTTCGGTGCCGAGCGAGGATGTGGTCTCGAAGTACGCCGTCCATGCACGTTGCGCGCGCAGCAGGACTGGTCGGGCATGAGTGGGCAGCTTCTCGCGCAACGCGCGCGTGTATCGCCGCAAATCGAATTGGGCATGTTCGCATGCGGCGTCGGCCGTACACGGGCGCATGCGCTCGTTGTGCGCACGGGCGTCGTCGCTTTGAGCCCTCGTCGCGGCTGCGCTTGCGACGATCGACGCAATCGACGTCCCCGCCGCACCTGAACCTGCCGCGGTCGACCCCGGCGAGGAAGAGGATGAGGAAGCGGACGCGCCCGCGGTCGATGCCCCGGAAGCCGCTACCGGCGGGGGCGGTGCGAACCGCGACGCCGCGTGCCGCACTGCCAGCGCGCGATCGCGCACCGACTGCAGCAGCACATTCGCCTGCGTGATCGAATAAGCGCTGCCTTTCGTCGTATCGAACACCGCATACACGAACGGCACTTCTTCCTTGCGCCATGCGAGCCACTTGCGCTGGCTCGCCTCCCAGCCGCGCCGGTCGTCGTCGGGCGCGCTAGCCGAAATGGAGCGCAGCGCCGCATCGATCGCCGCTTGCCAGGCGTCGCGGGCCGCGTCGATGCATTGCACTTGGCCCGGCGCCGTCGAGCGATCCGCCCGCGCGAGACAATTTTGCATCGCCGTGTCGATCGGATCGGCGCGCGCCGCTTCGGCCCGCGCGGCGCCCGGCGCGGCCGACAGCGCGACGGCCAGCGCGCCGATCGCCCCGCATACGGCAAGCGCCGTCGAGAAGTTCTTCTGTCGCAACATCGTTAAGCGCGCACGCAGTCGACGAAATATTCGGTTCGGCCGTTAGCGGTTTCCGCCACGAGCCCGTGAATATCCGTCGAGAAACCGGGGAATCGCTCGTTGAATTCACGCGCGAACCGCAGATAGTTGACGATCGTCTTGTTGAAGCGCTCCCCCGGGATCAACAGCGGAATGCCCGGAGGATACGGCGTCAGCAAGATGCTCGTCACGCGCCCCTCGAGCTCATCGATCGGCACGCGGTCGATCTCGCGGTGCGCGAGCTTCGCGAATGCGTCGGACGGCTTCATCGCGGGCTCCATGTTCGACAGGTACATCTCCGTGGTCAGGCGCGCGATATCGTTCGCGCGATAGACGCTGTGGATCGCTTGGCACAAGTCGCGCAAACCCATGCGCTCGTACGCCGGATGCTGCGCGACGAATTCGGGCAGCACGCGCCAGAGCGGCTGGTTCGTATCGTAGTCGTCCTTGAACTGCTGCAGCTCGGTCACCATCGAGTTCCATCGGCCCTTTGTGATGCCGATCGTGAACATGATGAAGAACGAGTAGAGGCCCGTTTTTTCGACGATGATGCCGTGCTCGGCCAAGTACTTCGTGACGATTGCGGCCGGAATGCCCGTTTCGCCGAAGTCGCCCGCCATGTCCAATCCAGGGGTAACGATGGTCGCCTTGATCGGGTCGAGCATGTTGAAGCCGTCGGCCAGCGGACCGAAGCCATGCCATTGATCCTCAGCACGCAAGATCCAATCCTCGCGCGAGCCGATGCCTTCGTCGGCCAGTGCTTCGGGGCCCCACACCTGAAAGAACCAATCGTCCCCGTACTCCGCGTCGACCTTGCGCATCGCGCGGCGGAAATCGAGCGCCTCGGCGATCGACTCCTCGACGAGCGCCGTGCCGCCGGGCGGCTCCATCATCGCGGCCGCGACGTCGCACGAGGCGATGATCGCGTACTGCGGGCTCGTCGACGTGTGCATGAGGTAGGCCTCGTTGAAACGATGCCGATCGAACACGCCATGCTCCGAATCTTGCACGACGATCTGCGACGCCTGCGAGATCCCGGCGAGCAGCTTATGCGTCGAGTGCGTCGCGAAGACGAGCGCGCCCGTGCGCGGACGCCCCGCGCCGATCGCATGCATGTCCTGATAAAACGGATGAAATTCGGCGTGCGGCAGCCATGCCTCGTCGAAATGCAGCGTGTCGAGGAAATCGCCGAGCAAGTCCTTGATCATCTCGACGTTATAGACGACCCCGTCGTACGTGCTCTGCGTGATGGTCAGAATGCGCGGCTTGAGGTTCGGATTTTTTTCAAGCGCTTCGCGCGCGAAGGGGTTCGCCTGGATTTTCTTGCGAATGTTCTCGGGCTTGAACTCGTCGCGCGGAATCGGGCCGATGATGCCGAAATTGTTTCGCGTGGGCGTCAGGAACACCGGGATCGCCCCCGTCATCGTGATCGCGTGCAGGATCGACTTGTGGCAGTTGCGGTCGACGACGACGATGTCGCCCGGCGCAACCGTCGCATGCCAGACGATCTTGTTCGACGTCGACGTTCCGTTCGTCACGAAGAACAGATGATCGGCGTTGAAAATGCGCGCCGCGTTGCGCTCCGATGCCGCGACGGGGCCGATGTGATCGAGCAGTTGGCCAAGCTCGTCCACCGCGTTGCATACGTCGGCGCGCAGCATGTTTTCACCGAAAAATTGGTGAAACATCTGGCCGAGCGGGCTTTTCAGGAACGCGACGCCGCCCGAGTGGCCGGGGCAGTGCCATGAGTACGAGCCTTCGTCGGCGTACTTGACGAGTTCCTTGAAGAACGGCGGCGAGAGCGAATCGAGGTAGACCTTCGCCTCGCGCACGATATGGCGCGCGACGAATTCCGGCGTGTCCTCGAACATATGGATGAAACCATGCAGCTCGCGCAGGATGTCGTTGGGCAGATGGCGCGACGTGCGCGTTTCGCCGTAGAGGAAGATCGGGATGTCCGCGTTGCGCCTGCGCACTTCCGTCACGAACGCGCGCAGCTCGAGAATGGCTGTCGCCAGTTCGGGCAGTTCGCCGTCCGGCCCCGTTTCGCCGAGCATCAGTTCGTCGTCGTCGAGCGAGAGGATGAAGCACGACGCGCGGCTCGATTGTTGAGCGAACGAGGTCAAGTCGCCGTAGCTCGTCAGGCCGAGCACTTCCACGCCTTCACCCTCGATCGCTTCGGCGAGCGCGCGAATGCCGGAGCCCGAGATGTTCTCGGAGCGAAAATCTTCGTCGATGATGACGACGGGGAAACGAAACTTCATGGACGAATTCTCCAAAAACAAGGACCGCGGGCACGGGTGATTGCATCCCACGTGCCAGCGGCCGCCGAAACTACTAGTGTCTACGCGCTACGCGTCCGTTATGTGACGGTGAACGACGCTACGTTTTCGGCAGCGTCACGCCGTGCTGCCCTTGGTACTTCCCGCCGCGATCGGCATACGACACTTCGCACACCTCGTCGCTCTCGAAAAACAGCACCTGCGCCACGCCTTCGTTTGCATAGATCTTCGCGGGCAACGGCGTCGTGTTGGAAAACTCGAGCGTCACGTAGCCTTCCCATTCGGGCTCGAAAGGCGTCACGTTGACGATGATCCCGCAGCGCGCGTAGGTCGACTTGCCGAGGCATACGGTCAGCACGTTGCGCGGAATACGGAAGTATTCGACCGTACGCGCGAGTGCGAACGAATTCGGCGGGATGATGCAGACGTCGCCCTTGAAGTCGACGAACGATTTTTCGTCGAAGTTCTTCGGATCGACGATCGTCGAATTGATGTTCGTGAAGATCTTGAATTCGTCGGCGCAGCGAATGTCGTAGCCGTAGCTGGACGTGCCGAAGCTGACGATCTTGCGGCCGTCTTCGCTGGTGCGCACCTGATCGGGCACGAACGGCTCGATCATGTTGTGCTGGTCGGCCATGCGCCGAATCCACTTGTCGGATTTGATGGTCATAAAAGGACGCTAAAAGAGCGAATTACTGCCGAATCACGCCGCATGCGAGCGCCGCGCCTACACCCCGGTCGGGAAACGCCGGATCGCTCGGCTCGTGCGCGACGAGCACCGCGCGCCCCCTGACCGAGCGCACGCCGTCCAGCGCCACGTCGGGCGCGACGATGAACCCCGCCGCGACGCCCGTTGCGTCGGCATGGATGTTCCCGAGATCGCCCGCGCGGCGCACTCCGCTCTTGAGCCGATCGGCCGCCGGCGCGAACACCGCCCCCGCGCTCGAACCGTCCGCGGCGTTGCAGTCGCCGCGCTCGTGCACCTGCAAGGCGTGGTCGCTGTTAGGCGGCAGCCCGACGAGGTTGTACGTCACCTGCACGCCGTCGGCCCGCTCGATGAACGTGACCGAGCCACGCGCCGTGTTGCCGGCGGTGGGCAGCACCTGCGCGTCCGCGCGTTTTTCGTGGGGGCCGAAAAAGGCGGCGCAGCCGCCCAGCCCCACGCTCGCCGCCAGCAGCAAGGCGGCGGCGGCAGCGACGCTCGGACGGTGGGCGCACCGCCCGCCGGTTCGTTCTCTCATGCGATCCTCATGCCGGCGCCCGGCGCGCCTCGCGCCGCCGAGCCGGACTCGTGCGAAGGCGACATGATACCGCGCCGCGGGGTGCGCAAGCACAATCGGGGCCTTGCGCCGCACCGAAAGCGTTCCCGGCCGCGCAATAGTGCGATAAGGCACGCGTCACGTGTCTTGAACGACGATCGTCGGGAATTTCGCGCTCATATCACGCGCGCGCTCGGCAATGCGGATCGCCACCTTGCGGGCGATGTCTCGGTAAATGTCGGCGATGCGGCCATCGGGGTCGGCCGCCACGGTCGGCCGGCCGCTGTCCGCCTGTTCGCGAATGCCGATGTCAAGCGGCAGGCTGCCGAGCACGTCGACGCCGTAGTCGCGCGCCATGCGCTCGGCGCCGCCGGCCCCGAAAATATGTTCCGCATGGCCGCAGTTCGAGCAAACGTGGATGCTCATGTTCTCGACGACGCCGAGGATGGGCACGCCCACCTTCTCGAACATCTTGAGCCCTTTCTTCGCGTCGATGAGCGCGATGTCCTGCGGCGTCGTGACGATGACGGCGCCCGTGACGGGTACGCGTTGCGCGAGCGTGAGCTGGATATCGCCCGTGCCCGGGGGCATGTCGACGATCAAGTAGTCGAGCTCGCCCCAGTTCGTCTGGCGCAAGAGCTGTTCGAGCGCCGAGGTGGCCATCGGGCCGCGCCACACCATCGGGTTGTCCTGATCGACAAGAAAGCCGATCGAATTGGCCTCGATGCCATGGCCCTTCATTGGGTTCATCGACTGACCGTCGGGCGACTCGGGGCGCCCCTCGATGCCGAGCATCATGGGCAGCGACGGCCCGTAAATGTCGGCATCGAGTATGCCGACCGCCGCGCCTTCGCTGGCAAGCGCGAGCGCGAGGTTGACGGCCGTCGTGCTTTTGCCCACGCCGCCCTTGCCCGAGGCGACGGCAACGATGTTCTTCACCTTCGGCAACAACTTCACGCCGGGTTGCACGGTATGCGCAACGATCGACTGCGACACCGCGACCTGAGCCCGCTCCACGCCGGGTACGTTGAGCAGGGCTTGCTCGACGATCGCGCGAACGGCATCGAACTGCCGCATCGCCGGATAGCCGAGCACGACCTCGGCGCTGACGGCCGCGCCGTCGATGCCGACGTTTTTGACACCCTTGCCGGCCGCGAACGGCCGGCCCGTGTTGGGATCGGTGACGGCCGCGAGCGCGGCGTCGACCAGGGCCCGATCAATACTCATCGATTCGACTCCGAAGGAAAGCGAGCAACGGCGTCGTCACAAAAGACGGCGCCGCGGGAAATGTTGCGGCAAAACAATATCTTAAGGGCGAACTCGCGTGCCGTTGCCAATAAATGGGCTCACCGATCACGCCGCGCCCGGGCCGCAAGGCAAAAGGGCCGCATCGGGGCCCATCAACACTATTGTAGTGGCTAGCGATGGGGCGCGTCGTCGCGAGAAGCCGATGCGCCGGCCCCCTCCCCGGATCGCTTGCGGCGTCGCGCATGGCGTACGAGCAACGCATTTTCCCAAAGGAAACGAACATGAAGGCCCGATCGATGCTCATCGATTTCGGCTCGAGGAGAGCCTTGCGACATGACCGCCATGGCCTTACGCGCGCAAAAAACACTTCCATCTCAAAAAAATTGAAAACATTTGTTGCGTTCCATTGCCAAATGGCGGGAGGCAGGGCAATTTCGCGCATCGGCAAGCCAAAGGGCCTTATCAGGCCCGACCGGTCTGTCGTACTACCGGTGGCTCGCGCCGCCGCACGGCCGATGCGCCGCCTTCCCGGTTCGGCTCGAGCGTTGCCGGATTCGCGCGAGCCGCGCGAGCGACTGTTTTTCTAGAGAGGACACGAACATGAATGCAAAAATCGTCACCCGCCTGACCGTTTTCACCGTGGCGGGCGCCCTTCTCGCCGGCTGCGCCACGCAGCAGCAGGGCAACACCGCCGCCGGCACCGGCATCGGCGCCGCGCTCGGGGCCGGTATCGGCGCCTTGGCCGGCGGCGGCAAGGGCGCTGCGATCGGGGCGGGCGTCGGCGCGCTGGCCGGCGGCGTCACGGGCTACAACTGGCAGACGATCCGCAACAAGCTGTCGGGCGCCTCGCGCGGCACCGGCACGCAGGTCACCGAGCAGCCGGACGGCTCGCTGAAGCTGAACATTCCGAGCAACGTCACGTTCGCGACGAACAGCTACCAGATCAATCCCGCGCTTTATCCGACGCTCAACGAGTTGTCGGCCCAGATGCAGCAGCATCCGGAGCTTGCGGCTGAGGTGCGTGGCTATACGGACAGCACGGGCAGCGCGCAGCTGAATCAGACGCTATCGCAAAACCGCGCGCAAAGCGTGGCGACTTACCTGAGCCAGCACGGCGTTGCCCCCAACCGCCTGGCGGCGACGGGCTACGGGCCGAGCAACCCGGTTGCCGACAACGCCACCGAGGCGGGCAGAGCGCAAAACCGGCGGGTGGAGGTGTATTTGCGCGCAACGGCGCAACCGGCAGGCTAAGCGGCCCGCATCGGCCCCGCCAGGCGCAGCCGCCTGTCGGGGCCGCTTCATTTCGGCCAAGCTCCGTCAACGCTTGCCGGTAGCTAAAAACCGCAACGGAAGGCGGCTCGAATGCCCCGGTAAACGAAACGAAAAATTTTTCGAACTCATCGGCGTTTTGTTGGTCTCTATGTACGGTACGTGGCTGGCACACGCCGCTGCGTCACCATTCTCCTCTTGTCGTTGTTGCTCCGGGGCCGAACGCCCCGGTTTTTTTTACAGCTTCGGCAAGCTCTGCCGCTTGTCTCTTGCCCTGCACCGGGCATCATCGCGGCTGCCCAGCAGAACGCGCCGATCCCACTTGTCACAACCTCATCTCGCCCCTGCGCGCAGACCTGCGCTCGCCGCGTCGGCGCGCCAGCAGTCACCCCCCGGGACGGGCCGAGGATGCCTCGGGCTAACCCACGCCGCAACAGGCGTGGATTGCTTCGGCAAGATGGCCTTGAATTTGTGACTGATATAACTTACATTTACAACAACAACCGACATAAATGTAAGTTATGTCATCCAAAGATCCCATTACCAAGCCTACTTTCCCTTTGCTCTTTGCTCCAGATTTTGGCGATGCGTTTCGGCGCGAACGCAAAGCACAAGGGCGCACTCAGCAATGGGTGGCAGAGAAAGCCGGTGTCGCCCGATTCACGATCACTCAATTGGAATCTGGGCAAAACGTCGGGCTGCATCATGTCCTGGCTGCGCTCACCGCGCTCGGGAAAGGCCTTTCCATCGTTTCGGCACGGCCCGACTACGATCAGATCAAGGAGATCTTCGATGACGAGCAATAGGGTGCGCGAGTTGGCCGTCGCCACGCCGCAAGGCAGTGCGGGCACGCTCATCAAGGAATCGCGGCATGTGTTCGCCTACGGTACGCGTGAACCTGCACGGCAGGTGTCGCTGACCATGCCGCTGCGCGCCGAAACCTACGCCGAAACGCCGATGTTGCCGGCATTCTCCATGAACCGGCCGGAAGGCTTTTTGCTCGAACGGATCCAGCGGGCATTCAAACACGTGCAGCTTGACGATATGGCGTTACTCGCGATCACGGGGAACAACCAGATCGGTCGGCTCCGCTTCAGTGAGTCCGGCAAGACCGCGCGAGGAAAACGAGCCGAAATAGGCCTGGCAACGCTCCTCAGTACTGGCAGTCACGCTGGGCTGTTCGAGCATCTCGTTGAAACGTACCTCGAATCGGGCATTTCTGGCTTTCAGCCGAAGGTGATGATTCCGGATGCGGACAAGGTTGTGGGCGACAAGGTCGATGAGAAGACGACCGCAACCACGCCAAGTCTCATTTTGAAGGCAGCCGGAGATGACTATCCGCATCTGCCCGTGAACGAGTATCTGTGCATGAGCGCCGCGCGGCACGCAGGTATCGAGGCCCCGCAATTTTGGATCTCCGACGATCAAACCCTGTTCGTCATGGAGCGCTTCGACGTGGACGTCCAAAAGAACACGCAACTCGGCTTCGAAGATATGGCGGTTCTGATGGGCAAGAATCACTTGCAACCGAACTTCAAGTACAGCAGCAGCTATGAAAAGGTCGCGCTGGCGATCAGCATGAATTGCGGCAGCAATTCCGCCGAGAGCCTCGCGCGTTTTTTCGAATACTTCTCGCTGTCCGTGATGGTGCGCAATGGCGACGCCCATCTGAAGAACTTCGGCCTGATCTACGACCACCCGGCTGCCGATGAGCCTCCTCGCCTCTCCCCGCTCTTCGACGTGGTGACGACATCCGTCTATCGCTACGAAAATCAAAGAACGGGGATCGAGACTGCGGACCGGACCATGGCGTTGAAGTTGAACAAAGTCGTCTCGTATCCGACGCGGGACGAACTACTCACGTTCGGCCGCAACGTGTGCCATGTTCAGCAACCTGCGGTCGTGATCGAGCGTATCGCCGACGCGATGGCCACAACCCTGGCGGACGAAGGCGAGCGCATGCCCAAGCAATTCGTTTCGGCGCTTCGCATGGAATGGGACGTCGGCCGATGCTCCGTGGAACCGATCCGCGTGTTCGGCCGCTCGGATGCCGCGCGTGCCCGTGGCGACGCCCCGGTCTCATCCCGCCATTAGCGTTCGGCCCGCGCTGCTGTCGCACGCCTTTAGTCCCGCCGAACCGCGAGCGGTCCCGCCCGTCGGCACGGCGCGTGCCTGTTAAAATCGTCGCTTTCCCTCAAGCAGTCCCTCCTTTCATACGCTCATGACCGTATCCGCCCCTCATTCAGCCGCGCAAGCCGGCCCGGGCGCCGCCCGCCGCCGCATTCTCGTGACGTCCGCTTTGCCCTACGCGAACGGACAGATCCACCTCGGCCATATGGTCGAGTACATCCAGACGGACATCTGGGTGCGCGCGCTGCGAATGCACGGCCACGAGGTCTACTACGTCGGCGCGGACGACACGCACGGCACGCCGGTCATGCTCAGCGCGGAGAAGGAAGGCATCACGCCCAAGCAGCTCATCGATCGGGTCTGGGGCGAGCACACGCGCGATCTGCGCAACTTCCTCGTCTCGTTCGACAACTACTACACGACCGATTCCGAGGAAAACCGCGAGCTGTGCGAGACCATCTACCGCCGCCTAGAGCAGGCGGGCCTCATCGACGCGCGCGAAATCGAGCAAGCGTACGACCCCGTCAAGGAAATGTTCCTGCCGGACCGCTTCATCAAGGGCGAATGTCCGAAGTGCGGCGCCAAGGATCAATACGGCGATAGCTGCGAAGTCTGCGGTTCGACCTATCAGCCGACCGACCTCGTCAACCCGTATTCGGCCATCTCGGGCGCCACGCCGGTGCGGCGCAAGTCCACCCATTACTTCTTCCGGCTCTCCGACGCGCGCTGCGAGAATTTCCTGCGCGAATGGGTCAGCGGCCTCGCTCAGCCCGAAGCGACGAACAAGATGCGCGAGTGGCTCGGCGAAGCCGGCGACGCTAAGCTCGGCGATTGGGACATCTCCCGCGATGCGCCGTATTTCGGCTTCGAAATCCCGGGCGCGCCGGGCAAGTACTTCTACGTCTGGCTGGACGCACCGGTCGGGTACTACGCGAGCTTCAAGAACCTCGCCGCCCAACGCGGGCTCGACTTCGAGGCGTGGATCAAACCCGGCTCCGAAACCGAGCAATATCACTTCATCGGCAAGGACATTCTGTATTTCCATACGCTGTTCTGGCCGGCGATGCTCGAATTCGCAGGCTACCGCACGCCGACGAACGTGTTCGCGCACGGTTTCTTGACCGTCGACGGCGCGAAGATGTCCAAATCGCGCGGCACCTTCATCACCGCGAACAGCTTCATCGAAACCGGCTTGAACCCCGAATGGCTGCGCTACTACTTCGCAGCGAAGCTGAACGCCACGATGGAAGATCTCGATCTGAATCTCGACGATTTCCAAGCTCGCGTGAACAGCGACATCGTGGGCAAGTACGTCAA
>Ga0310811_10004306_pt1 | contig 17871 bp, 8 predicted proteins | sample YCmetagenome_FD_207642 | JGI IMG/M metagenome (GOLD analysis project Ga0310811, IMG submission 207642) | Soil microbial communities from experimental microcosm in Duke University, North Carolina, United States - YC | ecosystem: Engineered > Artificial ecosystem > Soil microcosm > Unclassified ...
GCAGGACTGGATCATCCGCCCGCAGCTGCGCACGACGCCCGGCATCGCCGACATCGATTCCCTGGGCGGCTACGTGAAACAGTACGTGGTCGAGCCCGATCCCGTGCAGATGGCGGCGCGCGGGGTGTCCTATGGCCAACTGGCCCGGGCGCTGGAGGGCGCCAACCTCGCGGTCGGCGCCAACTACATCCACCGCGGCGGCGAGGCCTACCTGGTGCGCGCGGACGCCCGCCTGCGCTCGATGGACGACATCGTCCAGGCGGTGGTGGCCAATCAGGGCGGAGTGCCGGTGCGGGTGCGCGACCTGGCCCAGGTGCGCGTCGGCGGCGAGCTCAGGGCCGGCGCCGCCAGCAAGAACGGCCACGAGGTGGTGATCGGCTCGGCCCTGATGCTGGTGGGCGAGAACAGCCGAACGGTGGCCCGCGCGGTCCATGCCCGGCTCGACCAGGTGATGGGCGCCCTGCCGCCCGGCATCGCCGTCGAGGTGACGCTCGACCGCTCGCAGCTGGTGAGCTCGACCATCGCGACCGTGGCCCGCAACCTCGGCGAAGGCGCGATCCTGGTGGTCGCCGTGCTGTTCGCCCTGCTGGGCAACTGGCGCGCCGCCCTGATCGCCACCCTGATGATTCCCCTGTCGATGCTGATGAGCGCCATCGGCATGAACGCCCTGAAGATCTCGGGCAACCTGATGAGCCTCGGGGCGCTCGACTTCGGCCTGATCATCGACGGCGCCGTGATCATCGTCGAGAACACCCTCAGACGGCTGGCCGAGCGCCAGCACAGGGAGGGCCGCCGGCTCGATCTCCACGAACGGCTGCACGAGGTGGTGGATTCGTCCCGCGAGATGGTCAAGCCGACCGTGTTCGGGCAGGCGGTGATCTTCCTGGTGTTCGTGCCCTGCCTCACCTTCCAGGGCGTCGAGGGCAAGATGTTCTCGCCCATGGTCCTCACCCTGATGCTGGCCCTGGCCTCGGCCTTCGTACTGTCGCTGACCTTCGTCCCGGCGATGGTGGCCCTGCTGATGAAGGACTTCGCCTCGGAGAAGGACGTGCCTGTGATCGCCTGGGCCAAGCGGGCCTACGCCCCGCGCCTGGATTGGGCGATCCGCCGGCCCGGCCGGGTGATCGGCGGCGCTGTCGCCTTGTCGGCCGTGGCCCTCGCGGTGTTCTTCATGCTCGGCCGGGAGTTCATGCCTCGGCTCGACGAACAGAACCTCAACCTGTCGTCGGTGCGCATCCCGTCGACCTCGATCGAGCAGTCGGTCGCCATCGACGGGCCCCTGGAGAAGGCGGTGCTCGGCCTGCCGGAGGTGCGCATGGTCTATTCCAAGGCCGGCACCGCCAGCCTCGCCGCCGACCCCATGCCGCCCAACGCCTCGGACAACTACATCATCCTCAAGCCCAAGAAGGACTGGCCGGCGGGCGTGCGCACCAAGGATCAAGTGATCCGGCGCATCGAGGCGAAGACCGCGCCCCTGCTCGGCAACGCCTACGACGTCACCCAGCCGATCGAGATGCGCTTCAACGAGCTGATCGGCGGGGTGCGCAGCGACCTGGCGATCAACGTCTACGGCGATGACCTGTCGAAGATGGGCGCCGCCGCCCAGGCCGTCGCCGCGACCCTGTCGAAGGTGCGCGGCGTCGCCGACTTGCGCGTGGCCCAGACGCGCGGCTTTCCCACCTTCGATGTGAAGCTCGATCGGGAGGCGGTGTCGCGCTACGGCCTGACCATGGAGGAGGCGGCCGACACCCTGGCCACCGCCATGGGCGGGCGCGCGGCCGGCCAGCTGTTCCGCGGCGACCGCCGCTTCGACATCGTGGTGCGCGCGCCGCAGGCCCAGCGCGACGATGTAGAGGCGCTGGGCGCCTTGCCGGTGATGCTGCCGACCGAGGCGGGGCAGGCCGCCCGCTCGATCCCGCTCCGCCAGCTGGCCAGCTTCAGCTTCAGCGACGGGCTCAACGAGATCAGCCGCGAGAACGGCAAGCGCCGCGTCGTGGTCCAGGCCAACATCCGCGGCCGCGACCTCGGCTCCTTCGTCGACGAGGCCCAGGCGCGCGTGGCGCGCGAGGTGGTCCTGCCGCCGGGCTCGTGGCTGGAGTGGGGCGGCCAGTTCCAGAACCTGCGCCAGGCCACCGCGCGGCTGTCGCTGGTCACCCCGATCTGCTTCGCCCTGATCCTGCTGGTGCTCTACCTGGCGCTCGGCGACGTGATGCTGGCGGCGACGGTGTTCAGCGCCGTGCCGCTGGCCCTGGCCGGCGGGGTGTTCGCCATCGCCCTGCGCGGGATTCCGTTCTCGGTGTCTTCGGCGGTGGGCTTCATCGCCCTCTCGGGGGTGGCGGTGCTGAACGGCCTGGTGCTGATGGCCTCGATCCGCAAGCGCCTCGACGCCGGGGAGCCGCTGGACCAGGCCATCCGCCTGGGGGCCCTGGAGCGCCTGCGGCCGGTGCTGATGACGGCCCTGGTGGCGTCCCTCGGCTTCGTGCCCATGGCGATCGCCACCGGCGCCGGGGCCGAGGTGCAGAAGCCCCTGGCCACGGTGGTGATCGGCGGCCTCATCACCTCCACCGTGCTGACCCTGTTCGTGCTGCCGGCGATCACGCACCTGGTCCTGGCGGCGCGGCGGGCTCCGCCCCTGCGCGCCGAGGAGGAAATTTGCGCCTCGTCAGAGGGGTCTCGGAGAGACGCGCGTATGGTGTGAGCATGAAGGGCCGGCGCGATCGGTTCTCGCCAACCGAGGAAACGTTCGTGGCTCACCAGTCCACCCTGTTGCTTTCGCTTCTGGCCGCCAGCGCCCTGGCCGGGTCCGCCTTCGCCCAGGCTCCGGCGCCGTCCACGCCCAAGCCCACGGCGCCCCCGGCCAACCAGGAGCCGTCTTCGGTGGTCAGCACGGTGGTGGTCACCGCCTCGCGGGTGAACCTGCTCGGCCAGGCCGAGACCGCCAGCCAGGGCTCGGTGACGCAGAAGGAAGTGGAGCTGCGCCCGATCTATCGGCCCGGCCAGCTGCTGGAAACGACGCCGGGCCTGGTGGTCACCGCCCACTCGGGCGAGGGCAAGGCCAACCAGTACCTCGTGCGCGGCTTCAACCTCGACCATGGCACCGACATCGCCAACTTCATCGACGACATGCCGATCAACCGGCCGTCGAACGCCCACGGCCAGGGCTATTCGGACGTCAACTTCTTCATCCCCGAGGTGGCCGCTGGCCTCGACTTCACCAAGGGCCCCTACTACGCCTCGGTCGGCGACTTCGGCGCGGTGGCCTCGACCCACGTCAAGCTGGCCAACGAGATCCCCAACCAGATCGCGGTCGAGGGCGGCACGCTCGGCCGCTATGACGCGTTCGGCGGCGGCACGGCGAAGTTCGGCGATAACGACCGGCTGCTGGGCGCGATCTACTACGGCCATATCGACGGCCCCTGGGATCATCCGGACAACTTCCGCAAGTACACCGGCATCCTGCGCTACAGCCACGGCACGGCGGCCGAGGGCTGGAACGTCACCGCCATGTACTTCAAGGGCGACGGCAACTTCACCACCGACCAGCCGCAGCGGGCGGTGGACGCCGGCCTGATCAGCCGCTGGGGCACCCTCGATCCCACCGACGGCAACAGCTCCGAGCGCGCCAGCCTCTCGGCGCACTGGGCCGCGCTTCTGGGCGAGAGCTGGAAGGTCGCTGTCTCGGGCTACTACATCCACTCGCGCATGACCCTGTGGAACAACTTCACCCACTTCCTGGACGACCCGATCAACGGCGACCAGGAGCAGCAGGACGAGACTCGCGACACCTTCGGCGGTCAGATCGCGGCCACCTGGGCCCAGGAATACGGCCACGGCATCACCAACGAGACGGTGTTCGGCCTGCAGGCGCGCAACGACGAGCTCTACGTCGACCGCCGCCACACCCTGCAACGCCAGGTGCTGAACTACTGCAGCCAACTGGGCGACACGAGCCTCGGGACAGGGCCGGACGGGCCGGCGCCATCGACCCTCGCCCAGCTGCAGAGCGACCCGCGCTACACCTACGCCGCCGCGCCCATCGGCGCCTGCACCGCCGACCGCGCCTCGATGCTCGATCTCGGCCTCTTTGTGGAGACCACCACCCGCTGGACGCCGTGGTTCCGCACCGTGGTCGGCCTGCGCGACGAGTACTACCAGGCCTCGGACCACAGCTACATTTCAGGCTTCCGCGGCTCGGCCAACCAGACCCTGTTCCAGCCCAAGGGCAGCCTGATCCTCGGGCCGTTCAAGCAGACGGAGTTCTACCTGAGCGCCGGCCGCGGCTTTCACTCCGACGACGTGCGCGGGGTGTTCGGCACCGTGCCGCTCGAGGGGGTGCCGGCGCTGGCGGGCCAGACTCCGCTGTTGGCGCCTGCCGACGGCTACGAGGTGGGGCTGCGCACCAACATCCTGCCGAAGATGCAGATCCAGGTCGCCCTGTTCCAGGAGGACTTCGAGTCCGAGCTCACCTACAGCGCCGACGCCGGCAACGACAGCGCCAGCGCCCCCAGCCGCCGCCAGGGCATCGAGCTCTCGGCCCAGTACCGGCCCGTCCGCTGGCTGGAGTTCAACACCGACCTGGCCTGGTCCAAGGCCCGCTACACCGGCGATCTGGCGGCCTTCGGGCTGAACGGCCCCTACATCCAGAACGCGCCGGAGTTCATCGGCTCGTTCGGCGTGCTGCTCGACAATCTCGGGCCCTGGTTCGGCGGCCTGCAATGGCGCGACCTGGGCGCCTTCCCGATCAGCGACGGCGACAAGAACCCGCGCGATGCGGGCTACAGCGAGTTCAACGTCGACCTCGGCTACAAGGTCAACGAGCACCTCAAGCTGCAGGCCGCGGCCTTCAACCTGACCAACGCCAAGGCCAACGCCGGCGCCTTCTATTACGCCGCGCGCCTGCCGGGCGAACCGGTCGACGGGGTCAACGACTTCCAGAACCACCCCATCGAGCCGCTGTCCGGCAGCTTCAAGGTGACCTGGACGTTCTAGGCCGCCCGGATTGGCGATCCCCAATTTGCGCTCCGCGCGCCGCCCGGCCTAAGGTCCGCGCCGAGGGCGGCAAGGCGGAGATGGCGACATGCTCAAGGGCTTCGTCCTGGGGATCGTCACGGTCGTGGTCGTGGCGCTGGCGGTAGTGTTCGCGTGGCTGCCGGGGCTTTCGGTGGCCCGCAAGGAGCCGCCGGCGGTCGAGGTGAGCGCCGCCACCTGGCTGCTGCACCACAGCGTGCCGGCCTCGGCCAAGGCCGCTGTCAATCCGGTGGCGACCAGCGCGGCGGACATCGAGGCCGGCCACCGGCTGTTCCAGCAGAAGTGCGAGACCTGTCACGCCTATGACGGCGGCGGCAAGACCGAGATCGGCGCGGGCGCCTATCCGCGGCCGCCGATGCTGCGCGCCCTGCTGCCGCAGCTGTCGGACGGCGAGATCTTCTACCATGTGAGGAACGGCATCCGGAACACGGCCATGCCCGCCTGGAGCCTGCCGGACCGGCAGGTCTGGCAACTGGTCGCCTACATGCGCCATCTGCCCCTGGTGGCCGCCCTGACTCCGGTGTCCCAGCTCACGCCGGCCGACGCGCACTACGTCGGCTCCAAGGCCTGCGCCTCCTGCCACAAGGACGAGTACGACCGCTGGTCCAGGACCAAGATGGCCAACGTCGTCCGTGATCCGAAGCTTCATCCCGATGCGGTCGAGGCGGACTTCTCCAAGGCCGATCCCAAGCTGGTCGGCTTCGGCGTCAAAGACGTGGATCTCGTCTACGGCTCGATCTGGAAGCAACGCTTCTTCCACAAGTCGGGCGGCACCTACATCCCCTATCCGGCGCAGTGGGACGTCGTGCACAAGGCCTGGTCCAAGTACCACGTGCCCGACACGGGCGACTGGTGGGCGCTGAAGTACCCCGATCCCAAGGGCGACAATTCCAACCGCCCGACCGGGCCCCTGTGCGATGGCTGCCATTCGGTGGGCTACGACATCGCCACCGAGCAGCCGGTGGAGTGGAACGTGGGCTGCGAGATGTGCCACGGCGCGGGCTCGGCGCATGCCACCCATCCGACCCGGGACAACATCCTAAACCCGGCGCGGATGGACTATGTGCGGGCCAACGACACCTGCATCCAATGCCATTCCCAGGGCCAGCCGACCCAGGCGCCGGCGCACGGCAAGTACCCGGCCTACGACTATCCGGTGGGCTTCCACGTGGGGTTGAACCTGGCCGACTTCTGGAAGCTGGAGCCGCACAAGCTGGGCGAGACCAGCTTCACCCACTTCCCCGACGGCACGGCGCACAAGAACCGCATGCAGGGCAACGACTTCGTGCAGAGCGTCATGTACGAGCGCGGGGTCACCTGTTTCTCCTGCCACGACCCGCACGGCACGCCCAACCAGGCCCTGTTGCGCCGGCCGATCGAGAACATCTGCATGAGCTGCCACGGGCCGAACACGCAGAACGGGCCGCACGCGGTCTCGATCGAGGCCCACACCCATCACAAGGCGGGCAGCGCCGGCTCGGAGTGCGTGTCCTGCCACATGCCGAAGATCCAGCCGGAGATCCCCGGCGTGCTGGTCGCCGCCCACACCTTCAAGATCATCACCCCGGCGATGACCGACAGCCAGAACATCCCCAACCCCTGCACCAACTGCCACAAGGACAAGTCCACCGCCTGGGCGGCGCAGCAGATGGCGAGCTGGAAGGATCGCTCGCCGTGGCGCATGGCGTTGAACTAGGCGACAGCAGCGGGGGCCCGCTCAGGCGCTGGCCCGGGCGTAGAGGCCGTCGGCGAAGCGCCAGTTGATCGTCGCCATGAAGGCGTCGACATAGGCCGCCGCCCGTGCGCCGTAGTCGATGGCGTAGGCGTGCTCGTACATGTCCAGCGCCAGGAGCGGTGACGACCAGGCCAGGTTCTGGGTGTGGTCCGACGCCCAGTGGTTCATCAGGCGGTGCTCGTGGTGGCTGTAGACGAGCACCACCCAGCCTGAGCCGCCGCCGAGCGCCTTGCCGAAGCCTGAGAACTCCGCCCGCCAGCGCGCCTCGCTGCCGAAGTCCCGCTCGATGGCCTGGGCCAAGGCGGCGCCCGGACGGCTCGGCGCGCCGAGCCCGTTGAAATAGACCTCGTGCAGGATCATCGAGTTCCAGGCGATCAGCTCCTCGCGCTTGAGGCCGTTGAGCTGGAAGCCCGGGGCGGTCGCCGGGTCCAGCGCGGCCAGCTGCTTGGTGATCGCGCCGAGGCGGGTGACCGCGCCGGCGTAGTTGTTGTCGTGGTGGCTGACGAGCAGCTTCTCGGAGAGGCCCGTGACGGTCTTGGGGTCGAACGGCAGGGGCTTGGGCGCGAAGGTCATCGGGCCGCTTGGAGGCGGCGCCTGGGCCGGGGGTTGGGCGGCGGCTGCGATCGGCGCGGCGGCCAGGACGGCGGCGGCCTTGATCAGATGGCGGCGGTCGGGGTCTTGCATGGAGTCTCCTTCAGGGTCTTGGGCGCAGCGCCGCGCATCCGGCCGGGGGGGGCCGGAAACGACGTGTGAAGATGAGCGAGGATGGACAACCTTACGCACGCTCCTTCGGCTTGCGTCGGGCGCAAACCCACGGAGCGGATGCTTGGGCGCGGCGCGCCTGACCGGGCGATCCGCGACAGCCCGATCGGAGGAGGTTAGCTCAACGCACGAGCGCCGCAATGGCGATTGCGAAGGTGATCGTCCTCGTCCTGACCCGCAGCGAGGCGCCGCCGCCTGCGCCCTGGCCACCGCCGGCCGGATGAGCCGTCAAATGCACTTTGCGCATGATCTGAAATGGCGCGGCAAACTTCGGCAGCCTATGCTCGCCGCCTTACCGGCGCCTTGTCATTCCGCACCAAGGGTTTGCTCCGCCGGAGCCTGAGGAAGCGCGCCGTCGTGAGCATATCGAGCCCATTCATCAAGCGGCCTGTAGCCACCTCCCTGCTGGCGGCGGCGTTCCTGGTCGTGGGCGTGATCTGCTATTTCCAACTGCCGGTCTCGGCCCTGCCGCAGGTGGATTTCCCGACCATCCAGGTGTCCGCCGGCCTGCCCGGCGCCAGCCCCGAGACCATGGCCTCCAACGTGGCCACGCCGCTCGAGCGCCAGCTGTCGCTGATCCCGGGCGTCACCCAGCTGACCTCCGGCAGCCAGCTCGGCGGGGCGCAGGTGGTGCTGCAGTTCGAGCTGAACCGCAACATCGACGCCGCCGCCCAGGACGTGCAGTCGGCCATCCAGGCCGCCGCCGGCCAGCTGCCCACCAGCCTCCCGGCGCCGCCCAACCTGCGCAAGGTGAACCCGGCCGACCAGCCGATCCTGGTGATCTCGCTGCGCTCGGACACCCTGCCGGTGAGCACGGTCTATGACTATGTCGACTCGATCGTCGCCCAGCGCCTTTCGCGCATCGACGGCGTGGGCCAGGCCAACATCTTCTCCACGCGCAAGCCCGGCATGCGCATCCAGGTCGATCCGCGCAAGCTCTCCCTGCTGGGCATCACCCAGGACCAGGTGCGCACGGCGATCACCAACGCCACGGTCAACGCGCCCAAGGGCCAGATCACCAACGATTTCCGCAACCTGACCATCTACGCCGACGACCAGGTGACCAGCGCGGACACCTGGAACGAGCTGATCATCGCCTACAAGAACGGCGCGCCGGTGCGCATCAAGGACGTGGGCCAGGCGATCTACGACACCGAGAACAACCTCGGCGGCAACTACTTCGTGCCCGGCGCCGCCTCGCACGATCCCGAGTACAAGGAAGGCCCAGCCGTCTCGATCGGCATCACCAAGCAGCCGGGCTCCAACGTCATCAAGACGATCGACAGGATCAAGGAGATCCTTCCGGAGATCCGCAAGAACATCCCCTCGTCGATCTACATGTACATCATCCAGGACAAGACGCAGACGATCCGCGCCTCGGTGCGCGACGTGGAGCTGACCCTGCTGATCACCATCGTCCTGGTGGTGGCGGTGATCTTCCTGTTCCTGCGCAACGTGCGGGCGACCATCATCCCCAGCGCGGTGATCCCGCTGTCGCTGCTGGCCACGGCGGCGGTCATGCTGCCGGCGGGCTTCTCGCTCGACAACCTGTCGCTGATGGCCCTGTCGATCGCCGTCGGCTTCGTGGTCGACGACGCGATCGTCATGGTCGAGGCCATCTGGCGACGCATCGAGCATGGCGAGAAGCCGTTCCAGGCCGCCCTCAACGGGGCCAGCGAGATCGGCTTCACCATCCTGTCGATCGCCATCTCCCTGATCGCGGTGTTCGCGCCGATCGTGTTCATGAACGGGGCGGTGGGCCGCATCATGCGCGAGTTCGGCCTGACCCTGTCGGCGGCGGTGGTCATCTCGGTGATCATGTCGCTGACCTTCACGCCGATGCTGTGCGGCAAGTTCCTGAAGCAGCCCGATCCGCCGAAGAATCCGCTGATGAAGGGGCTCGAGAGCGGCTTCCACAAGATGGAGCGCGGCTACGCCCGGGCGCTGGACGTGGTGATGCGGCACAAGGGCCTGACCCTGTTCACCTTCGCCGGCACGGCGGTGCTGTCGGTGGCGCTGTACGTCACGGCCCAGACCGGCTTCTTCCCGCTGCAGGACACCGGCTTCATCCAGGCCGTGGTCACCCTGCCGCAGGATTCCGGCTACCCCAACACCGACGCCAAGGCGAAGGAGGTGGCGCGCATCCTGGCCAGCGACCCGGACGTGCTGGAGGCGGGCTACAACGTCGGCGGCAATCTCTCGGGCGTGGGCATCACCTTCGCCCTGCGCAACCGCGACGACGGGCGCACGGCGACCATGCAGGAGGTGATGGACCGGCTCAGGCCGAGGCTGAACCAGGTGATCGGGGCCAAGATCTCGCTGAACCCGCAGCAGGACATCCAGGTCGGCGGCCGCAGCGGGCGGGCCTTCTACCAATACACCCTGTCGGACGCCAATCCGGACGAGCTCGACGAATGGGCGCCCAAGCTGATGGCGGCGATGCAGAAGCTGCCACAGCTGCAGGACATCAGCTCGGACCAGCAGAGCAACGCCGCCTCGGTCACCCTGTCGATCGACCGCAACGTCGCCGGCCGCTTCGGCATCAACCCATCGGACATCGACGCGGCCATCTACAACGCGGTCGGCCAGCGCCAGGTGGCGCAGTACTTCACCCAGCTCAACAACTACCACGTGGTGCTGGAGGCGCTCCCAGAGCTGCAGAACTCGCCGGACCTGTTCAACCACATCTATCTCAACTCGCCGCGCACCGGTCAGCAGGTGCCGCTGTCGATGCTGATCCACGTCGACACCTCCAAGGTGCGGGCCTCGGTGATCAACCACCAGAGCCAGCTGCCGGCGGCGACCATCTCGTTCAACGTGGCGGCGGGGGTGTCGCTGGGCGAGGCCACCAAGCTGATCGAGCAGGCCAAGGACGAGCTCGGGGCGCCCGAGACGGTGGTCGGCTCGTTCCAGGGCACGGCGGCCGCCTTCCAGGAATCGCTGTCGTCGATGCCGGTGCTGATCCTGGCGGCGATGCTGTCGGTCTACATCATCCTGGGCGTGCTCTATGAGAGCTACATCCACCCGCTGACGATCCTGAGCACGCTGCCGTCGGCGGGCGTCGGCGCCTTGCTGTTCCTGCGCCTCGGCGGCCACGACCTCGACGTGATCGGCATCATCGCCATCATCCTCTTGATCGGCATCGTGAAGAAGAACGGCATCATGATCGTCGACGTGGCCCTGAAGCTGGAGCGCGAGGAGGGCATGGGCCCCGAAGAGGCCGTCGTCGCCGCCTCGCATCAGCGGCTGCGCCCGATCCTGATGACCACGGCCTGCGCCTTCCTCGGCGGGGTGCCGATGATCCTCGGCAACGGCACCGGCTCGGAATTCCGCCAGCCGCTCGGCTGGGCCATCTGCGGCGGCCTCCTGGTGTCCCAGGTCCTGACCCTGTTCTCGACCCCGGTGGTCTACTTCTACCTCGACAAGGTCCGCCGCCGTTTCGGCGACGAGGCCAGGCATCCGTCCCGGCTGCGCAAGGGCCTTACGGCCCCCGCCGCCGCCAAGGAACTGACGCCCGGCGAGTAGGGCGCGCGCACGCACTCAAGCAGGCGCTAGCCGATCGCGCGAACAGGATTCCTACTCGGCCATGAAGCGGTAGCCGACGCCGGGCTGGGTCAGGATCAGGTGCGGGGTGGCGGGATCGACCTCGATCTTCTGCCTGAGCTGGCCGATGAACACGCGCAGGTACTGGGTGTCGTGCGCGTGGGCCGGGCCCCATAGGGAGACCAGCAGGTCCTTGTGCGTCAGCACCTTGCCGTCGGCCTCCACCAGCCGGGCGAGGAGATCGTACTCCTTGGGCGACAGGCGCACCGGCTCGCCGCTCCGGGTGACCAGGCGCCGCGGCAGGTCGATCGTCAGCTCGCCGGCCTTGACCACCTTGGGGACCTCCTCGGCCGGCCTCTGCCGGCGCACGGCCACGCGCAGCCGGGCCAGGAGCTCGCCCACCCCGAACGGCTTCTCGACATAGTCGTCGGCCCCGGCGTCGAGCGCCTCGATCTTCTCCAGCTCCCGGTCGCGGGCCGACAGGATGATGATCGGCCCGGCATAGAAGGCGCGCGCCTTGCCGAGCACCGCCTGGCCGTCCATGTCCGGCAGGCCGAGGTCCAGCACCACCGCGTCCGGCGGCCGCCGCGCGATCTCGGCCAGCGCCTCGCGCCCGGTCTCCGCCCGCACCGGCTCGAAACCGGCGGCGTCCAGCGCCGGGCTCAGGAAGCGGTGGATCTGGGGCTCGTCGTCGACCACCAGGATACGCAGGCGATGGCTCATAGCAGCATGTCCGGAACCGTCACGGTCTTGGGCAGGCTGATCAGCACCCGCGTGCCGCGACCGTCGTGGATCGGGCTGGCGGCGGCGATGCGCCCGCCCATGGCCTCGACGAACCCCTTGGAGATGGCCAGGCCCAGGCCCGAGCCCTTGCCCCGGTCGGTCGACTCCTCCATCCGGCGGAACTTCTCGAACACCCGCTCCAGCTCCGCGGTCGGGATGCCGCGGCCCTCGTCCTCGATGGAGATCACCACGTTGTTGCGGTCCTCATAGGCGGCCAGTTCGATGGCCGACTCGTCGGGGCTATAGGCCACGGCGTTTTCCAGGATGTTGACCAGGGCCTGTTCCAGCAGCGCCGGATCGGCCTTGATCAGGGTGAGCATCGGCGGGAAGTCGCGCGTCACCTTGCGCCCGCCCACCCGGCGCGCGACCCGGTCGGCGGCCGTGCCCAGCACGTCGCGCACGTCGATCCAATCCGAGCGCGGCTCCAGCCCGCCGCCCTCCAGCCGGGTCATGTCGAGCAGGTTGCCCACGTAGCGGTTCAGCCGCTCGGCCTCCTCGCGGATCGACGACAACAGGTCGACCTGCACCTTCCGGTCGAGTGACTTGCCGTATTCCAGGAGGGTGGTGGCCGAACCCAGCACGGTGGACAGCGGCGTGCGCAGGTCGTGGCTCACCGAATTGAGCAGGGCCGAGCGCAGCTTGTCCGAGCGGCGCAGGGCCTCGGCGTCGGCGGCGTCGGCGGCGAACTCGGCGCGCTCCAGGGCCACCGCGCCCTGGTCGAGCAGGGCCGAGACGAACCGCTCGCCGGCCTCGCCCTCCAGCGTGCGCACGTCGAACCCGGCCACGCCCGAGCGCGCCTTCAGCCCCTGCAGCGGTCGAAAGGTCAGGAGCGCGTTCGGCAGGGTGCCGGTGTCCGCGCCGGCCGGCTCGCCGTGCTGCCAGGCCCAGCGGGCAGCGGCCTGGTCGGTGGTGCCGAGCGGATTCAGCGTCGGCGCGCCAGCCACGGCCGTGACGTCGCCGCCTTCCGGCAGCAGCACCACCGCCTCGCCGCCGGTGGCCGCCGCCAGCTGCTCGGCCAGGGCCTGGGCGGTCTCCTCGCGCTTGGCCGAGGCCGACAGGGTGCGGCTGGCGGCGAGCAGGGCGGTGATGGCCGAGGCCCGCCGCGACATGGCCACGCCCTGGTCGCGGATGCGGCCGGCCATCCAGCCGGTGGTCAGGGCGACGGCGAAGAACACCACGAAGGTCAGGACGTCGGTGGCGTGGCCGATGACGAAGGACAGCCGCGGCTCGAGGAAGAAGAAGTTGTAGGTCAGGGCGGCGGCGGCGGCGGCGGTGACCGAGGGCCACAGGCCGAAGGCGAGGGCGCTGGCCAAGACGCTGACCAGGAAGATCATCGCCAGGTCCGCGCCCTGGGAGAGGCGGTCGAGCACGTTGGCCGCGGCGCCCGCCAGGGCCACGAACAGCAGAGACAGGAGGTGCCCGCGCCAGGCGGCGAGTCCCTTCTTCGGGGTCGGGCGCGAGGGCGGGGGCGCATCCGTGTCCGGCTGGCTCTCCTCGGTGACGATGTGCAGGGCCGCGCCGGCGGCCCGCTCCGCCAGGGCCGGGATCAGGGCCTGGCCGAACAGGGCGCGCCAGCGGGAGGTGCGGCGCGAGCGGCCGACCACGATCTGGGTGACGTTGTTACGCCGGGCGTACTCCAGCAAGGTGGAGACGATGTCGTCCCCGGTCAGCATGACGGCCGTGCCGCCAAGCTGCTCGGCCAGCTTGAAGGCGGCGCTGATGCGCGCGGCGCCGGCGGCGTCGGGCGAGGGCTTGGACGGCCGCTCGACGTAGGTCACGGTCCAGGGCGCGTCCATCATCATGTCCGACAGCCGCCGGCCGGCGCGCACCAGGCTCTGGGCCATCGGGCCCGGCCCCACCAGCACCACGATGCGCTCGCCCGCCGCCCAGGGCCCCTCCACCCCGCGCTGACGCATGGCGTGCAGCAACTGGTCGTCCACCGTCTGGGCCATGCGCCGCAGGGCCAGCTCGCGCAGGGCGGTGAGGTTCTCCGGCTTGAAGAAGTTGGCCGCCGCCATGCGCGCGGTGTCGGGCAGGTAGACCTTGCCCTCCTCCAGCCTCTGGCGCAGTTCGTCCGGCGTGATGTCGACCAGCTCGATGTCGGCGGCGCGCGAGAGGGCGCTGTCCGGCACCGTCTCCCTCTGGCGCACGCCGGTGATCTTCCACACCACGTCCACCAGGCTCTCCAGGTGCTGGACGTTGAGCGTGGTCCAGACGTCGATCCCGGCGGCCAGCAGCTCCTCCACGTCCTGCCACCGCTTGGGATGGCGCGAGCCGGGCACGTTGGAGTGGGCGTATTCGTCGACCAGCAGCAGGCCCGGCCTGCGCTTCAGGGCCGCGTCGATGTCGAACTCCATGTAGGTCCGGCCGCGGGCCTCCAGCGGCCGGCGCGCCAGCACCTCCATACCGTCGAGCAGGGCCTCGGTTTCCTTGCGGCCGTGGGTCTCGACCACCCCGACAAGCACGTCGCCGCCCGCCTCCTTGCGGCGGCGGGCGGCGCTCAGCATCTCAAAGGTCTTGCCGACCCCCGGCGCCATGCCGAGGAACACCTTGAGCCGGCCGCGTCCGGCCTTGGCCGCTTCGGCGAGAAGGGCGTCGGGGTCCGGGCGAAGAGGCTCGTCGGGCGTCATGCCGCCTTAGGCTTTCCTTTCGGCAAAGCCTTGTCCAGGGCCAGATTGGTCATCAGCACGTTGACGTGGGCCTGGCCGAGGAAGCCGAGCATCGGGCCTTGCGCCTGGTCGGCGATCACCTTGCGCACGGCCTCGACGGGGACGCCGCGGGCCTTGGCGATGCGGTCGGCCTGCACGTCGGCGTAGGCCGGCGAGATGTCGGGGTCGAGGCCCGAGGCCGAGGTGGTGATGGCGTCGTCGGGGATCTCGTCATGGCCGGTCGACGTGCGCAGGGCCGCCGCGTCGGTCTTCACCCGCTTCAACAGGTCCCCGCTCAGCGGGCCGTAGTTGGAGCCGGAGGAGCCGGCGGCGTCGTAGCCGTTCATGCCGGCCGCGGACGGGCGCGGGTGCAGGTACTCGTCCTTGGCGAAGGGCTGGGCGATCAGGGCCGAGCCGATCACTTGGCCCTTGTCGTCCTTCACCAGGCTGCCGTCGGCCTGGTAGGGGAACGCGGCTTTCGAGACGCCGGTGATCGCCAGGGGGTAGGCGACGCCGAGCAGGAGGGTGAACAGGACCGTCGAGACGATCGCGGGGCGGATTTCGGAAAGCATTTCGCTTCTCCCTGCGGCCGGGCGCTCAGGCCAGGCCGATGTGGGTGATGATCACGTCGATGATCTTGATGCCGATGAAGGGCGCGACGACCCCGCCGAGGCCGTAGATCAGCAGGTTCCGCTGCAAGAGGCGCGAGGCGCCGATCGGGCGGTACTTCACCCCCTTCAGGGCCAGCGGGACCAGGGCGATGATGATCAGGGCGTTGAAGATCACCGCCGACAGGATCGCGCTCTTCGGGTTGGCCAGGCCCATGACGTTCAGGGCGCCCAGGGCCGGCAACGCGACCACGAAGATCGCCGGGATGATGGCGAAGTACTTGGCCACGTCGTTGGCGATCGAGAAGGTGGTCAGGGCGCCGCGGGTGATCAGCATCTGCTTGCCGACCTCCACGATCTCGATGACCTTGGTCGGATCGCTGTCGAGATCGACCATGTTGCCGGCCTCGCGCGCGGCCTGGGTGCCGGTCTGCATGGCCACGCCAACATCGGCCTGCGCGAGCGCGGGGGCGTCGTTGGAGCCGTCGCCGCACATGGCCACCAGGCGACCCTTGGCCTGCTCCTCGCGGATCAGCCGCAGCTTGTCCTCCGGGGTGGCCTCGGCCAGGAAGTCGTCGACCCCGGCCTCCGAGGCGATGGCGGCGGCGGTCACCGGGTTGTCGCCGGTGATCATCACCGTGCGCAGGCCCATGCGGCGCAGGTCGGCGAAGCGATCCTTGACCCCGGCCTTGACCACGTCCTTGAGGTGGATGACGCCCACCAGGGTCCCGTTCTCGGCCACAGCCAGGGGCGTGCCGCCGGAGCGGGCGATGCGGTCGACCGCGGCGTTGAACTCGGCCGGCGCCTTGGTCGGATCCAGGCCGATGTTGCGCAGGATCGCGTCGACGGCGCCCTTGCGCCAGCTGTTCTCGCCGGCGTCCAGGCCCGACAGGCGGGTGGTGGCGCTGAACGGCACGGGGGTCGAACCGGCGGGCGGCAGGCCGGTCTGGCCCTTCTCCAGGGCCAGGTCGACGATCGAGCGGCCTTCCGGCGTCTCGTCGGCGAGGGAGGCCATCATGGCGGCGTGCAGGGCGACTTCCGGCCGGACCCCAGGCGCGGGGATCACCTCGGTGGCCATGCGGTTGCCGTGGGTGATGGTGCCGGTCTTGTCGAGCAGGAGGGTGTCGACGTCGCCCGAGGCCTCCACCGCCCGGCCGGAGGTCGCCAGGACGTTGACCTTGAGCAGGCGGTCCATGCCGGCGATGCCGATGGCCGAGAGCAGGCCGCCGATCGTCGTCGGAATGAGGCAGATGAACAGGGCGCCCAGCACCAGGGGGTCCAAGGCGACGCCGGAATATTTGCCGAGGCCGAGCAGGGTGGCCACCGCGATCAGGAAGATCAGGGTCAGGCCGGCCAGCAGCACGGTCAGGGCCAGCTCGTTCGGCGTCTTGCGCCGCTCGGCCCCCTCGACCATGGCGATCATCCGGTCCAGGAAGGTGTTCCCCGGCTCGGCGGTGATGCGCACCTTGATCCAGTCCGACACCACGGTGGTGCCGCCGGTCACGGCCGAACGGTCGCCGCCGCTTTCGCGGATGACCGGCGCCGATTCACCGGTGATGGCCGCCTCGTTGACCGAGGCCACGCCGGCGATGATCTCGCCGTCCGAGGGCACCATGTCGCCGGCCTCGACCAGGACGATGGAGCCCGCCGCCAGCTTGTAGGCCGCGGTGGGTACGATCGTGCCCTTGTCGTCGATGATCAGCTTGGCCTTCACGTCCACGCGCTGGGCGCGCAGGGCGTCGGCCGCCGCCTTGCCACGGCCTTCGGCGATGCTCTCGGCGAAGTTGGCGAACAGGACGGTGAACCACAGCCACAGGGCGACCTGCAGGGCCCACCAGGGGCTCTGGCCGGTGCGGAAGGCGTCGATGGTCGAGACGGTGGCGAGCACGGCCACGATCTCGGTGGCCAGGATCACCGGGTTGCGGGCCAGTTTGCGCGGATCCAGCTTGACGAAGGAGTCGCGAACGGCCCGGGCCATGACCCCGGACGACAGGGTGGTGGAGGTGACGGCGGAGCGGCGCTTTTCGCCCAGGTGGACGTTGGCGACGGAAGTGGAAGTCATTTCAAGATCTCCCGGAAAGGGGTCAGCGCGCGGCGACCGTCTGGAGCACTTGGAAGTGCTCGACGATCGGGCCGAGGGCTTGAGCGGGGAAGAACTGCAGGCCGCCCATGATCAGGATCACCCCGATCAGCAGGCTGATGAACAGCGGGCCGTAGGTCGGCAGGGTGCCGGCGGTGGGCTGCAGCTTCGGCTTGGCCACGATCGAGCCGGCCATGGCCAGCACCGGAACCACGTAGGCGAAGCGGCCGAGCAGCATGGCGATGCCCAGGGTCGTGTTCCAGTAGGGAACGTTGGCCGAGAGGCCGGCGAAGGCCGAGCCGTTGTTCCCCGTCGCCGAGGTGTAGGCGTAGAGGATCTCCGACAGGCCGTGGGGCCCGGAGTTCTCCAGTCCCTTCAGCGCGACCGGGACCACCGCCGCGACCGCGGCGAAGCCGAGGATCGATAGCGGCAGGATCAGCACCGCCAGCATGGCGAACTTCACCTCTCGCGCCTCGATCTTCTTGCCGAGGTATTCGGGGGTGCGCCCGACCATCAGGCCGGCGACGAACACCGCGATCAGGGCCATCACCACCATACCGTAGAGGCCCGATCCCACCCCGCCCGGCACGATTTCGCCGAGCTGGATCATGAACATGGCCACCCCGCCGCCGAGCGGCATCAGGCTGTCGTGCATGGCGTTGACGCCACCGTCGGAAGCGCCGG
>Ga0310811_10004307_pt1 | contig 17865 bp, 13 predicted proteins | sample YCmetagenome_FD_207642 | JGI IMG/M metagenome (GOLD analysis project Ga0310811, IMG submission 207642) | Soil microbial communities from experimental microcosm in Duke University, North Carolina, United States - YC | ecosystem: Engineered > Artificial ecosystem > Soil microcosm > Unclassified ...
GCGAACAATTGGACCTTCAGGAAAAAGTAAAGGCCGAGGTGATGAAAAAGACCAACCGTGTCGAATATGACCTGGAGACCCGGGCAAAAGAACAACAGGGACTTTCCGATTTTGTCAACATCCTGACGGAAGAACACAAAGATCGGTTAATTCAATTCCAGCAAAAACATGGAGCCATCTTTTCCGAAAATGCCCTTTCACTTGACAATATTGACGCCCACTATTCACAATTGACGGAAACGGCGGAATCGACGGCGAAACTCCATGAAGAATCCGCTGCAAAAGAAGGGCGGGACCTTGACAGGGCGATAAACAAAATAAAGAACCCACCGCTGGAGATCCTCCAGCGATTTACAGATTGGTCGGCCGACACACAACATTTTCCCTCGGAAAGAGAGTACGCAGGCGAATACCAGGAATGGCTGGAAAAACTGGAGTCGGAAAACCTGCCTCGCTATAAAAAGGACTTCGAACGCCTTCTCCACGATACAGCTGTCATCAAAATGGGCGTCCTAAACGAAGAGCTGGAAAGTTGGGAAAGAAAAATAAAGAATAGCATTTCGACGCTCAATCAGTCGCTTAGTGGAATTAATTTCAATCGCCTCCCCGATACCTATATTCAGTTAGGCATACGGCCAGTCATGGACACCGTAATCAAAGAATTCCGGAACAGGCTGTTGAGCGCCCTGCCACAGGCTGCAGACTGGCAGCAAAGCCGTTTCGAGGAGAAAGCTCTACATTTCAAACAAAATGTTCAATCCTTTGTCGACTCTTTAGACGAAAGTGAAGCCTATAGAAACCGGGTTTTGGATGTTCGTAACTGGTTCGAATTCTGGGCCGACGAGAAATTCCGGGAAACACATGAGATCAAAAAAACTTACCGCCAGATGGGCCAGCTTTCCGGAGGTGAAAAAGCCCAGCTTACCTATACTATCCTTTGCAGCGCCATTGCCTATCAATTCGGTATTACCAGGGAGGGCCGGAATTCGAAGAGTCTTCGCTTTATAGCCGTAGACGAAAGCTTCAGCAACCAGGACGAAGAGAAAGCTACCTACCTGATGGAGCTTTGCAAACAGTTGCACCTTCAGCTATTAGTTGTAACTCCAAGTGATAAGATTCAGATAGTTGAGGGTTTTATCGCACATGTCCATCTGGTGCAACGCGTGCAAAACAGACATAGCATTCTCTTTAATATGACGAAAAAAGAGCTGAAAGAGAAGAAGGAACTTTTTGTAAATGAATGAGCAAACATACATAGATCAGCTGTTAAAAAAATATCCGGATTTTCTTCGCAGGATCATTACCGGCGAACCTTTTGAAATTATTTCATTACGCGGACTTAAAAAGCCCGAAAAAACAGAGACTTTATGGTTTTTGGTTCCAATATTTCAGAAATATGAAAAATTGGAGGGCCGGGCCGGATGGACCATCGTGTGGAAAAGCTGGAGATCAAAAAAACTATCCCAACAACGCTGGCCTCTTTCCATTAAAGTAACAACGGAAGAAGATCTCTTATCTATTATCGGAAAAACCAGAGAAACAGCAGAATTCCGGTCTCAGGTACAGCAACTTGTTGCATGGAATAACAGGATCGTCGACTGGTTACAGAATCATGTACCTGCCGTTCTGAAACATAAGGCCGCCTGGAAAGATATCTGCACTGTCATAGACTTTTTCCTTCTGGAAGACGCCACCCCGTATTACATCCGAAATATCCCAATTCCTGTTCATACCAAATTCATAGACCAGCATGCCTCTTTAATTCTTGCTATTCTGAAATCTCTCGATTCTGAAAGATTCCCCGCGGAAGTAAATGATCTGGAGAAAGCTGCTGGCCTGCGCAAAAAACCCCATCTTTATTCCATGCGCTGGTTGGATATTTCACTTGCAGAAAAATATACGGCCAACCTGAATATTCTTGGTCTTCCTTTCACCACATTACAAAAAGCAAAATGGGATATCCCCGAAATATGGCTTGTTGAAAATGAAACAAACCTGTACTTGCTACCCGAAAGAAAAAATGCGCTGGCTGTCTTTGCCAAGGGATATGCCCTGCATAATCTTAAAGCCATTCCTTTCTTTAAAGAAGCCCAAATATATTATTGGGGTGACCTGGATGAGGATGGATATCTCATGCTTGAACAATTTAGATATTTTTACCCGCATGCAATCAGTGTATTGATGGACGAAAAAACGGTTTTATTCCATATAGAGCAAATAAAAACAATCCGTTACCGCTACAAACGGCCTACACTCAACCTACACCCCGAAGAGTTGGCAGGTTATCTCTATCTATTGCAAAAACAAGGTCGCATCGAACAGGAAAAACTTCGTCAGGATTTCGTACAGATATACATTAAGTAATACGCTAATTTCTGGCAAAATAAAGGGACCGCTGTCTTAATTGTTAATGACCACACACTGCGTCCGATTTTTTCTATTTTTAAGGGATGAAGCGGCCAGGGTTCCTGCTATTTTTTTTGATGACCGGAAGTATATTCTTACTTACCGCCCCGGCCGCTTATTCGCAATCCCCGGGAAGCCAGAGCCGTCGCGACGATTCCAGCTTTTCCCTGCTGATCAACAGCGGAATTAGCTTCACCCATGCAAACGATCCGCATATCAACCGCTGGCTCGAAAAATACGGGTACCCGACCGAACCACATGTTCCATCCAGCTTCAACTTCGAATTGGCGGCAATCCCCGCTGCCTCCAGACTTTTATATAGCATCAAATTATCCAGTATCAACTCCGGCAGGAACCTGAGCTCCTTCAACGTCCTCGGTGGCCTCTATACCGCCCTGGTCAAAACAAGATCTTTCCTCTTGTTTGCCGGCGCCGGCGCCGGTTATCACAGCGATATCATCCGGCTCAACGGCAAGCTGCCACCTGATTATCAGCAGCTGGCCACGCTCTACCACTTTCCCTTGGCCCTCCGAAGAACCGGCCTTATCCTGGAGCCCGGGATCAGGGCTTTTTGGTATCCCGTCAGCTTTCATAGCCTCCAGCTGGGCATATATAGTGGTCTTAGCTACGACCTGGACTTCAATTCCCACTGGCGTTTGGGCTACTATACCAATAATCACGGCAAAACCGGCGGTCACTTCAAACAGCTGAACAAACCGGCCGACCAGATGAAGGTTAGCGAACACGGCTTTTGCCTGGGCGCCGGTTTAAGTCTCCGCATCCATCTTCATTAATTTCCCGCCCGGACCCAGGCGCAGTATTTCCCGCAATTTTTTCCCAAAACAGGATTTTTTTTCCTGATGGGAGAACCCATCTCATTTTTTGCCAATATATCTATCTGGTAACAAGCCTTTTAACTATTGGTATTTGATTGGATACCCTTAGCCTGAGGTTAATCCCTCTTTTCCGTCACCCTAAATCTGTTCCGATGAAGAAATTATACACTTTTCTTACAATCGGGTATTCATTCACCCTCCGCAACCTGGCCCTGGTATTTTTTACCAGCCTTTTTGCCCATTCTGCAGCAGCTCAAAGCTGCCCAGCCAACGCATCGATCAGCATCAGCAGCTATCCCAATACTTATTTTCCTGCCAGTCAGTCCAACGTGCCTGCCGGTAGTACATCAATAGTGTTGGGAGCTCCTACATACGGCACCACGCCGATCAGCTCGGGAGATATTTTGCTGATCATTCAGATGCAGGGCGCCCAGATCAAATCCACCAACAATAGTAACTATGGCGCTAATAATGGAACTGGTAGCGGTTATCTAAATAATGGCCAGCTCCTCGCCGGGAATATGGAATACGTAGTAGCTTCCAACAGCGTTTCAATTGCAGGCGGAACACTCAATCTCACTTCAGGTCTGGTCAATAGTTATAAGAATACACCCTTCGGTACAGATGGTCAGTATACTTACCAGGTAATCCGGGTGCCGGTGTATTATGACGTAAAACTAACTTCAACCATCACAGCTCCCCGCTGGGACGGTTTCACAGGTGGTGTCATCGTTCTCTTCGCCACGGACAAAATTCTGATGAACTCGCAGACTATCGATGCTTCCGGCCTTGGTTTCAGAGGCGGTGGCGGCAGAGCCTTTAACGGAGCGGGTTCAGGATCAAGCAGTGATTATATAACATCGGCCTCTTCCAATGCCAACGGTGGCAAGGGAGAAGGCATCGCCGGTACTCCAAAATACCTGAATCATAACAACTCCTTTCTTGATGTATCCGGGACAGAAGGGTATCCCAACGGTAGCTACGGACAAGGCGCCCCCGCTAATGCCGGCGGCGGCGGCACCGATGGTAACCCGGCCAGCAACAATGATGAGAATACCGGCGGCGGCGGTGGTGCTAATGGCGGTGCCGGCGGCATCGGTGGAAACGCCTGGAGATCTAATATTGCCAGCGGCGGAAGACCCGGAGCTGCCTTCGCACAGGTGTCCGCATCCCGATTGATCATGGGCGGTGGCGGTGGCGCCGGTACGACCAATAATGGCACCGGCAGTCCCAACCCGGGTACCGGTTTCGCCAGCAGCGGCGCTGCCGGTGGTGGTCTTATTATCCTGATCGGGACCAACGGTATTACAGGTACCGGTACGATCAAAGCCAACGGCGTCGCCGCAAACAGCACCGTGACCAACGACGGCGCTGGCGGCGGTGGAGCAGGAGGAGCAGTACTGATCTATAGTGGTAATGGTATCACCAGCAATCTTACTGTCCAGGCGAAAGGAGGAACAGGAGGCAGCAACCAGGTTAGCGTCCCAGCTCCGGCAGACGCACACGGACCTGGCGGTGGCGGCGGCGGTGGCATCATTTATTCCAACAGTACACTCAATGCAGCCAGCACAGTAGCTGGAGGCGGCGCGGGTACAACCAGCCTTCAGACAACCAACTATGGCGCTACCAGCGGAGCCAGCGGTGTTATCGTAAACACAATGAGCCAGTCCGACCCAGCCCAGGTACCCCTGCATTGCATACCGCTTCCGGTCAACTTCCTCGACCTCACCGCCATAAAGGAAAACAGCAATGTCCTCCTTACCTGGGAAGTAGCACACGAAATAAATACTCAGTATTATATTGTCGAACGCAGCATAGACGGCATCAACTTCAGCAGCATCGGCAGCACCTCCTTTAAAGAAGGCCCGGCGACCGGCAACATATACCAGTTCACGGATGTCAACGTCACCGGTACAGGTGGCAGCCTTTACTACCGGATCCGCGAGCTCGACACGGACGGGCAGTTTATCTATAGCAAGGTTGTATCCGTCAGGCTCAACAACCTCTCGGGCAAGTTCTCGGTTTATCCTAACCCTTCGCAAAGCTCCGTCACCGTTAGCTTCAGCTGTGTCAGCTCCGGCCCCGTCAGCCTTCGGCTGTTTGACATGAAGGGCAGCCTGCTCTGGCAGCAGCAATACAGCGCCAGCGCCGGTCAGAATAATGTACAGATCGATTGCATCCGCAACATCCCTCCTGGTACTTATATCCTGCAATGGTTTGATGGATTGAAACCCGAACAGGTAAAGATCATGGTGACGCACTAATCGTAAAAATTCAAGCCGGTCCACAAAGAGACCCAACTTATACGCCCTAATCCCCCCTAAACAACGGCGGCCGCAAAACGGCCGCCTTTTTTTATGCTGTAAAGAACGCTTTGTCCCAGCTCCTCGCCATCAGCTTGCGGATAAAATCGGTGCGAAGCTTCAAATGATCCGCCTGGATAAAAGGATAGAACTGATCATGGGTCATATGAAAATTCATATAAAAAAGCCAGAAGCCCAGGCTGAGATAAGGTATCGCCGCCATCTCCCGCTCGCTTACCCGCCGCACAGCCTCATAGCCCCTGAGAAAAGTGGCCAACGCCTGACTGAACTCTTCCGGTGTCAGACGCCCGTGAAACGCATCGATAGAAATATGCTGCCAGAAGCTCATTATATCATTCGCGAACGCCCCATATCCAAAGAAATCAAAGTCAAAAAAAGTAATGTCATCCCCATCGAAGTGAAAGTTCTTTGGCAGGAAGTCATAGTGACAAATTCCGGAAGGCAGACTGGCCGCATCCAGCTCCGTCAGCTTCTCCCCCGCAAAGGTCACCGCCCTTTGCAACCAGGCATATCCCTCCGGGTCATGCACATAAAGAGCCCGTACCCTCTCCAGCGGCCGCAACATCGTCGTCTCCACATCAAAGGTCCAACGCTTGTCTTCCAGCTCTATGGTTTGGGAAGCCACATGAAGCCTCGCCATCTGATAGCCCAGGGTATACAGCTGCTTTTCATTCAGCTTTACCACGCTGCGGCCCGGAGCAAAGCTGAACAGGACCATATGTTTCGCCCCCTCTATGGCATCCACCGTCTGTATGACAAGACCCAACTTGTCAGCGATAGGCCACGACACGGGAATACCTCTTTCCTTCAGGGCCAGCAGCAGATCCATCTCCGCCTTTATCTGCGCGAGACTTCGCTGATCCGGGCGATATACGCGCAGGATAAATTGGGTATCGGCCCGAGCCGCCCGAGCCGCAGCCAGAGGACCGCTGCCGGCGGCCCCCGTCATGGCGTTCTCCCTTGTCTTCACCAGGTAGGTGTCCCCTACACCCCTTAAGATCATCTCACATTCCACAGAAATAAACCCATATCTCTCCCTGATAAACTCGGCCAGGGCCAAAGCAGAGAGGGTAGAGTAGGTGGCAGGAAAAAGGTTGTTCATGCCCCCAAGGTATTTAAATCCCGGCAACGCCCAAGCGCACCAGGATCAAATTTGCACAGGTCACCCCCAACGCAAAAAAAACCCCCATAAAAATGGGGGTACGACCTATTAACTATTAACACCTGTATGTAACGTTAAGAACGGCTTATCAACAATTGCCGGCTCTCACGGGTACCATCCGCACTAACAACCGACAAAATATAAAGACCGGGTGCATAATTCCCGACAGGGAACGATACGATCACGCCGGCGCCGGATTCCGCACTTTTTTCCTGCAATAACTGCCCGGCAGGGTTGATCAGGCGGATCACCACGGGTGTGCCCGCTCCTGCGCCAAGCGATACGTTGACATATTCACGCGCAGGGTTCGGGAAAAAACTGATCTTGCTCACCACAGACATTCTGATGATCTTTATCTCTGTATATCCATAGCTGTTATCAAGGTCTATCATCCGCAGCCGGTAAAAATTTGTACCGGATAATGGCTGCGCATCAGTAAAAGAATAATTTGTTACCAAAGAGCTGTTTCCTTTCGCCATCACGGAACCTATCGCCGTCCAGCTTTCTCCATCAGCGCTCCGCTCGATCTCAAAACTGCTCGAGTTGACTTCCATCTGCGTATTCCAGTCAAGCGTGATGGTCTTGTCACTGTTCAGAAGGGCCGTAAAGCCAGTCATAACAACGGGGAGGGGATTACCCGAAACCATCCCCCCTGAACTCAGCGAACCAGGGCCATAAACAGAAGGATTGGCACAGCTATGCGCGTATCCGCTACCACAGGATATGCTGTTGTTCTGTGTGGAATATGTTCTTGACGCATTATTATTGGCGTTGATCGAAGGATGATAATCAAAATTTGCCCAGTTGTTATACACGTTGTTCTGGTTGGCAATGGTAACCGCAGAATGATCGTACAGGGTCAATGTCGGACCGCTCACCGTCAAAGCAGCATTGCTCGTCTGTGAACCATTGCCGATCACGATCCTGCTGGAGCTGATCAGGTTGATCGGCACATCGCTGCCTCCAGTAGAGTACATCGTCGCATTATCATAGAGGTACACTGTACTCGAAATCATATCCACCTCATAGCTTGTATTGAAAGAAGAAGTATTATTAAAAGTAAATGTGCTGCCAGTCAGCGACAACGGAGCATTTACCGTCACCTGCCCGGTACCGTTTACCTGGAGTGTGGTCCCGGTGAAATAGGTCGTGGTGAGACTATTCGCATATTGAAGATTCAGGGTTTGACTGTTGATGACTATCGTGCCACCCGAAAAAGTACAGTTCTGACAGGTGACAGCCACATCCATGGTCAGGGTGATCCCGCTGGCAATATTGATGGTACAATTCGCACAGGTAGTCGGTATAACAGCCGACCAGTTCTTATTGGAAGAAATCTGATAGGTTGTTCCGGCAAAGCTCAGCATGCTGATACTCATCAGGACCGTGAGCAAAAAGAAGGGGGTGAATTTTCTACGTTTCATACTCTGAGTTTTAATAGGTCGAACTAATTGCGTTTGATTGGTATAATACCAAGCGAATGCCATTAATGTAATCCATTAAAAATCAAAGAAGAACACGTATGTGAAGACTACGCTGTTTTCCAATCACAGGAAACAATTCCCAATTTGGGTTATTTTCCCGACTCTTTTCGGGAGTCCAGCTCGGAGATCAATTCCGCAACCAGGGATGTCCATCCCGTTTGGTGACTGGCTCCCAATCCATGGCTGGTATCTCCGTGAAAATATTCGTAAAATAAGAGGAGGTGTTCATTTCCTGGCTTCCGATAGAACCAGTTGTACTTCCCGTGCAAAGGCCGTACGCCTTCCTTATCCTTCTTGAACAGGCTTATCACCCGCTGCGTCAGCTCATCCGCGACCTGCTCAAGATTCATCTTTTTGCCCGAGCCGGCAGGATATTCAACCACAAGCCCATCCCCATAGAATTTTCCATACTGGCGTATCGATTGAATGATGAGATAATTGATGGGGATCCATACAGGCCCGCGCCAATTGGAGTTGCCGCCAAAAAAGTCGGAGGTCGAATCTCCCGGATCATATTTGATCGTATAGTCCACCCCGCCGATATTGATCGTATAAGGGTGCTGTTCGTGGTATTTTGACAAGGCGCGAATGCCGCCGGCGGAAAGGAATTCCGCTTCGTTGAGCAATCGTTCAAGCAAAAAGATGAGTCGTTTTTGCGGTACCAGCGAAAGAAGGATCTGTTCTCCATCGCTGTGTTCCTCGTTTGGCCAATACCGTTTGTTCTTTAGCCGGTAGCTCTCAAACCAGTTGATCCGCTTCTTAAAATCACTTAACTTATGAAGGGTCTTCTTTTCTATGACAGAGACCGCAAATAATGTGGTCAGCCCTACAATAGACTGGATCCGCAGCTGTACCGGCGATCCACCAATCGAGAGCGTATCGTAAAAGAACCGGTCTTCTTCATTCCACATGCCGTGCTCATTCAGCGCCTCGGCTATCAGGACAAAATGCTCGAAGAACTTGGTTGCAGTATCTTCAAACGATTCGTCTTTCATGGCGATCTCCAGCGCCATATCCATCATGTTCAACGCATACATCCCCATCCAGCTCGTCCCGTCAGCCTGTTCCAGCTGCATATCTCCGCCAAGCGAATGGCTGCGGTTAAAGACCCCGATATTGTCCAGTCCAAGAAACCCGCCTTCGAACATATTGTTGCCATTGGCGTCCTTCCTGTTGATCCACCAGGTGAAGTTGATCAGCAGTTTCTGAAAGATCCTTTTCAAAAAGCCAATATCCCCCTTTCCCGTCCTGTCCTTTTCTATCCGGTAGACCATCAGCGCTGCCCAGGCCTGTACGGGCGGGTTCACATCGCTGAAATTCCATTCGTAGGCCGGTATCTGACCGTCCGGCTTCATATACCATTCCCGCATGATCAGCAACAGCTGATGTTTGGCGAAGACCGGATCGACCATCGCCATGGAGATGCTCTGGAAAGCCAGGTCCCAGGCTGCATACCAGGGATATTCCCACTTGTCGGGCATAGCGATGATATCCTGGTTCTTCAGATGTTTCCAGTCATGGTTGCGGCCATTCAGCTTGCCGGCATTGACCGGCGAGAGACCATCGCTTGTAGTCAGCCAGCGCTCCACATCAAAATGGTAATACTGTTTGCTCCACAAAAGTCCGGCCAGCGCCTGTCGCTGCACGGCAGCCATCTCAGGACTGATATGCGGCGGCAGGACCGAATGATAAAAATGGTCAGCCTCCGCCTTCCGGCTCAGGAAAAGACCCGCAGGATCCCCGCCAAATGGATTCTCCATTATTTTATTGCTCAGCCGCAGATAGATGGACTTTGTTTCTTTCGGGCCCAGCGTATAATGATAGACGGGAGCGAACTTGGTCCCGCTTTTTTTGCTCTTGAGGGCATCCACATTAAGATTCCGGATGATAGCATCATGAAAGGCATCCTTTACAAAAGGCGTCTTGTTGGGAACCCCCGATACCTTTTCCAGGTTGGTCTCGTTCTCCGTGAACAGGCTGTACTGAGGCTGCTGAAAATACAGATAATAAGAGCCAAGCCGGCTATGGGTCGCTTTTACCGAAGTTTTGTCCCGGCTGGTGATGATGGGTTTTTTTTCAAGCCCATCATAATTCCAGCGGTTATAGAACCAAAGTGTCGGCAGGACCGTGATCTCCGCCGCCTTGTCGTAACGATTCGTTATATCAATACGGATAAATATATCCCGGGAATTTTGTTTCGCGTAGGCGATCGTCACGTCGAAATATTCGTCGTTGTCAAATACCCCCGTATCCAGGATCTCATATTCGGGTTCCTCCCGCGAGAGCTTGCGGTTCTCCTCCAGGAGCTGCTTATACGGAAACTCCTGTTGGGGATACTTATACAGGTATTCCATATAATAGTGCGTAGGAATATTATCCAGGTAGTAATACAGCTCCTTGACATCCTCGCCGTGATTTCCCTCCTTATTGCCAAGCCCAAAAAGCCGCTCCTTCAGGATAGGATCCTTCCCATTCCACAGAGAAATAGCAAAACAAAGGTTTTGGAAAAAATCGGAGATGCCCCCCAGGCCGTCCTCACCCCAAAAATAGGTTCTGCAATGGGCCTGGTCATATGGAAAGTAATGCCATGCATCTCCATATGCGCTATAATCTTCCCTAACCGTACCCCATTGTCTTTCACTCAGATAAGGACCCCACTGTTCTAAAGGTATTTTTTTCGCAGCGTTAACCGCAAGTCGTTGATGTTCTGCCGTCATGATTGTTGTCATTCGCCAAAGATTACGATAAGGCAAGCAAGCATTATTCCACAATCCGGTTACTATCAGGCCATTTCCGGGCGGAAGTTACTAAAGTTCCGGTCGCATCGCTAAAGAAAATCCCTTATGATTATTTTATCAAATTCGAGCAGGTGTGAATAAATTCCGCAGAAAAGAACGAACTTTAGGGCTTCGAAGGGTTTTAAAACCAATTTAGCCCCTTCTCGCACAAGGATAATGTCTGGCCTTCGGCCGGGCTTCGCCCTTGGCGTTAATCTCTAAAACCGGCTGTCAGCTTATTTTTTTTATTAATATTTACAATCATCCTACCGGGTTTTGCTTTCAAAGCTGCCGGTTTATTCAACCTATTAAATTTGACTTTTAAAGAATTTGGCCTCAATGAACGCCTCCTTGAAGGCATAGATGCTTCCGGTTATGAAAATGCCACCCCTGTTCAGGAACAGGTCATCCCAATCATTTTAGACGGCAAGGATCTCATTGCTTCGGCTCAGACAGGTACCGGCAAAACAGCCGCTTTTTTGCTGCCCATCATCAATAAATTATTGCTCGGTTCCCGCCACGACGACCAGGTGAACGCCCTTGTCATCGTTCCGACCCGGGAACTGGCCATCCAGATCGCCCAAAACCTGGAAGGACTCTCTTATTTTACAGACATCAGCTCCATTGCCGTCTATGGCGGAGGTGACGGCAGCAACTTCTCCACGGAAAAGCAGGCGCTCTCCAGAGGCGCCGACATCGTCATTTGCACCCCCGGCAGGATGATAGCCCACCTCAACATGGGCTATGTCAAAATGAAAGGCCTGCAATACCTCGTGCTCGACGAAGCCGATCGCATGCTGGACATGGGCTTCTATGACGATATCATGAAGATCATCTCCTTTCTGCCGCCCAAACGGCAGAATCTGCTGTTCTCTGCAACCATGCCCGTCAAGATCCGCGACATGGCAAGGAAGATCCTCCATGAGCCGGAAGAGATCAATATCGCGATTTCCAAGCCTCCGGCAAGGATAGTCCAAAAAGCTTTCGTCGTATACGAAACCCAAAAGATCCCGCTCGTCAAATGGTTGCTAAAGTCAACTAATTTAAAGAGTACGCTTATCTTCTGCTCCAAAAAACACAACGTGAAACAGCTGACGATGGAGCTTCGCCGCTCCCGCTTCAATGTCAAAGAGATCCACTCCGATCTTGACCAGGCTGGCCGCGAAGACGTGCTGCTGGAGTTCAAGAGCAGACGCCTGCCGATTCTCGTCGCAACAGATATCCTTTCCCGCGGCATCGACATCGACAATATAGAGATGGTGATCAATTATGACGTCCCCAATGACGGAGAAGATTATATCCACCGCATCGGTCGTACCGCAAGAGCCGAGACGGACGGCATCGCTTTCACCTTTATCAGCGAAAAAGAACAAAATAAATTCCGTGGCATCGAAGAGCTCCTGGGCAAACCCGTAGACAAAGAGGCCGTGCCCGCAGAGTTTGGGCCTGCACCGGATTACAGTCCCCGCAGCAAATCGAGAAGAACCGGTGGAGGATCAGGACATGGTCGCGGAAGCGGAGGTGGTGGAGGCAACAGGAGACAATTCAGACCTTCCGGTAATTCGGGTTCTGGTAGTAATTCCGGTAACCGCCGGCCTTAGCGCGCTACAGTTTTCCGGCATCCCACGCACTCACGATAGACTGCACCACGCGGTGGGTCCATCCCGTCTTCCATGTGGAACATTTGGCTTAAACCAGGTTCATAGCCAATCCTGCAACAAGCCAGATCAGCACAATAACCGGAGAAGGCAGCCTGGAGAAATTCAGCATTACCCAGGTGCCCGCGATGACTGTGATCTTTAGGATTATATCCATCCAGCTTGCCGTCTGCAGGTCTTTCATCATATACAGCGCCGCTCCGATCATGATCCCCACGACCACGGCATTGATTCCTTCCAGTGCCCGATACACGATCGCATATTTTTTCAGGTTGTGCCAGATAGGAAAGAAAAACAGCACCAGCAAGGCGCTGGGCAGAAAGATCCCAGTCGTTGCAATGAAACAGCCTAAGATCTGAAAAGTAGTCCCCTTATCCTTCATCGCGATGCCGCCCATATAGGACGCGACAGAAAATACAGGCCCCGGGATAGCCCGAACCATACCCCAGCCAGAATAAAAATCTTCCTTGTTCATTCGAATGATATTCGGGTTCCGCTGCATCAGCTGCTGCGATTGCGGCCGCGCCACATATTGCTCATACATCATCGGCATCAGCACATTCCCCCCACCAAAGACAAGGCTTCCAAAACGATAGGTATTCTCAAAGAGGTTTAAAGGCCGGCGATTCGGCCAGTTGTTGTTCTTTGCCAGCTCACTGCTTGTTCCTGCCACAAGGAAAATAACGGCGAAAAGCCAGATATTCCCCCATTTGATCTTTTTCGGCAGCACCTCTTTTTGCGGGATACGCCGGTCACTCAGGTTGGTCACAAACCCCCCTGCTACCAGTAGAATAGGTAAGATCCAGGGCGCCTTGAACAACAGAAAGGTCACGATGGTGCTAATGGCCAGTATCACCCGGGTGATGGTATTGTGAATGGAGATTTTGAACGCCTTCTGCGCCGCAAAACAAAGAAACCCGATGGTCATCGGCCCGATAAACCGGAAAAGATTGGTGCTCTTCATCGGGAAAAAAGAGAACAGACCCATCAGGATACATGCCGGCAAAGTCCAGATGATCAGCGTAAGCATCGCAAGAACAACTCCGCCCCGTTTGTACCCTATCAATGTCAGGGTCTGAGTGGACGAGGCTCCGGGCAAAAGCTGGCAAAATGCGCTGTAATCCATCAGCTCCTCTTCCGTTACATCCCCCCGGCGATGTACAAACGTTTTCATCATCATCCCGAAATGCCCCTGCGGTCCACCGAAAGCAGAAATGCTATGCAGGAAAACCGCTTTCAGAAAAGCAATATGTCGGAACAGAACTGTCAAATATTGGGCTGGTAAGTAAACACCTCTGATTGAGGTCACAATATTATTGATTGTTGAAAACATGAGCAAAAGGAATCGGTATATTAGACTACCAAACTAATAAACATGAAAAAACTGTTTCTGCTCTTTCCTTTCGTTCTCCTTGTATCTATCGGTATCCGCGCACAAAAAAAAGACCTCCGCTCCGCAGTCAGCGCCGCCGCTGACAAGATCGAACCAAAGACCATCGCATGGCGAAGAGATTTCCACGAACATCCAGAACTGGGCAATCACGAAGTCCGGACAGCAAAGATCATCGCTGACCATCTTCGCTCCCTGGGTCTCGAAGTACAGGAAGGGGTGGGGAAGACCGGTGTCGTAGGGATCCTGAAAGGTTCCTCTCCCGGTCCTGTCATCGGTCTGCGAGCCGATATGGATGGATTGCCCATCGTCGAACGGGTACCATTACCCTTTGCTTCAAAAGTAAAGACCACCTTCAATGGCCAGGAGGTCGGCGTCATGCATGCCTGCGGACATGATTCACATATGGCGATAATGATGAGCGTAGCTGAGATCCTTTCCAGCATGAGAAACAACCTGAAAGGGACAGTAAAATTCATCTTCCAGCCTGCCGAAGAAGGTCCTCCCGCAGGCGAAGAAGGTGGTGCTCCCCTGATGATCAAAGAAGGAGTACTGGAAAATCCGAAAGTAGACGTGATGTTCGGGCTTCATATCAATTCCGCCACCGAATCCGGAAAAATAAAATACCGCAGCGAAGGGGCAATGGCCGCATCGGACTGGTTCACGATAAAAGTACATGGCAAAGGCTCACATGGCTCACAACCCTGGGCTGGCGTCGATCCCGTAGTGGTCTCAGCACAGATCATCGAAGGGCTGCAAACCATCATCAGCAGGCAGACAGAACTGACAAAGGATGCCGCCGTTATCTCCGTCTGCGTTATCCAGGGTGGCGTTCGCTCGAATATTATACCCGAGGAAGTCGAGATGACCGGCACCATCCGTACCCTCGATACCGCTATGCAGCGCACCATTCATGAGCGTATGCACAGAACCGTGACAAAGATCGCAGAGAGTGCAGGAGCTACAGCCGACCTCGTCATCGACAAAAAAACGCTCATCACTTACAATGATCCCGCCCTGGTAAAAAAGATGCTGCCCTCTTTACAGAAGACAGCAGGTGAAGACAATGTGAGCTGGATGGACGCGATGACCGGCTCTGAGGATTTTTCTTTCTTTGGCGCAAAAGTTCCTTCGTTTTTCTTCTTTCTCGGAGGTATGAAGAAAGGTCAGGACCCACACACCGCCTTTCCGCACCATACTGCTGATTTTTACATTGACGAAAGCGGTTTTAAACTGGGAGTGAAGACATTTTGTAATCTTGTATTCGATTACAGCGATTCACATTAGTCGTTAAAATTCCTCTCAAACATGGATATCGAAATGCTTCGTGACTACTGCCTGGCAAAAAAAGAAGTGGAAGAAGGCTTTCCCTTTGGCGAAACCGTGCTCGTCTTTAAAGTAAAAGGAAAGGTTTTCCTGCTGGCACGGCTGGAAACACCGACCCTGGAATTCAATGTCAAGTGCGACCCCGAGAAGGCCATCGAATGGAGGGAGCAGTTCACCGCCGTACAACCCGGGTATCATATGAACAAACGTCTCTGGAATACAGTCACTGCGGATGGTAGCATCCCCACCCGAATCGTACGGGAAATGATAGATGATTCCTATGAGCTGGTTGTAAGATCGCTGCCAAAGAAGGATCAAAAAGACCTGCTATGAATAATACCCATTTCTCTCTATCTCTGCCCGAACTGCTTCCGGAACAACATAACGAATTGACCTTCCAGCTTTTATATCCTTCCTAATCTCCGTGGAGGAGATGGGCAGAAGGGGTGCATTTAAAACATGTACCCCTTTTGCATTGGGGTATCCGGGGAGATTGTCGTGTTCCGGTCTCTTATAGACATAGATAGGGTAGTGCTGTAACAACCAATTATAATTCTTCCACTTAGGCAGGTTCTGGAAACTATCGCTCCCCATAATAACAGCAAATTCATTGGCCGGATATTTTTCCTGTAAATAAGTGAGGGTATCGACGGTAAAAGAAGGCTTGGGCAGCTTGAACTCAATATCGGAAGCCTTAAAATTATTCTCTCCCTCTATGGCTAACTGTACAAGGTAGAACCGGTGGTATTCGTTTAGAAGAGAGGCAGCAGGCTTGAGAGGGTTTTGAGGAGAGACCACGAACCAGACTTGTTTCAGATCAGTATGCTGCAGAATATAGCTGGCTATAAGTAGGTGGCCATGATGAATGGGATTAAAGGAGCCGAAATACAAACCTATCTTCATTTATAAGCCCTCCTCCATGAAGATATTGTCTGCTTCGTCCAGGCGAAGACTCAGATTATAACCCGCTACTGTTATTGAAATAGGATCTCCAAGGGGCGCAATTTGTTCAACCCTGATCAGCTCTCCGGGCACACAGCCCATTTCCATCAGTTTAAGGAACAGATCATTTTTCTCAAAAGAATGTATCCTGGCTATTGTTCCTGGTTCTAACTCCGATAGTCTCTTCATGATGTCAAAATTAATCTTTGTTATATCAACTATCCTTACGATTTTCGGAAATGCCTTCACCTTCAACACCAACGATCCGCTTTCATTTCCTGGCGGAAGTCCCCATAAGGGACAGATCACGCTTAAAGAGTTTCCTGCCTTCTATCTTTAAAAAAGAAAAAAAACAGCTTGCTGAGCTACAGTATATCTTTTGTTCCGATGATTATCTGTTAAGTATAAACAAGAAATACCTCGATCATGACTATTACACGGATATCATCACCTTCGATCTGTCTGAGCCCGGCCAGCCTATAAACGCCGAAATCTATATAAGTGTTGATAGGGTCAGGGACAATGCACGGTCTTTCGGGACTTCATTAAAGAAAGAGCTGCATCGGGTTATCTTCCATGGAGCCTTACATTTGTGCGGATATAGGGATAAAAATCAGCAGGAAGAGAAGCTTATGCGGAAAATGGAAGATCAATATTTGGCTTTGTACTTCCCTGAATAGCCCCAAACCACCCAAAGTTCATATCCTTTACCATTAAAAAACTCGCCATCCCTTGATCCAAATCCACTCAATTGTCCCATCCCCCTTTGCCTGACCGGTCTACCGCTGCCCTTCAACCCAAGACAAGACCAATGTTTCACGTGAAACACTCCTGGTCCAAAATAAATTATTCCTCCCTGGCGTTCCACGTGGAACGCCAATCTTTTTAAAATATTCCATTCACTTCCATTCAGTAATTTTGCATCATGTTTCCTCAATATGATGTTATCGTCGTCGGTGCCGGTCATGCCGGTTGTGAAGCTGCAGCCGCAGCCGCAAATCTTGGATCCAAAGTTCTTCTCATAACTATGAACATGCAAACCATCGCTCAGATGAGTTGCAACCCTGCCATGGGAGGTATAGCCAAAGGTCAGATCGTTCGTGAGATCGATGCAATGGGTGGCTATTCCGGGATAGTAACAGATAAAAGCATGATCCAATTCCGGATGCTCAATCGCTCCAAGGGACCAGCCATGTGGAGTCCCCGTGCTCAAAGTGATCGCATGCTCTTTGCTGCCACCTGGCGGGAGATGTTGGAGCAAACGCCAAACGTAGATTTCTACCAGGATATGGTCAATTCTCTCATTGTCAAAGAGGGTAAAGCTTGCGGAGTAATAACAGGGCTTGGTCACGAGATCAGATCCAGGGCAGTCGTAGTCACCAGCGGAACCTTCCTCAATGGTGTCATCCATATCGGCGAAAAGAAGTTTGGGGGTGGGAGAGTAGCAGAAAAGGCGGCAACCGGAATAACGGAACAACTGGTTTCTCTTGGTTTTGAAAGCGATCGCCTCAAGACCGGAACCCCTCCCCGCATCGATGGAAGAAGCCTCGATTATAGCAA